>OJBO01000276.1_pt1 | contig 31494 bp, 28 predicted proteins | sample 1590461 | NCBI WGS metagenome assembly OJBO01 (sample SAMN05416836, study PRJEB24817) | seawater metagenome | isolation source: Sea water | place: Canada:Atlantic | collected 2013-07 | reverse complement strand
CAGTTCTTCTCGCTCTACACCGAGCTGACGGTGCGGCAGAACCTGGCGCTGCACCATTTCGTCCACCCGCCCTGCAATCTCGGCAGCGGGCACCTGGAACAGCCGCGCATGCAGCGCCAGGTTCTGCCGCACCGTCAGCTCGGTGTAGAGCGAGAAGAACTGCGACATATAGCCGACGCGGCGGCGGGTCGCCAGGTCGTGCGGGTCCACTTCCTGCCCGAACAGCCAGGCCCGGCCTTCGCTCGGCGGCAGCAGGCCGGTGAGCATCTTCATGGTGGTGGTCTTGCCGCAGCCGTTGGAGCCGAGAAAACCAAAGATCTCGCCCCGTGGGACACGCAGGTTCACATGATCGACCGCGGTGAACTCGCCGAAGCGCATGGTCAGGTCTTCGGCCTCGATCGCGGTATCGCCATCGTCTTGCGGCCGCGGCGGAATCTCCACCGGCCGATAACCCCGGCGCTTGTCCTCCGGCAGCAGTCGGATGAAAGCCTCTTCCAGGGTCGCCGCACCCGTGTGCTCCAGGAGGTTCTGCGGGCTGCCGGTGGCCAGCACCCGGCCGGCGTCCAGGGCCGCCAGCCAGTCGAAGCGTGCTGCCTCTTCCATGTAGGCGGTGGCCACCAGCACGCTCAGGTCGGGACGGGTCCGGCGGATGCCGGCGATCAACTCCCAGAACTGACGCCGCGATAACGGATCCACGCCGGTGGTGGGCTCGTCCAGGATCAGCAGGTCGGGATCGTGGATCAGCGCACAGCACAGGCCGAGCTTCTGCTTCATGCCGCCCGAGAGCTTGCCGGCCGGGCGGTCGAGAAACGGCTGGAGCCCGGTGGCCTGTGTCAGCACCTCGATGCGCCGCCTCCGTTCGCCGCCGTCGTGCCCGAACAGGCGGCCGAAGAAGTCGAGGTTCTCCCGGATCGACAGCGTGGGATAGAGATTCCTGCCCAGGCCCTGCGGCATGTAGGCGATGCGCGGGCAGGTCGCGCGGCGGTGGCGGGCATCGGCCATATCGCCGCCCAGCACGTCCACCTGCCCCATCTGGATCGCGCGGGCGCCGGCGACCAGCGCCAGCAGGCTCGACTTGCCCACCCCGTCGGGGCCGATCAGGCCGACCAGTTGCCCGGCGGGCACTTCCAGGTCGATATCGTCCAGGGCCCGGACCTTGCCGTAGTCGAGGCGCACGGCGCGCAGCCGGGCGACCGGTGCGGTGTTCATGGCTGCAGAGTAACCGCCAGCTCCTCGGGCCAGGCGATGTCGGGATCGAGCCGCACATAGGCCATCCCCGGCACTCCGGTCTTGACCTGGCGGAGGTGCTTACGCAGCAGAGCCGGGTCGATCCGCGCCTTGATGCGGAACATCAGTTTCTGGCGCTCTTCGGCGGTCTCCACGGTCTTGGGCGTGAACTGGGCGACGTCGGCGACGAAGGTGGCGCGGGCCGGCATCACGTGCTGGGGCAGGGCGTCGAGCACCAGGCGGACCTCGGCGCCCAGCGCCACCCGGCCGGCCTGTTCCGTCGGCAGGAAGAAGGTCATGTAGACATCGGTGAGATCGACCAGGTTGAGGGCGACACCGCCCGCCGCCAGCACCTCGCCGGGCTGGGCGACCAGGTATTGCACGCGCCCGTCGCGTGGCGACTCGAGTTCGCCGTCGGCGATATCGGTGGCAATCCGCTCGATGGTGGCGCTCACCGCCTCGACCTCGGCCTCGGCGGACACCACCTGGGCGCGCGCGGTGCCCAGCGTGGCTTGCGCCGCCGCCCGCTGCGCCCGGGCCGCGGCCACAGCGGCGCGCGCGCCTTCCAGGCGGGCGCGGTCGTCGTCGAGGGTCTGCTGCGAGATGGCGTCCCGGGCGGCAAGATTTTCGGTACGCGTGAAGCGCGCCTGGGCGGCGCGGCGCTCTGCCTCGCGCTGGGCGATCAGGGCGCTCGCCGCCGCCAGCTCTGCGTCGCGCTGGGCGATCAGGCTGTGCGCGATCTCCACCCCGATGTGGGCGCGCGCCAGCCCGGCCCGGGCCTCGCGCAGCTGGGCCTGCAGGGCCTGGGTGTCCATGCGCGCCAGCACCTGACCGGCATTCACGAAGTCGCCCTCGTCGACCAGGATTGCCGCCACCCGGCCCGGTGCCTTGGTGGCGATATCGATCTCGGTCGCCTCGATGCGGCCATTGCCGCTGGCGATGTGGGCGGGGCCGTCGCTGTCGTTGAAGTGCCGCCACAGCTGCCAGGCCGCCAGGGCCGCCACGACGACTACAACAGTGGGCCAAAGCCGACGGAAACTGCTGCGCATGAGGTTCCTGCAGGGTGTGGGAGCAGCGTCCAGTGTAGACGCAATCATTGCCGCCGGTCAGTCCGGATCCCCTCGGGCGATGGTCGCCAGGACGCGGTCAAGTACACCGACTGGGCGGTGCGCCACCTGGCCGAGCAAGCGCGCACCCGCCCCTGATTCAGGGATACGGTGCTGGCGGGGGTCGCCGACCTCTGCGCGGGCGGTGCCGGCCAATGCCTACTTGGCTTCGCCGTCAGGACAGTGAGCGCCGTGATTTTCTCAGCCTGCGCCATACCAGGAACACCATGGTCAGCGACAAGGTGCCAATGCCCACGGAGGCGGCGAACCGGTAATCGACGGCTGGAATGACGAACGGCAACAGGCCCACGGCAAGCGCCGGCGGTACATGCAGATCGAACACCCGCAGGATCAGGATGCCGCATACCGTGCTGGCCATCACCGCCAATGGCGCATTTCCAAATGCCGTGACCAGTGCAACGCCGATCAGCGCGCTCAGGGTACAGGCGATCGGCAGCCGGATCGGCTTCCTGGCCCAGGGGCAAACGTTCGAATGCGCAAACATCTCAAAGCCGATCACGATCAGCGGCGGGAACAGGATCAGTCGCCAGCCGGTGGCTTCAGCCAGGACAGCCGTACCGACCAGGAACACCAGAAAAAACGGCCACCACGAATAGCCGCGAGGGGCTTCTTCGGTAATGTCGTCGGCTATATCGCCAGCGCTTCTCACTTGCGGCGGCGGGACGATGCGGCGCCATACAAGGGAGATCAGAGCAAGCAGCACCAGCCCGACCAATAAGGATGCAGGGTAGTTCCAACTCGTGATGTCGAGCGAGATCGGCAGCACACCCGCCGAGATCGCCGGAGCGATCGGCGACTTCAGGACCCGGATGATGAGGATCGCCGCAGCGGTCGCCAACAGGATCGGCAGGATCCCGCTGCCCATGTTGCGGATAAGGATCGTGCCCACAAGCCCGGTGAGCAGCGGTGTGAGCACCAACATCCCCGGTGCTTTGGCCCAGGTGCCGTGCGGCCGTTTGATGACGTCATGGGCCAGGGCGCCCAGTTCGGGAAAAAGAATGTAGTGGATGTGCGTGATCGCAGCGATCCACGCAATCGCGCCCATGTAAAGCGCCGTCAGCAACTCGCCAATAAACCCCAGCGGAGGCGACCACCGCCGCATACCAAACAATCTCATGCCTTCCACTCACGACATTTCCGGCAACGCTTTCCTGCCTGGATGGGCACCTGTTGGTGCCCTGAGCGCAGAAGACACGGCAGTCGCCCGGCTTCGGTTTAGGAAACTCTGACCATTTCGCACGATAGGCGATAATGCGCGCAACGGAAACGATCAGAAGCGTGGAGCACATGCGGCAGCAACCTTCGTCGAGGAAAGCCTCGAGAAGTTGCGCAAGAAGACCCGCACGACAAGACGGGGGCCAAAAGACTGCCCAGCGCCGCGTACCGACTGCTCTGGACTCGGCCTGGTCGAGGGCTGGCGCGGCCAGCTGCTGGTCGCAGGATCCCTCGTAGCACAACTGGGGGCTGCTCGAACACGCGGTGATCAACAACATCGTGCCGGACTTTCCGCCGGTCAATAAGTCCTTCAACCTCTCCTACAGCGGCCGCGACCTGTGAGCGCGGGGGCACCATCAAGCTGAAAACCCTGCGCATCATCGCCCGCAGCGGCCTGTGCACGGGACCCCGCTGCCGAGCACCGACCTGCGCAAATTGCTCGGCCGCGCGCTGTGCAGCCACCATGTGGACGCCAGCTCCTGCAACGGCTGCGAACTGGAGACCAGGCCCTCGTCAATGCCGGCTACCACCTCGAGGGCGTCGGCATCCACTTGTAATTGCCGCGATGAAGCGACCGAATTTCAACAAGGGATCTCCATCTCAATCGTCACTACCGGATGCCCCCAAAAGCCGCGTCGCGTGGCCGACCGAAAGCACACAAAAAGCCGCCGGGGTTTCCTGCCTTCGGCAGCGCTCCCACAGGATGATATAAGCGGATTCAAGGTGGCGTCGAAACCGGTCCGTGGCGAAGAGCGGACAGGTGCCGCGGTTGTGCGCGAGGCGGGCACGGATTTCGCGCAGCCGCGTGGGATTGCGGGCGAGTTCCAGCGCCAGGGCCGCGTAGTGATCGAGATCCTGGGTGATCAGCTCGGGCAGACCGGCCGCACTGAGCAGACTGGCGGCGACCCTTCCCGCAAAGGTTTCTCCCGCGCAAGTCAGCACCGGCAAGCCCGCCCACAGGGCGTCGCTCGCCGTGGTGTGCGCGCTGTAGGGCAGGGTGTCGAGAAACAGATCCGCCAGCCGGTGCCGGGCAAGATGCGCTCCCGCAGCGATGCGCGGTGCAAACACCAGCCGCTCCGGCGCAATGCCCCGTAGCCGCGCTTCCGCGCGCAGGTTGCGCGTCGCGACCGGGTTGTCCTCCAGCAACCAGAGCACGCTGCCCGACACCTGGTGCAGCAGCCGCATCCAGAGCGTGAAAAGATCGGGCGTGATCTTGTAGTTATTGTTGAAACAGCAAAAAACGAAGCCTTCCTCCGGCAGGGAGAGGTCGGCGCGGACGGGGGTATGAACATCAATGTGCCGGCTGTCGTCGGTCGCCTGATAGGTGTCCGGCAGATACAGGATCTGCTCCGAGTAATGCGGATGATGTTCCGGCGGAATGACCCAGGAATCGGCGATGATGTAATCGAAGTAGCTCGCGCCCATGGTGGCCGGCATGCCCAGATAGTTGATCTGAACCGGTGCCGGACGCTGGGCCAGAATCCCCGGGCGGCTGCCCTGGGTGTAGCCTTTGAGATCAACGGCGATATCGATTTCCATCTCGCGCAGCAAGAGCGCGACTTCGCGATCGCTCTTGCCGCGTACGTCGATAAAACCGCTGAAGGCGTTGATCAGACGCTGGCGCATGCCGTCCTGCCGATCCGGGCCAAAGGAAATGGCCGTGATCTCAAAACGGTCCGTATCGTGATGCTCGAACAGTCCTGCCATCAGATGCGTGGTGGCATGTTCGTGAAAATCCGCCGACAGGTATGCAACCCGGATTTTGCCGTGATCGTAACGTTCTCCCGACCACAGGGGTGGGACGGCCTGCGGATACCTGTCCGCGGCATAGGTGCTTGCACAAACAAGCTGTGCCGCTGCCGAGTTCGACATGGCGGCGAAGGAAAACGGATCGCACACGCGTCGACCGGCGCGGACGTCGCCGGTGAGCTGGGCCAGCTGGTCGTGGTAGGACGCCCAGTCGCAACACAGTAACCGCAGGTACCCCAGCTTGCCCGCCGCGTAGGGGCAATCCGGCGCCAGTTCCAGCAACTGTGCAAATGCCAGCGCGGCATCCTCGTAGCGCCTGCTGTCCTGCAACACCACGCCGCGGTTGTAGCGCGCCTCGATATACTCGGGGCGCAGCGCAAGCGCGCGGTCGTATTCGGCCAGGGCATCGTCATGGCGCTGCAATTCCTGCAATGCCAAGGCACGGTTGTAACGAGCTTCCGCCGAATCCGGTCGGATACCAAGCGCGCGGTCGTAGCAGGTAAGTGCCTGCGCGTGGCGACCCAGCTCGCGCAGCGCGTTGCCGAGGTTGGTCAGGGCATCCGCGCTGCGGGGATTCACGCGGATCGCCTGGCCGACCAACGCCAGTGCCGCCTCGGGGTTGCCATTTTGCAGGCAGGCCACGCCCAGCAGATGCAACGCGTCGAAGTGCCTGGGGTGGCTCTGCAGAATCCGTTGATACAACGCCGTCGCTCGCGCTATCTGGCCCTGTTGATGCAGGTCCACGGCCTGCCGCAGGGTGTCGGCAATCTCTGCTGCCATGGCATGATTCCGGAGTGGTCGATGATGCCCATTGTGGCGGAACGGCATGGTCCGCCGGCCTCTGACGTGGCACGTTTGGTTGTGCGGTGTTGCCTCAACTTCCCTACAATACCGGTCCCGATTCGCACTGCCAACTGGATGAGACAATGGCCGATGAAGCTGCCGACCCGCGCCTGCGTATCATGGTCGTGCTGTTTTCGCCCAGCTGGCTCGGTGCAGCGCGACTACCCGGGGAGCTTACCCATGCAAGATTCAGCGTCGCGTCATACTGTCACCCCGAAAGCTATCTGTCGAAAACCCGTTACAACGAATACGCTTTCACCGCGCCCGCAACGGGCAGTGCCTTTCCCAATTTGGTGGCTTCGGTGCGTCAGTATCAGCCGCTGTTCCTGATACCGGCCTGCGAGCTCGCGGTACGTTTTTTTCACAATATCATCGCTGCCGACGCCAACGGGCAGGTCGATGCACAATTTGCCGATGTGGTGGACCTGGTCAGGCGTTCGTCGGGCGAACCTGCATTTCACCAGGCCATGCTGAGCAAGATCGAGACGAGTGCCCTCGCGGAGTCGCTCGGCTTGCGCGTGCCGGAGCAGGTATTGGTCCAGCATCAGGCGGATGTAACGGATTTTGGTGATGCCTACGGCTACCCACTGGTGCTCAAAGGTGAGCACGGCCATGCCGGCCACGCGGTACGCATCTGTGCGACGTCCGCTGCAGCGGTCGCTGCGTACCGCGACCTCCGCGGCCGCGATGAGGGGCAAAGGATACTGGCGCAGCGGTATATTCAGGGTGTTATGGCGTCGCAGCCCAGCGTGGCGTGGCGCGGAGAGGTGCTGGAGACGGCAACCCTGATCAAGCACCTCACTCACCCGGCACCCATGGGCCCGAGCAGTGTCCTGCGCTGGGTCGAGAATCCGGAGGCGGAGCAGGCCACGCGCGCGATGCTGAACGAGTTTGGCTACAGTGGTTTCGGCGCCGCCGACTTCATTATCGAACACCAGACCGAGGCGGCTTACTTTATCGAATTCAGTCCGCGTCCGACGCCACCCGGCATTGTGGCCCGACAGTTCGGCCGTGATCTCTGCCGTGCGCTGTGGTGCCAGCTTTCTGGCGTCGCTTATGAACGGCAGGTGCTTGCGCACTATCCGGAAACCGTCGCGCTGTTTCCGAACGAATGGCTGCGCGACCCGCACAGCGCGTATTTGACCCAGGGCTATCACGATGTGCCCTGGGATGATCCAACGCTGCTGAAAGCGTATGTCAATGGCTTCGTCGGCGAATTTTCCCGATAGCGACTTCGCCGTCAACGCAACGCCGGCAAATTGCTTTCAGTACGAGCCGCCTTGCGCTTGACCTGATTCCTGTTTTGTTTTTGCGTCTTTGTCCTTGTGGTTATGCGGACTCACCGTCGCCGCCTAGATTCATAATAATTTTGAATTCTGGTTTGTTTTCTTTTATTTCTTCTTCTAGTGCTTTTATTTTGCTGTTTAAGCTGAGAATGGAAACTTCCTTTTTTACCAATGCTCTGTTGAGTCGTGCATTCTCTAAAGTTAGCTGTGCAATGTACTCTTTGACTTGGTAGCTGCTTGATGCGATTTCCGTCTTAATATCGTCGTCATTCATATGCTAACCTGTGATTATTTATTGGTGCTGATTCGTTAGCGCAGACTGTCTGCGGGTTGTTGCTCGCATAACGTCGCGCAAGACGGCGCGAAAGAAGAGAGCGTCCGAGGCCACGTTTTTGTGGCCGATTTTCACCGCTTTGTTAGGCCTTAGGTTTCCGGAGTGAACCGCCTCGGGAATGGCCGCGACCGCGAGGCCCACCACCAGGAAGGTGTCGAGCAGCGGCAGCCCGCGGGCACAGTGGCCGTAGCCGAACACCAGGGTGCCGGCGTGCGCCAGGCAGCGGCGATCGCCGACGGTAGCGGTCGCAGCCACCGGCTCGCTGGCCGTCAGTGCGCGCCAGGGCCGTGCCGGCTGTCGATCTGGGGGGGATTGTCCGGTTCCGTCCGCCGGAACATGGCGCCGGCGCTCAGGATTGGGCGGCCGGGCAGTCGCCGATGCGCCTGGTGGAGACGTTGGTATCCATGTTGACGCTCATCCCGCCGATACGCGTCTGGGTGCGCAGCTGGCCGTTGCCGTTGCTGCCATCGGTTTCGAAGTTGCCGTCCACCTGGGTCTGAGCCCCGCCCTCCAGGGAGCAGATCAGGGAAAACTGAATACGGTTGCCTTGCTGGTCCTCACTGACCACCCGGCAGCCCTGGGCCTGGCGCAGGAGTTCGCGCGGGTTGAATTCACGGGTGCGGATGCACTGGGTGCGGGTTTCGGTGAACTGTTGCCCGGTGAGGGCGTTGCTGATGGTCCAGGAGGCCTCCCAGAGGCCGGGTTCCAGAGCCAGCCCCGCGGCCTGGGCGCCGGCGGCCGCCAGCAGGCTCGCGCCCAGCAGTCGAATCGATCTAGCCGTCGACCCCATGGCGGCGCTCCCGAGGTGTGATGTCCGAGCGCCGATGCTAGCACGGAAAGCAAGCATGGAAAGAGAGTGCCGAAGGCCACCGCCCGCGGCACTGCGGTGCCGCGGGCGGTGTGCCGGTTTTCAGTCGAACAGGCCCGGCAGGCGCAGCAGCTGGGTCTCGCCATTGGAGTCGTCGACGCCGTCGTTGTCGTTGACGATCAGGGCGTCGCCGTTGGGCTGTACCGCGAGTCCCTCGATCTTCTCCAGGACCGCGCCGCCAGTCGCCTCCAGTGCCGGTATCAGGTCGGCGACCAGGGTTTTTTCCAGCACCGGGAAAGTCGGCGCGATACCCGCCGCGGTGTCTTCCGCGGGATCGACACCGGCCACCGAGAATCGGTACAGGCGTTTCACCCGGGCATCGGCGCCGGCCTGGTTGTCGCGCTCGATCACCGCGAAGCTGTCGGCATCCAGGGCGACGATCTCGGACAGTCCGATCCAGCCGCCGAAGGGTGATTCGACCGCGTCCAGGGGATAGTGGAAAAACCGCCAGCTGCCCTCGGCCGGCGTATAGCGGCCGATGCGCACCAGGCCCTCGGGGTCGTCCTGCCACTCGCGCTGGAAGGCGACATAGACCTGTTCGGCAGCGCCGGTGCCGACGCGGGCAACGCCTTCGAACCCGAAGCGGATCTGGCGGGCGGCGGTGCTCGCCGGCAGGGAGACCACCTGCTCGATGGCACCGTCGGCGGCCACCGCCAACAGCAGATCGGGCGTGGTGCCCGCGCCCTTGCCTTCCGATACCAGCCAGAAGCCGCCGCCGACACGGGTCGCCAGGCCCTCGGCGTCCAGATTCACGGCGCCGGAAGATTCCACGAGATCCGATGCTACTGCGGCCAGCAGGCCGTCGGCGTCGCGCAGCGGGATCTCGCCGTCGATGCGGGCCGGGCTTGCGCCCAGATCCAGGGTGTAGATCCGGGTGTGGCCGTAGAAGCTGTCGTGGACGCTGTAGCCCCGCGCCGCATCGGCCGGATCCAGGGCCAGCGCGGAGAGCGCGCCCCAGGGCCGCGGGGTGCCGTCGTCGCGGTCGCTGGACACCAGGGTCGGGTAGTCCGCCTGTGCCGCCGCCTTGCGGTAGAGGGTCAGCGTCGAGCGAAACTTGTCGTCGCGCTCGTCGTTCTCGCTGGCTGCCACGAACAGGTCGCGTTCGGGGATGGGCAGCAGACCCTCGGGTCCCACGCCGGTGGGCAGCAGCTGCAGCAACTCGGGATGGTGCAGGCCTTGCAGCCGGTAGACCCCGACCAGGCTGGCGCGCTCGGAGCCCACGAACAGCAGCCGGTCCTTGCCGTAGCGGGCGTAGGCGACGTTCTCGGGTTCGTTGCCCTTGTTCTCGGAGCGGTCTTCCGGATAGTGGCCGGCGCGGATGACCTCGTGCTCGAAGCCGTTGCCGGATTCGAAAAGGAGCTGGCCGCCGAGGCCGAAGACGCTGAAACCGCGGCTGCCGCCGTCGAGATCGCCTTCATTGGCGGTGGCGAAGCTCAGACCCTGCAGCCAGGTCACGCCGTCGGGTTCGCGCAGCACGCCGTCCAGCTCCGCGGTGGGTTCGATCAGGTCGTTCTCGTCGGTATCGATCTGTTGCAGATCGACTGCACCGGCCGGGAAGTGGCGCAGGACTCGTCCGGTAGGCAGATGGACCAGTGCCAGATGGTTGTTCTCCTGCAGGCTCACCACGGCGATATTGGCGGCGCTGATGGCGACGTATTCGGGCTCCGGATCCTCCGGGAAGCGCTCGGCCAGGCCGGTCAGCTCGACCCGGCGCAGCTGCCAGTCCCCGGGCGCACCGATCAGGTCGACTACGGTCAGCCAGCCGGCCGGCAGTTGTGGCGGTGCGCCGTCACCCAGGTCCTCGTCGCGTTCGTTCTCGATGGCGACCGCGGCATGGCGGCCGTCGGGACTGACCGCGACCGAGTCCGGCTGGCCGCCCAGCGGCAGGGTGGCGACCAGGGTGCGGCTGGCGATTTCGATCACCGCCAGTTCGCCGGAAGTGTCGATGAAGTCCGTCGAGGTATTCACCGCGACCAGCGCATGGCCGCCGTGCACCGCCACCGAGGTGGGCTCGCCGGCCAGGTCCAGCACTCCCAGCGGGGCGGGGTGCTCGGGATCGGTGATGTCGACGAAACCGACCCGGTCGTTCTCGCTGTCGGTGTAGATCAGGGTATTGCCGTCTGCGCTGGCGGCGACGATCTCGGCCACCGTCTGGGCGTCGATGGTAGCGTTCAGGAAGACGGGAAAGGTGGCGATCCGCTCGAAATAGGACTCGGGCGCGGGCTTGGCGCCCACCGCGGCGGGCGCCAATAGGCTTGCCGCCAACAAGGTGGGGGCAAATGAACGAAGCAGGGTGTGCATGGAATCTCCAGACCAGGGGTTTGCGGCCCGGATACTCGCGCGCGGTCATGGCAGGGACATGACAGGACTCAGGAATCGCCTCGGTAGCGGCGGTGGAGGATGCCCACCCGTTCGACATAGACCCGGGTTTCGGCAAAGGGCGGGATGCCGCCGTGGCGTTCGACCGCACCGGCGCCGGCATTGTAGGCGGCGGTGGCGAGGCGCACGTCGCCCCGATAGCGGGCCAGCAGGTCGGCCAGATGGCGGGTGCCGGCCTCGATGTTCTGGTGCACATCGAAGGCGTCGGTGACGCCGTAGTCGCCCGCGGTGGCCGGCATCAGCTGCATCAGGCCCTGGGCGCCGGCGCGGGAGATGGCCTCGGGGTTGAAGGCGGACTCGGCGTGGATCACGGCGCGTACCAGCGCGGGATCGATCTGCCAGCGCCGCGCCGCGGCGGCGATCTCGTCGCCGAAAGCCTCCGGGTGCAGGCGCACGGTGCGCCAGTCCACCGGCGAGCGCGGGTCGCAGGCCGGACAGTAGGTCTGCACCAGGGTATAGGCGGCGTCCACCGGGCGCTGGTCGGTATAGTGGACCACTCCCGAGTCGTCGCGATATTTGTAGATGGCGTTGCGCGCGGCGCGGGCGTGGGCGGCCGGGGTCAGGGCGACGCGATCGGCATCGCGTTGGGCATGCGCGCGCGGCACATTGGAGAGGTGGGTGACGCCTTGGTCGTCGACCCAGGAATGCACGGCGCCGCTGCTGGCGGCGACCGGGGCCGTCGCCAGCAGTACGGCGAGCAGCGCCCGCAATGGCAATGTTCTTGGGTTCATGGTGCGCAGATTTTCGCCCAGAACGGCAGTCCTCGCCAGCTTGGCGCGGCCCGCTGTGTGCCGCCTGTGACGTAGTGCCCGGATCGGCGCCCGCTGCCCGCCGCCGGGATCGCCTGCTAACATCGGGTTCTCTGAACGGAAGTCGCGCCATGCACCACGCAGCCAATGTGCGCCTGTTCGCGCTCTGCCAGGCGCTCACCATGTCGATGCCCGCCTTCGTGGTTTTTGCAGGCGGTATCGTGGGCCGCACGCTGGCGCCGGATCCGGCCTATGCGACCCTGCCGGTAGCACTGTTCATGCTGGGGTCCGCGGGCTCGATTCTGCCCCTGGTGCTGGCCATGCAGAGGTTCGGTCGCAAGCCGGTCTTTCTGGCGGCGAGTGCGATCGCCTGTGCCGGCGCTGTGCTGGCCATGGTGGCGCTGGCAGCCGAGCACTTCGCGCTCTACAACAGCGCCCTGGTGCTGATGGGCATCGGTCTGGCTGCCGGTCAACAGTACCGGTTCGCGGCCATGGAAAGCGTGGCGCCCGAACGGGCCGCGGCGGCGGCCTCCCGAGTGCTGCTGGGCGGCCTGGTCGCCGCCTTCCTCGGCCCGCAGCTGGTGACCTGGGGCGAGCACCTGCTGCCGGTGCCCTTTCTCGGATCCTTTGCGCTGTTGCTGGCAGTGCTCGTCCTCGCCACCCTGGCCGTCCTTTTCTACCGTGAGCCGCCACGCCGCAGCCACGTCGCGGGCGATGAGGCCGAGGCGCGTTCGCTGGGCGCCGTCCTGCGCCTGCCGCCGGTGCTGGCGGCGATTTTCTGCGGCGCGGCGGGCTTCACCGTGATGAGCCTGGTGATGACCGCGACGCCCCTGCACATGCACATGGTTAACGGGCATAGCCTGGAGGCCACCAAGTGGGTGTTGCAAAGCCATATCGCCGCCATGTTTGCGCCCGCGCTGGTGGTGCCCTGGCTGGTGCGCCGCACTGGGATCGATGGCTTGCTGCTGCTGGGTCTGGCGGCCATGGCGAGCGTACTGCTGGTGGTATTCGCGCACTTCGAGTTTGCCAATTATTGGGGCGCTCTGGTCCTGCTCGGAGTGGGTTGGAGCTTCCTGTTCATTGGCGGGACCACCCTGCTGGCGGCGAGCTACCGGCCCGGCGAGGCCTTCAAGGTGCAGGCGGTCAATGATGTCAGCCTGTTCGGCTTGCAGGCGTTGGCGGCGCTGAGCGCCGGCTGGTTGCTGGCGGTCGTCGGCTGGCAGGTGCTGTTGCTGAGCACGTTGCCGGTGCTGGCACTGGCCGCGCTGGCGTTGCTCAACTGGCGCCTGCAGCCGGCCGCACGCGCGCTGGAGGATCCGGCTTGACGGCGGTTGCAGCGGATCCCGGCAAGCCCGTTGTCGCCGAGCTCCAGCCTCTGCCGGGCGAGGCCGGCTGGCGGGTCGCGGGGGACTGGACCCTGGTCGGACTGGCGTCGCGGCTGGGCGAATTGCGCCCGGCGCTGGGCCGCGCGTCGGCGGCCGGCCGCTGGGATCTGTCCGATCTCGCGGCGCTGGACAGCGCCGGCGCCATGCTGCTGGTGGGTGGCTGGGACGGCGCCTTGCCGGCGGACTTGCAGGCGAGCGAGGACCACCGCCGCCTGCTGACGGCACTGGCGGCGCAGACCCTGCCCGGCGCGCGCCCGCGGCGCCGTGGGCCGGTGGTCGCGGTGACCTTCCTCGGCGACCGGGTGTTGAAGGGTCTGCGCGGGGTGCGAGAGGCGCTGGCGCTGTTCGGCCAACTGCTGCTGGAGGCCATGGCCCTGCTGCGCGCGCCGCGCGGTTTTCCGCTGCGCGAGCTGTCGGCGACCCTCTACAAGGCGGGTCTGCTGGCGCTGCCCATCACCGGTCTGGTGGGTTTGCTGATCGGCGTGGTGCTCAGTTATCTGTCCGCGCTGCAACTGCGGCTGTTCGGCGCCGAGACTTTCATTGTCAATCTGGTGGGTCTGGCGACGGCGCGCGAACTGGGACCCCTGCTCGCCGCCATTCTGGTCGCCGGCCGCAGCGGTTCGGCGATGACCGCGGAGCTCGGCGTGATGCGGCTTACCGAAGAGCTGGATGCGCTGCGGGTGATGGGGGTGTCGCCCTTTCGACGACTGATCCTGCCCAAGGTGCTGGCGCTCGGCCTGCTGATGCCGCTGGTGGCGTTCTGGACCAGCCTGTGCGGCGTGGCAGGCGGCATGCTGATCGCCCAGCTGGAGCTGGGCTTGGGTTTCGGGCAGTTCCTCTCCGGGCTGCCCGGCGCGATCCCCTTGGGAACCTACTGGCTGTCGTTGTGGAAATCGCTGGCCTTCGGCGTGGTGGTGGGGGTGGTGGCCTGCTTCTATGGCCTGCGGGTCGAGCCCAATACCGCCAGTCTCGGCGCCGAGACCACCCGCTCGGTGGTGGCCAGCATCACCATGGTGATCGTCCTCGACGCGCTGTTCGCGGTGGCCTTCCGGGATGTGGGCTGGTATGAGTGAGGCCGTGGTCGACATGCGCGGTATCGTCACCCGCTTCGGCGATCGGGTGATTCACGACGGCCTCGATCTGGAAGTCCGCCGCGGCGAGGTGCTCGCCCTGGTTGGCGGTTCGGGTTGCGGCAAGACCACCCTGCTGCGCGAGATGATCGGCCTGCAGCGGCCGGCGGCGGGGACGGTGTCGGTATTCGGCCGCGAGTCCGGCCGCCTGAGCGGTGCCGAACGGGCCGCGCTGCGCCGTCGCTGGGGCGTTCTGTTCCAGCACGGCGCTTTGTTTTCGGCGCTGTCGGTGGCCGACAATGTCGCCTTTCCGCTGCGCGAGCTGCGCAGTTTCAGGGGCGGGGAAGTGGATCTGCTGGTCGCCCGCAAGCTCGCCCAAGTGGGCCTGCCGGCGGATGCCGGCGCGCTGCTGCCCGCGGAACTCTCCGGTGGCATGATCAAGCGGGTGGCGCTGGCGCGCGCCCTGGTGCTGGAGCCCGAGCTGTTGTTGCTGGATGAACCTACCGCAGGACTGGATCCGGTGGCGAGCGAACAGTTCGTGAGCCTGATTCAAGAGCTGCGCCAGGCCCTGGGCTTGACGGTGGTGCTGGTCACCCATGATCTGGATACCATCTGCGACCTGTGCGACCGGATCGCCGTGCTGGCCGATCGCGGGGTGGCTGCACTGGGCAGTCTCGACGAGGTGATCGCGGTCGAGCATCCCTTCATTCAGGATTATTTTCTGGGCACCCGGGGCGTGCGCCGGGTAGCCCATTGACCGGGGAGCGGACATCATGGAACGCAGCGCTTACGCCTTTGCCGCCGGACTGTTCGTGATCGTCCTGGGTCTCGGCCTGCTGGCCGGTGCGCGCTGGCTGCAGGGGCCGGAAATGGAGCGCCGCCCCTACCAGGTGGTGGCAAAGAGCTCGGTGGCCGGGCTGTCGCCCTACTCGAAGGTGTACTACCGCGGCGTCGAAGTCGGCCAGGTCACCGCCATCCATTTTGCCCGCGACGGCACCAGGGATATTCTCTTGGACATCGCCCTGGAATCGCGGGTGCTGGTGACGGTGAACACCTACGCGGTGCTCAAATCCCAGGGGCTGACCGGACTGGCCTTCATCGAGCTGCTCGATGACGGTCCGCTCGACGCGCCGAAGCTGCCGACCAGCAGCACGGATCCGGGGCGCATCGAGATGCGGCCGTCGCTGCTCGAATCCTTTCAGACCGTGGGGCAGGGCATCGCCGAGCAGATCCAGCAACTGGCCGCCAATCTGAACCGGCTGCTGGCGCCGGAGTCGGTGGCCCGCGTCGGGCGTATCCTCGCCAATCTGGAGGACATCAGCACCCGCATCGACGAGTTGCTCGGCCTCAGCCGGCCCGCTTTCACCCGCTTTGCTCCGCTGCTCGATCAGGGCGATGCCACCCTGGCCGAGGCCGGCACGACCTTGCGCGCGCTTCGCGACACCCTGGAGCTGTTGCAGGCGCGGCTGCGCGATGCCGGGGCGATCGCGGCGCGTGCCGATGCGGCCGTCGCCGGGGTTGGCGAACAGGTGAGCTCGGGAATCCTCCCCGAACTGGAGGCCGCGCTGGCGGCGATTCGCGCTGCCGCCGATCGTTTCGAGCGGCTCGCCACCACCCTGGAGAACAATCCGCCAGCGCTGTTGTGGGGCGCGCCGCGCCCACCCCCTGGTCCCGGCGAAGCCGGTTACTCCGGAGACTGATCCATGCGTCTGATAGTTGCCTTGGGACTGGTCCTGTCGCTCGCCGGCTGTGCCCTGTTGCCGTCGCCGCCCCCGCCGACGGTGTTGCACGATCTGGGGGTCCTGCCGGAAGAGCGCGTCGCGCTGCCCTGGCAGCTGGAGGTGCAGGTGGTCGCGCCGCCCTGGCTGGATGATGGTCAGGTGTATTACCGGCGCCACGGGGCGACCCGCCTCGCCGCCTATCGCGATCACCGCTGGGCGGCGCCGCCCTCGGAGTTGTTGGCGCGGCGCCTGCAAGACCGGTTGGCGCCCGCAACACCTGACGCCCCTGGGCGCTGGCTGGGTATCGAGCTGGTCAGCTTCGAGCAGCACTTTGTCGAAGATGGCGCCGAAGCCCGGGTCGCGGCCCGTGTGCTGGTCCGCGAGCGGCGCGGCGGTGACTTGCTCGCCAGCCGCGACTTCGCGCTCCGCGTGCCTGCCGCGAGCGCGGATGTGGATGGCGGGGTGGCGGCGCTGGCGGCGGCGCTGGACCGCCTGGCGGTGGCGGTGATCGACTGGCTCGCCGCGGTCGCTGCGGAGCCCTGATCGTGACCGGAACGAGCATCGCGCTGAGCGGCGCCCAGCGCGCCGAGGTCGAGGACGCCACCCGTGCCTGGCTGCGCCGGGCACGGGCCCTGTTCGCTCACCCGCTGCCCGACATTGCGGTGCGCTTCGATCTGCACGGCCAGTCCGCCGGTATGTACCGGGTGCGCGGAGAGCGCCGCGAGATCCGCTACAACCCCCTGGTGTTCGCCCATTGGTACCGGGAGAATCTGGCCGATACGGTGCCCCACGAGGTCGCCCACTATGTGGTCGACCTGTTGCATGGGCGGAGCGCCAGACCGCACGGCGCCGAGTGGCGCGCGGTAATGGAGGCGTTCGGGGTCGCGCCCAGGCGTACCAGTGATTTCGATCTCAGCGGCCTGCCGGTCCGCCGCGAGCGCCGCTTTGGCTACCGCTGCGGCTGCGGCGAACACCAGCTCAGCGCCACCAGACACAACCGTGTGGTGCGCGGCCAGAGCCGCTATCGCTGCCGCAGCTGCGGGCAGCAGCTGACCGCCGATCGCTGAATGCCGGGTTCTTTTCAGGAGTGGTTTCATGGCTGTACTTTTCGAACGCGAAGACGCGCAATTTCTGCCCACCGAGCTGTGCGCCAGTCCCTGGGGGCCGTTCACCATCCACGGCGGCGCCTCCATCGGCCTGCTCGCCTGGGCGATCGAACGGCAGGTGCCGGAGGGCATGCTGGTCACCCGCCTCACCGCGGACTTGTTCCGCCCGGTGCCGCGCGAGCCGCTCCAGGTCGCCGCCCGCCTGGTGCGGCAGAGCCGGCGGCTGCGCTTGCTGGAGGCCAGCCTGTATCGCGATGGCGAGGAAATCGGCCGCGCCAGCGCCCTGGCGCTGGCCACCGCAGAGGTGGTGATCCCGGCCGCTGCGCGCATTCCCGCGGGACCGCCGCCGGCGTTGCGCGAGGCCTGGTCGCGGCCGCCTGTGGTCGGCGTGCATCGTATTCCCAATCGGGAGAACCGCGAGTTTCCACCCGGTCTCCACACCCGGGTGCCGCTCAAGCCGGCGCTGCTGGAAATGGGCAGCGGCCGCGGTACCACCTGGGTCCGGTTGCCGGCCGAGCTGATCGCCGGAGAGGCCACCTCGCCCTTTGTCCGGGTGGCCACCCTGGCCGATTTCAGCAATGGTTTCGCGCAGCTCTATCTGGACTCCGGCACCGGCTTCATCAATGCCGATCTCACCCTGAACCTGCACCGGCTGCCGGACGGCGACTGGCTCGGGATCGATGCCATCACCCGTGCCCAGCCCAATGGCATCGCCATCGCCGAGGCGGAGCTCTACGATGAGGCGGGCCTGATCGGCCGGGTCAGCCAGTCGAATCTGACCATGGCGACCTTCGGCGGTTGAGCGGCGAGCGCCTCAGCGACCCTGGAACTCGGGCTTGGTCTTGGCCTTGAAGGCCGCTACCCCGGCCAGGCCATCGCGGCTTGCCCCGGCGGAGACCATGGTCTGTTTTTCCAGCTCCAGCTGCTCGCCCAGGCTGTGCATGCTGCTGGCCAGCAGCATGCGCCGCGCCGCGCCATAGGCGGCGGTGGCACCGGTGGCCAGCTCGCCGGCGAGCGCGGCGACGCGGTCCGCCAGCAGCTCCGGCGCCACCACCTCGTTGACCAGCCCCCAGGCCAGCGCCGTCTCCGTATCCAGGCGGCGGTTGGTGATCATCAGCTCCTCGGCCTTGCGCAGGCCGAGCTGGCGGGCGAGGAAATAGGTGGCGCCGCCGTCCGGGGTGAGACCTATGCCGGTATAGGCCATGGTGAACATGGCGTTGCTGCTCGCGACCGCCAGGCTGCACGCCGACAGCAGCGACAGCCCGGCGCCGGCGGCGACGCCCTGTACCGCGGCGATCACCGGCGCGTTCAGGGTGCACAGGATTTCCACCGCGGGGTGGAAGATGCCGATCAGGCGATCCAGTTCGGCGGACAGCCGATCTCCCGCGGCGGCGAATTCCTGCACGTCGCCGCCGGCGCAGAACACCTTGCCCTCGGCGTCCAGGATCACGGCGCGCACGCTGGAATCGTCGCGGCACAGCTGCGCGACCTCCAGCAGTTCGTGGGCCATGGCCGGGTTCAGGGCGTTGGCGGCGTCCGGGCGGGCCAGGGTGATGCGGGCGACGGCGCCCTCGCGGGTGAAGCGGATGGTGGTGTAGGACATGGCGGCGGCCGAGGATGGTTGTCGTCTGCCACCATGGTACGGGCGTCGCCGGCGACGATCCAGCGGCGCCCGCGGATCAGAGCTCGACGCCCAGCACGGTACCGAGTTCGCGGATCGCCTGGGTCTCCGAGACCACCTTGATGGTGGTCATGCCCAACTGGCGGGCGGGTTTGAGGTTGATGCCCAGGTCGTCGAGATAGACCACCTGCCCGGGTTCGACGCCGAGACGCTGGCAGGCGCGCAGATAGAACTCGGGCTGGGGTTTGCGCAGGCCCTCGCGGCTGGATTCGAGCACATGTTCGAACAGCGCCATGGCCTCGCGGACCTCCGCGGCGCTCTCCGCGGAGCGGGACATGCCCGGGCCCTTGCCGGCGCGCACATTGTTGGTCAGACAGGCGATCCTGAAGTCCCGCTTGACGCGGCGCAGCACCTCGACCATGCGCGGGCGGACGTCGCCGGCGAGCAGGGCGATCACTTCGCGGCCGGGGATGGGGTGGCCGGCGGCACGCGATTCCTCCAGAAACAGGCGGTCGAATTCCTCGATGCCGATGCGGTTCGCCTCGAACTGCGCCCAGGCATTGGTGTCCGGATTGGTGGCATTGATGCGGCGGATGAAATCCAGCGGCAGGCCGCGCTCGGCCTCGTAGCGATTGAAGGCTTCGAAGGGCGAAGAAGTGATGACGCCGCCGAAATCCCAGAGCACGGCCTGGTGCGACATGGTATGGCCCACGGCTATTGGCAGCGCGCTATGGTAGGCAGGCGCGCGGCGCGGTGCAATTCGGCCGCAGGGGCGTCCGCTGCACGCGTCAGCTTTCCCTGCTCGGACTGCGGTAGCGGTCGGGCTCGTCGGGGGGGTGGGTCTTGAAGCGCTTGTGGAGCCAGAAGTAATCGGCGGGATGCAGGCGCACCTGCCTTTCCAGCCAGTCGCTCCACTGCCTGGTGTCGGCGATGTCGTCCCCCGAGGGGTAGTGCTCCAGGGCCGGCGCTATGTCCACCACCACGCCGTCGCCTTCCCGCCAGCTCGAGAACAGCAGCACCCGGGCACTGGCCTGGGCGGCGTACTGGGGGATTGCGGTGATGGTGGCGGTCTGGATGCCGAAGAAGGGCACGAAGACTCCACGATTGAGGCCGAAGTCCTGATCTGGCAGGACCGCCACCACGCCCTGGCTGCCCAGCTCCCGGAGCATGCGCCGGATTTCCTTGCGGTGGATGGTGGTGATCGGGTACTTGCGCGCGCCGCGCTGGTAGAGCTGCGCCTCCAGAACCCGGTTGTCCATGCGCCGGTACAGCACATGAAAGGGCACGATCTCCGCCAGCGCCGCGAGGCTGACCAGAAAGGTGGTGAAGTGGCCGGTCACCAGCAGCAGGGGTTCGCCGCTCGCCAGCGCGGCCTGCAGGTGCTCGCGGCCGCGGATGCGGGTATTGCCGAGCAGCTTGTCGCGCGGCGCCCAGATCAGGTTGAGCAGCTCGAAGGCCAGCAGGACCACCGAGCGCAGATGATCGCGCCCCAGCTGTCGCCGCTGCTCGGGGAGCATTTCGGGGAAGCAGAGTTCGAGATTTCTCCGGATCACCGCGACCCGACTGTTGCGGCTCCCGATCAGGCGCGCGGCCAGCCAGCTCGCGATCCGGCGCTGGGCCGGGGAGGGCAGCCGCGCCAGCAGCCAGGTCAGTCCGACCAGCAGCCAGGAGGGCCAGTATGCTGGCGCCAACAGCGCGCTTCTGGGCATGGATCCGGGTATCCGGCGAAGGGGCGCGCATTATCCGTGCGCGCCTGGCGCGGAGCAATGTGCGCGGTAATGCGCGGGGTAATGCGCAAACCCTGTGCTACGCCCCGTGGTGGAGCATCGAACCCGCAATGGCGGGGCGTTGTCGAAAGGATGGAGCGCGGGCCACTTTCGGCGCGCGCGCCGCGGATAATCCAGAAAGGAGGATGTAATGCCCGGACACAGCTACAAGCACATCGAGGTTACCGGCAGTTCCACCAAGGGCATCGACGATGCCATCGCCACCGCGGTAGTCAAGGCCGGGTCGAGCCTGCACAACCTGCACTGGTTCGAGGTCATCGATACCCGAGGCTATATCGAGGGCAACCAGGTCAAACATTGGCAGGTGACCGTCAAGATCGGTTTTCGCATCGACGACTGAGTGTGCTGCGGACCGGCCGGCGGTTCGCAGCGGTTCCCCCGCCGGCCGCCCGATCGGGCGGCCGGCGCTCGACTTTTCCCCGGCAGTGCTTTAGAAAGGGCGGAGGGAGTGAAAACATTGACTTAACAATAACAACCTAGAGGGGAAGTCATGATCGACCTGTTTTATTTGCCGCCCCTGGTCGGGGTGCTCGGCCTGATCGTCGCGCTGGTGCTGTTCCGGCTGATTCTCAGACGGCCGGCCGGAGAAGCCAAGGTAACGGCGATCGCCGATCAGATCCATCTCGGCGCCATGGTGTTCATGCGTCGGGAATACCAGATGCTGGCGATGTTCTCGGCGGTGCTGCTGGCCATCATCCTGTTCTCGCCCCTGGGCGTGAATACCGCGCTGGCCTTTCTGGTCGGCGCCCTGTGTTCGGCCGGCGCCGGTTGGCTGGGCATGCAGGCGGCCACCCGGGCGAACGTCCGCACCACCACCGCCGCCCACCGCGAAGGCGCCGCCGCGGCACTTGCGGTGGCCTTTTACGGCGGCTCCATCATGGGGCTCTGTGTCGCGGCGCTGGGGCTGTTGGGTCTGGGGCTGCTCTATGCCTACCTGGGCGGCGATCCCGAAACCGTGCACACCCTCCACGGGTTCGGCATGGGCGCCTCGACGGTGGCGCTGTTCTCCCGGGTGGGTGGCGGTATCTACACCAAGAGCGCGGACGTGGGCGCCGACCTGGTGGGCAAGGTCGAGGCCGGCATCCCCGAGGACGACCCCCGCAACCCGGGCGTGATCGCCGACAATGTGGGGGATAATGTCGGCGACGTCGCCGGCATGGGATCCGACATTTTCGAGTCCTACTGCGGCGCCATGATCGCCACGATCACCATCGCCGCAGCCATGGCCGGACAACAGTTGCAGGCCGCGCTGATGTTCCTGCCGCTGGCGCTGGCGGCCGTGGGGCTGCTGGCCTCGGTGATCGGCATTCTGGTGGTGCGCTCGAGCTCGGCAGCCGAGCCGGGCCGCGCCCTGCGCACCGGGACCCTGGTCGCGCCGGCGCTGTTCGTGGTGGCCGCCTGGTTCTTGATGCGCTGGCTGGGGATCGACGCCAGCGTCTGGTACGCCGTGCTCGCCGGTGCCGTGGGCGGCACCCTGGTGGGGCTGATCACCGAGTACTACACCGGCGGCGCGCCGGTGCGCAAGATTGCCAACGCCGGCGATACCGGCGCGGCCACCGTGATGATCACCGGCCTTGCCGTGGGCATGCAGTCCGTGGTGTTGCCGGTGCTGACCCTGGCCGCGGTGATCTTCGTCTCCACCCACCTCGCGGGCATCTATGGTGTGGGCATCGCCGCCGTGGGCATGCTGGCCACCGTGGGCATTACCATGGCGATCGATGCCTATGGCCCGGTGGCGGACAACGCCGGCGGTATCGCCGAAATGGCGGGTCTGGGGCCGGAGACCCGTGAGATCACGGACTCTCTGGATGCATTGGGCAACACCACCGCCGCGATCGGCAAGGGCTTTGCGATCGGTGCCGCGGCGCTCGCCGCACTGGCCATCATCGCCGCCTTCGTGGCCACGGTACGGATCCACAATCCGGAGTTCGAGCTCGAACTTTCCAGTCCCGGGGTGCTGGTGGGATTGTTGATCGGCGGTACCGTTCCCTTCCTCATCGCATCCATCACCATGACCGCGGTGGGTGATGCGGCTTTCGAAATGATCCACGAGATCCGCCGCCAGTTCCGCGAAATCCCCGGGCTGTTGCAGGGTACCGCCCAACCGGATACCGCGCGTTGCGTGGATATCGCCACCACCGCGGCGCTCAAGCGCATGCTGTTGCCCGGGGGGATCGCGGTGGCGGTACCGCCGCTGGTCGGCTTCACCCTGGGTGCCGAGACTCTCGGCGGGGTGTTGGGCGGCGCCCTGATAGGCTCCGTACTGCTGGCACTGATGATGGCCAATGCCGGCGGCGCCTGGGACAACGCCAAGAAATACATCGAAAAGGGCAACCTGGGCGGCAAGGGCTCGCCGACTCATGCGGCGGCTGTGGTGGGGGATACCGTGGGTGATCCCTTCAAGGATACCTCGGGGCCTGCCATGAACATCCTCATCAATGTCATGGCCATCGTCAGTCTGGTGATCGCTCCCCTGCTGTAATCCCCGGCCGCGTCAGCGGCCGGTCAGCGCGACCCGGTAACCGAGCGCCTCGGTGAGGTGCTCGGTGCCGGGATGCGCGCTGCCGTCCAGATCGGCGAGGGTCCGCGCCACCCGCAACAGCCGGTGAAAGGCGCGCGCCGACAGCCCGAGCCGCTCGGCGGCGGTGTTCAGCAGGTTCCGCTGCTCCAGGTCCAGCGGGCAGTGACGCTGCAGCCCGGCCGGTGACAATGTGCAGTTGAGTCCTCCCTGGCGCTCGGTCTGGCGGCGGCGGGCCGCCAGCACCCGGGCCCGGACCGCGCTGCTGGGCTCGCCGCTGGCGGGTTGGGTGAGTTCGGTCTGGGCGACCCGGGGTGCGATCACCTGGAGGTCGATGCGGTCCTGCAGGGGGCCGGAGAGCCGCGCCCGATAGCGTGCGATCTGATCCGGTGTACAGCGGCAGCGGGCCTCGCCGAAGTAGCCGCAGGGGCAGGGATTCATCGCCGCGATCAGCTGAAAGCGCGCCGGAAACTCGATGCGTGACTGCACCCGGGCGATGGCGACCCGGCCCGACTCCAGGGGTTCGCGCAGCACTTCCAGCACCCGGCGGGGGAACTCCGGCAGTTCGTCGAGGAACAGCACGCCGCAATGGGCCAGGGAGATCTCCCCCGGCCGGGGCAGGGAGCCGCCGCCGACCAGGGCGGCTGGCGAGGCGCTGTGGTGGGGGGCGCGGAACGGCCGGCGGAAGAAATCCTCGCGCTGCAGCCCGGCGACGGAATGGATCGCCGCCACCTCGATCGCCTCGGCCTCGTCGAGCGGTGGCAGGATTCCCGGCAGGCGGCTGGCCAGCATGGTCTTGCCGGTGCCGGGCGGGCCGCTCAACAGCAGGTTGTGGCCGCCTGCGGCGGCGATTTCCAGGGCGCGCCGCACCTGATGCTGACCGACCACTTCGTCGAGATCCGGCCCCTCGACCGTGATCTGCGGCGGCGTATAGGGGTGGGGCTCCAGCCGGCTTTCCCCGCGCAGGTGCGCGCAGACTTCCAGCAGGTGCCCGGCGCCGTGCACGCAGGCATCCCGGGCCAGGGCGGCTTCCGGCGCATTCCCCGCCGCCACGATCAGGCTGCGCCCCGCCCGGGTCGCGGCCAGGGCGGCCGGCAGCACACCTTCGATGGCGCGCAGCGCCCCGGATAGGGCGAGCTCGCCGAGCAGTTCGTGGGCTTCCAGGGCGTCGCCGGGCAGCTGACCGGAGGCGGCGAGAATGCCGATGGCGATGGCCAGATCGAACCGGCCGCCCTCCTTGGGCAGATCCGCCGGCGCCAGGTTCACGGTGATGCGTCGGCGGGGAAATTCGAAATGGGCGTTGAGCAGGGCGCTGCGCACCCGATCCTTGCTTTCCTTCACCGCGGTTTCCGGCAGACCCACGATATTCAGGGACGGCAGGCCGTTGGAGAGATGCACCTCCACGGCGACCTCCGGGGCGGCGATCCCGGCACGGGCGCGGGTATGTACGAGCGCGAGCGACATCCGTCTTCCCTGACTTGGTACGCCCGGGTATTCAAACAATAAAAGCGTCTTGCTGTCGATCGCGATCCGCTTCCCGATCCCGCGAGCGACGCACCTGAATCCGGCATGGCGCGGCAAATTGGTGCGAACCGCGCACCAACAGCGGTCGCTCTGGTCCGCATGAGGCGACGATAGCTGCCGAAACAGCATCTGGCACGTTGCGTGCTTAGCTTATCTGCGCGGGAGGCTACGCCGGTAGTTCGCAAGACGCCTGGCGGGGCGTGCAGCAGATTTCCCCGGCACAGAGAGCGCGATCGGGGTTTTCGAGCGGGACCCAACCGCAACAACAGTATGGGGCTTGCCGGAGTCAACCGAGCAACTCCGTCACCCACAGGAGGCAAGCGATGAAAATGATTACGGCTGTGATCAAGCCATTCAAATTGGACGATGTCCGCGAGGCCCTGGCCGCGGTCGGCGCCCAGGGCGTCACCGTGACCGAGGTCAAGGGTTTCGGGCGCCAGAAGGGACATACCGAACTCTATCGGGGAGCCGAATATGTGGTCGATTTCCTGCCCAAGGTAAAGCTCGAGGTCGCGGTTGCCGAAGCCATGCTCGATGCGGCGGTCGAGGCGATCATCTCGGCGGCAGCCACCGGCAAGATCGGCGATGGCAAGGTCTTCATCTCGGATCTGGATGAGGTGATCCGTATCCGCACCAGGGAAACCGGCGACGAGGCCGTTTGATCGGCGGCACGCCACAGCGCGACGCGGGTCGCCCCACGCTTTTCATTCCGCTCAATGCAACCAGAGGTTCACAATGGAAAACAACGTCTATGAACTTCAGTTCGCCCTGAACACCTTTTATTTTCTGGTGATGGGCGCGCTGGTCATGTGGATGGCCGCCGGTTTCGCGATGCTCGAGGCCGGGCTCGTGCGGGCCAAGAACACTACCGAAATCCTCACCAAGAACGTCGCCCTGTACGCCGTCGCCTGCACCATGTACCTGATCTGCGGGTACCAGTTGATGTACGGCGGCGGCTGGTTCCTGTCCGGTGTCGATACGGTGGCCAATCTGGATGTTGCGGCGACCCTGGCGCAGAACGCGGAAAACGGCTTCGACGGCGATGCCGTGTACGCCGGTGCCTCGGACTTTTTCTTCCAGGTGGTGTTCGTCGCCACCGCCATGTCCATCGTGTCCGGCGCCGTTGCCGAGCGCATGAGGCTCTGGGCGTTTCTGGCCTTCGCGGTGGTGATGACCGGCTTCATCTATCCCATCGAGGGCGCCTGGACCTGGGGCGGCGCGAAAGTGTTCGGCATGTACGAGCTTTCCTACTCCGACTATGCCGGTTCCGGGATCGTGCACCTGGCCGGCGCCACCGCGGCGCTCGCCGGTGTGCTGCTGCTCGGACCGCGCAAGGGCAAGTACACCGCCGGCGGCATCCAGCCCATTCCCGGTGCCAACCTGCCGCTGGCAACCCTGGGAACCTTCATCCTCTGGGTGGGCTGGTTCGGATTCAACGGCGGTTCCACGCTCAAGCTGGGCGGCATCGCGGTGGCCAACGAGGTGGCCTATGTCTTCCTCAACACCAATGCCGCCGCCGCCGGCGGTCTGATCGCCGCCCTGATCACCGCACGGTTGATGTTCGGCAAGGCCGATCTGACCATGGCCCTCAACGGCGCCCTGGCGGGCCTGGTCGCCATCACCGCCGAACCCGCCGATCCCACCGCTCTGCTCGCCACGGTGATCGGCGCCATCGGCGGCGTGCTGGTGGTGCTCAGCATCGTGACCCTGGATCGCCTGAAGATCGACGATCCCGTGGGTGCGATCTCCGTGCACGGCGTGGTCGGCATCTGGGGCATCTTCGCGGTGCTGCTGTCCGACGCCGAAGCCACCTTCATGGGGCAGTTGATTGGCTGTCTCACCATCTTCGTGTGGGTATTCGTCGCCAGCCTGATTGTGTGGGGCATCCTCAAGGCGGTCATGGGCATCCGCGTCAGCGAAGAAGAGGAATACGAAGGCGTGGATCTCGGCGAATGCGGCCTGGAGGCCTATCCCGAGTTCGTGCGCACCTGAAGCATCGAGGGTGCGTTGAAAAACCCCGCTGCGGCGGGGTTTTTCGTGCTTGTTCGCAGGGTTCGGGCAGCATGGTTTCATCGGCCCGGAGCGAGCCTCCTACAGGCGTCGTGACCGGTCGTTGTGGGAGCGGCGCCCCCGCCGCGATTTGCAGCCTGCGGGGATCGGTCCCGGCGCCGCGCCCACCCCGATCCGCACGGGTCGACACCGCACTCGTCGGGCTGGAGTCCGGCTTCGTTGTGACCTTGCCCCAAGAGGGAACGAGCCGCATCTGGCGGCGTTGGTTTGAATGTAGGGGGCTGCTAATATGACGCTGCTCACACAACAAGGAGTTTGGTAGATCATGACTTTCATTCGGCGATATGGAACGACGCTTCTCCTGCTTTGTGCGCTGCCCGGTTTGGCGCAAGCGCAGCTGTATTTCAGCGAAGATGACAACAGTAGTGGCTTGTACACGCTGGATACCGCCACGGGCGCAGCCACCAATGTGGGGACCTCGGGCGTCACCGCTAGCACTGTGGGGCTTGCGCCTTCGGCTTCGCCAGCGGTTCTGTTCGGGACGCAATGGGCCCAGTTGCTGGAAATTCAGGCGGACGGCAGTGCTTCCGCGGTAATCGGTGGGGATGGCCAGGAGGGGCTGGCTTTCGACCCCGCAACCGGCACTCTCTACGGCGCCATCAACGGCAGCTTTCGCACCGTGGATCCGGTTACTGGAGCGAATCAGACGCCGCTCGCGGCACCTCCGGGCGGTGCGGATGTGGAAGGCATTGCCTGGGGCAATGGGGGTGTCTACGCGATTGCAGGTAGTGATGCCAATTTGTACTTCTATGACCCGGGTACGGATAGCTGGACGACCATTGGCTCCACCGGCATCACGTGGGACTCAGCGGGCTTAGCATATGATCCGGGGACCAACACCCTGTACGCGAAGGGAGATCAAGACTCGAATCTGTATCGCGTTGACCCCGCAACGGGTGCAGCCACGGTAATTGGCGATACCGGGATCGTCGAGGGCGGTGGCTTGGCTTTTGTCGGAGCCGGCGTAGGCGTGGGACCGACAGCGATCCCCACTCTGTCCGTCTGGAGCCTTCTGCTTCTGGCCGGGATGCTGCTGACCGTCGCCGTAAGCCGCTTGGCGCGCCAACGGCGCTGAACTGACGTTCTTTGCCCATAAAAATGGCCGGCAATAGCCGGCCATTTTTATGGGTCAATCTTCACCCTGGCGGGGCGCCTCCGCCGAGATTCGCGGCCCGCGGGGATCGGTCCCGGCGCCACGGCCGCGCTCATCGGCCCGGGGCGGGGCCTCCAGCAGGCGTTGTGCCCGGTTGTTGTGGGAGCGGCGCCTCGCCGCGATGGGGTTGATGCCACCGCGAATCCATCGGCCCGGGGGCGGGCCTCCTACAGGTGTCGTTGCCGGTTGTTGTTAGGAGCGGCGCCCCGCCGCGATGGGCTTGATGCCACCGCGAACCCATCGGCCCGGGGGCGGGCCTCCTACAGGTGTCGTTGCCGGCTGTTGTGGGAGCGGCGCCCCCGCCGCGAACGGGTATCCTTGACCAGGGCCCGCGCCAGAAATACCCCCAGGGCAAGAGTCGCCGTGGCCAGCAGCAGCCCGATGCCGAACCCCGCCGCGATGCCCAGCCCATCCTCCAGCGGCAGCGCCCCCGCGGCAATCCGCGCTTCGAGCAACCGGGCAAGATCGTCGCTGCGCCAGTGCTCCGGCAGTGCGCCGCCGCTCCACAGTGCTGCTATCCGACTGGCGAGAATGGCGCCGGCCTCGTAGTAATCGCCGGTGAGACTGAGCAGGGGCGCCAGCGCCCAGGGCAGGCTCGCCCCGAACAGCGTAGCGCCGGCAATGCCGGGCCGGTCGATGCTCCATAACAGCAGGGGGACACCGGGAAACAGCGTCAGTGCATAGGGCGCCAGTACGGTGACCAGATAGACGACATCGCTGCCGCGGGTATCGAAGCCGGTCAGCTGGCCGGCATAGTCGGAACCGACGGCGACAAAGGGCAGCCAGCGGGCGAGCAGGGCGGCTCCGTACTCCGGCGCCAGCTCCAGGCGGCTGACCTCGCCACCTGCGACCAGGCAGCCGAAGGCATGGGCCAGCTCGTGCAGCGGCACATAGAGCCACCAACCCGCCGCAACGCCCAGCACCAGCGCGAGCCAGCCGCGCCAGCCCAGGTCGAGTGTGTGCTCGACGCCCGTCAGCAGCGCCGGCCACAGGCGTCTGCAGTTGTCGCGCGTTCGATTCTGCCCCTGCTCCGGGCGTTCGTTGTTCGATGTCAACACCGTGCCCACGTCCATGCTCATCCGCCGCCCATTGTGCCCGGCGCGCGGGACGCGGCGAAGTCCTGGGACGTTCCAGGCAGCACTGTGCGGTGCCTGAACCCGGGATTTACAGCCGGCCGCGGAGTGGCTAGGCTTGCCAAGCTGAACGCAAATATCGCGGCCGGTGCCGAAAAACTTTCAGGAGAGACTTGTCATGCGGCAGATTCACAGGATCGGTAGTTTCGGGGTATGGGCAGCGTCCCTGCTGTGCGTTGACGCTTTTGCCGGCGACTTGCCGCCGCCGACCACGGCGGTGCCGACATTGGGCGAGTGGGGATTGGCCGGGATCGCGGCCTTGCTGGCCGTGGCCGCCGGACGCGCGCTGCGCAAGCGTTAGGCTGGTACCCTGCAAACGCTTGGCCGGAGGGACGCGACAAAGTCGGGATCGGTGATCGGTGATTGCCCATGAACGATGCGCCGGAGTGGTTGGCGGGCGCTTGGTATCTGGTATGGATGGCGGCGCTGCCGGCGTTGTTGCTGGTCGAGAATGCGGCGCCGCGCCAGCGCTCCCATCCCCGGCCCTGGCGCCGCTGGAGCGGTAATCTGGCGCTGGCGGCCGGCTTCTGGTGGCTGGGTCGCGAAACCCTGTTGCTGGGCGCCGCCGCCAGCGCTTTTTGGCTCGGCGCCGAGCCCCCGGGTCTGCTGACCTGGATGTCTCTGCCGGCGGTCATCGCCCTGCCCATCGCCCTGCTGCTGCTGGATCTGGTCGAATACGCCATCCACTGGGCGTACCACCACAATCCGCTGCTCTGGCGTTTGCACCGGCTGCATCACAGCGATCCCCATGTCGATCTCACCACCACCCTGCGCCAGCACCCGCTGGTGGTATTCGTGGATGTGCCGGCGCGCCTGCTGATCTGGACCGCGCTGGGTATTCCGCCGCTGGCCGTGCTGATCTATCAGCCGGTGTCGCTGGCGGTGCATCTGTTCAGCCACGTCAACTGGCAGTTGCCGGTGGCGGTGGAAAGGTGGCTGCGGCGCATACTGGTGACACCGGATTTCCACGTCGTCCATCACTCGCCAGAGCGGATCGAGACCGACAGCAACTATGGCTCCGTGCTGCCCTGGTGGGATTATCTGTTCGGTACCGCCCAGCTGCGCGATGCCGCCCATTGCCGGGCGCTGGCGCCTGGGCTGGAGGAGTTCCGCGACGAAGATGATCTCTGGCTGCACCGGCTGCTGTTGCAGCCCTGGCGCAGGACCCGCCCACAGACCGAGCGGGTTGGGCGGTCTATGAGAACCCCGGAAAAGTAGTCGTAGGGTGGAGTGCAGGGCAGCCGCCGCAACCTCGCCGGCGTGAAGATTATTGGAGCGCTTGCCGAATGCGCCGTTGCGCGGCTTATCCGGCCCACGGGAGTGGGTATGTCCGGCCGGCCGCAAAAACGACGAGGCCCGGAAACCCCGGGCCTCGCAAGCGACCGAGAAGGTCGTTGTCAGCCGGCGCGGCGGCGCAGGCCGGCGACAGCCAAGATACCGATCAGGCCTGCCAATACTGCCAGGGCCCAGGGCGACAGGGTGGGGATGGCGGTGGGGCCGCCTATGCCACCGGCCACGAACAGCACGAAGTTTTCCCACATCTCGGAGCCGCTGCTGGTGCCACCGGTGAGATGATCATCGTGGCAGCCGTCACCACATTCCGGGTCGAATCCGGTCAAAATGATGCCGCCGGCACCAAAGGTTGCCGAACAGAGCACGGACACCGAAGTCACTCCGTCGGTGTCGTCTGCGGCGCAGCTGTAGGCTGCGCCCAGGCTGCCGAAGGCGCCATGTACGGAAGACCCCCAGTTGCTGAGGTCGGTGGCGCCCAGGATATTGGGTGTGGTCACCAGGGTATGGCTGGCGTCGGTGACCACGATGTTGTCACCGTCGACGTCGCTTATCCCGGTAAACACATAGCCCGGCCCGGCGAATGTCCCGAACGCACTGGCTCCCAATGCACCATCATGGTTATTGATGACCAGCGTACCGCCAGCGTTGACCCAATTCAGAATGGTGGTCATGTCGGCAGCACTGAGGGCGTCGATCTCTGTCTGCGCGATATAAAGCATGTCGAAGCTGCCCAGGGTTCCGAGGTCGGTGGTCTCGGTCAGGGTCACGCCGGGGGCCACCGCCGGTGTGGCAGGCGCTTCGAAGAACGCATGCCAAAGACTTTGGTCTGCTGCGATGGGGTCTCCGGTGAAGCAACAGGAGGAATGGTGCATGATGTCGTAGGTGGCGGCGCCATTGCCGGGCGGGAGCGCGGCTTTCGCCGTCAGCGGAAGCAGGGCGGCAAAGAGCAGACTGAGTATTCTCAGGCAGGAGCCAGGTTTCATAAAATTCCCTCTCGGTTGTTTTTCGAAGTCAGGTTGTGGTGGCAGCCAATGGGACTGGGTATTACAAAGCCGCGATTGTAGGTCGGGCCGATGGGATAGGGCCCCACCCCATCCCCCTCACGTGATATCTCGGGCACCGGTTTAGACCAAGAAGCAAGCGGACCGCGACGAAGCGATTGGTTTGAAGAGCATTCCGGCAATGGTATCCGCCTTTCCTGGCCAAGGGTGTGAGCCGGCCTAATGTTAACTGGTTCACAGTTTTGGTCAATAGGGAGCCTTGTCCAATATGAAGTGAGTCTGGAGGGAGGCGGCTGATTCCAATATGAAATGAGTCTGGAGCTGGCGCGAGGTCC
>OJBO01000269.1_pt1 | contig 31868 bp, 30 predicted proteins | sample 1590461 | NCBI WGS metagenome assembly OJBO01 (sample SAMN05416836, study PRJEB24817) | seawater metagenome | isolation source: Sea water | place: Canada:Atlantic | collected 2013-07 | reverse complement strand
ATCTACACCTCTCTATTCGTCGGCAGCGTCAGATGTGTATAAGAGACAGTTCCCAGGTAGGATTGCAGGTTGGTAAGAGTCAACGAGTAAAGTAACACGCCAACCGCCACTGCTACGTAGAGCAGATAGATTCGATCTCTGATACTGAAATAGAGGAAAAGGTTATAGACCGTCAGCGCAAAAATAACGGACGCCAGACTTACACTGAGCCCAGTGTGTAAAACCGCCTCATGGACCAATGCAGTCTGATCCACAACCTTAACGGGCGTACTTATCGGGAAGTTGGCCTCGAAGCGGATAAGCATATCCGAGGCTGATTCTGTTTTGGGTAATTCCAAGACAGGATGATGAAATGGAATGTCCTTTTGAAGCGGCTGGTCGAGCGCGGACACGGGATTCCGGGAAATCGGCGAACCATCTAGGAATACTTGGACACTTGAAGCAAGAGGACTTAATAGAAGCCAGCGCTGCTCCATTGTTTCTGCTGAATCAAGCTTACCCCTGATCCATACAAATGGTTCACGAGGCTCGCTGGTAAAAACATCATGATCGATTGGAGACCAGGCGGCGTGTTCTTCTGGCGGCGGCGTTTCCTGATCCCAGGTGCCCTCGAATACCTCCATCGTCTGGGCCAGATCTCTCACGTATCCCTGCTGCTCTGCCGCCCCTGCGCAAAAAGGTAACAGTGAAAGTGAAGAAAGGATCACTACGAAGAGAGAGGTCCATCTCCGATCAACATTCGCCATTCAAAGTTCCTTGATCTAAACGCCCACAAAACACCCAGAGGTTTTGCCAGTGAACCCTCGAAAGGATTTATGTTTTTGGAGCACTATTCATTCTATCGTTTGTTAAATAGTCAGGCCCGCTGTCTACTTTCATTTGATAGGTATGTCGCCGAAAACTATACTTTGGAGCCTACTCAAAAGGATGCTGTATGTATAGTTCAAGGTCAGGTTTTGTAAAGGAATTTCGTTCAGTTCTCCTCGTATCTGTATTTACTCCATTGGTCGCTTCTGCGGGCGGTCTGTCCAATGGTGATCAAAGTGCCAGTACTTCCGCAGTCAGCAACGCAGGCAGTGTTGCCAACCCGGAAAATGCTTCCACGATCTTTTTCAATCCCGCCGGGATGAGCCAGCTTTCCGGCACCAACATCTCATTGGGTGCGATCGTTTTCGAGATCGACGCCGTGGGCAGGGACTCCCAAACATCGGCAACCCGTGCCAATGGCGATCCGGTTGTCGGTGATGGTGGTGGTGATCACGTTAAAACGTTTGCAGTACCCAATGCCTACCTTACCCATGAAGTGAACGACTGGCTGGACGTCGGACTGGGAGTGTACGTTCCCTACGGCCTGGGCTTCGATTACGGCGACGCTTTTGCAGGGCGGTATATTGGTGATGAAATTGAACTGGTGTCCTACGGCGTGAATCCTTCCTTTTCGGTGAACAGTGGCGAGGGATTCTCACTGGGTGGCAGCATCAATGTGCTCTATGCCGATGCCGAGCAGCGTAATCCAGTTGACTTCAGTGGAATTGAATCACGTTTTTCACTTCCTCGCGGCACCCTGAACGATGGCTACGCGACATTGGAGGGAGATGATGTTGCATTGGAGTTCACCGTCGGCGTTCTCTGGCAGGCGACTCCCGAAACGTCACTTGGACTCGCGGCCCGTACGGGCACCGAATTCAAACTGAAGGGTACCGGCACGATCAACCAGTTTCCCACTTTGTCAGCCAGTGGGCTGACTCAAACCACTGTCTCTGAGCAGATAGAAGTCCCGATCACGATTCCTCAAAGCCTGAGTGTCGGTCTTGCTCACCAATGGAATGCCACGCTTAAACTGCTTGCAGGCGCAACCTGGGCGAAATGGAGTGATGCCTCTGCCCTGTCCGTAGTGTCCCGAGAGACGTTGCCAGTTGCTTTTCCCGGCGAGCAGCCATCCGAGGAGCAGGTTCAGAGTTGGAAAGACACCTGGCAGTGGCGGGTTGGCGCAGTCTGGCAGGTGGCACCGACATGGTCACTAAAGGCTGGCTACTTGTTTGATGAATCGCCTCTTACCATCAAGACGCGTTCACCACTGACGCCGTTTGATGATTATCACCAGGTTTCTCTGGGTGCACAGATTCGCGATCTGGCAGGCGACTGGACGGTAGACATGTTCGTTGCACGAGTCTTTTATGAGGGCGATATTTCCATCGACTATAAGACGACGGATCCTCTGCAGGGGCAGACTTCATTTAAAAGTGAGTATGACGTGGTGCCGTGGACAGCTGGCTTGCAGTTAGGCCGGGAGTTTTAACACAGGAAGGAATCAAAACGGGAAAGTGGTCGGCGTGGCAGGATTCGAACCTGCGACCCCTTCGTCCCGAACGAAGTGCGCTACCAAGCTGCGCCACACGCCGATCAACGGCGGGTATTATACGGATTCGCTTCGGTTTTACCAGCCCTCGGCGGATAAAAGGGCATCCGTAAATTTGCTGAGATTATCGTAGATACTGACATCGGCGCCGGGTATGGGTCGGGCGTCCAGATGGCGTTCGGTGTCCAGTCCATTACCGGTTCGCACCAGTACCGGACGACACCCTTCGGCGTGGCCGGCTTCCAGGTCCTTGCGGCTGTCTCCCACCATGATGACCCCTTCAAGGCTGGCGAGATGAAAATGCTCGCGGATCTGCTCCAGCAAGCCGGTGAGTGGCTTGCGGCAGCAGCACTGGTCGTCGGGGTGGTGGGGGCAGTAGGCGATGAAGTCGATGCAGCCGCCCTGGGCTTCCACCAGCTGCTCGAGCTTCTCGTGCATGGCATCCAGCTCATCGGTGTCGTAGTAGCCGCGGCCGATGCCTGACTGGTTGGTGGCGATGGCAATGCGATGGCCGGCAATACAGAGCCGGGCCACCGCCTCAACGCTGCCGGGAATGGGGTGCCATTCATCCGCTGAGCAGATGTAATTGCCATCGTACTCGTTGATGACCCCGTCCCGGTCGAGAATGATCAACATCGCTGTGCGCGTGCCCCTTGGTCCGGTCTCAGCCTGCTGTGGGCAGCAGGGAGATATCCGCAACGCGCAGGAACAGGTTGCGCAGGCGGTTCAGCAACGCCAGCCGGTTGTTCCTTACCGCCTCGTCTTCGGCCATGACCATCACTTCATCAAAGAAGTTGTCCACCGGTGCACGCAGGCTGGCCAGTGAGCTCAGGGCACTGGCGTAGTCGCCGTTCTCGAACAGCGGCAGAACCTTCGCGGCCTGTTGGTCGACCTGCTCGGCGAGGGCCTTTTCGGCGCTGTCCTGCAGCAGGCTGGCGTCGACCGTTTCGCCGATGCTGTCGCCACCCTGTTTGGTCAGGATGTTAGAAACCCGCTTATTGGCGCCGGCCAGGGCCTGCGCTTCGGGCAGCTGCCGGAAGGCTTCCACCGCTTTTACCCGGCGGTCGAAATCCAGCGGGCGGGTCGGACGGCGGGCGTGAACGGCCAGGTAGACCTCGGCGCCAATGCCCTGCTCGTCGTAGTGGGCACGGAAGCGCTCCAGCATATAGTCCACCACGGTGCTGGCGGTGTTCTGCTCGGTCAGCACGGTGAAGTTCTCTTCGGCCCACTCGCAGCAGGTTTGCAGGTCCAGCGGCAGTTCGCGCTCGATGATAATGCGCAGCACCCCGAGGGAGGCCCGGCGCAGGGCGAACGGGTCCCGTGTGCCGGATGGCGGCTGGTTGATGCCGAACAGGCCCACCAGGGAGTCCAGACGGTCCGCGATGGCGATGGCACAGCCGGTCAGGGTTGTTGGCAAATCGTCGCCAGCGAAACGGGGCATGTACTGTTCGTTCAGTGCCTTGGCCACGTCTTCCGGTTCGCCGTCATTGGCGGCGTAGTATTGGCCCATGATGCCCTGCAGGTCGGTGAACTCCAGGACCATTTCGGTGACCAGGTCGGTCTTCGCCAGCATGGCGGCGCGCTCGGCGAGGGCCGGATCACTGCCGATGGCGTCGGCGATTTTCTTGGCCAGTGCGGCAACGCGCACAGACTTGTCGTAGATACTGCCCAGTTTTTCCTGGAACACGATGGGCTTGAGGGCGTCGATGCGATCCTCGAGTTTGGTCTTCCGGTCGGTCTCGTAGAAGAACGCGGCATCGGAGAGCCGGGGCCGGATCACTTTCTCGTTACCGGAAACAACCTGTGACGGGTCCTTGCTTTCGATGTTTGCCACGGTGATGAACAGCGGCAGCATTTCCCCGTCGGCGGCCACCACGTGGAAGTACTTCTGGTGTTCCTTCATAGAGGAAATCAGGGCCTCCGCTGGAACCTCAAGGAACCGTTCCTCGAATCGGCCCATCAACGGCACTGGCCACTCGTTGAGCGCGGTGACTTCGTCCAGCAGGTCCTCATCGATGACGGCCTTGCCACCGGCTTCCTTCTCGGCCAGCTCGGTGACGCCGGCGCGAATCTGTTCCCGGCGCTCGGCGAAATCGGCAATCACATAGCCTTCCTGCTTGAGGACGACTTCGTAATCACCCGGCGTAGGTACGATCAGGGATTTCGGGCAATGGAAGCGGTGACCGCGGGTCTTGTTGCCCGGAGTCAGGCCCATGATGGGCGCCTCGATCACCTTGTTGCCGAACAACATTACTACCCAGTGGACCGGACGCACGAACTCGGTACGGTGGCCACCCCAGCGCATGCGCTTGGGAATCGGCAGGCCGGCCAGGGATTGCTCCACCAATTCTGGCATCAGCTCTACGGTGGGCTTGCCCTGCTCGACCGTGCGGTAGACCACCCAGGCACCCTTGTCGGTTTCCAGGGTGTCGAGCTGGTCCGGGGTTACGCCCAGAGAGGTGGCAAAGCCGGTCAGCGCGCGGGTCGGATTGCCAGCGTCGTCGAATGCCGCCTTGACGGCAGGGCCACGTTTTTCAACCGACTTGTCCGGCTGGGAGTCAGCCAGATCCCGGATCCGCACGGCCAGGCGGCGCGGAGCGGCAAAGGCTTCAACCTTGCCAAATTCGATGCCCGCTTCTTCCAGGCCCCGGGCAATGCCCTGGGTGAAGGCGTCAGACAGCGGCTTGAGGGCCTTGGGGGGCAGTTCTTCGGTGCCCAGTTCGACCAGAAAATCCTGTGTTGCCATGGTTATGCGTTCCCCTGTTCCTGCTGTGCCTTCTTCGCTTTCTTGCCCTTCTTGCTTTTCGCCTTGTCGTCGGCGGCCTCAGCGGCGGCAAGGACTTCCTTGCGCAACGCCTCGGGGGCGAGCGGGAAGCCAAGCGAGCGACGGCTGTCGAAGTACGCCTGGGCGACGGCACGAGCCAGGGTGCGAACCCTCAGGATGAAGCGCTGACGCTCGGTAACCGAGATGGCGTGGCGGGCGTCCAGCAGGTTAAAAGTATGGGAGGCCTTGAGAACCTGTTCATAGGCTGGCAGGGCCAGGCCGGCTTCGATCAGCCGTGCGCTCTCCCGCTCGTGAACATCAAAGCTATGAAACAGGAACTCGGTGTCAGCGTGCTCGAAGTTGTAGGTGGACATCTCCACTTCCTGCTGGTGGAACACGTCACCGTAGGTGACCACACCGTCCGGGCCCTCGGTCCAGACCAGGTCGTACACGCTGTCGACGCCCTGCAGGTACATGGCGATCCGCTCAAGCCCGTAGGTCAGTTCGCCGGTCACCGGGAAGCATTCCAGGCCGCCAACCTGCTGGAAGTAGGTGAACTGAGTCACTTCCATGCCGTTCAGCCAGATTTCCCAGCCCAGACCCCAGGCGCCCAGCGTCGGGGACTCCCAGTTGTCTTCCACAAACCGGATGTCGTGAACCAGCGGGTCCAGCCCCAGCGCCCGCAGGGAATCCAGGTACAGTTCCTGGATGTTGTCCGGTGATGGCTTCAGAACCACCTGGAACTGGTAGTAATGCTGCAGGCGGTTCGGGTTCTCACCGTAACGGCCGTCGGTAGGACGGCGGCTGGGCTGAACGTAGGCGGCGTTCCAGGTTTCCGGCCCGATGGCACGCAGGAAGGTGGCCGGGTGGAACGTGCCGGCACCCACTTCCATGTCCAGTGGCTGGAGGACCACGCAGCCATGCTGCGCCCAGAAATTCTGCAGAGCCAGGATAAGGCCCTGGAAGGTCCCGATATCCGGAGTTGTCTGTTTCGTTGCCTTGTCTGTCACGACGGTTGCCTGCTGATCAGTCTGTGTGTGGCGCCCCGGTTGTCCTTCGGGGCGCTCCGAAAAAAGAAAGGCGCATTATACGCGTGCTGGCTGTGTATTTCTAAGTCAGAAGAAGGTAAGACCCACCTGGAACAGTTTTTCCACATCCCGGATGCGGGTTTTGTCCACCAGGAACAGGATTACGTGGTCGTCCGGCTGGATCCGGAGGTGATCGTGGGCGATCAGAACTTCGTTGCGGCGCACGATGGCGCCGATGGTGGTGCCTTCTGGCAGGTTGATTTCATCAAGCCGTTTACCGACCACTTTTGAAGACCGGTGATCCCCATGGGCAATGGCTTCGATTGCCTCTGCCGCGCCCCTGCGCAGTGAGTGAACGTTCACAACATCACCCCGGCGAACGTGGGTCAGAAGGCTGCCAATGGTGGTCTGCTGGGGCGAGATGGCCACGTCGATGTCGCCCCCCTGAATCAGATCCACGTAGTCCGGATTGTTGATCAGGGTCAGGACCTTGCGGGCGCCCAGGCGCTTGGCCAGAAGCGACGCCATGATGTTGGCTTCATCATCGTTGGTCACTGCGCAGAACACATCGGTACTCTCGATGTTCTCTTCCAGCAGGATATCCTTGTTGGCGGCGTTACCCTCCAGAACCACGGTCTTACGCAGGTTCTCCGAGAGCATGACGCAGCGCTCGTGGTCCCGCTCCAGCAGTTTGACCTGGTACCGGTTCTCGAGGGTATGGGCAAGCCGCTGACCGATATTGCCGCCCCCGCAGATGAAGATGCGCTTGTAGGGTTTGACCAGGGGTTGGAGTTCGCTCATCACCGACTTGATGTGGTCGCCGGCGGCAATGAAGAACACCTCGTCCCCGTCTTCAATCACCGTGTTGCCCTCGGGCATGATCGCCCGGTCTTTGCGGAAGATGGCCGCCACCCGGGTATCGATCTTGGGCATGTGGGTGCGCAGGTAAGACAGCTCATGGCCCACCAGCGGGCCACCCTTGGTGGCACGGATGGCCACAAGGCGGGTCAGGCCCTTGGAAAACTCCAGTACCTGGAGGGCGCCGGGGTTCTCGATCAGTCGGGTGATGTGTTTGGTCACCAGGTGTTCGGGGCTGATCAGAACATCAATGGGAAAGCCCCGCAGGCTGTCGAGGTCCTTGGTCTGGTCGCGCTGGTAGAAAAGTTCGGATTTCGCCAGATAGGCGTTGGCTCGTACCCGGCATATGGTGGTCGGGGTCTTGTACAGCAGTTTGGCCACCTGGCAGGCGACCATATTGGTTTCGTCACTGTTGGTGACGGCAATCAGCATGTCGGCGTCTTCGGCTCCGGCCTGTCGCAGTGCCGTGGGATAGGACGCCGCGCCCTGAACGGTGCGGATGTCGAGCCGGTCCTGCAATTCGCGCAATCGGGCACCATCGCTGTCGATGATGGTGATGTCGTTGGCTTCGTTGGCAAGGTTTTCGGCAAGGGTACCGCCGACCTGGCCGGCACCGAGAATCAGGATTTTCATGGTTCGGGTTTCTCCAGCACGGCGTAGAAGAAGCCGTCATGGCTGTCCGGATCCGGGAGCAGTTGCCGCCCCGCACCCATATCGCGTCCCCATTGAGCCTCCGGCTCAACGAGAATGGCATCGGTCTGCTGCTTGCAAAACCGCTGAATTATACGGTGGTTTTCCTGCGGGAACACCGAGCAGGTGGCATACACCAGCCGGCCTCCGGGTTTCAGGATAGCCCACATTGCGTCCAGCAACCCGAGTTGTATGGCCGCCAGGGGGGTAATGTCCGATTCACGGCGCAATAACTTGATATCAGGGTGGCGGCGAATCACGCCGCTGGCGCTGCAGGGCACGTCCAGCAGAATGCGATCGAATGCCTCGCCGTCCCACCATTGGTCGGTCGCAGCCGCATCCGCCTGTTTCAGGGTGGCGTTGAGATCAAGTCGGTCCAGATTCTCCTGAACCCTGGGCAGGCGATCAGCGGATTCGTCGATGGCGACCACTTCTGCCAACTTGCCACAGCCCTCCAGAATCGCGCAGGTTTTGCCGCCGGGAGCGGCACAGGCATCCAGGACCCTCTGGCCAGGCGCCAGGTCCATCAGGGTGGTACACAATTGTGCGGCCTCATCCTGCACGCTGACAGCGCCATCGGCGAACCAGGGCAGCCGATCGACAGGAACCGGAGTGGCCAGTTGAATGCCGTGGGGTGCGAAGCGCGTTGCCTTTGCTTCGATGCCGGCCTCAGCCAGCAGGCCAAGATACTCATCACGGGCAAAACGGAGGGCATTTACCCGCAGGGTCATGGGGGCCTGGGCATTGTTGGCGTCGAGAATGTGCTGCCAGTCTTCCGGCCAGTTGTGGCGGAGCTTTTCCACCATCCACACCGGGTGGCTGAACCTGGCGGCATCGTCTGCCGGTTCTGGTGCGCCTTCCCGCTCCGCGGCCCTGAGGACACCATTCACCAGCCCGGTCAGATGGGGTTTGTCCAGGGCGCGACAGGCTTCAACGGTTTCATTGAGAACGGCGTAATTGGCCTGTTGGCTGAAGCGCAACTGGAACAGGGCAACCAGCATCAGGTGATGGATGATGCGGTCGGGCTTGCGCAAAGGTTTTTTCAGCCGGCTGTTGAGCTCGCCGTCGAGGCGGTAAAACCAGCGGCAGGTGCCGTAACAGAGCGCCTGGAGAACCGGGCGTTCATTGGCGGGCAGGCGGTTCAGTGCGGGCGGCAGGCACTGGGACAGGGACTGGCCATTCTCCACGGAAAGCATCACACCCGCGGCGATGGCGCGCATGGGGTGTTGTCGGTCGCCCATCTCAGCGCAGCTCCTGGCCGGGCATGAGCAGTTCCTTGCCGCCATTGATCAGGTCGTTCACGCTCTGGGCGCGGGAGCCCGGCAGCTGGAGACGGGTGATGCGCAGGGTGCCGTTGCCGCAGGCAATGTCGATCCCGTCCCGGTCCCGTTGTACTACGGTGCCGGGGAAAGCGTCGCTGGCGGTAACCAGGGCATGGGCTTCGTGAATCCGGATGCGTTGGTCACCCAGATCGGTGTAGGTTCCGGGCCAGGGGTTAAAGGCGCGAACCAGCCGTTCAATCGCTATGGCATCTGCGGCCCAGTCAATATGGCCTTCAGTCTTGCTCAGTTTGCTGGCGTAGCAGGCCAGCTGGTCGTTCTGGAATTCCCCGGTGAGTTCGCCCTTCTGAAGAAGCTCCAGGGCCTTGATGATGGCCTGGCCTCCGAGTTCAGCCAGGCGGTCATGGAGACTGCCGCCGGTGTCGTTGTCCTCGATGGTGGTCAGGGATTTCAACAGCATGGCGCCGGTATCCAGGCCCTCGTCCATCTGCATGATGGTGATGCCGGTTTCCGCATCGCCTGCCGCTATGGCCCGCTGAATAGGTGCGGCGCCGCGCCAGCGTGGCAGCAGAGAGGCGTGGATGTTCAGGCAGCCGTGGGTTGGAATGTCCAGAACCGCCTTCGGCAGGATCAGACCGTAGGCCGCGACAATCATCACGTCCGGATTCAGATCGGCCAACTGCTTCTGGGCGTCGGGCGTTTTCAGTGTTTCGGGCTGGAAGACCAGGATCCCGTGGTCCAGCGCCACCTGCTTGACCGGGCTGGGCTGCAGCTTCCGGCCACGGCCGGCGGGACGATCCGGCTGGGAGTAAACGCCAACAATGGTGTGGCCGGCTGCAATAAGGGCGCGGAGCGCGGTTGCCGCAAAATCCGGTGTACCAGCAAAAACAAGTCGCACGGTGTAGTGATCTCTGTTCCGTTGTATACGAAAAGACCGGGTCATGACCCGGTCCGGAATAGTGTCTGGTTTTGGGCTAGGCCAAAGCCTGATCAGGCACTTTTCTTGTGCTGCTTCTCCAGCTTTTTGCGAATGCGGTTGCGCTTGAGAGAGCTGAGGTAGTCAACGAACAATCTGCCGTTCAGGTGATCCATCTCATGCTGGATACAGACAGCCAACAGGCCTTTCGCTTCCAGTTCAAACGGTTTGCCGTCCCGGTCCATTGCACGGATCATGCAGTGTTCGATCCGCTCAACGTCTTCGTAGAAACCGGGCACAGACAGGCAACCTTCCTGCATGGCTTCTCGTTCGCCGTCCAGCACTTCCACCTCGGGATTGATGAACACCCGCGGCTCGCTCTTGTCCTCGGACAGATCCATAACGATGATCTGTTTGTGCACATTCACCTGGGTGGCCGCAAGGCCAATGCCGGGCGCATCGTACATGGTCTCGAACATGTCGTCGATCAGCTTGCGGGTCTCGTCTGTTACCTCGTCCACTGGCTTGGCAAGGGTGCGCAAGCGGGGGTCCGGGTATTCGAGAATATCTAGTATCATGGCGCTCGTACTTTTGGTGTCTGATTCTGGCTTTCACCGTTATCTTTTGTAACGGTGTGAATACTGTCTCCGAAATGCGACAGCGTACTGCGCATTTTTCCATCCCGTGACTATTATGATCGGGATGAAAGAGCCGGTTTCAACGGGTTTTTGCCGTTTATGGTGCTATTATCCCTCAACTCGCTCATTGAGTACAAACTGATCAGTTGATAGTCAAAAGCTTTCGACCATAGCGTAGAATTTACTGGAAGAACAAAAGATAACATCACAATTTGCGAGACATCTTCTATAGTAGTGGTATAAAAGGCAGAGTACCGGCTGCTTACCAAGAACAGAATCTATCGATTCAAGGCACGCGATCAAGGACTTAAACAATGAGGAAACTGCTGTACGCTCTGGCAGCAAGCATGCTGCTGCTAACCTCCTGGGCCCACGCCGCCCCGGAACTGAGGTCCGATCATCCCGAGCGTTACACTGTCGTGAAGGGTGACACCCTGTGGGATATTTCCGCCCGCTTCCTGAATAACCCCTGGTACTGGCCGGAAATCTGGCACGTGAATCCACAGGTTGCAAACCCACACCTGATCTATCCGGGTGACGAGCTGGCGCTGGTCTATATTGACGGCAAGCCGCGTGTTACCAAGGTTTCCAGTGATCGGGTGGTGAAGCTTTCACCAAAAGTGCGTTCCGAGCCCATCGATACGCCGATTCCCGCGATTCCCCTGGATGCGATCAGCAGTTTCCTGACCGACACGCGTATTGTTGACGTTGAGGCACTCAATGGCGCGCCTTACGTGCTGGAAGGCGAGGACGGCCGGATTATTACCGGCGCGGGTGACCGGATTTACGCCCGTGGTGAGAAGCCGGCTGACAATGTGGGCGTCTTCCGCCGCAGCAAGGAATTCCGCGATCCGGAAACCGGCGAGTTCCTTGGCCTTGAGGCCCGGAGTATTGCCCGCGGCGAAGTCATTGCCGAGAATAAAGACGTTCTGACACTCCGACTGAAGCAGTCCAACGAGGAAGTGCGCATCGGGGACCGTCTGCTGGTTGGCGAAGAGCGTCGCATCACCACCAGTTTTGTGCCCAGCTCTCCCGATAGTGACATCGAGGCCCAGATGATCTCGGTCGATGGTGGTGTCAGCCAGATCGGGCAGTTTGACGTGGTGGCTATCAACCGCGGTGAACGGGAAGGTCTGAAGCCGGGCAATGTCATGGCCGTGCTGAAGAGTGGCAATCTGGTTCGGGACCCGGTCACCAATGAAACCATCGAACTGCCCTCCGAGCGTGCCGGGCTGATGATGGTGTTCCAGACCTACGAGAAAATGAGCTATGGCCTGATCCTGCAGGCCACCCGTCCGTTGTCGGTTGGTGACAAGGTGACCAATCCCTGAGCTGATCACAACGTAAGACGTCCGTAGATAAGGGAGCCGCATCGCCGGCTCCTTTTTTTATGGCATAATTCACCCTCGGCCTGCCAGGAAGGCAAGCCCCCATTACCCAACCCTGATCCACGGAAGGATGCCATGTCACTCTCTACCGAGCCCCTGTCTGTCCCGAACCTGTTCCAGTCGGAACACGGGTTCTGGATATTCCTGTCCTGTCTGCCGAAATTCGGAGCCCGTCGCCAGCAGGCGATCCTCGAACAGATTCCGGATTTCCAGCATCTCCTGACCCATAACGCCGCCACGCTGAAAGCACTGGGTTTGGCGGCGGAAACGATCGACGCTCTCCAGGCATGGCGCCGCCAGGACAGCGCTCACCCTGTGATCGCCAGCGCCGACGGCATATACCGGGATTGCCTGCGGACCGGCACGGCTATCCTGACCATCGCCGATGCCGACTACCCCGAGCCTCTCAGGCATATTCACGACGGGCCATTGGTCCTCTATGTGCGCGGTGATCGCTCCCTGCTGGGGCGCGAGCAGATCGGTATTGTGGGTAGCCGCAACGCCACCCGGGCCGGGCTGGAACATGCCCGTTCCTTTGCCGCGGCGCTCGGCCAAAAAGGCTTGCTGGTGACCAGCGGGTTGGCCCTGGGGGTGGACGGCGCCGCCCATGCCGGCGCCCTGGATGCCGGCTTCCCGACCGTTGCCGTGATTGGCAATGGTGTGGATAAGCCCTACCCCTACCGCCACCGCACGCTCAGTGAGCGCATCGCCGGAGAGGGAGTGATTGTGTCCGAATACCCGCCGGGCACCTCCGCCAAGGCGGGCCATTTCCCTCGCCGAAACCGGATTATCAGCGGCCTTAGTCGAGGTATCCTGGTGGTGGAGGCGGGACTCAAAAGCGGCTCCCTGATCACCGCCCGACTGGCGCTGGAACAGGGGCGGGAGGTATTTGCGATTCCGGGCTCGGTCCATAATCCTTTGGCACGGGGCTGCCATCACCTGATACGCCAGGGTGCGAAGCTGGTGGAAACCGTGGACGATATCTGCGAGGAACTCGGCGGCTGGTGGACCAGTCAGAACGAGGGCGATTCCTCTTCGGTGATCATGAAAAGGCCAGCGACCGAAGGCCTGGACTCCCGGGAAATCGCGGTGCTGGAGGCTTTAGGGTATGATCCGCAGTCAACCGATGATTTGTGTTCAGTGACCGGTCTTGCCGCCGATCAGTTGATGCAGTCGCTGCTTCTCCTGGAGTTACAGGGATTGGTGGATTCTGCGCCGGGAGGGTTTCAACGGATTGGCTGAGCCACGTTTACAGACTTGAAGATTTCATGAAATTACCACAGCAACCTTTGTCCGACTGGCACCTTCATTGCGCCCGCCGCACCGTCCTTGGTGGCGGGGTCATTGCCTATCCCACGGAAGCCGTCTGGGGGCTGGGTTGTGACCCCTGGGATCAGGACGCCGTTGAACGGGTCCTGTCGCTCAAGCAGCGTCCCATGGAGAAGGGACTGATCCTTGTGGCGGCGTCTGTTGATCAGATACGGTTCCTGTTGGACCCATTGCCGAAGGAGCAGCAGCGCCAGGCGATGAGTCATTGGCCTGGCCCGGTTACCTGTCTTCTGCCGGATATCCGCAAGCAAATCCCACAACAGGTTCGGGGGCATCACAGCTCCATCGCTGTCAGGGTCAGTGACCACCCTGTTGTGCGCGCCTTGTGCGAGGCGGTCGGCTTTCCCCTGGTTTCAACCTCCTGTAATCCGGCAGGACGCCAGCCGGCCCGTTCCTCCTGGCAGGTACGTCGTTACTTCGAGGGCCAACTGGATTGGCTGGTGCCAGGAGATCTGGGCGGTAATCGTCAACCCAGCCGTATCATCGATATCGTCAGCGGAAAGCAACTGCGCTAGGAGTTCCCATGTCTCAGCACCCTGTCCAGCACCCCGACACCAATGCCGTGAAACAATACTTGCTTGGCCTGCAGGATCAGATCTGCGAAAGGCTGGCAGCGACCGATGGCAGGGGCGTTTTTGAAACCGATGCCTGGGACCGGCCCGAAGGCGGAGGTGGCATCAGCCGGGTGATCACCGATGGCGAGGTGTTCGAGAAAGGCGGTGTAAACTTCTCCCATGTGATGGGCGAGACCATGCCTGCGTCAGCCACCGCGCATAGACCCCACCTGGCGGGTGCGCCCTGGCAAGCCATGGGGGTGTCTCTGGTTATGCACCCTTCGAACCCCTACGTACCCACGTCCCACGCCAACGTCCGGTTTTTTGTTGCGACCCCCGAGGATGCAGAGCCGGTCTATTGGTTTGGCGGGGGTTATGACCTTACGCCCTATTACGGCTTCGACGAGGATTGCGTCCATTGGCACCGGGTTGCGAAAGCCGCTTGTGATCCTTTCGGCGACCAACTGTATCGTGAGTACAAGCACTGGTGTGACAACTATTTCTACCTCAAACACCGGGACGAGCCGCGGGGCGTGGGAGGGTTGTTTTTTGACGACCACAACACCGGGGATTTCAGCCGTGATTTTGCCTTGATGCAGTCAGTCGGGGACAGCTTCATCGATGCCTATGAGCCCATTGTCGAGCGACGAAAAGCCATGGTGTGGGGCGATCGCGAGCGTGATTTCCAGCTGTACCGCCGCGGCCGCTACGTGGAGTTCAACCTGGTGTACGACCGGGGCACCCTGTTTGGCCTGCAGTCCGGTGGCCGTACCGAATCCATCCTGATGTCGCTGCCTCCGCTGGTGCGCTGGGAGTACGACTTCGTGCCGGAGCCCGGATCGGAGGAAGCGCGGCTGACGGACTATTTTCTTACCGGGCGGGACTGGCTGGAGAGCGCTGATGCACAATGATCTGTATGCGGTGGTCGGCAATCCGATCAGTCACAGCAAATCCCCCCGCATTCATAGCCTGTTTGCCCGCCAGACAGGCGAGCAGCTGGAATACACGGCCATACAGGCGCCGGAAGACGATTTCGCGAATACCGTAAAAGGCTTTTTCGAACGCGGTGGCAAAGGGTTGAATATCACCGTGCCTTTCAAGGAGCAGGCCTGGCAGTTGGCGGACCTGCGGACCCAGCGCGCCGAGCGAGCGGGTGCGGCGAACACACTCTACAAAGACAGTAAAGGCTCACTTACCGCCGATAACACCGATGGCAAAGGATTGGTTACCGACCTGATGGTCAACCATGGCGTTCGCCTGGCGGGTAAACGCCTGCTGGTGCTGGGCGCAGGTGGGGCCGTTCGTGGTGTTCTGGGGCCGATTCTTGCTGAAGAGCCTGCTGCCCTGACGATTGCCAACCGCACCCTGGCAAAAGCCGAGGGTCTGGTCAGTTTCTTTGAATCCGTGGCCGGCGATACGCACCTGGAGGCCTGCGGATTCGAACAGCCGGCCGACGCTTTCGACGTTATCATCAACGGCACCAGTGCCAGCCTGCAGGGAGATTTGCCGCCGGTTTCCACAAGTGTGATCGGTGCCGACACGGTGATCTACGACATGATGTATTCTCTGCAGACCACCACCTTCAACCAGTGGGCTCTGGACCAGGGAGCCACCCGGGTGTTCGATGGCCTGGGCATGCTGGTGGAACAGGCGGCGGAGTCGTTCCGGATATGGCGTGGAAAAACTCCGGACACCCGTCCGGTGATTGAAGAATTGCGAAACGACTGAGCCCAACCCGGATGAATGGGCTATGCTTCGCAGGTGCAAACGGTTCCCGAAGATCGCTGATTAATCGCTGATTTAAGGTCTCTGATGGATATACTCACCCTTGTCGGGCTGGTGGCAGGCGTACTGATTGTCGTGCTTGCGATGCTGGCTAACGCGTCGATACTGACCTTTTTCAACCTTCCGGGGTTGGCGATTGTGCTGGGTGGCACGTTTGCCGTTACCCTGATCAAGTTTCGTCTGCCTTCGGTGATGAGTGCTTTCAGGCTGGCGTTTTCAGCGGCATTCAAGGACCGCGTAGAACGGCCGGCGGAGTTGATCCGCGAAGTTGGCACATTGGCTCTTGTCGTTCGCAAGGAAGGTATCCTGGGCCTGGAAAACCACCCCACCAAAAACGAGTTTCTGCAAAAGGCCATCAATCTGTGCGTGGACGGCCACCCACCGGAGCTGGTTGAAGAAGCTCTGGCCCAGGAAACCCAACAGACGGCTGAGCGTTACGAAGTCTCCGAAAGGGTATTTCGTGGTATTGGTGAATCCGCTCCGGCCATTGGTATGCTGGGTACGCTGGTTGGCCTGGTGCAGATGCTCAACACCCTCGACGATCCGTCCTCCATTGGCCCGGCCATGGCGATCGCCCTGTTGACCACGCTCTATGGCGCCTTCATCGCCCAGCTGATCGCCCTGCCCCTGGCCGACAAGCTGCAGCTCAAGGCCGAAGATGAGGCACGTAACCAGGTACTGATCACCACGTCGATGCGTACTATCATGCGCGGCGAGAATCCCCGGGTTATGACCGAACTGCTGTCGTCCTTCGTAACGCCGGAGCAGCGCAACGGTCTTGCGCCGGAGCGGGAGGCGTAGGTTTTGGTGGTCCGCCAGCCCGTCAAAAAGAAGAAGCATGGCCGTGGCTCCCCGGCTTGGATCGTCACCTTTGCCGATCTGGCCACCCTGCTGCTGACCTTTTTTATCCTGTTGCTGTCCTTCGCCGAAATGGATGTTGAAAAATACCGTGCTATGGCCAATTCCATGGCGGTGGCCTTCGGCAGCAACCAGGTGCTCGGCGATGCGGTGGGGGGCTCGCCGCTGACATTGATTGAGTCGGATACGGTTTCCCTGCCGGAGCCAATGGAGACGGCGACCGACGAGCCCGAATTTATTGATGAACGCGCGGAGGGGGATGCCCCGACCAAAATTCCGGCGGGTGTGATCGATCTGGCCAGCCGAATGATCGAAGAGCTTGAACCGGAAGTGGCTTCGGAGGCATTGAGCGTCAACTACGATGAAAGCCGGGTGGTGATCCGGTTTTCGGAGGAAGCCACGTTCCGCTCCGGAGAAGCGGCGATCAAGCCGGGAATGGTGCCGATCATCGAGCGCGTGGTAGAGGTGTTGTCTGGTTGCACCGGTGACGTTCTGGTGGCGGGTTACACGGATGACCGCCCGATAGCCAGTGGCCGCTATCGCTCTAACTGGGACCTGTCTGCCGCGCGTGCCGTGTCGGTGGTTCACGAGCTGGTGCTGAATCGTCAGGTGCCGGCGGAGCGGGTTGTCGCGGCGGGCCGGGCGGAAACCAACCCGCTGGCGCCCAACGACAGCCCGGAGAACCGGGCCAAGAACCGAAGAGTGGAGATCGCCATCCGCAACCCGCAATGCGACGACAGCGTGGAGACGGATCAGTTACCGGTGGAAATTAACCCGTGAAGTTCGCATATGCCTGCCGGGAAGCTCCTCATAGTGAATTTATATAACCCCGGCGCTTTTAGATCTTTATACTGTGCAGCCCAACGCAAACACATTTGTCGTAACTATTTGCTGTAAAAAGCTGTAACGAAAAGGCCAGAGAGAGATTATGAGCGGACCTGACAAACCGAAAGTGATTGGCGAGGAATGGAGCGATGAGCGGGTAAAGAGCTTCCTGGCCATTACGCCCTACGACAGCAACATCAATCCTGACTTCAACGCCCTGATCAAGGCCTACCAGGCCATGATTGCCGAAGACTTTGACCGTTTCGTCGGTTTTTTTGTGGAAGCGGGGCGGGATCTCAACGCAGTTGATGAAAATGGTGAGACTATCCTGGACCTGGTGTCGCGGCACCGTCGTAGCACCGCTTACGCTGAGACACTTCGCAAAGCCGGCGCAAAAACAACGGCAGAGGCCGGGAGCTGAATCTCGCCGTTCTCCTTCTTTGCGGGTTACTGCTTAATAAAGCCTGAAGCGGATACTTTTACCGGAATGTGCGGACCGCTGAAAGTCCGATGAAGGAAGGGCCGGAAACTGGCCATTGAAGGCCCCCGTTGACCCGAGTGAGGGTGCGCGCCCCAACGGAATCCGCGTAAGCCTTCCTGATCACCGCTGCCAACAAACGGTGCCAGCATTGTGGGGTCGGCGCTGATCACATGAACAACGACATCGCGGCTGGCGTTGTCACCGGTGATCAAAGGGGCCGCCTGATGGTCGCCTGTCAGCACCAGCAGGGTCTTGTTATCCACATGACGTTTGGCGTACTCGGTGGCCACGTTCAGCGCATAATCCAGCGAGCGGGCGTAGTGATCGCGTACGCGCTCGGGGTCCCGCCACAGGCTTGCGGGTGCTTCGCCGGCATCTTTCCAGCGGTTAAAGATTTCTCCATCGCCGATGCTGTCCCAATCGTCCAGAACCGGGAGGATGGGGACCCATGGCGCGTGACTGCTGATCAGTGCCACTTCAGCGAACACAGGGGTATGATCGGCGCGCTCCCGAATCTGGCGTTGGAACCATGACCAGGTGTACTGATCCGGCATGGTGACCCAGTTCAGGGCGGGTCCACGATAGCCCATGGAGGTGGAGTGATAGATGCGGTTGTAGCCGAACGCAAGACCCTCCGGCCACTCGCGGGTAATGGCGGGCATAACAGCCACGGAATCATGGCCAGTCGCGCCCATATCGTCAATCAGTGTGGGATAGTCACTGGCCAGGAAAGTGTCGTAGTCGAGTTGGGTATCGATCCATTGGCCGCTGAGCAGCGTGGTATGCGCCAGCCAGGATTGACCACCCTGAACGGGGGATTGCAGGCGGCCCGTGACCATATGCAGGCCGGCGTTCGCCAGCACCTGCTCCATTTGTTGGAGGCGAGGCTGGATCAGGCGCCCGTAACGCGGGTCGGTGACGGATGATATGCCGTAGGACTCAATGAACCCCAGGATCACATCGGTTTGAGCAAGCGCTTGCAGTGGCCTGGATTGGCTCGCGCCCGGGTTATCCATCAAATGTTGTTGGAAAGAGGCCGTTGACTGATAGGTATCAGCGGCAAGTTCAACTTGCTGGGTGGCTGCCCGGGCTGCCGTCAGACCTACGAATGGTTGCGGTAAGAATGTTACCCCGATGGCGACGATGCCCAGAGACGCAACAGCCCTTGCCGCGGCGCGGGAACGGTTTGCATCAACCTGCCGGAGCAACCGGCTCACGCAGATGCCCAACCCCACGAAGACAGCCAGGGCCATGACGATCAGCACCAGCGACAGCGTCACGCCCAGGTTGCTCTGCAACAGGTTAAACACCGAACCGGCAAGGCCCAACTCGAGATAGAGATTGAAAGGTCGCCCGATGCTGTGGCGAACCAGAACATCACTCAGTGCAAAGAAGGCGAGGAGGCCAAAGAGAGCGCCAACAGTTGCCGCTCCGACACGCTTCCCCGTGCTTTCAGGTAGAAGAGCGAACAGTCCACTGATCAACAGGGCTTCCGCTGCCAACCAGGGCATCTGGGGATAGTGAGGCAGCAGCAACGCCAGGAACAGAACGTTCAGCAGGATGGTGGTGAGTAACAGTCGCTTCAATGGCGGATCTCTCCACTAAACCTCATTGAGATAGTCGTCCTTGAGTTTGACGTAATTGGCCGCGGTGTACTTGAAGAAGGTCTTTTCCTGATCTGACAACGCCCGGGCCTGTTTGCAGGGTGAGCCCACATACAGGTAACCGGACTCCAGGGTTTTGCCCGGCGGCACCAGGCAGCCTGCGGCGACAATCACTTCGTCCTCCACCACGGCGCCGTCCATGATGATGCAACCCATACCTACCAGCACCCGATTACCAATGGTGCAGCCGTGCAGCAGCGCCTTGTGGCCAACGGTCACGTCATCCCCGATCTGAAGTGGATAGCCACCGGGGTTATAATCACTGGCATGAGTGATGTGCAGCACCGACCCATCCTGAATGCTGCAGCGGTTGCCGATGCGAATCTTGTGCATGTCGCCGCGCACCACGGTCATCGGCCAGATAGAGACGTCATCCCCGGTCTGGACATCCCCGATGACTACTGCGCTTGGGTCAATCCAGGCGCGTTCTCCAAATTGTGGCGTGTTACCCTTGTGTGTTCGTACATTCGACATTACATATACTCTTGAAATGGATTATTGCTTGTGGGGAAGGAGTCTCTGGGTGAGGCCTTTCCAAAACACGCTCAGGCACATCCATGTGGCGCTTGAGCTCCGCCATCCATGGCTCCGCACAGTTTTGGAAAGGCCTCACCCAGAGACTCCCCAAGCGTTGGAGTTACTTCAAATTACATCAGACACCCGGAGCTGAGAAGGGGACTTATGAATAACCCGTTATTGACCGACGACCTGTTGCCCAAGTTTGACCATGTTCGCACCGAGCACATGGAACCGGCAATCGACCAGATTCTCAGCGAGAACCGCGTGAAAATCTCACAACTGGCGCAGCAGGACGAACCCACCTGGGAAACCCTGGCGCAACCGATGCAGGCAACCGAAGACCGGCTGGAAAGAGCCTGGTCGGTGATTTCCCACCTGAACGGTGTGATGAACAGCGACGACCTGCGCAAGGTGTACAAGAACTGCCTGGAAAAGCTCACCGAGTACAGCACCGAGCTGAGCCAGAATGCTGAACTCTGCGAGGCTTACAAGAAGCTGGCAGCAAGCGACCAGTACAATGAACTCAGCGAGGCACAGCGTAAATCCGTGGACAACACCCTGCGGGACTTCCACCTCGGTGGCGTCGATCTGCCCCAGGAAAAGAAAGAGCAGTACGCCAATCTGTCGATGGAGCTGTCGGAGCTCTCCAACCGTTTCAGCGACAACGTTCTGGATGCCACCCAACACTGGTTCAAGCACATCACCGATGTGGAAGAGCTGGCGGGTGTTCCTGAGAGCGCACTCGATGGCGCCAGGCAGGCAGCACAACAGAAGGATCTGGACGGCTATGTGATCACCCTGGATTTTCCCAGTTTTTACCCCGTGATGACCTACGGTGACAACCGCGACCTGCGCCGTGAAGTCTACGAAGCCTTTGTGACCCGAGCGTCCGACATGGGCCCGGATGCTGGCACTTGGGACAACACGCCAGTGATGGCGGAAATCCTCAAGCGTCGTCACGCCATGGCTCAGTTGCTCGGATTCGACAACTACGCCGAGCGCTCACTGGCCACCAAGATGGCCCGCAATGTGGACGAAGTGCTGGACTTCCTGAACCAGCTGGCGGCCAAGTCCAAACCCATTGCCGAGCGGGAGTTTGCCGAGCTGAAGGCCTTCGCCAGGGACACCCACGGCGTTGACGACCTGCAGGCGTGGGACATCGGCTACTACAGTGAAAAACTGCGCCAGGAACGCTACGACATTTCCCCGGAAACCCTGCGCCCATGGTTCCCGGTGGACAAGGTGGTCCCGGGCCTGTTTGCCGTGGCCGAGAAGCTGTTCGACGTGCAGATTGAAGCCAAACCAGACGTGGAAACCTGGCACCCGGACGCGACCGCCTATTGCATCAGCCGCAATGGCGAGCCCCTGGCCTGGTTTTACCTTGACCTGTACGCTCGCCAAGGCAAGCGTGGCGGCGCCTGGATGGCGGACTGCCGGGTACGCTGGCGAAACCTGCGCGGCCAATTGCAACTGCCGGTGGCCTTCCTGACCTGTAACTTCACGCCGCCGGTGAACGGCAAGCCGTCACTGCTGACCCACGATGAGGTCACCACGCTGTTCCACGAGTTCGGGCACGGCCTGCACCACATGCTCACCCAGGTGGATGTGCTGGACGTATCCGGAATCAATGGCGTTGCCTGGGACGCCGTCGAGCTGCCCAGCCAGTTCCTGGAAAACTGGTGCTGGAACCCCGAGTCCCTGGCCCTGATCGCCTCGCACCATGAAACCGGTGAGCCGCTGCCGGACGACCTGCTGCAAAAGCTGCTGGCGGCCAAGAACTTCCAGTCCGGCATGGCGATGGTGCGTCAGCTGGAGTTTTCGCTGTTTGACTTCCGCCTGCACGCGGAATTCACCCTGGATGCCCCCACTAACCCGCTGGACATGCACCGCAAGGTACGTAGCGAGATTGCGGTGGTGGAAGCACCGTCATTTAACCGCTTCCCCAACAGCTTCTCCCACATCTTTGCGGGTGGCTACGCTGCGGGTTATTACAGCTACAAATGGGCCGAGGTGTTGGCGGCGGATGCGTTTTCGCTGTTCGAGGAGAAGGGTATCTTCGATCCGCAAACCGGCAAGGCGTTCCTGCAGAACATCCTCGAAAAAGGCGGTTCCCAGGAACCGATGGAACTGTTCAAGGCGTTCCGTGGCCGTGAACCGGAGGTGGGTGCCCTGCTGAAACAGACGGGTATCACCGAAGACGCGGCTTAAGCCGATATTACCCGGTCAGTGTTGTGGCTGGCCGGGTTCTGGAATTGTTGGAGTTCTAACCATGGCGACCCCCAAACGTTTTATCGCCGGCGCTGTCTGTCCCCGCTGTGCGGAGATGGACAAAATCATGATGTTTACCACCGACGACGATGATCAGGTTCGCGAGTGCGTGGCCTGCGGTTTCACGGATGCGGTGTCTGATACCCCGGAGCCGACCAATCCCGAACTGGAAACCCGGGTGAACAAGCTCGGCAACGAAGATGATCATACCGTTAAGCAGGTGGTGTTCTTTTCTTCCAAGGATGATTGAGGCTTTGGAGTTTGCCTTCCTGTTGTAGCCTGCTGGTTTTGGAGGCCTGGACGGCGTCGTGGTGCTTTCTTCTGGGAAAAAGAACTCGCTGCGCTCAGACACCTTTTTCCCGGCAGAAAGCACCCCAACACCCTCCGGTTTGAACCACACGGATATCGCCGTTCGAGTCGAGCTCACGGCTTTCTCTAGGCGATATTGACGCGGTTCGTTCGTGAGGGGGTAGGGGGATTTTTACTCGCCAGAAATGGGTGTCTGAGCGCAGCGAGTTCCATTTCAAGAGCAAAAACTCCCCCTGCCCCCTCGCAGCCCCCACACCAACCAGGCTAGAAAAGGAGGGCAAACTCCAAAAGCCTAAAGAACCATAGCCGCCAACCACCCAAAGCCCAACAACGGCAGGTTGTAGTGCAGGAACGTCGGCACCACCGTATCCCAGATGTGGTTGTGCTGGCCGTCGACGTTGAGGCCAGCGGTAGGGCCGAGGGTGGAATCCGAGGCCGGGGAGCCGGCATCGCCCAGCGCGCCGGCGGTGCCGACCAGGGCCACTATGGCCAGGGGGCTGAAGCCCAGTTCCAGGGCCAGCGGCACGTAGAGGGCGGCGATGATGGGGATGGTGGAGAAGGATGAGCCGATGCCCATGGTGATCAGCAGGCCGACGACCAGCATCAGCAGGGCGGCCAGAGCTTTGTTGTCGCCGATGGCAGAGACGGAGCCCTCCACCAGAGTGGCGATGTCACCGGTTTCGCGCATGACTTCCGCAAAGCCGGAGGCGGCGATCATGATGAAGCCGATCATTGCCAGCATTTTCATGCCTTCGGTGAACAGGTCGTCGGCTTCTTTCCATTTCACCACCCCGGACAGGTTGAACAGTACAAAGCCAGCCAGCGCCCCGAGGATCATCGAACCCAACCACAGTTGAACCACGAACGCCGCCACGATGGCGACCAGGGCCATCAGCAGCGTGCCGCCGTTGTAGGTCACATCCACCCGTTCGGTGCGGGCAATGGCGTCCAGATTGTAGTGTCGGTCGCCGCGGTAGCTGAAAAAGACGGCAACGAGAAGTCCACAGAGCATGCCGAGTGCTGGCAAGGCCATGGCGGACATGACATTGAGATCAGTGGCGTCGATGCCGTTGTCACCCACGTTCGCCAGCAGTATTTCATTGAGGTATATCCCTCCAAAACCCACAGGCAGGAACATGTAGGGTGTGATCAGGCCGAACGTGAGCACGCAGGCCACCAGGCGGCGGTCCATGTTCAGTTTGGCCATCACATACAGCAGTGGCGGTACAACCAGAGGAATAAACGCAATGTGAATGGGCAGGATATTCTGGGACGACATGGCAATGGCCAGTAGCAGGCCAACGATCAGCAGGCGGATGCCGCCAGCGGCTTTGCCGTTGTCCTGCCGGCCCACCAGGTTCAGGGCTTTGTCCGCCAGGGCATGGGCCAGGCCGGATTTGCCGATGGCAACGGCGAAGGCGCCGAGGGTGGCGTAGGACAGGGCAACGGTTGCGCCGCCTCCCAGGCCCTCGTTAAACGCGGCAATGGTGGCGTCCAGTGACAAGCCGCTGATCAGGCCGCCGGCAACGGCACCGATAATCAGGGCAACAACAACGTGGATGCGGCACAGGCTCAGTACGAGCATGATCGCTACCGCAGCAACAACGGCATTCATGGCAGACTCCGGGATGTCGGGGATGGCTTTCAGCGCCCCGGAGGTGGGGCGGTTCAGGAAAGCGCGCTAATGTGCCGGAAACGCGTGCTGCAGTCAAAAATCGTGTTTACGTGTGGTCGTCAGCCACGTAGGTAAACCGGGGAACGTCCTCGCCAGCGACTTCCACGGTTTCCTGAAACATCGCCAATGGTCGTACCCATAGGCTGTAGTCGCCGTACAGGCAGCGGTATACGACCATCGGCTCTTCGGTTTCGCTGTGGCGGGCTACACCGATGACGTCATAATCCCTACCCTTATAGTGTCGGTATCGGCCTGGGCGGAGCTCTGACTTTTTATCGGTCATCGTATCTGTCTCCATGCGTCGTTAGTTACACGCGACCGGTGACCACTCGAACGGTCAGTTCTTGAGCTTGTAGCGGCCCGGTCCAAGAAAAATAACGGCAATGGCAATGAACAGGAAGAAGCCCTGCAGTTCGAGTGCCCAGCCGCCGTTGTTACCCAGTGCCATCAGTTCATGGCTGTGTACCAGAGCAATGGCCACCAGCATGTTGAAGGCGATGAGTAACGCGCCGATACGGGTCTGGTAACCCAGGATCACCATCAGTGGTGCCAGCAACTCACCAATGAACACGCCCCACGCGAAAAAGGCGGGAATCCCATGGCTGGCCAGTTGGCCTTCGATGAAGCCCACGCCATGGAACAGCTTGGCGATGCCATGAAACAGCAATAGTCCGCCCAGAGTCAGTCGAACAATCAGTTTTCCCAGATCCGGGTTGTCGATCAAGGTTTTTCTCCCGTCAGTTAAGGTGTATCAGTAGGCGGGCAAGCTTAACCGGTTTGTTGCCTGGCTCAAAGGTTGCGGATCTGGGGGTAAAGCGGCACCAGCTTTTTGATCAGTCGGTTCTGCGCGCCCGTGGGTATACCATTTTCTTCCATGGTCAGGATGAGGTTCTCAGCCAGGGCATTGAACTGGGTGTCCGTCACGTTCATATCGGCGTGGCTTTCGCGCATTCCGCGCCCGGAATAGGTGCACGGCCCACCACTGAGTTCGCAGAGTTGGTCCGTCAGGTTGGTGTGGAACTGGCGCACGTCAATGCCACGAAACTGATCGTTGATACGCTCGTCTTCGACAATCCGGTAGAGCAGGTCTTCGACGATATCGGCAATGCCGGAACGCTCCCCAAGCTGCTGATAGAGAGAAGTATTCTGTTGACTGGATTCAACCATGGACTGGCAACCGGAGAGGACCAGCAGGGGCAGCAGAACCATGATGATGACGGAATGTTTCATAGTATCCTCCCGGGTTGTCAGAAACTGGCCTGCAGTGACAGGTAGGCACCGCGCTGGTCTTCCAGAGTGGCAACGTCACCAAGATTGACCAGGGCGGCCGTGACCGACAAGCGACGGTCGGGTACCCAGGCTACGAAAACATCCCACCAGTCGTCCTCGGTGGCGAAACCCAGGTTGTCCGGTTTCTGGCGGTATTCGGTACCCACCAGCCACTGGCGGGTCACAAACAACCCGACACTGCCTTCAAACATCGCCTCGTAGCTGTCATTACGGTCGCCACCGAAACCCAGGAGGCCGCCCTGGTTGGCCTTGGTCCCGCGAACGGTGGCATTGACCAGCAGATTGCGATCCATCACCGCCGCGAAGAAGAGTTTGCTGCCTCCGACGTAGATATCGGTGCCGCTGTCATCTTTGGCGCCGATGGCGTCGGGTACGGTAAACTCGCGGTTGCGTTTGTGCAGAAGCCCAGCTGACCATTGCCCCCAGGGGCTGTAGAGGGCGTCGCCGGCTAGTCTCACTTTGAGCCCGAAAACGTCCTGTACCAGTTCGTCCTCTTCAAGGCCAAAGCCGTTTTTCAGGGTGAACACCAGGCTATCCAGGTCCAGAGTCTGGCGTGCCAGCGTGAGCTCAACACGATTGTTCCAGGTGACGCCTGTCCCGACCACCGACAGGGTATAGTCGTCGGTTTCGGCGCGGGACAGGGTCAGCGTGCCCCCCCACTCTTCATCGCTGGCATAACCGCCAAGCAGGGCCCAGGGTGACAGACCGCCCCCGGCGGCACCCCCGATGGACGTTACCCCACCGGTGGCCCAGAGTCTGCTGCCCGTGTCTGCGAACAGGTTCGCCGATGCCGTTAATGCCAGTAAACCGGTGCCTAGTACCCTGGCCAAGCGTGTCATGACGTGGTTTCTCCTGCGTATCTGAGTTCCTGCTGACGGTCCGTCAGCGACTGTTCTGTCTCCTTCAGGTCGCCAGCGGCGACGGGGCGGCTGAGAAAGTACCCCTGCCCGATCTCGCAGCCCCAGTCCCGCAACAGCGCCCAGCTTTCGGCGTTTTCGATCCCTTCCGCCACAACCCGCAACCCCAGGCCATGGGCCATATCTATGGTGGAGCGCACGATGAGCTGGTCCTGGGGTTCGGTATTCAGGCGCAGGACGAAGGATTTGTCGATCTTGAGCTCCTGCACGGGCAGTTTGCGTAATTGCGACAGCGAGGAGTAGCCCGTGCCGAAGTCATCGACCGACAGTGTGACGCCGAGTTGGCGTAAGCGCCGCAGGGTTTCAAAGGCCGTTTCGGGTTCCTCCATCAGGGCGCTCTCGGTTACCTCCAGAGTGATACTGGACATGGGTAACTGCCATTGGGAGAACGCCTCGGCAACTTCCTTGGCGAGTTCCGGGCGGGTCAGGTCGAGCGCCGACAGGTTGATGGCAACACCAATATTCAGGCCCGCGGCGTGCCACTTGCCAGCATCGTTGGCAACACGGCGGAGGATGTGTCGGGTCAGTTCGGTGATCTGGCCGGATTGCTCCGCCAGGAAAATGAATTCTTCCGGCGAGATGAACCCCAGGTCCGGGTGAATCCAGCGCACCAGTGCTTCGGCCTGATGAAAGCCGGCAGACGCCATATCAAGTTTGGGCTGGTAGTTCATATGCAAGCCGTTGCTGGCAATGGCGTGGTGCAGATCAGAGATCAGCTGAAGTTCCCTCAGGTGGTTCTCATCCTGCCCTGGCTGATAATGGGTTACGGGCAGCCGGCTTTTTTGTGCCTGTTCGAACGTGAGGTTCAGGCGCCTGCGAACCTGGTCGGTATCGATGGCGTCCTGGGGTAGCTGCAGCGTAACCATGGTGCAGCGAAGGGAGAACGGAGTGTTGTCGATGAACAACGGCGATTCCACGATTTCGCTGATCCTGGTGGCAAGTTTATCGAGCTCGGATTGCGGCTGGAGACCAGTCATCATCAGGAATTCGGCGCCTCCGGTCCTTGCCAGTGCTGAGCTGCCGGGCAGTGCTTCCTCCAACCTGGCCGACACTGCCTGTAAAACCTTGTCCCCGAACTCGAGGCCCAGAGTGTCATTGACGTCAGAAATATCATTGAGGCGCAGGCCCATCAGGCTGCAGGGGCGGTGGTTGTCGAATTGCTCCCGCAGGCGCGACAGGAAGGCGTTTCGATTGGGTAGCCCGGTAATTTCATCGTGGCTGGCGGCGTAGTGTATCTGCTCCTCGCGGTCCCGCAGTTTGCTCAGCATGTCGCCGAGCGCCCTGCGTAATTCGGCCAGTTCACCGCCGGCGCGGATACGGGGAGGTGCGGGCGTGTGGCCATCGCCGATGGCCTTGGCATAGTCCGCCAGTTGCAGGACTGGTTGCCCCATGTTGCGAGCGATAATGAGCGCAATCAGGGCAGCCAGCACCAGAACGGCACTGACCAGCGTAAGAATTTCCACAGCACGCTCATAGTAGTTGCTGAGACGGGCCTCACGGTTGATTAAGAGCAGCAGCTGCAGGGCCGGCGTTTCGTCCCCGGTCAGGCTTATGATGCGGGTGAAGTAATGTGTACTCTCAAGAAACTGGTCCTCGCCGGACGTCCTGGCCATGGCATTGTTCAGTTCATCCAGCCTCGATGCGTTGATGGAACCCGGGTCGGTAAGAATCTGATAACTGCCTTCCTCACCAGAGGAGGCCCTGAACAACACCTCGGTTCCGCTTAGTCGACCGATAATGTCGGTAAGATCATTGTTGAGGTTAAAACCGGCAATCAGCCATGCCCTTAATCCAGGTGCTTCCACCGGAATGGTGAGCAGTTCAAAGCCGTCCGCACCGAAAACGCTCATCTGGCTGGCAAAGCCTGTTTGTCGCGCCTTGGAGAGCATTTCTGTAACCAGCGGGCTATTGGCAAACGCATCGGGCAGCCCATCGGTGTCGGCAAGGATATGCCCGTCGCTGCCAAGCAAGACGGCAAAATCGGCATTCACCCTTCGGGCCTGATTGGTCAGCGCACTGTCTGTGGTGGCGCGATCTCCGCTGGCGACCGCAGAGCGAAAGCCAAAATCACGGATCACAACGTCCAGCCGGGAAAGAATCAGGCTGGTGCGGCGCTCAAGCACCTCCTCTGCCACTTGCTCGCCGAGACTCAATTGCTCAAGTGCACGTGCCTTTTCATCCTCGAACAGGTAAAGCATCAACAGTGCACCGATGCTCAGGCTGACGATGGCCACCATGGTGACCATGACGGTCACCAAACGTCCACGAAACCCTATTCGGCTAGCGACCGCCATCAAAGCTCCCGGAAGCGTTCTTGCAGGCCATCCAGCCTGTCATCACTCGCGGGCTCCGGGGACAATTCCACCGAAAGTTCGAGCGATCCTGAATAGGGCTGCTCAATAGTGAACCGGGCCATACGGGTGTTGTCTGTTAGTCGCGGGTGCCATACCAGGAGCTCGATCTTGCCGGAACCATCGTCTACCGACGGTGGAATCTCGACCGTCAATCGGCCTTGTTCATCGGTTCGGCCGGAGGGTGCGCTGTCGGTGACCAGAATAAACGCCTGCATGTGGTCATGGATGTTGCAGCCAATTTCCACCACACCGGTCTTGTCGAAGACAACCGGTTCCGTCGGACGTCCGGCGTATAGCTCAATGTTGAATGCCTTGGCGGGTGAGAATGAGTAGACGTGGTGCTGAGTGTTGTCCTGGTTGGGAAAATCCACTCTGGAATTCTTGGGTATGATCAACGTATGGGGGTGAAAGTTGCGATTTTTTTGGACAATCTCAGCTTCTACGGGGGATTCCGAGAGGCCGTTTTCCAGAATCACCACGGCATTGGCGACCGGCTTTCCTGACAGGTTATCGGTCAGTTGAAGAGGTACGGTGTTGGTCTCGGCGCCGTTGCAGAGAGAGCCTGAAAGCAACAGAAACAGGGTAACGGTCAGCTTGTACATCAATGTTGTTCATCCGTATTTTCTAAAGACCCGCTCCTAACGACAAGCGTATGTGGTTACGGACCAGCAGGTTTTCCCAATAGTGTCTCATCCAGTCCCATGCAACGTTCCTTGTCTGTTCTACGAACGGGTCCAGGTTCAGTTCGTAATAGTCCGGTGAGCCGGCAATCTGCAACACGGTGACGGTGATGGACTGGTCCAGTTCGTTGGCGAACGGTTCGCCGATCAACTGATGCGCCAGCAGATTTGCCCGTGTTGCCTCCACGTCGACCAGTTCGCTGGCGCGGGTGGAGCGGTTGTTCTCGTACATTTCCTCCATCAGGCGGTGGCAGAGATAGGCTCGTATCAGAAGCCCGTCAAGGCCATCATAACGTACCAGAAGAACCGACGGTTGAGTAAAATAACCGATGGCAGCCTCTACAAAAGGCGCAAACAACTCGGCCTTGCCGGCTTCTCTCGCACAGGCTTCCACGCACTCAATCAGTCGTGGCGCCATTTCGATGTACTCAATGGCAAACTGGAACAGGCAGGTCGCCGGTTGGTAACCGTCAATGGTGATGGTGGCAGGCAGCGACGACGCCCTTTCCCGCATCTGCTTGAGAAAGGTGCCGGAACGGGCTTCCTGCCGTCGGGCCTGATCAATGATGTCGAGAACTACCTTTGGTGTCATTTCAGGAGATGCCGGTCTCTGAACGGAATGGGGTCGCAAGGCGCCTCCCGTTATACGCATGGGATCGTCAGGGGCATGGGGAAGCGGCTGGCTACCGCAACATGCCTGCCTTTTCTCACAAGTGTAGACGAGATTTAACAGGCTGCTGTGGTGTGTGCATTAAACCTGAACGTGTTGTCCATGGATTGGCTTCAAGCTTCTTCACTGTTCTGAAAACCAGCGATCGTGCCGCGAATGGCTCAAAAACAGCCAACCCATGGAAATTGCCCGTGCCAGCATCAGGCAGATCAGCGAGAACCACAGTCCATGATTACCCCACCCGGTCGTCAGCCACCAGACCGGGAGGAAGACCACCAGCGCCGAAAACAGCATGGTGTTCTGCATGTCCCGTGTGCGGGTTGCGCCGATAAACACGCCATCCAGAAGGAAGCCCCACACCGAGGCCAGCGGCAGCATCCACAGCCAGGGCAGATAGTCCCAGGCGGTTGCGCGCACTTCCTCGATACCGGTCAGCAAGCCGATGAGGAAGCGCCCGCCAAGAACAAAGGCGACGGTAAACAGCACGGAACCCCACAACGACCACCGGAATGCCACCCGAAAGACGTTTTTGAACTGGCGCCGATTGTTTCTTCCCACCGCTTCACCAATCAGTGCCTCGGCGGCATTGGCAAAGCCGTCAAGGCCGTTGGAAATGATCAGTAGAAAGGTAATCAGCACCGCGTTGGCGGCCAGTATGGTGTCGCCCTGTCGCGCACCCTGTGCGGTGAAGAAGGCCAGCACCAGAAGCAGGGCAATGGTGCGCACCATGATGTACCGGTTGACCTGTAATATTCTGAGGTAGTCCCGCAGCTGCCCGAACAGCGCCCGCTCAAACCCCTGGCCGTCCGGCATGCGTTTCAGCACCATGTAGAACCCGATGGCGGCCGCCGAGTACTCTGCCATCACGGTGGCCATGGCAACGCCCCGGCTGTTCCAGCCAAAACCGGTCACAAAGAGCACATCGAGAACAATGTTGAGCCCGTTGGCCACAATCAGCATGACCATGGGGCCCCGCGCGTACTGGGTGCCTATCAGCCAGCCCACCAGCGTGTATTGGCAGAGCACGGCCGGCGCGCTCCAGATACGGATGCTGGCGTACTCTGCTGCCAGCGCGGCAACACGTTCACTGGGGTTCATCAGGGTCAGGCCCAGTTTGATCAGTGGCTGATGGAACAGAATCAGCAGCAGGCCGATACCGATTGCCAGCAGCACGGAGCGCAGCAACAGGGCAATCTGCGCGAATTCATCGCGTTTACCCCAAGCCTGGGCAGCCAGCCCCGTCGTGCCCATGCGCATAAAGCCAAACGTCCAGTAGAGGATGCTGAACAGGTTTGCGCCCACCGCGACCGCGCCCAGATACTCCGGTGTATCGAGGTGCCCCAGCACGGCGGTATCCACAAGTCCCAGCAGTGGCACCGTGAGATTGGTGAGCATCAGTGGCCAGGCCAGCGCCCAGAGCCTGCGATCGGTGGTGGCGAGTCGCGGAGACGATTCTACGGGAATGAGCAAGCTTCCTTCTTTAGTACATTTATGGGTGGACGGGCTTTCGCATTTTTTTGATCTGTGTCTATACTGGGTTGTGTATTATCCATAGCAGACTTCCACCCTGTCTTGAATAGTGTGTGCGAGCACTGGCCGGAGCGGGGCGGATTGGACGCAAAATCCGACAAGAATAACACTCTGTGGAGACACAGTATTATGCGCGTGCACGCTAAGCGGGCAGGTGTCCTCTTGGGCGGGCTTATGACGCCAGCGTTGTCCATGGCCTGTCTCTTATACACATCTGACGCTGCCGACGAATAGAGAGG
>OJBO01000265.1_pt1 | contig 32057 bp, 30 predicted proteins | sample 1590461 | NCBI WGS metagenome assembly OJBO01 (sample SAMN05416836, study PRJEB24817) | seawater metagenome | isolation source: Sea water | place: Canada:Atlantic | collected 2013-07 | reverse complement strand
TTCACCCCGCTAAGCTGCTGGACAGACCCGCAAAACCTGTTCAGCCTGCATCTGGCCCAGGTATAGCGGGAACGTAAAAGCTGTCACCCTCCGATCCCGCAAATAGTGTGCACCGGTTCCAGTGCCGTTATACTGAACGGCGTTTTTCTGTCCACACGTTACCAACGATAATAAATGGGGCTGCGGTGATAACCGTGGCATAGGGAGATCGGATGCTTGAACTGATCAGCGCAGCGCGACGCCGTAAACGGCCGCCTACGCACCAGCTGTTTGATGTGGTCACCATGGAATTCCGGGTGGGCCTGCTGGATATTGACCTGAACATGCATCTGAACAATGCCAAATACCTGAAGTTCATGGACCGCAGCCGGCTGGAACACGCGGTGGTCACCGGCCTGCTCAACCGCATGCTCGAGGCCCGCTGCAATGGCGTGGTAGCCAATACCGAAATTGCCTATATCCGTGAACTGCGCCCCTATCAGCAATTCCAGGTACACACCCGAATTCTCGGCTGGGACGACAAGTACATGTACTACGACCAGCGCTTCGAGTCCCAGCGCAAACTGCACACCCACGCCCTGCTGCGCGTTGCCAACGTCTACGGCGGCAAATCTGTCAGCCCCCAGACCGTGCAGGAAATGACCGGCATGAACCTGACCTCCCCCGCCTTGCCGGAATATGTGGAGCAGTGGAAGCGGTTGCTGCAGACCAAGCGGCGACTGACGGAGAGCGACTAGCGACCTAGCTACGAGCTACGAGCTACGAGCAGCAAGATAGCCCAGGACAGGAATGAAACAGCCGCCCAAAAGTAAAAAGCCCCGAACGTTCGGGGCTTTTTACTTTTCACCTAGCCACTAGAAGCTCGTAGCTCATAGCTGCTTTTATTCCGTCGAATAAGTATAAAACGGCGCCCAACGCTTCTTTTTCACGTCATCGCCGCCGTAATACACGCCCGGCTCATCCAGCCGCAGATCGGCAATTTCCCGCAGAGCCAGCGCACGGGGCACCTGCTGCAGTGGCCCGGCCTGTTGGTAGTCTTCCGGGTTGGCAACCAGCTCTTCCATGTCCAGCGGACGGGTTTCCGAATAGCGGAAGAAGTATTCTTGGCCACCATCCACCTTCAATGGCATCTCAAACACCATCTTCAGGTACAGCACACTGAGCGGGCGACGGGCGTAGAAATCGTGGGTGCCGGCTGGCAACTCCAGCCATTCGTAGGCCCCTGCCTTCAGGCCGAACAGTTGGGAAGAGTCCATGAAAAATACCGGCGCCTGAACTTCTTCATAGCCCCAGCGGGTAATCGGACGATAGATATAGACCATGGCATTACGCGGATCGAGCGTATCCATGGGGGCAAAGGTTTTTCCCTTCGGCGCATCCAGAAAAGCACCCGGCGTGGAAGGAATCCCCATCCCGACTCCGGAACAACCCGAAAGTGCCCAAAGGCAAGCCGCCAGCAGCACAGCCAATCGCATTATTATTCTCCAGCGTTGCCGTATCCGGTGCGTCCAGATCGGCCCTGTTTATTATTGGGTGCAACGTAAAGCAATGTTGAACGCCCAACTATGGCCGATTTGCCCGCATTGCTCAAGCCGCAGGCGCCGCCCCCACAGGCCCTGAAGCCCGCCGCCTGCGGCGTAACAGGCAAGCGCTCAAATTACCGGCAACCGACCGGCGCGACTCTCCCAGGCCCGGGGTTTTCTGTTAGGATTTCGCCATGGCAGTAAATCGAATCCACACCCCCTGTATTGGCGTCTGTTCCACCGTGTTCGGTGACACAGTCTGCCGTGGCTGTCGTCGTTTCAGCCACGAGGTCGTGCACTGGAATGGCTACACCAACGAGGAAAAAACCATCGTCTGGCGGCGCCTGAACCTGTTGCTATGCCAGGTCGTGGATAACTATTTTGTGGTGGCAGACGCCGACCGACTGGCTGCGGAGCTGGATTTTCAGAATCTTCGCTACCAGCCCCAACTGTCACCCCAGGGCTGGGTGCCGGAGCTGCTCAAGGCCGCCGGCTCCAAGATGATCCCCTATGACCATTTCGGCCTGCGGGCACTGCCCCCCAGCGACGGCCTGACACCACGCCAGCTGTACGACCAGATCAGCGCCGAATGCCACGCCCTGTCCCAGGCCCACTACGACCGCTCCTACGCTCGCCCGGTTACCCTGGTGGCGGAGCTCACCGAGCACGCCGCCCGGGAGAAGGGGCTTATTTAGCCCCCCCCTATCCGTAGGAGCGTCGCTAGCGGCGCGATTCCGGATCCCGGCTAAACTGTTTTTCCGCAACGCAACAGCGCCTCTGCTTTTCCTCAGCCCTAGAGTACATCGAGTTTTCCAACCCTCAATGATCGCGCCGCCAGCGACGCGCCTGCGATTCACCATCGTCATTTGGCCCCATCTGACCGAAACAGCTCTTCACTAAGACATCATTCAATGGCACATTAACGGAATGAACATTCATTCTGATTTGGTGTGCCCTCTATGAGCCTGACCGCCAGCCCCTCACCCGATACCCGTGAAGGCCGCAAGCGTGACCTGATTGTCCAGGCAGCCCTCAAGGTGTTTGCCGAACATGGTCTGCACGGCACACCGGTTCCCCCCATTGCCACGGAGGCCGGGGTCGGCGTCGGTACGCTATACCGCTACTTCGACAGCAAGGAAGCCCTGATCAATGCGGTTTTTCAGGACAGCAAACACCGCCTCCAGGAGCGCTTGCTCAGTGATCTCGACCTGCTGCACCCGTCGCGCAGTCTGTTCGACAACCTTTGGGCCCGACTCACCGCCTTTGCCCGTGAAGAGCCTGAAGCCTTCCGGTTTCTGGAAATTCAGGACCACCACAATTATCTGGATGCGGAAAGCCGCCACCAGGAGCAGGCCCTGCTAATCCCTTTGGGGATGATGGTGATCATCGGCCAACGCACCGGCCTACTCGGTAACCACATGAAACCGGACCTGGCCATCGCCCTGTTCTGGGGTGCCTTTGTCGGCATCTTCAAGGCAGAGCGTCTGGGCTACCTGACACTCAGTGATAGCGACCTTAAACAGGCAAGGGACGCCTGCTGGCTCGCCATTGCCAACCACAACCACTAGGGAACAACAGCCATGACCCCAACCCATATCCTGATTACCGGCGGTGCCGGCGCCATTGGCGGCCAGCTCGCTGGTCAATTTCGCCAGCACCACCCCGAGGCCCGCATCACCCTCGTGGACCTGAATGCAGAGGCCCTTGCTGCGGCCGCCGACCAGCATGGCGCCCAAGCCGAAACCTGTGATCTGACGGATATCGACGCCCTGCCCGCCTGGTGGCAATCACTGGAAGACCGCCACGGCCCGGTGGACGTGCTGGTCAACTGCGCCGGCATCATGGATATCATCAGCATCACCGGTACGGGCTGGGAGAAAGGCAAGCTGTTGATGGACATCAACTTCACCGCCCCCATGCGGCTGATGGACCTGGCGCTGCCCGCCATGGTGGAAGCCCGTCACGGTTGTGTGATCAATGTGGCCAGCATGGCCGGGCGCGTGCCAATTCGCGGCTGCAGCTATTACGGCGGCGCCAAGGCGGGGATCGGCCTGGCGTCGGAAATTGCCCGACTGGACCTGAAAAAGCAGGGCGTCAATGTAATCACTGTCTACCCGGGGCCGATCTATTCCGGCCTGGAAAGCCATGCCCGCAGCCAGGTTAAAAAAGGCCCCGCTTCCCGGTTTATTCCCACCGGAAAGCCGGATGTGCTGGCTGAGCGAATCTACAACGCTTTTCGCAAGGGTAACGCTCGGGTGATCTACCCGGATATCTACAGCCTGGCCAAGCAAGTCGCCAACCTGAATCTGACCAACCGGGCGATGGATTTCTTCAGCCCGCAACCGAACCAGTAACCACGGACCGACCATGACACAGCAAGCCAACACTCCGATTTATGACACCCTGATTGTCGGTGCCGGCATCAGTGGCATCGGCCTGGGCATTCGCCTCAAGGAAGCCGGGTTCGATAACTTTGTGATCCTGGAAAAAGCCGCTGACCTGGGCGGCACCTGGCGGGACAATACCTACCCGGGCTGCGCCTGCGATGTACCCTCGGCGCTGTATTCCTATTCCTTCGCCCAGAAACCGGACTGGACCCGGGCCTTTGCTGGCCAGGCGGAGATTCTCGATTACGTCCGCGATACGGCTGAGCGTTACGACATTCCTGGGTCGATCCGTTTCAACCAGGCAGTAGAACGGGCGCAATGGCGCGAGAACCAGAATCTGTGGGAAGTGCAAACCGGCGACCAACTGTATCGGGCCCGCACCGTGGTGGCCTGCTCCGGTTACCTGCACGAACCGATTATTCCGGCGATTCCCGGCCTGGAAAACTTCGCGGGCAAGCTGTTTCATTCCTCACGCTGGGACCACGACCACGACCTGACCGGCGAGCGCGTGGCGGTGGTGGGCACCGGTGCCTCGGCGATTCAGTTCGTCCCGGAAATACAGCCGAAAACCCAACACCTGACCTTGTTCCAGCGCACCCCGCAATGGGTGCTGCCCAAGCCGGATCACAGTATTCCCAAGATCGAGGAAAACTTCTTCCGCCTGCCGTTCACCCTGAGCGCCTGGCGGAAGATGCTCTACGGCGGTTTTGAAACTTTCGGCATCGGCTTCCGCCGCCCGGCCATCCTGCGCCAGATTCAGAAGCTGGGCCTGGCGCACCTGAAAGTGGCCATCAAGGACGCAACACTGCGCGCCAAGCTCACCCCGGATTACACCCTTGGCTGCAAGCGCGTATTGATGAGCAACAACTATTACCCGACCCTGAACCAACCCAATGTGGATGTGTTCCACACCGGCCTGAAAGAAGTCCGCGGCAAGACGCTGGTGGGCCAGGATGGCAGCGAATGTGAAGTCGACACGGTGATTCTCGGCACCGGTTTTTTTGTCACCGAACCGCCCATCGCCAACCATATTTTCAATGATGCCGGCGAGTCGCTGAGCCAGATGTGGGAAGACGGCATGCAGGCCTACCGGGGCACCACCATCAATGGCCTGCCCAATGCCTTCATGGTGCTCGGCCCCAATCTGGGCATCGGCCACAATTCCGCGTTTATCGTTATCGAAGCGCAGATCAACTACATCGTCAGCACCCTGACAACCATGCGCGAACAGCAGCTGGACCGCATTGAAGTGAAAGCCGAGGTGCAGCAGCAGTACAACCGCAAGGTCCAGAAAGACCTGCAGGGCACGGTCTGGAACACCGGCGGTTGCTCCAGTTACTACCTGGACAAGAACGGCTTGAACAGCGTCGGCTTCCCCTGGAGCACCCTGGAAATGCAACGGCTGTTGAAAACGTTCGACGCTGACAATTACACCCTCACCCCTGCCGCCCAAGAGGTATTCTGATCATGGCTGATTCTGCCTCTTCATCTTCACCACGCCGGGCTTTGGTCATCGGCTGTGGTGGCGTCGCCGGCGGCGCCTGGTCCATTGCTGCTCTTCACCATCTGCAACAGCAACTGAACTGGGACGCCCGCGATGCGGACATTCTGGTAGGTACCTCCGCCGGTGCCGTGCTCGCCACCCTGCTGGGTAGCGGCGTGTCCGTGGCCCAATTGCGCGACTGCCAACAAGGCACCAGCGACCACTGCCAATGGGACCACGACACCGATACCGGCGGCGCACTACCGCCCTTGCCCGGGGCCCGGTTTACCGGCGCCAAACTGGCACTGAAAGGATTGCGCGGAGAGATTTCGCCGCTGACAGCGATCTGCGGGCTGCTGCCACGCGGGCAGTTCGACATGGCCCCCTTCCGTCAGCTGGTCAATACCGCCACCGCCGGCAAGGACTGGGTCAACCACCCGGCCACCTGGATCATGGCGGTGGACACAGACAGCGGCAAACGGATTCCTTTCGGCAAGGGCGGCGCGCCCAGCGCCACCATTGCCGATGCGGTGTGCGCATCCTATGGGGTGCCATTCTGGTGTCCGCCGGTCACCGTGGCCGACCGCACCTACATTGATGGCGGCGTCGCCTCGCCCACTTCCGCAGACCTGCTGGCCGACAGTGCAGTGGATGAAGTGATCGTGCTGGCCCCCATGGCCTCACGCCAGCCGGACCAGCCCCGCTCTCCGTTGATGAAGATAGAACGGCGGGTGCGCCGCTACATGACCACAATCGTGGACCGGGAAGTGGCCTTGCTGGAAAAAAGCGGCAAGCGCGTCATCCGCATCGAACCCAATGCGCAGGATCTGAACGCTTTCGGTTACAACATGATGGACCCGAAACGACGCCGGCAGGTCTACGACACGGCGCAAATCACCACCGCAGAAACGGTACGCATGGCCATAGGCTGATGAGCTAACGGAAACAGGCCGGGGACATCCCGGCCTTGTTGCCCCTGATCAAGCGCCGTATTGCTGAACACAACAGGCGTCGTGCAGAGGCGTCCTAAAGGGAATTGGCCGCCTGAGTCAGGGTTACGTGGATATCTTTCAGGGCCGTGCGCGCCTCGATCCCTTCCGAGTGTGCAAAGAAGCCCAGCATCAACGCGCCCGCAACCAGAGCCACCAACGCCAGCAGCATCAGCTTTTCCTTTTCCAGCACGCGCCGTAGCGGCGAGCGCGACGCCTCTTCGCGACGATTGCGACTGTTATTGTCATCGTGGCTGTCTTGTATCGTATCTCGCACCGTGCCTCCCATACCGACTATCTATGGTTGTACCCACCCAGCCGGGCCAGCACAAGACACGGGCAGACCGCTTGTCTGACAAGCGCCGCGCGCTGCCGGCTACGGCGTGATACGGCGAACCCGGATCACCAACTCCCGGCCAACGACCTCATAGCCGTGGGCCTGGGCAATCTGCTCCTGCCGCGCCTCGATGACCGGATCACGGAATTCAATCACCCGCTCCGTTTCCACGCACACCATGTGGTCATGGCGTTCACCGAATGACAGCTCGTACACACAGCGGCTCACCGCCCCCTGGGAAAACTGATGGCGGGTGACCAGCCCCACCTGCTCCAGATTCAGCAACACCCGGTAAATGGTAGAGATGCCAATCCTTTCCCCTGCCTGATACAAGCGGGCATAGATTTCTTCAGCGCCCAGATGGCGCTGCTCATCGTGGGCGGCTTTCAGGTGCTGCAGGATCCGCACCCGCGGCAACGTGGCTTTCAGCCCCGCACCGGTCAACCATTGCTCATTACTCTTGGCCGCCCCGCCACGTTCTTCTCCCTCACTCACCTCAACGGTCAGCCCCGGGGCCTCATCCATGCCTTTACCTGCCATCTTCAGCTCCTTCTGCATCGCGCATTTTTTCCCTGTCTCTATAGAAGACGAATGACGCCCACCGATGGTGACATTTTTTCTCGGATAAAAACGGAAACCAGGGCAGGCGTCATACCATGCGTTTCATTCTCATTATTGTAATGATATCCATTCTCAAATAGTATTCGGCATTCATTCTTTACAGAACAACGCTGGGGGGCGGGATCATGTCCGGGGTGGCGCAGGAATCCCTGTCAGTGGAAACGCTGTATACCGACTACCACAGTTGGCTGCATTGCATATTGCAGCGGCGTCTTGACAGCCGTGATGATGCCGCCGACCTGGCCCACGACGCCTTTATTCGCCTGCTCAGCAAACCTCGCCACCTGAACCACCACACTGCCCGTGCCTACTTGAGCCGCATGGCCCGTGGCCTGTGTGTGGATTTGTGGCGGCGCCGGGAAATCGAGCAGGCCTGGCTGGATACCCTGCTCCACCTGCCCGAACCGGAAAGCCCATCCGCTGAACAGCAAACCGCTGCCCTGGAAGCCCTGGTGGAAGTCGACACCATGCTCCGCCGCTTACCCGAAGCGGTGGCCCATGCCTTTATCCAGTCCATGGTGCATGGCCTCACCGGCAAGGAAATCGCCACACAGCTGGGCGTATCCGAACGGACCGTGCGCAATTACCTGTCCAGGGCCATGCTTGCCTGCCTGCGCCTGCAGGCCCGACTGGAAGGCACCTGCGTGGCCGCCCAGCCATGAACGGCACAGCACACATTGACCACCAGATTCTCAGTGACGCCGCCGACTGGTTTGCCCTGCTGCGCTCCGGGCAGGCCTGCGAAAGCGACAAGCTGCGCTGGCAGCAATGGCTCCGCCAGCACCCGGACCACCTGCGCGGCTGGCAGATGGTGGAGCACATTGAACAACAATTCAGCACCGCCAGTGCCAACCACCCGGCGCATACCGAAGCCACCCTGAAACAGGCCCGCCACAACCGTATCCAGCGCCGCAGCGTCATTACCGGCCTGGCTCTGGCCATCGGCACCGGCGGCCTGGGCTGGATGAGTTGGCGGCACAGCCCGCTGCCCACCCTGGTGGCGGGCTGGAACGCACAGTACCGCACCGGCACGGGCGAAATCCGCGCCCTGGAACTGGCCGACGGCAGCCGCCTGTGGCTGAACACCAACAGCGCCATCAATACGGTACTGGACGGCCCCCAGCGGCACATCCAGGTGATACAGGGCGAAGTGCTGATTGAAACCGGCAAGGCAGACCCGCGCCCACTGGTGGTGTTCACACCGCAAGGTCAGCTCCAGCCACTGGGCACCCGTTTCACCGTGTGCCGGGAAACAGACACGACCTTCCTTGCGGTCTACGACGGCGCGGTGGAAATCACCAACCAGGCACGGCAGAAAAGCGTCCTGCACCCTCAGCAACAAACCCGTTTTTCCGCCAACGCCCTGCAACCGATTCACCCCGCCGACCCCGCACGGGAAACCTGGCACAAGGGGATTCTGGTGGCAGACGATATCCGCCTGGGCGACCTGGTCGATGAACTCGGGCGCTACCAGCATGGCTACATCAACCTGTCCCCGGCAGTGGCCGACCTGCGCGTGTTCGGGGGCTTCCCGCTGACCGATCCACAGCAGGCTCTGGACATGCTGGCATCCGCGCTGCCCATTCGGGTCACCCGCCCCCTGCCCGGCTGGACCAATATCCACCCCGCCACCCCCTGAGCAAAAAAACGAAAAAACTTTTCCGCTTTGCAGGGCGCTATTCGATATATCAGTAAGTCCCGACAAAAAGGGGCACCACAATCCTGATAATACTGGAGTGACCGTGAGCCGTTACCAACCTGCCCGACCCGCATTGCGGGCAATGACACTGCGCCTTGCCATGGGCCTGACCTTTCCCCTCGCCCTGACCCTGGCTCTTCCTGCCCAGGCAGAAACCGGCCAGCAGCAATACAATATCGCGGCCGGGCCCCTGAATACCGTCCTGACCCGCTTTGCCACTGCCTCCGGCACCCTGATTGCCGGAGACATCCAGCTGGCCGCAGGCAAACAGAGTCAGGGCCTGCAGGGCAGCTACACCCCGGCCCAGGGTCTGAGCCAGATTCTCGCCGGCACCGGCCTGGTGGCAAAGGCACAGCCGGATGGATCGTTTTCACTGGCCAAAGCCAACAACAGCGTTTCCACGTTGGAGCCGGTTAACGTCAGTGCGACCAATGGTGACAACCTGCAGAATATTCTTGATTACGACTACAGCGATATTTCACGACAGCAGCCCCAGGACACCAAGGACCTGTTCAAGAACGAGGCCTCGGTTTCTGTGGGCGGCTCCATACCGGTCAACGAAAAGGTCTATGTGCGCGGTGTGGAAGAAACCGCCATGCTGGTCACCGTGGATGGCGCCCGGCAGAACAACAAGGTGTTCCACCACAACGCCACCAACCTGATTGACCCTTCTCTTCTGAAGTCCGCCAGTGCCGCCGCCGGCGTAGCCTCTGCCGATGACGGCCCCGGCGCACTGGGCGGCGCACTGAAATACGAAACCGTGGATGTGGCCGATATGCTCGCCCCTGGTGATAACCTGGGTGGCTTCCTGAACGGCCGCTATGCCTCCAATGGCGATGCCGTCACCACGGCCGGCTCCCTGTTCGGTCGCAGTAACGGTTTCGAAGCACTGGGTTATGTGAAGCAGGTAGAGGGCAATCACTACGAAGATGCCAACGGCGATAACGTGCCCTACACCGAGCCCGGGTTGCTCAGCGGCCTGGCCAAGCTGGCCTACGAGAATGCCGACATCGGCCGAATCGAACTGAGCCACGAAGTGGTCAACGACGATTCCGAGCGCCCCTATCGAGCCAATTTTTCCGGCCTCACCGCCGGGCGTCCAGTGCCGGCATCACGCAACTATGACCTGACCCGCCAGAACACCGTGCTCGGTTACAGCCGCTTGAAAGGCAGTGGCCTGTGGAACCCGGAAGTGACTCTCGCCAATAACGAGACCGAGCTGGTCACCAGCGAAAACCCGCTGGCCGCCCCCAACACCACCGTGGAATACACCGGCATCACCGAAAGCGTCTCGGCCACCGCCAAAAACACCTTCCACACCGGTTTCGTGGATATCACCGCCGGCATGGACTACTACGATGACAGCGCCCTGTTCCAGTACGCGGGAGATCCGGACCTGGAAGAAAAAGCCGAAAACACCGGCGCATTCGTGCAGTTCCGCCAAACGCTGTTCCAGCGCCTGGACCTGTCCTACGGCCTGCGTTATGACCAGCAGGATTTCACCGGCACCGATGACTCCAACCATGAAGACGAAGGCACCAGCAGCAACGTCTTCGCCGAATTTCATTTCAACGAACACTTTGCCATCAATGCCGGTTACGCGGATGTCTGGGGTGGCACTGCGCTGGCCGAGAACTTTATTCTCAACGGCGCCTGGGTTTATAACGACATGAAACCGGTGCAGTCCCACAACCACACCGTGGGGTTCAAGGCCAACTGGAACGGTTTCTTCGTCGAAGCGAATCAGTTCGAAACCGGCCTGCGCGATGCCCGCGTGCCCACCTATGGCGGTGGCCCGGATCTGTTCTCGGACTTTGATATCAACGGCTTCGACACCACTGTTGGTTACCGTGCCGACCTGGGCCGACTGGCAGTGACCTACGCCGATATCGAATCCAAAATGGATGACGAATTTGCCACTTCTTACGACGGCAACTATTTCACCGTGCCGCTGGGTGAACAGGTGGCCATCAGCGGTGAACTCTACTGGCCGAACACACAATGGGCCCTGGGCCTGACCACGGAAATCGCCCTGGAGAATGATGACCTGGAGTCCCGTGGCCTTGGGGAAAAGCAGGACAGTTACACCGTGGTCGATGTGTACGTGAACTACACCCCCATCGATGCCCTGTCCCTGCGCCTGTCAGTGGACAACCTGAACAACGAGGAATACACCGAGCGCGCCAGCTATGGCCAGGAATTCGCCACTGTGGAACCCCTGCTGGAACCGGGCCGCTCCATCAACATGGATGTTCGCTACAACTTCTAGTGCCTGTGCAATGGAGAACCCTCGGTTCTCCACCACCCGGCGGGATGCCATTGGCATACCCGCCCTGCTCAGTCATAAAGCCCAGAATTTTTCTGGCATAAATCCGCAAGCGGCGGAATAACGGCTGGCGTATCCAGGAGCTCCATGCCACCGACAGTATTGCGACACTTGAGCATATTTTTTACAGGGAGAGAAAACGCAAAAGGCCGCAACAGCAAGCTGTTGCGGCCTTTCTTTGTGTGGTGCGCCAGGAAGGACTTGAACCTTCACACCTCTCGGCACCAGAACCTAAATCTGGCGTGTCTACCAATTCCACCACTGGCGCAGTGGGCGGCTATTCTAGCAGGCTATCGGCTAATTACCAGCCCCGCCAGCCGGTTAACCGCCCTGCAGAATACGGTAAAGCGCCTGCAGATCCTGATCGATTTTGCTGACCCGGTTTTGCAGCGTACTCAACCGGGAATTATCCTGCTGTGACACTGGCTGCACGACCGGCTGCACCTGTGGCCGCGTATTCGCCAACGCACTCACTCGCGACGACAACGCCTTGACGCTGACACCCAACCCATCCAGACGTTTCTCCAGTGCCACTGTCGCCTCGCCGTTATCAGCGCTGTTCAATTTGGCCACCGCCACGGTGAGCCCACGGACCTTGGCGCTCAACTGGCGCAGGTCATCACGCACCGACGCAGCCACATCAGCGGATGTTCCGGCAGAGGCCCGCGGCGCCGTTGAGGAACGGGAGGTCTGTTCTGCCAGCTCCGCAGCGAGCTGATAGTACTGTTGCCGCACCTCGCTCAGTTCACGGTTGGCGGCTCGCTGGCCCAGCCACAACGCCACCGCCAGGACAACCGCGACCATACCCAACGCCAGGGATAGCCAGAGCAGCCCGGAGCGCCCTCCTTCGGACATGTTGACCGGCCTCTGCCGGGGCGGGGAAATAAACGGGGCGGACTCGGTATCGGGCGATGGCGCCGGCGGCGCAACCGCCAACACATCCTGGTTCAAGCCCTGCAACCGGTTTGCCTTACTTTCCGATAACGGGCTATGCGGCATCTTGGCCATGGCAAAACGCTCTTCTTGATTATTGTTTATTCACATTGAAATCAGCAGTGAGCCTGCCTCTCCCCCCGGAGAATCCAGCCCACTGCCGGTTAGCCAATCAACGCCCTTCCAGTGAATCCAGACGGCTGTTGACCTGCAGCCGGTAGGCATCAAACGCCGCCACCGCCGCTTCCACATCATCCACACGGGAATCCAGTGTCGAAATCTTGCTCTGGGCTTTTTCCACCTTGTCCAAACCGTTTTTCAGGTTGGCTTGCTGGCGCTCAAGCTGCTTGATGCTGTCCACCAGCACTTCCACCCGGGTCTGCATTTGCCCGATCTGGCTCTGCCACTGATCGCTGCTTTTGTTCACAGCCGCCACAGCACTTTCCACCTGCTTTTTCAGCGCAGCGGCATCGGTGCTGATGCTTTTTAATTTACCATCCACACCGGCCTGCCCTTTTTTCACTTCTTTCACCGAAGACGACAGCGTGTTCAGCGCTTTTTTCTGTTCTGCAATGGCCGCTTTATTCCGCTTGTTGCTTAGATCCCACAACTTGCGAATTTCATCCTCATTGGCTTCCAGCTTCTTGCCGTGGGACTGAACCGTATCCAGCAGCTTGCCGGAGGACTGGTTGAGGCTTTCATCGGTCGCTGACAAACGGGATTGAAGGTTGCCCATTTTTTCGCTGGATTCCGTCAGCCGATTATCCAGCTGCGCCTGCAGGCCCGTCACCTGCTTATTGAACCAGACGCCCAACACGGCAATCAGTACCACCAGCACCAGGCAGGCCGCCATCCAGCCACCATTGCCGCCACCGGACGATGCCAGTTTCTGCGGTTTCGGCGCCGGCTTGCCGCCGCCGGGAGGCGCTTTTTTGCCATTGCCACCCGACGCCGCACGGGACGTGTTGGCTCGGGGTTCATCAACAGTAACCTCATTCAGGTCACCGAGATTGACTTCACGATCTCGCGTCATTCCAAAATCCTAATCCAGAGCCTCGGTTAATATGTTGCCAAGGTTCACACCAAAATACCGTTTACGGTCTCTACTTTTCGTTCAACCGATGTGCTGTCAGCCGCCGTATCACTTGTCCACTACGGCCTTATCGAATAGCGGTTGCTCAGTGGCGAAATAAATCATTTCACCCAGTTCATGTTTGCCTTCTTCATTTTTCACCAAGGGCAAAAAAATCACCCACGGCCGAACGTTACGGTGGTCCACTTCTGCCCACACACCCACGATTGTTTCGTCATTATCGTTGGTGATTTCATGGAGCCGAAAAAGGGCCATCAGGTCCACATCCGGTTGCTCATTGCCAATGGCGCGCAACTTGCCAAACAATGCCCGCGCCCATTCATCAGCCGGTGGCGCATCCTCTTTTTCGCCCGAATAGCCCACCGCTTGTACCGTTTCGCCAGACCGGATCAAGCCAAACGGGTACATGCCCCCGGAACGCTGAATTGCCTGCAAGGCCTGGCGGATACCCGCTTCGGCCAGGGCATCCATGGCCTGTTGTTCCGGGCTTTTTGCTGCTTCGTCAGCGCTCTTTGTTTGCGCTGCTTTTGTGTCACTGGCCTGCTCGGCAGCCATGGCCGGGTTCGCCCACAGCCCGGCAAGTAACATCACCAATCCAATAAAACGCATACAACACCTTGTTATTGTCATCATTATCCCGGGATTTGACCGTCATCCGGCCAACAAGATCCCGAGCTTGTCGGACGCTACCAAACTTACCCTTCTGCCGCCATAAAGACACAAAAAAGGCCGCAAAAGCGGCCTTTTTCATTGCCTGAACGGTCCCAGCGATGGGCCATCAGGCTTATGCAGCCCGGTTTAGGCAGCAAAGTTGCTGGCTGCGAAATCCCAGTTGATCAGATTCCAGATGGATTCCAGATACTTGGGACGGGCGTTGCGGTAGTCCACATAGTAAGCGTGCTCCCACACGTCCACGGTGAACAGCGGGGCCTGACCCTTGCCATGAGCAATCGGGGTGTCCGCATCGTCAGTGTTGACGATTTCCAGGCTGCCATCGCTGTTCTTCACCAGCCAGGTCCAGCCGGAACCGAAGTTACCGGTTGCCTTGGCGTTGAACTGGTTCTTGAACTCGTCGAAAGAACCGAACGCCTTGTCGATGGCTGCGCCCAGATCACCACTGGGAGCGCCGCCGCCGTTGGGGCTCAGGCTGTTCCAGTAAAAAGTGTGGTTCCAAACCTGCGCTGCCTGGTTGAACAGACCGCCTTCGGCGCTCTTGATGATTTCTTCCAGGGATTTGCCTTCGTTGTCGGTGCCGGCAACCATGTCGTTCAGCTTGGTCACGTAAGCGTTGTGGTGCTTGCCGTGGTGGTACTCAAGCGTTTCGGCAGAAATATGCGGTTCCAGTGCATTTTTCTCGAACGGAAGCGGCGGTAATTCAAAAGCCATAATTTGTCCCCTGACATCATGTTGTCCCATTGCTCACTGCAACGGGCCGAAATTCCCCGCAGACAACCTGCCGGTGGCCTGCGGCCAAACGATAATAACAAGCTACCGGTCGTGATCTCTACTGCGGGTACTGGCAGGTAAGGCATTGCCTTTCACTATCATAGACAAAACCTATCAATCGCCAGCGGCCCCCGTGACCGGCAGGTCCTTGTCAGATGGGGCGCAATGCCCTTGTTTCAAGTACAATGCGCCCCAATTTTTACGTTCCGCGGCGTTTCTTTTTCGTCTTGTGCGGTTTAGAGCGCCTTCAACTGTTTGGCAGGAGAAAAGCATGTCTGATGATGCAGTCGTCATTGTAAACGGTGCCCGCACCGCCATGGGCGGTTTCCAGGGTTCCCTGTCCGCTGTCAGCGCCCCGGAACTGGGTGCCGCGTCCATTCGTGAAGCGGTCGCTCGCGCCGGTCTGAAAGCCGAGGACGTGCAGGAAGTCATCATGGGCTGTGTACTGCCCGCCGGCCTGAAACAGGGCCCCGCCCGCCAGGCCATGCGTCTGGCCGGCCTGCCGGACAGCACCGGTGCCACCACCATCAACAAGCTGTGTGGCTCCGGCATGAAGGCCACCATGTTCGCCTACGATTCCATCAAGGCCGGCACCAACGACATCGTCGTGTCTGGCGGCATGGAATCCATGACCAACGCCCCCTACATACTGGAAAAAGCCCGTGCCGGCATGCGCATGGGCCATGGTCAGGTCATGGATCACATGTTCCTGGACGGTCTCGAAGATGCGGAAACCGGCCGCCTGATGGGCTCCTTCGCCCAAGAAGTGGCCGACAAGCGCAGCATCACCCGCGAAGACATGGACAACTACGCCATCGAATCCCTGAACCGTGCCAATGCCGCCGTCGATAACGGCTGGTTCAAGGACGAAATCGTGCCGGTGACCGTGAAGACCCGTAAGGGTGAAGTCGTGGTCGACACCGACGAGCAACCGGGCAACGCCAAAATCGACAAGATCCCCACCCTGCGCCCGGCCTTCGCCAAAGACGGCACCGTCACCGCCGCCAACGCCAGCTCCATCTCCGATGGTGGCTCAGCGCTGGTACTGGCTCGCGAATCCGTGGCCAATGAGCGCGGCCTGAAGCCGCTGGCCCGCATCCTCGCCCACGCTACCAACAGCAAGCACCCCAGCGAATTCACCATTGCCCCCATCGGTGCCACCGAAGCGGTGATGAAGAAGGTCGGCTGGAGCGTGGACGATGTGGACCTGTTCGAGATCAACGAAGCCTTCGCCATGGTGGCGATGATGCCGATGATCGATCTGGGCATCCCCCACGAGAAAGTGAACATCCACGGCGGCGCCTGTGCCCTGGGTCACCCGGTGGGCTCCACCGGCTCGCGCATCATCCTGACCCTGATCCACGCGCTCAAGCGCACCGGCGGCAAACGCGGTGTGGCCAGCCTGTGTATCGGCGGCGGTGAAGCGACCGCAGTGGCCGTAGAACTGGTGTAAAACGCCAGCTCTGGACGCTTGATGCCAGACGAAAACGGGGCCTTTAGGCCCCGTTTTTTGTTGAAAAATGACCAAGTACCGAGTTACGAGAAGCGAGTGACGAAACCCGTACCTCGCGATCCCCCTTGATTCCTCACCACCGACCGCCGCAACCGCGCTCGCCATCGACTATTAACAGTCCCGGCCCCGAAACATCCGCTTTCATTTTAAAACTCTGTTGCACTTTCCTGACCGGATTCGCCCTCTGTCGTATACGCAAACCCGGATTTCACCTGTACCCTGACCGGCTAGTCACCGTTTTGGGTTGGGCACAAGCCCGGGAGCACCATGTCAGCATTACCCGTTATTACCGCCATGGGCGGCATCAATGCAGCCGGCCGCAGTGCCCAGCATTTCGCTTTTCAGCGGCTTGTTTTCGATGCCCTGGATCACGCCCGACAGAACGACACGCTGAATGCGCTGTCCCGCCTCACCGGCAATGACAGCGAGACCGTGCTGGCCCGCACCCTGATCCGGGCGCTCCCCGACAGCCACCAGCTTCACGCCGCCCTCGCCGGCACCAGCGACGCCCCCATTACCCTGGAAATGCGCAATATGGACCTGCCCGACAGCCTGCCCCCGGGCTGGCAGGTCAGCGCCGTGGACAAGCGCCGCAGCCGCGTCACCCTGCCCGCCGGGCTGGGCCTGCGGGTGCCCCACGACACCCCGCGCCGGGTCAGCGCCGCCGGGCAATTACCGGACGGTTTTGACCCCGGCGCTCTCTACGCCTCCCGTAACCATCCCCGCGCGCTGCAAATGGCCATTTTTGGCATCAGTGATGCGCTGGGTGATCTGGGCATGGACTGGGCGCAGGTCGCCGCCCGGGTACGCCCGGATCAGGTGGCTGTGTATGCCAGCAATGCCATGTCGCAGATGGATGACAACGGCCTGGGCGGCGTCATGCGTTTCCCGCCCAACGGCCAGCGCATCACCTCCAAACAGGTGCCGCTGGGGCTGGGAGAAATGACCGCCGACTTCCTCAATGCCTATGTGCTGCACTCCGTCGGCACCACCGGTGGCATGCTGGGCGCCTGCGCGACTTTCCTCTACAACCTGGAAAAAGGCGTCCATGCCATTCGCAGTGGCCGGGTGCGGGTCGCCATTGTGGGCACCAGCGAAGCCCCCCTGGTACCAGAAATCATGGAAGGATACCGGGCCATGGGCGCACTGGCCGAAGACCAGGCGCTGGCCGCCCTGGACGGTACCGCCAGCGCCGACCTGAACCGGGCCTGTCGCCCCTTCTCGGATAACTGTGGCTTCACCATGGCGGAATCCGCCCAGTTCACGGTGCTGATGGACGATGCCCTGGCGCTGGAGCTGGGGGCCGATATTCTCGGCGCCGTGCCGGATGTGTTCATCCATGCGGATGGTGGCAAAAAATCCATATCGGCTCCCGGCGTGGGCAACTACCTGACTGTGGGCAAGGCTGCGGCCCTCACCCGCCAGCTGATCGGCGAAAAGGGCCTGCGCGAGCACAGCTTTGTGCACGCCCACGGCACCGGTACGCCGCAGAACCGGATCACCGAATCCGTGATTCTGGAACGTACCGCCAAAGCCTTCGGGATTGAGCATTGGCCGGTGGTCGCCATCAAGGCCTATGTGGGGCATTCCCTGGGCAGTGCCGGTGGCGACCAGCTGTCTGCCACGCTGGGCAGCTTTGCCCATGGCTGGCTACCGGGCATTCGCACCGTGGACCACATTGCCGACGATGTGCACCGCGATCACCTTAACTTCTGCCTGGAGCATCAACCCCACGATGCATTGCAGGCCTCGCTGATCAATTCCAAGGGCTTCGGCGGTAACAACGCCACCGCGGTGGCGCTATCCCACACGGTCGCCGAAACCATGCTGAAACAGCGCCACGGCCAACAGGCATTCGCCGGCTGGCAGCAGCGTCGCGAGGGAGTGCGTGAAGCGAAAGCGGGTTTCCGAGACCACTGCCTGACCGAGGCACCGAAACCGGTTTACCGCTTTAACGAAGGGGTACTGGGAGATGGGCACGTCACCCTGAGTGACAAGGCGGTGCAGTTAAATAACGGCCCAGTCATGACCTTTGATGACGACAACGGCCTGGCGGCTTACCAAATCAATCTCTAGCGCTGCTCGGATGGGAAAGGGTGAGTAACGAGGTACGAGTTTCGAGTTGCGAAAACCTTTCCCGGTCTTCGAAACTCGTACCTCGACACTCAGCATCCCCAGCCACTGAAGATCAGCGAATCTCCACCTCAAAGGCGGGCGACGCCCAGCCCTGCCTTGACGAAGGAGCATCAGCCGCCAGCGGGGCACCACCATAAATCACCTGCTGTGCATCACCGTATTGCAGCCAGGTTTCGGTGGGTGCGACACCTTCCCCGGGCTTGCTGTAATCGCATACCCCCTGCGGGAAAATGTCCGCCACCTGCTCGGCAAACCCTTGCGGGTCCAGCACAGTGGGGTAATCCGCCGGGTCCACGGGTTTGAGCTGGCATTTGTTGGTCAGGGTTTCAATGCTGTCGCCTGCCACCGTGCGCGGGGTGCCAAAGCGCGTCTGCACCACGGTCTGCTGCAGGCCCACCAAGGGATCGGTAATCGGCGATAACAAATCCGCCACCGTGCCCAGCAGATCGCCCACCACGGGGATATCGGACACCACCGGCAGTTCACTCAGGTCCAACCCGCAAACCTGACCGGTCAGCGCATCCACCACCACGCCCGCCTCTGCCGGCGCCGCCGGCAACAACGACAGGTCCAGCCCCGGCAGAATCGGGGTCGGGTACAACAGGTTACCGCTGAGCGGCACGATAGGGCCTTCCGGCCCCACCAGCGAAGACACCGACAAACAACGGTCACGGGCGTAGACCGGTTTGTGCTCACGGACTTTTTCTTCAATGCTCAATGCCGAGGCGTCCGCTTCAATTTGCGACAGCCACAAATCCATCACCAATAGCGCCTCGGTGGTATAAACCGTATCGCCAAACAATGGCGCCGGGCCGTACCAGATCACCTGGTTGTCCGCGTGCCCCTGGGTCTTTTCCAGGCGGGCCCGCATTTGCCAGGAGTGATAGGCATCGTGGGCGATCCCCGGGTCCGGGCCGCGCAGATCAATAATCGGTACATTGGCCAGGTGCTCGGCGGTGTTAATGGCACCGGTGCGGTAAGCATTGTGCAGCGCCTGACTATCGGCCACGGTGCGCTCCGGCTGATAGTCGATATCCACATTAAAGCCGCCAATTTCACGGTTCACTGTCAGGAACTGGTCACCGGTGATCACACCACTCTGCAGCGCCCGCAGGCCATATTGAACGCCCACGTTATCCAGCGGAATGCCCCCGAATCCCCGCGACAGCAATTGTTCGTTCGCAGACCACACTTCTGATGAGCGCAGCCCAAACTGGGACTTCATGTAATCCAGCAAGCCACAACGCAATCCATCCGGAGCGTCCTGGGCGTCATAGACGGTCACCCCGTCCTCCAGACCCGGGCAGCTTTCCTGGTCAGGATAGGCTGCCGGGAAAAAGGCCAGATCCGAAATCAGCGGATTCAACGGCAGATGGCCATAGAACGCGGACCATTGCGCAGCGGGAATCACCCCGGAACTCAACAACCGGGTGACCACATCCTGAAAGCCTTGCGGGTCGGAAGGCAGCTGATTGCCGAAATACTGGCTAAGCAAATTGTAATCGGCGAACTGGGTGGCCGTGGTCCACACATCCGGGTAGGAGCACTGCACGATCATGCCTTGATAAATGCCCGGATACGCATTAGCCACATGCTGCTGGGTGATGGAACCACCGGAACACCCCGTCCCAATGGTGTAACGAATTTCACCGTACTGCTCGACGATGCGCTCCTTGCCCATCATCAGCGATTCCGCCGCCGTCACCAGATTGCCGTTATGCCCCAGGTTACCCTGGGCGGTGGAGAGGGTCATGAAACCGCGTCCCAGGGCAGTGGTGATACTGTCACCCAGCAACAGCTCGGCGCCTTCCGGGGCCGTACCGGCGATATCACCTCGGGGAGGGTTACCCATGCCATAGCTCACGCCCACGTTACCGCCGTGGTGAATCAGCAATTTGCCGTTCCACTGGGGCTGCGGGTTCAGCGCGGTCCAGGGTTGATCCGGCTGGAACAGGGTCATGATCAGGTAGCGATCCCGGTTCTGCACGCCCTCTTCCATGCGCACGATAAAGGGCACCTCCACACCAGCATCCGTGGTGATCCGGGCAATGACCTCCTGGGCCGGTGGATTGGCCAGGTCGTAAGGTTGAAAGGCGCCGGGAATCCCCGGGTTCTCGGGATCAAAATTGGTCAGCAAATTCTGCAACTTGTCGGCGGGCACATACTTGAAGCTGTACTCAGCCGGCTGATTACACTGGGCATCCACCGCCGCCGCATTGGTGCATTGCCAGGGCTGAATCTGTGGCCCGGAAATTACCGGCCCCCCATTGGGGTGATTGATAATGATCCGTTCCAGCACGCTGTCATCCGCCAGCACCACGGTCAGCCGATTGCTGCCCAGCGCCAGGCCATTGATCAGGCCTTTCAGGGTACCGGCGTCAGTAGCCGTCAGTTGGTCGGTGACGGCCCTATCCCCCAGTGTCACCACCGCGCCTTCAAGCTGGGCCGCATCAGGGGTGATCACCTCCACCAGCGCATCGCCACCGCTGATCAGGTCTGCCCGGTTGGAAAGCACCCGGATTTCACCTTCCCCGGCAATCGGCTCAGCGGGCTCATTGGGGGTGGGCTCGGCAGGGGGGTTGCTGGTCACCGGCACCGACGATGAGCCGCCCCCGCCACAGGCGGTGAGCAAAAGGATCAGGGTGACAGGCATGGCAAACGCAGGCATTTTCATCGCAGGCTCCTCCCCGGGCGTCAACCGTTGGCGCGCCGGGATCAGCGTGGACCGCTGATTGTTCTTGGGAGTCTCTGAATAACCCCTTGCATGCTCAGTCTTTCAGGCTGGCTCGCCCCCTCGGCCGAGGTTAAGAGTGGCGCGATTTTGAAGGTGTCCCCTAACAGGGATCGAGATATGTCCATCCATCGACTCTTCACCTTCAACACGCAACAACGAGTGCGGGCCAGCCTGGAAGACCCGGAGGGCGCGGCCAGAAGGGCACATCTGCTGTGCTTTATCGCTAGGAAAGGGAGCCACCCTGTCCGTCGCGACACAACACAACAGCTGCACCCTTCTGGCCACGCTGAGTACGCAAGGGGTTGTTCAGAGACTCCCTTGTTAAGATCCGCACAATCCGCACGGGTAGACCTTGATTGTCAGAGAGATCCCGCCGCCACACTGTTGCGGTACGGTGGTGCCATAGTTACCGGCATGGCGGCATTCTTTTCAGAATGTTGCACGAATGTGCCACCTTATGAGGAAGGAATGCCAGGACCGCATGGCGCACACCCCATTAGCTGATAAGGTAGCCCCATCGAATGCACAGGACTGCCTATGACCCGCCTGAAACTCGCCCTGCTGATGCTGGTTGCCCTGACCGCCAGCACCGCCCTCTGGCACCGCTACAAGCCGCTTCCTCCGGGATTGAACGTGCAAGGGGAAACCCATGCGGTGCAGGGGCTCAAATTGCTGGTAGACGATACTTGGGAAAGCGGCAACGGTGGCGAAACCACGCGGCTTAGCCGGCAACATATCTTCGACGAATTCTTCCAGTTAATCGGTCAGGCGGAAAAACTCATCGTGGTCGACATGTTCCTGTTCAACGATTTTCAGGGCACCGCCAGCGAGACCGAACGGGCATTGTCCAGCGAACTCACCGACGCCTTGCTGGCCCGACGGGCCAGCCATCCAGCCATGCCAATCGTGGTCATCACCGACCCCATCAATACGCTTTATGGCGGGCTCCACAGCAAGCACCTTACGCGCCTGAAGAAAGCCGGCGTCACCGTCGTCACTACGCCTTTGCCGGCACTGCGCGATTCCAACCCCAGTTGGTCCGGCCTGTGGCGGGGGTGCTGTCAGTGGCTGGGCAATAACCCGGACCAGGGCTGGCTGCCCAATCCCATGGGGCCGGGACAGGTACCCCTTCGCAGCTACCTGACGCTGCTGAACTTCAAGGCCAATCACCGCAAGACCCTGGTAGTGGACGAAGGTGAACACTGGACCGGCCTGGTCACCTCCGCCAATGCCCACGATGGCAGCAGCGCCCACAGCAATATCGGCCTACGCTTTCAGGGCAATGCGGTCAAAGACCTGCTGGCCAGTGAACTGGCTGTGGCTGAGCTGACCGCCACCCAACTGCCCACACTACCCACCTTGCCAACACAACCGGCTGACCCGGCCGCCGACGCACGCCTGCAACTGCTCACCGAAGGCGCCATTCGTGATGCCTTGCTGGCAACCCTCAACCACAGCCAGGCCGGCGACCAGATTGATGTGTCCGTGTTCTATCTGTCCCATCGCCCGCTGATGGAGGCCCTGCTCGCGGCACAGCAACGGGGCGTACAATTGCGCGTCCTGCTAGACCCCAACAAGGATGCCTTCGGGCGTGAGAAGAACGGGATACCCAACCGCCAGGTGGGGAGTGAATTGCACAACGCCGGCATCCCGGTGCGCTGGTGCAACACCCAGGGTGAACAATGCCATACCAAGATGCTGCTGCGGCGCAGCGCCAACAGCGCCGAACTGATCCTCGGCTCCGCCAACTACACCCGGCGTAATCTGGACAACCTGAATCTGGAGAGCAGCGTGCGGCTGATCGCCGCCCCCGACCACCCCATCATGCAACAGGCCGGCGACACCTTCGAACGGCGCTGGGACAATCGTTACGACGAAAAACACAGCACCGACTATGCGGTGTATGCGGATGACTCGGTGTGGAAGTACTGGCTGTATCGGGGAATGGAATTCACTGGCTGGAGCAGTTTTTAGGGATAGACGCCGTAGGAGCGCCACTTGAGGCGCGAACGCTTAGGTCCGAGTTGCGAGAAACGAGGCACGAGGGAAAAAAGCTTTTCGAAACTCAAACCTCGTCCCTCACTCCTAATGCAACCCAGGTGCAAGCACGTTCTACAGTGGCAATAAAACGCTGGGGGTTATTCTGTCGCCGGAGATTCTTTCACTGGCCGATTGCGATGCCAGTCCAGGCCGGCGACAGCGCCGTTGATCAGCCAGGCCGCAGCCACCAGACCGCCCGCCATGGGCCAGCCCCAGCTTTGTGGCAACAACTCCGTGCCGGGAACAAACAACAAGAACAGTAGCGTTTCCAGCAGCGCCAGCAACACCGGCGCCACCAAACGGGCCGGGTAATGCAGCTCCACACCCAACCAACGCAAGCCCGCCGCGCCCATGGTCAGGCCTAGCCAGATAATAATAATGCCACCGATGACTACTGCCATTGCCGTCTCCCTGCCTGTTCAGTTCTGTCCGCCATAGAGCGCTTCGCGGCCGTGGCGCACTTCCATGCCTTCGCGCACTTTTTTTGACAAACCACCCACCACCAGCGCAAAGGAATGATCGATCATGCGCTGGATTTCCCCTTCAGGAATGGAGCCATCCAGTTTGATCGTATTCCAGTGTTTCTTGTTCATGTGGTAGCCGGGTAGCACGGCGGTAAAGATATCCCGCAGCGCCAGGGCCTGATCCGGATCGCACTTCAGATTCATGCGCCCTTCACCGCTCTCTTGGCCCAGCGTTGCGAACATCTTGTCGCGCACTTTCATCACCGCCACATCCGGGCCAAAAGGATAATCCTCCATCGCTTCGGGCTTGCCGAGAAGATATTGGCGAGCGGTATCGACATCCATGTCCACCTCGTTTCAAATGCGGATTCCATTGCCCGACCCGTAGTAAAACGGCCATGTTTAGCCTGGATCAGGTTCTTCGATTTTCGCTGTTAACTATTCACTGTTAACTATTAATTGCCTTCTCATATTTCCCGGGTTTCGCGGAAACGAATGTCCGGGTGACGTTCCTGGGCCAGTTGCAGGTTAACCCGCGTGGGTGCCAGGTACGTCAGGTGCCCGGCACCGTCACGGGACAGATTGTCATAGGCCTTGCGTTCAAAGGCGGACAGCTCTTTATCGCTCTCGGCTTCCACCCAGCGAGCCGTGGCCACACTGACCGGCTCATAACGGCAATCCACCCCGTATTCGCCTTTCAACCGCGCCGCCACCACATCGAACTGCAGGGTACCCACCGCACCGAGAATCACATCGTTATTGCGCAGCGGGAAGAACACCTGGGTGGCGCCTTCTTCTGCCAGCTGGGTCAGCCCTTTGTGCAGCTGCTTGCTCTTGAGCGGATCGTTGAGCACCACCCGCTGGAACAGTTCCGGAGCGAAGTGCGGAATGCCGGTAAAGGCCAGCTCTTCGCCTTCGGTGAAAGTATCACCGATCTGAATGGTGCCATGGTTATGCAGCCCGATAATGTCACCGGAGAAGGCTTCTTCCACATTATCGCGCTCACCGGCCAGGAAGGTCAGGGCATCGGGAATGCGCACATCCTTCCCGGTCCGCACCTGCTTGAGCTTGATGCCCTTTCGGTAGGTGCCGGAACAAATGCGCATGAAAGCAATGCGGTCCCGGTGGCGGGGGTCCATATTGGCCTGAATCTTGAACACAAAGCCGGTCATCTTGGGTTCATCGGCCGCCACGGTGCGAGCCGTCGCATCGCGGGGCTGGGGCGGCGGCGCCCACTGCACCAGACCATCCAGCATATGATCGACACCGAAGTTACCCAGCGCGGTACCGAAGAAAACCGGAGTCAGCTTACCGGCCAGGAAACGCTCCAGATCGAACTCGTGGCTGGCGCCCTGCACCAGCTCCAGGGTATCGCGCAGCTCCCCGGCGTAGTCAGCCCCCACGGCCTCATCCAGCTCGGGGTTATTGAGCCCTTTGACCTCACGCACGTCCTGCACGGTGTGGCCCTGGCCGGTCTTGTACAACACGGTGGTGTCAGTGAGCAGGTTGTAGACACCCTTGAAGCTCTTGCCCATGCCAATGGGCCAGGTGATCGGCGCGCACTCGATATTCAGCACGTCCTCGATTTCATCGAGCACGTCGATGCCATCACGCACATCCCGATCCAGCTTGTTGATAAAGGTGAGAATCGGGGTATCACGCAGGCGACAGACTTCCATCAGTTTGACGGTCCGCTGCTCCACACCCTTGGCGGCGTCGATCACCATCAACGCCGAATCCACCGCGGTGAGGGTGCGGTAGGTATCTTCAGAGAAGTCCGCGTGGCCGGGGGTGTCCAGCAGGTTGACCGTGGCGTCCTTGTAGGGGAATTGCATCACCGAGGTGGTCACGGAAATGCCCCGCTCCTTCTCCATCTCCATCCAGTCGGAGGTGGCGTGCTTGCCGGACTTCTTGCCTTTAACGGTGCCCGCGCTCTGGATCAGGTTTCCGTACAACAACAGCTTTTCGGTAATAGTGGTTTTACCGGCGTCCGGGTGCGAAATGATCGCGAAGGTGCGGCGCTTGGCCACCTGGTCTTGCAGGCTCATGGTACTCAATCTCTGACTGGGTATTTCGAGGGCGCGAGTATAACAGCCTTCGCGGCCTCATTTCCCGTCAGACCAGCCCGGACCCTTTCAGTTGGCGCTGGCGCATCAGCAGGTACAGGGCAAAGCCCACCGCAACCCCGGGAACCACGCCCAGCAACAAGGCCAGCCAGCCACCACGCACCTGGTAACGCTGGCGCTCAAACAGCACCCAGATCGCCAGAATCACCCAGCACAGGATGACATCGGTGGCGTAGCCAGCCGCATAAGGGTTGACGAAACCGCCAGCGGCGGCAGCCAGTATATCCGGGTTGGCCATGAGCGGCGGGATGACCAGCACCGCAAAAGCGCCGCAAAAGATCAGCGCCACCATGATCAGCAAACGACGAAACAGGCTTTCGGACATGGGCAATCCCTCCTTGGGTAAGTTTTTCTGTTCCCCTATCGTTGGCATTAATCGACCCGCTGTCCAGTAGCTAACAATGGCGCCATTGGGTCAGCGGCTAAAGCGGTGCTAGAGTGACCGCTCCTCTTTTCAATCAGGACACAGCCATGTCTGCCACCCTTCGTTGCGTTCACATTGTGACAGCCCTGCTCGCCCTTACCCTGTTGAGCGCCTGTAGCCGTAGCCCCGATGCCGGCGATGCCCAGAAAGCCCTGGAAGCGGAAATGCGTAACGCCCATCTGGATGGATTGCTGGAAGTCACCGATGTGGAAAAGCACAACGGTTACGAGGATGGCGATGGCCGCTACACCGTGGAAGTCAGCTACAGCCTGGAGGCCCAGGAAGATCTGGAGGGCTATACCAACCAGGTAAAAGGCAACGAGGAACTCTCCGGCCTGGACCGGTTCGCCATGATCATGGCGCTGAGCGCGTTGCGGGTGGAGCACGGCAATTTCAAGAAAGGCGACACCTTCCAGCGCCAACGGGTCATCCACTTCCGGGATACAGAAAAGGGCTGGATGCCGTTGGAATAGGAAGCCGCTGCAGGCTTCACGCTACACGCGGCAACGCGGCTTGGGGATGGAGCCGTACGACGGCCGCCCTGCCCGCGGAATTCAGTTGAACGTTCAAAGTGAAAAATTGAAAAGGAAAACCGGGGGTCGGACCACACCGTTGGCTCTAGGGAAACTCTGAAACCTGCCGAGCTCAGATATCCCTGATCGCTCTGCTGGCGATGGCCTCGCTGCGCGAGGTTCGCACCCTAAACGGTGCTCCTACAGCAGCTTCGTAGAAAGATCGATGCCAGAAAAACCTTTCTGTTTTTCCCTATCGGCTCCAACGTAGCTCATCGCTATTTATGCCCCGAGGCCAGCAGGCACTGCATCAGTACCGCATCCTCGTGGCCATCGCCCCGGCGGTAATAGTTTTTGCGGATGCCGGAAACCGTGAAATCCAGTGACTCATACAGCGCCCGGGCACTGTGATTGCTTTCCCGCACTTCCAGGTAGATCACACTCATGGCATCGCGGCGGGCCGCGTCTATGGCCTGTTCCAATAATCGACGGGCCAGGCCCTGACGCTGGCGAGCAGGGGCCACGGCGATATTGAGCACATGGGTTTCATCAAGAATTCGCGACATAATCAGAAACGCCGCTGGCTGCTCCTCAACCTCCACCACCTGACACAGATAATGGGCGTTGCCGAGGCAATCGAGAAAGTGACTACGGCTCCAAGGGGTCAACTGCGCCGCCGTTTCAATGGCCAGCACCGCCTCCAGGTCTACCTCCTGCATGGCCCGAATCGGGCCGGCATCATCAAACGCCATCGTAGCCGTGGGCCTGCATGGCTTGCCAGCTGGCTTTCTTGTGCTGCACCGGGTCTGCCAGCATTTCTGCCAGGCTGCTGATCACCAGTGCCGGCAACCGTCCCAGCTCGAAAGGCTGGTAACGGGGCTGTTCAAACAGGGCCTCGGCCACCGTTTCCGGCAGACATAACAGCACCCGTTCTCCGCCGCTCTGCTCGCTGAGCCCGGCCACAAAGGCGGACAAGGCCTGGGCGGCTTCGTGCGCCGGCATGGGCTGTTCTGTGAGAGGGCAGAAGAAACGACGCGGGCGCTGCGGGCGCCCCTGAAACAGCGCCAACAGGTTGGCCATCAACGGGGCTTCGAAACGCCCCAGCCCCGGGGCCTGGCTGTCTTCCTGGGCACACAGCAACCAAGTGGTACCGCCCAAGTGGGCTTCCAGCGTAAATGTGAGCCCTTTCACTTTCGCCTTGGCGGGCGCAGGGGCCTCCTCCTTCGCCTGCTCTTGGGCAGGTGCCACGGAACGGGCCGATGGCGCTTTCGCCAATGCATCGGCTGCCGATGCCTCAGGTGCATGCTCGGCCGGGCTGGATTCAGCGGCGGCCAAGGGAACATCGACAGGAGCTTCAGGCTCCCGGGACGGCACCGCCACATCAACAACAGGCCCTGCCGATGCAGGGGCATTAGCCTGCTCTTCCTCTGGCCAGTCCAGCACCGGTGACGGCGCCGCCCCGGGCAAAGCCACACGGGCCACCCAGGGCGTCAGCCCCATAGCCTTGAGATAACTCTGGCGCTGCGCTTCGTTCATTGAGCACCTCCGGTGCCGCCACACGCCGGACGCACCACGCACCACGCAAGAAGAGCACCACCGACTCTCTTACCGTCAGGCCTCAGGCATCCGGCGTCAGGCAGTTTCTTCATACATCCGCCGCTTGAGGGTGGGCTCGTTCCACGCCGGCTGCGAAGTGATTCAAGGCGTTGAGGTAGGCCTTGGCCGACGCGGTAATGATGTCCACATCCGCGCCATGGCCGTTGACGATACGGCCGCCCTTCTCCAGGCGCACGGTCACTTCCCCCTGACTGTCGGTGCCCGCAGTAATCGCGTTAACCGAATACAGTTGCAGGGCCGTGTGGCTGTCCGCCAGCTTTTCAATCGCCTTGAAGGCGGCATCGACTGGACCGGCACCCGTGGCGGTAGCGTCCTGTTCAACACCATCAATGGACATCACAATGCGGGCCTGCGGGGTTTCACCCGTGCGCGCGCTGGCTTCCAGCAATACCAGCTTGAAGCGCTCCTGCTCTACCGCCCGTTTGGTGTCGCTGACCAGCGCCTGCAGGTCCTCGTCGAACACTTCGTGTTTCTTGTCCGCCAGGTCCTTGAAGCGCAAAAAGGCCTCGTTCATGGCCGCTTCAGACGCAAACACGATGCCCAGCTCGTCCAGCCGGGCCCGGAACGCGGCACGGCCGGAATGCTTGCCCAGCACCATGCGGTTGGTGTGCCAGCCCACATCTTCGGCGGACATGATCTCGTAGGTCTCGCGGTGCTTGAGCACCCCGTCCTGGTGGATGCCGGATTCATGGGCGAAAGCGTTGGCGCCGACGATGGCCTTGTTCGGCTGCACCGGGAAGCCGGTGATCTGCGACACCATTTTCGAGGTGGGTACGATTTCCCGGGCATTAATGCCGGTATCCACATTGAACAGGTCCTGACGGGTTTGCACCGCCATCACAATTTCTTCCAAAGAGGCGTTGCCGGCCCGTTCGCCCAGCCCGTTGATGGTACATTCCACCTGCCGCGCCCCGGCCTGCACCGCCGCCAGGGAATTGGCCACAGCCAGCCCCAGATCGTTATGGCAATGCACGGAGAAGACCGCCTTGTCCGCATTGGGAATACGCGTGAGCAGCTGGCTGATGGTGTCGCCGAATTGCTCGGGAATGGCATAGCCCACGGTGTCCGGAATATTGATCGTACGCGCGCCGGCATCAATCACCGCTTCGATAATACGGCACAGGAAATCGATCTCGGAGCGGCCCGCATCTTCACAGGAAAACTCCACGTCACCCATATGGTTGCGCGCGTGCTTGACCGCTGCCACCGCGTGTTCGATGACCTGATCCGGCTCCAGCCGCAGCTTGTGCTGCATATGAATCGGGCTGGTGGCGATAAAGGTATGAATCCGCCCGGATTCGGCCCCGGCCAGTGCTTCCGCCGCCCGGTCGATATCCGCCGCCTTGGCACGGGCCAGGGAACAGATGGTGGATTCACGCACGGTATCGGCAATGGCTTTTACGGACCGAAAATCCCCCTGGCTGGCGATGGCAAAGCCGGCTTCGATCACATCCACCCGCATGCGCTCCAGCGCCCGGGCGATACGCAGTTTTTCATCCTGGTCCATGGTGGCACCGGGGCTCTGCTCACCGTCACGCAGGGTGGTATCAAAAATAATCAGGCGGTCTTTGCTCATGGGATCTCTCGCACATTATCGGGGGACTGGATCACCCCTTTTCACCGCAGGAGCACGCTTACAGGCTCCTGCGTTTCAAGTTCAGACTGGCGAACAGTTTACACCAGTCGCAGGGTGCGCAGCACGGCCTCACGTAAGGCGTCACCCGCTTCGCGCCCGGCGATGCCCTCAGCCAAACGGATCTTTTTGCCATCAATCTCGGCGATCAACGCCATGTACTCGGTCTGGCGGCCATTGCTGGTGCTACTCATGCCCGTCTTCAGCACCACTTGCTCTGCCCGCAGCAACTGGCCCTTGCGGGTAAACACGGGGATTCCCAGCCAGCGACGCAGGCTGCGCACTTCGCCACCGCGAATCCACACATCCAGCCCCCTGCCCAGGGTGAACACGGTGACCCCCACAATGAGATAACCAATCAGCCCGAAAATGCTGCCCATGAAGTACAACATAAAGCCTTCGCTGGCGGCGGCGATAAACAGCCCGGTGCCCACGGCGGCGAAAATGCCACCAAACACCAGCAGCGCCAGTTTCATCCCCAGGTGGCGGCCCGGACGGCTTTGCAGATGCAGGCCCTGGCTGGTCTGCTCCACCCGTATCTGCTCATTGGCGGATTCCAGTGCCTCCACCTGCCGCTCGCGCTGGTCGGCCATGACGTGGGACTCCGGCAGCCGGAAACGGCTCTCACTCTCTCCTGCCACTACCGGGATATCCCAGCTGCGTTTCAGCTTGCGATCTTCAACCATGCCCTCCAGCTCGACTCGCCAGCAGATATAATTGCGACCGCTACCGGATGACGGCGGCTGTTCCGCCGGCACATCGAAACAGAACAGGATATCACTGCCCTGCTGTGTGGGCTGGCACAGGGCGCGCTGGTCGGTCTGCCAGAGAATGTCTTCCACGGTCTTGCGGTCTTTACCGCTACCGCTTTCGCGGCCACGGATGCAGCTCAGCCACACATCCATATCCGTCTCCCGGGGCAACGCCTTGCCCAGGTGGATGGCGCCCCCTACCTGACCACCGGCATGGCCGGGCTCAGGATCCAGTTCCAGCGGGGTGGGGCCGAAGAACTGATAAATGCTGCGCATCTTCCAGCCCGCCCAGGCAATACCGGCACCCACGGCGGGAAACAGCAGTACCATCAGAATCGCGTAATCACCGCCACTGACCTTGTCCCAGACTGCCAGATAGGCCGGCGATGGCAGCAGGATGAAGATGGCGCCGAAGCCCACCAGAAACCAGTGGCCGGATTTTTCCTTGCTGTGGTACTGCCCCCCTTCTGCCAGATCCGCCTTGCCCTTGCTGCCCCGGTTGAACAGAAACATCAGGCCGCCACCCACCAAGGCAAAGACGCCGCCGAAGGCCAGGCCAAACACCAATGATCCCCAGCGCAGAGTGCGATCCAGAAAAGCCTCGGAGGGATTCGCCGGGTTGACCCAGGCCATGACGGTTCGCCCCCGGGAGCGAGCGGACTCCAGCCGGCTGGCCAGGCGCTGCCAGTAATCGTCGAAATTATCGCTACCGCTGTACTGACTCACGGTGCTGCTGGAATAGCTGCGCCCCTGATAGTCATAGCGGTAGTGGGCGCTGACACTGTAGGTGGTGGAGCCGTCGGAATAACTGCGATTGAGCGTACTGCTAAGCACGGTGGCCGGCACCCGGTCCCAGCTTCCGGCCTGCCAGTATTGAAAGGCGGGCTTGAGCCCCACAAAGAACATCACCGCCAGGCCTGCCACCAGGAAAACCCCGGGAAACAGGATGGTCATGCACCCTGATGCTTTATTATCTTTCTGTGTTTCCTGTTCTGCGTTTTCTGCCGTATTCGACACCCGTGATTCCCCCAAACAACAACACTCCGGCCAGGGCACCGTACAGGTGGGCATTCACATAAACCCGCCCGTCGATCCAGCTACGGAGATACTCCACGTCATAGCCTGCCTGCTGCTCACTGACAATGCGCCCGGCGATCACCAGCAACACCAGTGAATGCAACCAGGGATTCCCCCGCCAGCCCTGCAGCAGGCAATAGACCAGCAAGCCATGGAGGATACCGGACAGCCCCACATAGTGCTGCAAACCGG
>OJBO01000244.1_pt1 | contig 33439 bp, 33 predicted proteins | sample 1590461 | NCBI WGS metagenome assembly OJBO01 (sample SAMN05416836, study PRJEB24817) | seawater metagenome | isolation source: Sea water | place: Canada:Atlantic | collected 2013-07 | reverse complement strand
ATTTTGTCACGGCGGAGGTTCTTGTCCTTGAGGTCTCGACACCCTTATTTTCAAGGACCTTCCGCCGTTTTTCTACCTACCTTGGTGCAAAATCCGGGCTAGCCCGGATGTTGCACGAGCATGCCGGTGAAGGCGAACCTTTTGCCGTGACCGGCGCTGTTCTCACCTTGATTGTCGCGCCGTCCAACGGGGTCAGCGGCTTCAGACAACCCGGGAGACGTCGAAGACCTGCATCAGCTGCGGCGGTTCGGATACGTCCGGGGACTGATCGAGATAGGCCTCGCGAAGTCGGAACCGGGTGGGGGGCTGGAGTGCATCGCCGCGCAGCAGGGTGGCGATAGCATCGCCGCCCAGCAGCCGGAACACCGTGGTCAGGTACAGGCGGTTCAGGCGATCTGCGGCGACCAGGGTGCGCAGCACCCCGGGTCCGGCGACCGCGTACACATACCGCAGATCCCGTCCGGCCAGCGCGGCGAGCAAACCCACGGCCTGCTCGCGGCCCGCTATATCGAGTACTTCTACCTCTGCCGCGGCCAACGCTCGCCGATGCCGCGTCGATGCTCCCCGCCGGGTCAACACCAGTACGCGACGTTGTCTCCGCGCCCGTTCAAGGGGCTCAATGGGCAGCTCCAGGCTGGCGCTCAACACCGCAATCGCCGGCCGTGACGCCAGCCCCAGGGAGCGGCGGAATTCGAGCAGGTCGGCCGGCGCATCCTCGCCCAGGGCAAAGTCCGCCTGGGCGGTCCCGGCCGCCAGTTCGCGCACATAGCGGCCGCTGACCAGCAGCACATCGGCCTGCGCCGCCAGCTCCAGGTAAAGGCGCCAGTCCCGGGCGTTGGCGATCGCCGCCGGCACCTGCAAGGGCTCCCCGGCGCCAGCCGCAACCGCGATGCGGCCGTCGAGACTCGCCACATAGTTGGCATACACGAAACAGCCCTCGGGGCCCGCCTGGGCCGCCGCGCGCCATCCCGGATCCAGATAGAGACCCGCCAGCGGCCGCGCTCCGGGCTCGGGGTAGAGACATTGCAGGGGGCGATCTCCGGCCATCGCCGCGGCGCTAACCGGCGTCCATGGCACGGGCGATGACCCAGGCGCGATCCGCGCGGTTGCGGCACTCGTCCTTGTACTCCAGCGCCTTGGCCGAGCTGGCGTTACCGTCCAGGCCGCGTTTGTAGACCCCCTGCACGATGGCCGCGGAGCGGAACAGGTTGTAGGCGACATAGAACGCCCAGTCATCGATCCGCGTACGGCCCGAATCCGCGCAATACCAGTCGAGCACTTCCTCCTGAGTGGGCAGCCCCAACTCGGCAAGCTCCGCCGCGGGGCGTCTCAGGGTGGCCTCGCCGGAAAAATCGGCGTTGTACTCCATGCACAGATAACCGAGGTCGGCCAGCGGGTCACCCAGCGTCGACAGTTCCCAGTCGAGCACTGCCACCACCCGCGGCTCGGTGGGATGAAACATGATGTTCTGCACCCGGTAGTCGCCGTGGGCGATGCAGGTGGGGCCGGTCGGCGGAATATGGGCCGGCACCCACTCCAGCAGCCGCTCCATACTGTCCAGCTGCTCGGTTCTGGCGGCCTGATACTGCTTGCTCCAGCGCGCCACCTGGCGCTCGTAGTAGTTGCCCGGCCGGCCGTAGTCGCCCAGGCCCACGGCCTGGTAGTCGACCGCATGCAGGGCCGCCAGCACCCGCACCAGATCGCGCCACAAGGCACGGCGCTGCTCCACCGGCGCCTCCTCCATGAGGGTGCGCTCGAAAATCCGCCCTTCCATCGCCTCCATCACATAGAACTTGGTGCCGATCACCGCGGGGTCTTCGCAGAGCGCGAGCATCTTCGGCACCGGCACCTGGGTGTCGGCCAGGGCCTTCATCACCCGGTATTCGCGATCCACCTGATGGGCCGAGGGCAGCAGCTTGCCCGGTGGCTGCTTGCGCAGCACGTAGCGGCCGGAGGGCGCCTCCAGCATGAAGGTGGGATTGCTCTGCCCGCCCTCGAACTGCTGCACCCGCAACGGGCCGCTAAAGCCTGTTACCTGCTCTGCCAGAAAGCGGGCGAGCGCGTCTTCGTCGAATTCGTGGCCACTGCGGACCGGCGTGAGCTCCGCCATCGATAGTTCCTCCGAGTAATCGATCAAGCTTACCGGTTGAGCCCGGCCCCGGCAAAATGTCAGACTGACCAGCGGAGGAGTCCCGCCCATGACCTTGCCCAAGCGCATTGCCGTCACCCTGCCCGCCGGCCCCAGGGTCGCCGACACCCTGGAGCGTGTGCGCTGGGCCGAAGCTGCCGGCTATGACGATGCCTGGTTCGCCGACGCCGGCGCTCCGGACGCGCTGACCACCGCCGCTGCGCTGGCCGGCATCAGCCAACGCCTGCGCATCGGGGTGGCGGTGACGCCGGTGTTCACGCGCACGCCCGCGGTGCTCGCGGCCACGGCCAACGCCCTCGGCCAACTGTTGCCCGGGCGTTTCGTCCTCGGGCTCGGCGCCTCCAGCCAGACCATGATGATCGACTGGCATGGCGTGGACTTCGACAAGCCCCTCACTCGGGTGCGGAATACCGCCCTGCTGGTGCGCGCCATGCTGCGCGGCGAAAAGACCAATTTCGACCGCGACGGCCTGCGCAGCCGCAATTACCGGCAGGAACCCCTGGCCGAGCCGCCGCCCATCTATCTCGCCGCCCTGCGGCCGAAAATGATCGAGATGGCCGCCGAAGTTGGCGACGGGGTGATCATCAATCTGTGGCCGCGTACGGCGCTGCCGAAGATCCTCGATCACCTGCGCATCGGGGCCGAGCGGGCCGGCAAGGACTGGCGCTCGGTGGAAGTCGTCAACCGCGCCATGGTGCTGGTCACCGACGACAAGGCCGCCGCCCGCGAGCGCTTCCGCGCCGCCTTCGCGCCCTACTACGCCAACCCGGTCTACAACCATTTCCTCGACTGGGCCGGCCATCCGCAGGCGGCCACAGAGATCGCCGCCGGCTGGGCGGCGCGCGACCGACAGCGCACCGCGGGCGCGCTGAGCGACGCCATGGTCGACGAGATCGCGGTGATCGGCAGCGCCGAGGAATGCCGGGAGCGGATCGCCGCCGATGCCGAGACAGGCATCCACACCCAGATCATCGCCCCCCTGCCCGGCGCCGCGCCGGAGGCCACCCTGGCGGCCTTCGCCGCCGACCGCTTCGGGTTCTAGGCCATGGGCATCGGCGTCGGCCTGGGCATGGCACGGTTTCCGTTCCAGGAGACCGACAACTTCTGGCGCTGGGTCGAGCTCTGCGAAGCGGGCGGCGTGGACTCCCTGTGGCAGACCGACCGCCTGGTGTCGGAGGAGCCCTTCCTGGAATGCATGACCGCGCTGGCCGCCATCGCCGGCGCCACCCGCCGCCTCAAATTCGGTATGAATGTGGCCTCGGTGGCGCTGCGCGATCCCCTGGTGCTGGCCAAGCAGTGCGCGACCATCGACTTTCTCAGCGGCGGCCGCCTGCTGCCGGCCTTCGGCATTGGCACCGATACGGCGCCCGAATGGGCGGCCACCGGCCGCGAAACCCGCGGCCGCGGCCGGCGCACGGATGAGGCACTCGACATCATCTCCCGGCTCTGGCGCGGCGAACGCGTAAGCACCGCCGGCGAGTATCACCGCTACCACAAGGCGGTGATCAGTCCCCTGCCGGTGCAGCAGCCGCTGCCGTTGTGGATCGGCGGCAGCAGCGCGGCGGCGATCCGCCGCACCGCACGTTTCGGCACCGGTTGGCAGGCAGGTCTGGAGCCTCCGGAGCGCGCCGGCCGCACACGACGCCGCATCGTCGCCGCGCTCGCGGAGACGGGGCGCTCGATCGACCCGGAACACTTCGGCACCGGGTTCTTCGTGTATTTCGGCTCCCGGGACGACGCGGTGTGCCAGCGGGAACTCGCCCGTTTCCGCACCGCCCTCCCGGATGTCGATCTCCGCCATCTGATCGCCGTGGGCAGGACAGAAATCCTGTCCACCATCGCCGCCTACGCCGAGCACGGCATCGCCAAGTTCATCCTCCGGCCGCTGGCCGGCAGCGACGCCGAACTGCTCGAACACAGTCGGCAGCTGATCGACGAAGTACTGCCGCAGGCGGCGGAGATTGCGCTGGGAAGACCCTGAAGACCCTGAAGACCCTGAAGACCCTGAAGACCCTGAAGACCCTGAAGACCGGCCCAGAATGAGTTTTTCCTTATAAAAATATGACGCTTTATTCTTTTTCAGCAAGTCCGGGCTTTGCTAGGCTGCACTCCTAAACTACGTAGAGCAGGAGCACAGCTATGGGCAGCCAGGCACTCGATCTCGTCGATATCGACGCCAGCCTCGCCAACCAGGCGCCGCAGGACATTCTCGGCTACGCACTGCAGCAGTTCGACAATATCGCGATCTCCTTCAGCGGTGCCGAGGACGTGGTGCTGGTCGACATGGCGTATCGGATCCGCAAGGACATCCAGGTGTTTTCCCTCGATACCGGGCGCCTCCACCCCGAGACCTACCGCTTTATGGACCGCGTCCGCGAGCACTACGGCATCGCCATCGAGATCATGTATCCGGAGGCCGAAGCGGTGCAGGCCCTGGTGCGCGAAAAGGGCCTGTTCAGCTTTTACCGGGATGGTCACAAGGAGTGCTGCGGCATCCGCAAGATCGGCCCGCTGCGGCGCAAACTCGCCGGGCTGGACGCCTGGATCACCGGCCAGCGCAAGGACCAGAGTCCCAATACCCGTGCCGAAATCCCGGTGATCCAGGACGACAGAGCCTTCGCCCGCGAAGGCGGCACCCTGACCAAGTTCAACCCGCTGGCGCACTGGTCTTCCCAGCAGGTGTGGCGCTATATCCGCGACAACCAGGTGCCCTACAACGAACTGCACGACCGCGGCTTCCTCAGCATCGGCTGCGAGCCCTGCACCCGCCCGGTCGGCCCCGGCCAGCACGAGCGCGAAGGCCGCTGGTGGTGGGAAGAGGCGACCAAGAAGGAATGCGGCCTGCACGCGGTCAATATCGAGTCCTGAGCCTCAGCGCCGCCACCACCAGCCAACAAGCCCCGCGCCAGCGGGGCTTTTTTTGCCTGTAGCGTACTCAATAGATGGGCAGCTCGAATTGCGAGAAGTAGGTCTCCAAGTCGTCCCGCGTCGACAGGCCGCCGGCGTGATCCACCACCTCCCGGGTCAGATGGGGGGCGAAGCCTTCGATGAAGTCGTACATGAACCCGCGCAGAAAGGTACCGCGGCGAAAACCGATGCTGGTGACACTGGGCGCGAACAGGTGTGAGGCATCCAGGGCCACCAGGTCACTGTCGAGCCTGGGCTCATAGGCCATATGGGCAATGATGCCGATGCCCAGGCCGAGCCGCACATAGGTCTTTATGACGTCGGCGTCGGTCGCCGTGAACACCACCCTGGGCTTCAGGCCACGGGCGTGAAAGGCCTCGTCGAGCCTCGACCGGCCGGTAAACCCGAATACATAGGTGACGATGGCATGCTCGGCGACCTCTTCCAGGCTCGGCTCCCCACTGGCCGCCAGGGGGTGATCCCTGGGCACCAGGATGCAGCGATTCCAGCGGTAGCAGGGCATCATCAGCAGATTGCCGAACAGTTCCAGCGCTTCGGTGGCGATGGCGAAATCCACACTGCCCTCGGAAGCCTTCTCGGAAATCTGCAGAGGCGTGCCCTGGTGCATGTGCAGCGACACCCCCGGGTACCTGGCGATGAACGTCTCGATCACCGGCGGCAGGGCGTAGCGGGCCTGGGTGTGGGTGGTGGCAATCGACAGGCTGCCGCGATCGGGGGCACTGTGTTCCTGGGCCAACTGCTTGATGGTATCGACCCGCGCCAGGATCTCCCCAGCGATACGCAACACCTCCTCGCCGGCCGGGGTGACCTGCGTCAGATGCTTGCCGCTGCGCGCGAAGACCTGCACGCCGAGTTCATCCTCGAGCAGGCGGATCTGCTTGCTGATCCCGGGCTGGGAGGTATAAAGGCTCTGCGCGGTGGCCGATACGTTGAGGTTGTGATGGGCAACCTCCCAGATGTAACGCAACTGCTGCAGCTTCATAGACCCCGGCCCAACACGTCCCAGCGCTCATGGTAATTGCATAAAAACACAATTACATATTCCGTTCAAACATAGCGTTCAAACATAGAGAGCCCCGCCAGTGGCCCGCCACCGGCAGCGTATCGAACGAGGGCGCCGACTAGTGGGCCGCTAGGCGCGATTGGTGACACCGTGGGGAACATGGCCAGTGGCGACATGCCCGCTGGCCGAATCGCAATGGCGCTGCTGGTCGTCGAAGAACACATCGGCGCCATAGGCGCGCAGAAATTCGCCCTTCTCGAGACCGCCCAGGAACAGAGACTCATCGATGCGGATATTCCAGTCGCGCAGGGTCAGCACCACCCGCTGATGGGCCGGTGCCGAGCGGGCGGTCACCAGGGCGGTGCGAATCGGACCGGTTCCCGGAGGAAACTCCGCCTGCAGCCGATGGAGCGCGAGCAGGAAGTTCTTGAACGGCCCGCCGCTCAGGGGCCGCCGTGCGGCGGCCTTTTCGCTGGCCGCAAAAGCCTCCAGTCCCTGCTCCTGAAAGATGCGCTCGGCCTCGTCGGAAAACAGCACCGCATCGCCGTCGAAGGCGAAGCGCACTTCATCGGTATCGTTCAGCGTCTGGCTGGACGGTAGCAGGGTCGCAGCCGCGACCCCGTGCTCCAGGGCGCTGCGCACGTCATCCGCGTGGGTGGAAAGAAACAGATCGCAGCCAAAGGCCCCCACATAGCGATAGGGGCTGCGGCCACCGCAGAAGGCAGCGCGGGAGATATCCAGGCCATAGTGTTCGATGGAATTGAAGATCCGCAAACCGGTATCCGCCGAGTTGCGTGACAAGAGGACGATCTCGACACCCTTGCCCGCCGGCAGCGATTCATTGATGCGCAGCAGCTTTTGCACCAGAGGCAGGGCCTCGCCGGGCCTCAGCACCTCCTCCTCATGCGCGATCTGATATTCGGAATAAGCCGCAATGCCCTGTTTTTCGTAAATTTCATGGCTCTCCCGAAGGTCGAACAGCACCCGTGAGGAAATCGCAATGATGAGTTTATCCGCCAGATTCATAGCCAGCTACGCGCCCTCGGTTTTCCGCCGCCAGTATAGCGGACCCGGCCGCGGCCGAAGTCTGCCGGGTCAGCGCCATTGAGTTACCGGAACCCGGGCATCGCCCCCAGAGCTGGCGGGCCACAATCCAGGTGACAGGAAAGCCGGGAACGGCAATGTCGCCAAGCGCCGCGCTGCGATCGGAGGGCGCCTTTCCCGTTATCAACCGGAATATACCGGCGATGCCCAGGGTGGAAGAGCTCGCGCGAGATCGACGGCCAGGGAAGCTCTTGCCCGCACCTCGGCGCTCGGCCTATTCAAGCCGGATCACACTGTCACTTCACCGGCACCACCCCGGCGCCCGCCTTCGAGCGCGCTGCCGTGCGCGGCATGCGGAGCGGCAGCCCTGCCCCGGCACCGTAGGTCGACACACGATCACGTCTGAGCGACTGATCCGCATCTTCGAGCGGCTGCGGAGCGAGCGTGACCTGCCGCAAGTGCTGAGCACCGACAACGGCCTGGAGTTCTTGGGCGAAGCCTTCGTTAACCGGGCCCAGCAGGCCGGCTTGACGATCCAATACATCCAGCCCGGCAAGCCAAACCAAAACGGCTATATCGAACGTTTCAATCGAACCTTCCGGGAGGAACTGCTCGATCAGCACCTGTTCGTCAACCTCGATGACGTCCGGGAGGCCATCTACTGTGGATGGCCGAGTACAACGAGGAGCGCCCCCACGATGCGTTGGACGACCTGACGCCGGTCGAGGCCCGTCTACAATCCGCCGAAAACGCTGCTTATGAACTGTCGCCCTGACGGGGAAGCTTGCACATTTACTTCAGTTCGTTCTCCAGGATGTGCTGATACTCGCGGATGCGCCGGACGTAGCGCACCGGCTCGGTGCCGCGGGCGTAGCCGTATTTGAGACGGCGGTAATAGCGCTTGTCCGCGAGCAGCGGGAGAACCTGCTTGATATCCCGCCAGCGATGGGGATTGAGACCCTGTTCCCGCGCCAGTTTCTGGGCATCATGCAGATGACCCCGGCCGACGTTGTAAGCCGCCAACGCCAGCCAGGTCCGGTCCGGTTCCGTTACCGCCTTGTCAAAGCGGTCCTTCAGTCTCGACAGGTACTTTGCCCCGCCAAAGATGCTCTGCACGGGATCGAGCCGGTTCTCTACCCCCATGGCCTCGGCCGTGTTCAGGGTCAGCATCATGATACCCGTGGCGCCGGCCGGGCCGCGGGCGCGGGCGCGCCAGTGCGATTCCTGGTAGGCCTGGGCGGACAGTAACAGCGGCGGGAGATCGTATTTTTCCGCTGCCTGGCGGAAGTATTCGCGGTACTTCGGGAAACGGCTGTCGATGCGCCGCATGAATCGCCGGGCGTCGACGTAATCGAAAACCTGGAAAAAGCCGTAGTACGTCTCCTGCATATTGGCAAGACGACCGCTGCTCCTGTACGGCCCGAACCAGTCCTCGACGGATTCCTGGAGATCCTTTCGACCCACGGACATCACTCAGCCCAGGGACTGGGCCCGATTCAGGTTGAAAGGAGCGATGAGTTCCGGAAAATAACGGTAGTTGATATCCACGATATTGGAATCGGCGACCGTGCATTCCAGTTCTCTTTTCCAGACCTGGTAAAGCAGCTGTTCGGTAGATTGCGTTTCGCTTTCCGTCCACTTCAGATCCGGGTGTTTTTTCTGCAATGCCTCGAGCCGCTCGCTGTAACTGCTGTCCGCGATTACCTTCAATTCAATTTCCGCCAGCTCCTCGATGGACTCCGGCTGGACACTGTCGCGCCGGCACACCACCTGCTGGGTGACGTCCTGATAGGCAGGGCCAAAACGGAAACGTTCCCGGCGCGGTTGGGTAATGGTCAAGCCGGCCGCCGCCAGATCGCCCTCGGCATTCTCGATGCCTTTCAGGATCAACTTGACCGTAGGCTTGAGTTTGTACTCGACCTCCACGCCCAGGGTGGAAGCATAGGCCTCGACCATTTCGTATTCCGGGCCGGCGGGTTCTCCATTGCGGTCGAGATACCAGGTCGTCGGGGCGTTGCGTGTCAGCACGACCAGCTTGCCGGAATCCCTGATTTGCTGCAGGGATCGCGTCGGTTTCTGGCTATCGTTGGCAGGGTCGCAGGCAGCGCAGGCCAGCGACACGACGACACATAGCAGGAGCGGACGATACAGGGAAAATTTCATCGAGTGCATACAAGCCTGATTAAAACCCGAACCAAAAACAAGGAACCCCTGCCGGGCAGGGGTTCCTTCGCCGCAAAGGCAAGCCCGTGCTATTTACGCAGTTTGCTCAGCCAATGTTCCATCTGCCTGCCTGCGGCTTCGCGCCCGCCGAGTCCGAAGGACAGGGCGATCGCGACGGCGACCGCGCCCAGGGTAAGACCGAAGGCAATGATGACGATGTCGTTGGCGATGCCCATGGCACGCAGGCCCATGGCCGCGATCAGGGTCAGTATCGCAATGCGGCCCAGGCCGGCCATGGCCCTGGACTGTTCGCCGCTGACCCGCAGGATTCCCTGGTGAGCCAGGTTGGCCAGCCAGACACCGACGGCCAGGATGACCGATCCCAGCAGTATCTGCCCGCCGAACTGGATGAACAGGGAAACGATCTCCCGCACCTCGATAAAGCCCAGCCGGTTGGCGGCCTCGACGGCGGCGAACAGCATGGCGAAGAAGACGATGATGCGACCGACCAGTTTCGAGGCGGTCAACTCGCCGTCAAAGGCCTGGCCAATGCCGATTTTTTCCGGGATGGCGTCGAAATCCATGCCTTCCAGCAGATTCACCAGCAGACTGGCCGCCAGGCGTGCCACGTAGTAGGTGATCAGGATGATCAGAACGGCCGCGAAAATATTGGGAATGGCGTTCATGATCAGGGCCAGCATGTCCGTGGCCGGGCCGGAGATGGCCTCGATCTTCGCGGCGTTCAACGCGGCGATCAGCGCCGGAATGAACACGAAGATGAACACGATAATGCCGGTCAGACGTGAGAGCGAGACGGTTTCCTTGAGACCGGCTTTCTGCCCGAGCCGATCGAGGCCGGCGGCGAGCAGCAGGTTGCTCACCAGGTCACGGAGTACTTTGGCGACGAACCAGCCTGCCACCCCGACCAGAGCGGCCGCGAAAATATTCGGGATGATGCCGATGGTCTTGTCGACCATGTCTTTCACCGGATCCAGCAGGCCGCCCAGCTGCAGGGCGCCGAGGATGGCCGGCAGGAACAGCAGGATGATGAACCAGTACATGGCGGTGGCCACATTTCGGCTCATGGGAGTGATATCGGCCTGCTGCGACAGCTTTTCGTCCAGACGGGTGGACGAAAGCGTCTTGTCCACCAGCATCTTCACGACCGTTGCAATCAGCCATGCCGCGATGATCAGAACCACACCGCCAAGTAATTGCGGCAGGTAGTTGAATATCTGCGTGGCCATGCTGTTGAGCGGCGCCGATACCAGCTCCAGGCCCAGAACCTCGAGTACGGCGATGGCGGTAATCAGGATGATGATCCAGAACGAGCTTCCCGCGACCAGGTTCTCGATGTTCAAGCGGGACTGCTCTTCCCGCTCGCCGTTGACCTTCTCGTTCACGCGGAGCAGAGCCAGCGCCTTGCGCACGCCGGCTTTTACGATTACGGCGATCAGCCACCCTGCGATCAGCAGGCCGACCGCGCCGAGGATCTTGGGCAGCTGCATGCCCAGTGTTGCCATAACGGAGCTGCTATCCATCGTTCTTCTCCCTTCCTATGATCAAATTGAAGCAGTAATCGAAAATCGAATGAAACATTGTGAAACTTCGTTATTTGCAGGAGTAGTCGTGACTTGCGGGAGTACAGGAAGGACAAATGCCCTTCCTGAGTAGATGATCTTAGGCCTTCGTAGTCAGATGGTCTACACGTCGGAAATCCGCAAGGTGATTTACACCAGCAATGCGATCGAGTCTCTGAACAGCGTGATTCGCAAGGCGATAAAACAGCGAAAGATCTTCCCCACCGATGACTCGGCAATGAATGAAGGTGGTCTATCTCGCGATCCAGGCAGCTGCGAAGAAATGGACGATACCAATCAGGAACTGGAAGCCGGCTCTGAACCGATTTATGATTGAGTTTGGTGACTGGCTTGCCGATTACCAGTAACCAATGGGCTTGGGTGGTTACACAGAATTATTTACACCCTCGCTTGCATTCGCAAGCTCCGCACCAGAACGACTTGGCGGAAGCTTCTGCCGCCCCGCACAATCGAACGATCACGTCCTTGGCCGAGGAGGAAGGCATCTGCGCAGCAACGCTGTACAACTGGCGCAAGCAGGCCCGGCGTGCGGGTCGGCTGCTTCCGGCAAACCGCTCGACGAACCCATCGCAGTTACGGCCTCTTCGTCATGAGCCCCAGCGCCGAAATCGAGCAGGCGCCATGCGACTATGCGGACGGTAGCCTGGCCGGAGCGCCGCGAGTGCCGGCAACCACGGTTGCCGGGTGATCAGGCGCAGCAATCTGCTCTTCATTGCCATCACTCCACTGAGCTGCCGTCACCCCACTGGCGACGGTTGATGGCGTAGTCGCTGATCTTGCCCCGAAACGGCAGCAGCAGCATGCCCGGAGCCCAGGATACATCTTTGGGCGTGCGATACTTGTGAATGCCGATGGTCATGCCGATATGACCGGCGCGCGGCTGATCGCGATAGGTGCCCAACAACCGGTCCCACCACGGCAGATTGAAGCCGAAGTTGCTGTTGGCCTCGTCGTCTTCCACCGAGTGATGCACGCGATGCATGTCCGGTGTGACCACAATCCAGCGCAGCAGGCTATCCAGTCGCAGTGACAGACGCACGTTGCTGTGGTTGAACATGGCGGTGGCGTTGAGCAGTATCTCGAAGACCACCACCGCAATCACCGGCGGCCCCAGCACCGCGATGGTGGCGAACTTGATGAGCATGGAGAGGATGATCTCGATGGGATGAAAGCGCGCGCCGGTAGTCACATCGAAATCCAGGTCGGCGTGGTGCATGCGGTGCAACCGCCACAGGGCGGGCACCGCATGCAGCATGACGTGCTGGAGGTAGATGACGGAATCCATGACGACCACGGATACCACCACCGCCAGCCAAAAAGGCGTCTCGTAATAATTGAAGATACCCCAGCCCAGGCTGCTGGCGAAGGCCGCCATGCCCACCGCCGCAGCGGGAAAGATCAGTCGCAACAGGAAACTGTTGAAGAACACCAGGCCCAGGTTGTTCGTCCAGCGCACGGTCTTGGATACGGTCAGGGCGCGCCGGGGCAGCAGCACCTCCCATAGGGCCATCACTGCCAGCATGCCAAAAAAGCAACCCATACGAATGGGCGCCTCATTGGCCAGCACGAATTCGTTGATCTCCATCCTCTGTCCTCGCTGGTGGCCAAGACGGCTCTGATTTGTGTACCTGGAAGGATAGCCAGCAACCCGTGTCGCGACACGAGCTGCTGTCTCGGGTCCGTGAAGGGCTGGTAACCGCATTGGATGTGCGCCCGCCCGAAGAGTATGCCGCCGGCCAGGGGCCCGGGGCGGTAAACATTCCGCTGGCGGAACTGGAACAACGGCTGAAAGAACTCGACAAGGACCAGGAGATCGTCGCGTACTGGCTTTTGATGCCGTCGCCCGATTGCGGGAAAAGGACCTCAAGGCCGAGCGTCTGGAAGACGGCTATCCGGAATGGAAGGCCAAAGGCCTACCGGTGGAATCCAGGGACGATATGCTCAGGGCCAGGCAATCCTGATACAGGAACATAGAGACTTTCCGTCGCATGGAAGCCCTCGCATGGAAGCCCCTCGCATAGAAGCGGTCGGGGGCGGCTGGAGCCGACTTTGTTCTGGGTCGCCGCCGCCATTTTCATCGGCTGTTTGTCAACCTCAACCGACAATGTGCCGGGCGAACGCGTCGATGACCAAAGCCACGTACAGCCAGCCCGGCGGACGCATGAGCCACTCGGAGCAATTGGCGCCTCTGGAGAGATTCGAACTCCCGACCAACCGGTTCGAAGCCGGTTACTCTATCCAGCTGAGCTACAGAGGCGAAACCTGAACTTCATCGAAACCGTATAACCAATCATTGCCACGCACACCGATACGGTCCATTTGATGCGCACCCAAGGATAGCAGAATTCCGTGGGTTTCCCCGACCTGCCAATTGCGCTCCGCCTTGCCGGGCTTGTCCTCGAACAGCACGAAGGGCCGGAAGCGCACCAGCGTCTTGCCCCGGGTCTTGCCCCAATGGCTCCACCAGCGCAGATCGATAGCGGGCAACCAGAACTCGCCGACCTGCTTCATGCGCTCTCGCTCACGCATACCCTCTGTCACTCCGCCTCCATGCGATCGTCCGTCTCACTTGCCGGTCCAGTTGGGTTTGCGCTTCTCGGCAAAGGCCTTGGGCCCCTCGACAAAATCCGCGCTGCGGTACATGGCAGCAACGCTGTCGAGCTGCTGGGCCATGGCCTGTTCGAGATTGGCTTCGTCGAGGCCGCGCAACACCGCTTCCTTGCTGGCCCGAATCGACAGCGGCGCGCACTCCAGGATCAGCCCGGCCCAGCGCTGCGCGGCATCCAGCAACTCTGCCGCTGGTACCACCTCGTTGACGAAGCCGAGCTCCTTGCCTTCCGCGGCGCTCACCCGCCGCCCGGTGAGGATCATGCCCATGGCCTGTTTGAGGCCGATCTGGCGCGGCAGCTGGTGCAGGCCGCCGGCCAGCGCGGCCAGCCCCACCCGGGGTTCGGGCAAGGCAAACACCGCGGTCTCGGCGGCGATGATGAGATCACAGGCCAGCGCGATCTCGAAGCCGCCGCCCATGGCCACGCCGTTGACCGCGGCGATCACCGGCTTGTTGAGATCGAAGCGCGAGGTCAAACCGGCAAAGCCGGTCCGCGGTCGCTCGCGCTTGCCGCCGGCGGCCTGAAACTTGAGATCATTGCCGGCGCTGAAGGCGCGGTCGCCGGCGCCGGTGAGGATGGCCACCCACTGCTCGGGATCGGCGGCGAAGGCATCGAACACCTGCTCCAGCTCGAAATTGGCCGCCGGGTGCAGCGAGTTCATCACTTCCGGACGGTTGATGGTGACGGTCAGTACCCGGCCCTCGAGCCGGGTGGTGCAGAATTCCAGGGTCTGGGCAGACATGGGCATCTCCGGGGCTTGGTTATCGTTGCCGTCATGATAGCCGTCAATGGGCGTCGTGCTCCTCCAACCAGGCGAGGATGCCGCCGCGCAGGCTGAACACCGCTTCGCAACCCGCGGCGCGCAGTCGCTCGGCGGCGCGCCGCGAGCGCGCGCCGCTCTGACACACCAGCAGCAGCGGGCGATCGCCCAGGCGCGGATCCCCGGCAATCACTTCATCGAGCGGGATGTTGACGCCACCCAGGTTGAACCCTGCGAATTCCGCCGCGCTGCGCACATCGACCAGCGCGCCATCGCCGCGCTCCAGGGCCGCGGCGAAGCTTGGTGGGGGCAGTTCCCAATCGGCGCCGGGGACAGCACAGCCCGGCGCCTTGGGCAGTTCGGCGCGACCCGCAGTGCTGCAACAGGGGCAGTCTGGATCGCGGCGCAGGCGCAGGCGGCGCAGCTCCAGGCCGAGCGCATCCCACAGCAACAGGTGGCCGCGGCTCGGGGTGGGCAGGCCGAGCAGCAGTTTCAGCGCCTCGCCAGCCTGCAGGAGACCCAGCATCCCCGGCACCACGCCCAGCACCCCGGCGGCGGCACAGTCGAGCAGACCAGCCGGGTGGTCCGGATAGAGACACTGGAAACAGGCACCATCGGGATCAAACAGGGCCAGTTGACCGGCGAAGCGGTCCACGGCGGCGAACAGCCAGGGTTTCGCGTGGCGCCGGCAGGCGGCATTGAGCAGATAACGCACGGCCATCTGATCCGTGCAATCGAGCACCAGGTCGGCCTCGGCGACCAGTTCGTCGACATTGCCGGCGGTCAGGGGCGCAGCGACGCCGGTCACCTGGATATCGCCATTGCGCGCGCGAAGTTGACCGGCGGCGGCCCGGGCCTTGTCGGCGCCGACATCGCTCTCGGTAAAGAGCACCTGGCGATGCAGGTTGGACAGCGCCGCCGTATCGCCATCCACCAGGGTCAGCCGGCCGACCCCGGCACCGGCCAGGTAGAGCGCCGCCGGCGCGCCCAGGCCACCGGCGCCGACCACCAGCACCCGGGCACGGCGCAACCGCCGCTGCCCCTCGGGGCCGATCTCCGGCAACTGCACCTGGCGCGCATAGCGCAGCCATTCGCGGGCACTGAAAGACGTGTCAGCGGGCATGGAGCCACTCCGCCAGGGCCCCGGCGGTCGCCTCCGGATTGGCCGCCTGGGTAATTCCGGAAATCATCGCCACGCCGTCGACGCCGGTGTCCGCCACCCCAGGGGCGCGAGCGGCATCAATGCCGCCGATCGCCACCAGCGGATAACCGGACAGCAGCCGCCGCCAGTAACGCAGGCCATCGAGGCCATGGGGCACCCAGGGCATCGCCTTGGCGGTGGTCTCGTAAATCGGTCCGCAGGCCACATAGGATGGCCGCAAGGCGTGGGCGCGGGCCGCCTCCCAATGACAGTGGGTGCTGATGCCCAGCCGCAGCCCGGCCCCGCGCAGCGCCTCGACATCGGCGTCGCGCAAATCCTCCTGACCCAGGTGGACGCCGTAGGCGCCCTCCTCCATGGCCATCCGCCAGTGATCGTTGACGAACAGCCGCGCGCGATGCACGCGCGCCAGGGCGATGGCGGCGCGGATTTCCGCCCGCAACTCGGCGCCCTGCAGATCCTTCACCCGCAGCTGGATGGTCGATACGCCCTGCGGCAACAGCCGCTCCAGCCAAGCGGCGCGCTCGACAATGGGATAGAGCCCCAGGCGCGGCGCATTACAGTCGGGAAACGGGAGCGGCGCGCGATAATCCGCCGCCGGCGTCAGCGCCGGTAGATCCTCGGCGGCATCTGGAAAGCGGTCTATGTGCACCGGCCCCTGGCGCCCGCCACAGGCATAGCCCTGGCGCAGCCCCTGGTTGATCGCTGCCTTGGCTATCACCACGGCATCAGCTATCCCGTAACCCAGCGCCAGGGCACAGGCCGCCGCGGACGCGAAGGCACAGCCGGTGCCTCGGCGGTTGGCCGCCGGCAACCTGGGGCTGTGCAGCCAGAACGATTGCCCGGCACTGGCCAAATAATCGCTGCTGAAATCGCCAGCGCCGTGTCCGCCCTTGATCAGCACTGCCGCCGCGCCCAGCTCACGCAGCGCCTGCGCCGCGCGCTCGACGTCGGCCGAAGTGCGGATCGCGATGCCGGTGAGCGCCTCGGCCTCGGCCAGGTTGGGCGTGAGCAGCGCCACCCGGGGCAACAGGGTTTCGCGCAGGGCGGCCGGCGCATCGTCGGCGGTCAGGACCATGCCCGAAGTGCTCTTCAGTACCGGATCGCAGACCAGCAAGGCACCGGTCTGGGCACAGAAATTCGCCACCCGCCCGATCTGGACGGCATCGGCAAGCAATCCGGTCTTGACCACGGCCGGCGCGAGCTGCGCGGCGGCGGCCAACTGGCTGTCGAGCACCTCGGGCGCCACCGCATTGCGCGCACCGCCGTCGGCCTGCTGCGCGGTGTTGGCGGTGATCACCGGCGCCCCATGCGCCCCCAGCGCGGCGATGACCCGCAGATCCACGGCGATGCCGGCGACGCCGGTCGCCTCGCTGCCGGCCACCACCAGCACCCTGGGGCGGGCGGCACTCACTGCTGCTGCTGCCAAAAGGGCGTACCCACCACAGGCGTACTGGGCTGAGCGAGATCCCGCTCCGGCATGCGCCCCGCCTCGAAGGCGAGACGTCCGGCCAACACCGCGTGGCGGAAGGCCGCAGCCATGGCGACCGGATCCGTGGCCTGGGCGATGGCGGTATTGAGCAACACCGCGTCGCAGCCCAACTCCAGCGCCTGGGCCGCGTGCGAAGGTACGCCCAGCCCTGCGTCCACGATCAGCGGGATCCCGGGCAGGCGCTCGCGCAATGTGCGCAGCCCGTAGGGATTGAGCAGCCCGCGCGCGGTACCTATGGGCGCGCCCCAGGGCATCAGCACGCGACAGCCGGCGGCGACCAGCTTCTCGCCCACCACCAGATCCTCGGTGCAATAGGGAAAGACTTCGAAACCCTGGGCGACCAGTTCGCGCGCCGCCTCCACCAGCCCGAAGGGATCGGGCTGCAGGTTGTAGTCGTCGCCGATGACCTCGAGCTTGATCCAGTGGGTGCCGAACAGCTCGCGCGCCATCTCCGCCGTGGTGATGGCCTCACGCGCCGAATGGCAGCCGGCCGTATTGGGCAGGAGACGCACATCGAGCGCCCGCAGTGCCGCCCAGAAATCCTCGCCGCCGCGCGCGCCGGCCTGCTGGCGCCGCACGGACACGGTGACCACTGCGGCCCCGGCGGCGCGAATCGCCTCCTGCATCACCCGCGGCGAGGGATAGAGCGAGGAGCCGATCAGCAGCCGGCTGTCGAGCTCCACATCCGCCACCCGCCACATGCTCAACCGCCCTCCATGGGCACGACCAGTTCGATGCGGTCACCGTCGGCCAGGCGCAGCGCGCCATAGGCGCTCTTCGGCACGAATTCTTCATTGACCGCCACGGCAAAATCGCAGGCATCGGTCAAGGCGGGCAACAGTTCGGCCAGGGTGCGCGCGCCGGGCAGGGTACGCGGCGCACCGTTGCAGATCACCTGTATCTGAGCTTCATTCATGCCGGCACCTCCTCGATAAACAATTCCGCGCAGGATGCTGGAGCACCGCCTTCGAGCCGGGCCAGGGCCGCCTCGGCCAGCGCCGGGGCGAGCAGGAAACCGTGGCGGAACAGGCCGTTGATGCGCATCAGCCCCGGCGTCACCAACAGCCGCGGCAGATTGTCGTCGAATGCCGGCCGGCAGTTGGCGTCGGTCGCCTGCACCCGCGCCTCGGCAAAGCCCGGGTGCAGGCTGTAGGCCGCAGAGAGCAGTTCGAGCGCCGAGCGCACCGTGATCGGCCCCTGGTCATCGCTCTCGATCTGCGTGGCGCCGATCACGAACTCGCCACCGCGACGCGGCACCACATAGAGCCGATAGCGGGGATGCACGAGCCGCACCACATGGCGCAGCGTCACTTCCGGCGCGTGCAGGCGAATCACCTCGCCGCGCACGCCGCGCAGACCCGGCATTTCACCGCGCGCGCCGAGCCCGCGGCAGTCAAAAGCCCAGTCGCAATCGTGGCGCACGCCTGCGGCCGCCACGTAACCGGCACCGACCCCGGTGACCTCGGCGCGCTGCCAGGAAACGCCGGCCCCGCGCAATGCGCGGGCCAGCGCGGCCATCACCACCAGCGGATCCAGCCAGGCTTCTCCAGGCAGATACAGGGCCTCGGAAAAACGGTCGCCGAGCTCCGGCTCCAGGGCTGCAAGCGCAGCGCCCTGCAGGCGGCGGCAGTGCTCGCCGCCGGACAGGCGCGCGGCGAGCACATCGGCAAAGCGACGGTAGTCGGCCCGATCCCCGGCATGTGCCACCACCAGGCTGCCGCGCGCGTGAAAATCGCCATCCGTATCCAGCTCGGCGAGCAGTTCGGGCCATAGCGCCAGCCCGCACAGGCCGACGCGGTGGATCAGCGGCTCGGCGCTCTCCACCTCGGCCCAGGGGGCCAGCATGCCGGCGGCGGTATAGGCCGCCGCCCCACCGCCCTCCGGCGGATCGCGATCGAACAGGCTCACCCGCCAGCCGGCGCGCACCAGCCGCCAGGCGAGCAGCCGGCCCATGATGCCGGCACCGGCGATGGCCGCGTGCATCTCAATCGGCCTGGTGAACGTAGATCTCACTGCCGCGCTCGCGATACTCGCGGGATTTTTCCTCCATGCCGCGTTTGGCGTACTCGCGTACCTCCTGGGTGATCTGCATGGAGCAGAACTTGGGGCCGCACATGGAGCAGAAGTGCGCCACCTTGGCGCCCTCCTGGGGCAGGGTCTCATCGTGGTAGGCGAGCGCGGTTTCGGGGTCGAGCGACAGGTTGAACTGATCGCGCCAGCGGAACTCGAAGCGCGCCTTGGACACCAGGTCATCGCGATAGCGCGCTCCCGGGTGGCCCTTGGCCACATCTGCGGCATGGGCGGCGATCTTGTAGGCGATGATGCCCTGGCGCACATCCTCGCGGTTGGGCAGCCCCAGGTGCTCCTTGGGCGTCACATAGCAGAGCATGGCGCAGCCGAACCAGCCGATCATGGCGGCACCTATGCCGCTGGTAATGTGGTCATAGCCCGGCGCAATGTCGGTGGTCAGCGGCCCCAGCGTGTAGAAGGGAGCCTCATGGCACCAGTCGAGCTGCTTGTCCATGTTGTCCTTGATCAGGTGCATGGGCACATGGCCGGGCCCTTCGATCATGGTCTGGACGTCGTGCTTCCAGGCGACCTTGGTCAGTTCGCCCAGGGTCTTGAGTTCGGCCAGCTGGGCCTCGTCATTGGCATCGGCGCCGGCGCCCGGACGCAGCCCGTCGCCCAGCGAAAAGCTGACGTCGTACGCCTTCATGATCTCGCAGATTTCCTCGAAATGGGTATAGATGAAACTCTCCTGGTGATGCGCGATACACCACTTGGCGAGAATCGAACCGCCGCGGGAGACGATGCCGGCGACGCGATCGACCGTCATGGGCACATAGGCCAGCCGCACCCCGGCATGGATGGTGAAATAATCCACCCCTTGCTCGGCCTGCTCGATCAGGGTGTCGCGGAAGATCTCCCAGGTCAGATCCTCGGCAACGCCATCGACCTTCTCCAGCGCCTGGTAGATGGGCACGGTACCGATGGGCACCGGCGAGTTGCGGATGATGTGGTCGCGGATGCCGTGGATATGGCGGCCGGTGGAGAGATCCATCACAGTGTCGGCGCCCCAGCGGGTCGCCCACACCAGTTTTTCCACTTCTTCTTCCACGCCTGAACTGACCGCCGAATTACCGATATTGGCATTGATCTTCACCAGAAAATTGCGCCCGATGATCATCGGTTCCAGTTCCGGATGGTTGATATTGGCGGGAATGATGGCGCGCCCCGCGGCCACTTCGTCGCGGACGAATTCCGGCGTGATCTCCGCGGGCAGGTTCGCGCCCAGGGGATCGCCGCGCAGGCGTGCGACGCGCTCGGCGCTGTCGAACTCGGTGCCGGCCAGCGCGCGGGCCTGATTCTCGCGCAGCGCGATGTACTCCATCTCCGGCGTGATGATGCCCTGGCGCGCATAGTGGAGCTGGCTGACATTGTGGCCCGGCCTGGCGCGCAACGGCGCTCGTTGCAGCGCCTCGCTGTGGTTGGGGTCGGCACTGTCATTGCCGCGCCGGTTATAGGGATTGGGTTCCAGTTCGCAGTCGCCGCGCGCGGCGATCCAGGCGCCGCGGTGATCGGGCAGTCCCTTGTGGATGTCGAACGCCACCTCGAGATCGCTGTAGGGTCCGGAGGTATCGTAAACTTGGGCGCTGGTGCCGTCGGTGAGCGCGATTTCCCGCATCGGCACCCGCACCGTGCCGGCGGCGTTGCCGACATACACCTTGCGGCTTGCGGGCAGTGGTTCGCGAGGAATGACCACGGCATCGCGGTCAGGAGAATTGGTGTGGGTCATACTGGCAGCCTCCTATGCAAGGGAGACCAGCAGGGAATACGGAAGGCGGGCACTGCACTCTTCCCTACGCCGATGCTAGTCGGATCAGGTTCCACGGGTTTGCCGAATGGCATCTCAGCCCCTGAGGGCGCCCCGAGAGTCGAAACCCAATTGTATAGGTTAAGCGGCTTGGGAAAAACCGCCGCGCCGGCCATGGATCCATGGTGCCCACTTCGTACGGCAACACCAGTGGTGTTCTACCCCTTTACCGCCGGCCGTTAATTCCTTGTGTGACGTCGTAATAGGGTGTTAGGGTCCCAGCATGGACAGAGGCCACACCACGGCCGTCGCCGAACCGGAGCACAACTGGTCTGACCAGAGCTGGACGGGCCGGATCAATGCGGCCACGCGTTTGCGCCGGTACCTACATCGTCAGCCGGAGCTGACCTGGCAGGAGCACGATACCGCAGCGACGGTCCGGTCCGTGCTCGATCGTCTCGGCATTCCCTGGTCCGTGTGCGCCGAGACCGGCACCCTGGCCACCCTCGCCCCCGAGGCCGCCGGCCGTCATATAGCCTTGCGCGGGGACATCGACGCCCTGCCGATCACGGAAAGCAGCGGGGTGGCCTGGACCTCCAGGCGCGCGGGGTGCATGCACGCCTGCGGCCATGACGGCCATACCGCCACGCTGATGGCCGCCGCAGCCTGGCTGAAGAGCCATGAAGAACAGCTCCCCGGCCCCGTGACCCTGCTATTCCAGCCCGCCGAGGAAGGCGGGCACGGCGCGCGCCGCATGATCGAGGATGGGGCGCTCGTCGGCGTGGACGAGATCTATGGTTGGCACAACTGGCCGGCAATTCCCTTCGGTCAGGCGGCCTGTCCGGACGACACGGTAATGGCGGGCAACGGTACCTTCCGCATCACCCTCACAGGGGCGGGCGGCCACGCCAGCCAACCCGAAGCCTGCCGCGATCCCGTTCTGGCGGCTTCTGCCGTGACCATGGCACTTCAACAGATTGTCAGCCGCCGGATACGCCCGCAGAGCCCGGTGGTGGTGAGCGTGACCAGCCTAATCGCCGAAAGTGCCGAGACGGTCATTCCCGAACAGGCCCGGATGGGCGGCAGTTTCCGGATTGCCCGCAACGAGGATTACGAGAGCGTCCACCAGCTGATTCGCGAGATTGCCATCAGCACGGCCGCCGGTTACGGAGTCGAAGCGGCGGTGGAGGTGTTTCCTCGCTACAGTGCAACGGTCAATCATGGCGCACAGGCGGCACGCATGCGCGACGCGCTTGCCGCAGAGCTTGGCGAGTCCTGGATGCCCGGGGATCTTCCCCTGCCGATCATGGCGTCGGAGGACTTCAGCTATTACCTGGCCGAGGTGCCGGGCGCCTTCGCGCTTGTCGGCGCCGGCGAGGGACGGGGAGAGGACGAGCCCTGCCACAGTCCGCGCTACGATTTCAACGACCGTCTGATCCCTGTCGTCACAAATCTCTTTGCCCGCCTGGTGCATGCTCCCCTTCCCCAGGCGCGTTAAGGCGAACTTTGGAAATTCGTGCCCAGCATTATTGATGCTCGGGATGCAGATCTATTAGTAAGGAGAGTCCGATGGACGTGTTCGAACAGTGGGAATCGGAGGTTCGCGGTTACTGCCGGACCTTCCCGACCGTCTTCAAGAAGGCGTCCAACGCCCGTCAGATCGATGAGGCGGGCCGGTCCTACATCGATTTTTTCGCCGGCGCCGGCGTGCTCAATTTCGGGCACAACAACCCGCGCATGAAACAGGCGCTCATTGACTTTATCAACGCGGATGGGGTCGCCCACAGCCTCGATATGTTTACGGACGTCAAGCGCGCGTTCATCCAGGCCTTTGCCGAACTCATCCTCAAGCCCCGGGGCATGACCCACAAGATGCAGTTCACCGGCCCCACCGGCACCAATGCCGTGGAAGCAGCGCTCAAGCTGGCGCGCCGGGTCACCGGACGGCGCTCCGTCCTCGCCTTCAGCCACGGCTTTCACGGCATGACGCTGGGCTCGCTGGCCTGCACCGCCAACGAATACTTCAGAAACGCCGCCGGCGTGCCGCTTGAACATGTCCAACGCCTCAGCCTGGAGCAGCCGCTGGATACGCTGGCGGCGGAAATGGCGGATTCCTCCTCAGGGTACGAGAAGCCCGCCGCCATCCTGGTGGAGGTGATCCAGGCCGAAGGCGGCGTGAACGTACTCTCGGAAGACTGGCTGAAGGCGTTGCGCGCCTTTGCCCGCCAGGTCGGCGCACTATTCATCATCGACGATATCCAGGTCGGCTGCGGGCGCACCGGGTCTTACTTCAGTTTCGACGGCATGGACCTTGATCCGGATATCGTCTGTCTTGCCAAGGGCATCGGCGGGTTCGGCACCCCGCTTGCGATGAACCTGGCCAAGCCGGAGCATGACCGGCACTGGTCACCCGGTGAGCATACCGGCACCTTTCGTGGACAGGGCCTGTCCTTCGTTGCCGGGCGGGAGGCGCTGCGCTATTTCGAGGACGAGACCCTGATGGCAGAGGTGAGGCGCAAGGGCGCGTTCATGGCGGAGAAGCTCAATGATATTGCAAGAGCTCATTCCGGTCAGAACTTCGAGGTGCGCGGGCGAGGCATGATCCAGGCCCTTGACACCCACGACGGAGCTTTCGCGAAGACGGTGGTAAGCCAGTGTTTTGACAACGGGCTGCTGATCGGCGGTTGCGGCACGGCGGGCCGGGTGCTCAAGCTCATGCCGCCGCTGACCATTCCCGACGACGACCTGGAAAAGGGTCTCGGTATTCTGGAAAACGCCCTGCGCAGCGTTGTGACGGCGGCATGAAACAGCGCGACGATATGACCTTCCCGTTCGAGGAATACGTTCGGCGGATTGACGGATTGCGGGCACGGATGAAGGAGCGGCTGCTGGACGCGGTCATCATCTCCGACCCGGAAAACCTCATGTATCTGACCGATTACCAGACCACCGGCTACTCGTTCTTTCAGGCGCTGGTGGTGCCGCTGGACGGCGACTGCTTCATGATCACCCGGAATATGGAGGAGTCCAACGTCCATGCCCGGACTTGGGTGGAAAAGGCCTGGCCCTATCCCGACAACGGGGACGCGATCCAGAGGCTGGTGGAGGCACTCAGGGATTGTGGCCTGGCGCATGCCGCCATCGGCTACGAGCGCAACAGCTATTTCTTGCCGGCCTACCAGCAGGATCGAATACGGACAGGGTTGACCAAGGGCTGGTTCATCGACTGTTTCGGCATTGTCGAAGAGGGCCGCATTCAGAAGTCCGCGGTCGAGATCGAGATAATGCGCAAGGCCGCGGCTGCCACCGAGGCGGGCATGAAGGCCGGCATCGAAGCCTGTGCACCGGGCATTTCGGAGAATGAAATCGGTGCCGCCATCAGCGAGGCCATGTTCCGCGCCGGTGGCGAGCCGCCGGCCGTGATGCCCTATGTGGCTTCGGGCCCGCGCTCGATGATCGGCCATGCCACCTGGGAGGGCCGCACGGTCCAGCCTGGCGAACATGTGTTCATGGAGGTGGGCGGATGTTTCAGACGCTACCATACGGCCATGATGCGCACGGTGGTTCTGGGGAAGCTGTCTTCGTCCATGGAAAGCGCCCAGCTGCACATGAAGGAGGCGCTCGCGAGCGTTGAAGATGCGATCCGCCCAGGCATGACGGTGTCCGACGCAGACAATATCGTGCGCAACATTCTGCAGGGCGGAACCCATGGCGGTTATCTCATCACGCGGTCCGGCTATTCCATCGGGATTGCCTTTCCGCCGTCATGGGACGAAGGCTACATACTCAGCCTCATGCAGGGCGACGCCCGCACCATCAAGGAAGGTATGACATTCCACATTATCCCCTGGCTCTGGGGTGTGGACGGCGACAAGACCGTGGGGCTTTCGGACACCATCTACATCACGGCGGATGGCTGCGAATCCTTTTTCACGCTCGATCGCGACATCGTCTCGAAACCGGACAAGGCGGCGCCCGGCCCGACGAAAAAAGCCCGGGAGCACGAGGATCTCGACGACAAGGATATCGCGGCCGGATGAACCCAGACGCCAGAGTGACGTCAGGAGGAGGTATTTCGACGTGTTAAGAGCGATCAATCCCGCCAACGGCAAGACGGTACGCGAGGTCAGCCCGGACGACGCCACGCAGGTGGAGGGCAAACTGGCGGCCGCGGCGGAGGCCTTCCCCGCGTGGCGCCGGAAAACCTTTGCCGAGCGCGCGGAGGTCATGCGGGCCGTGGCCCGGGACCTGCGGGAGCGAGTGGAAGACCTGGCCCCCCTGATGACCGAAGAAATGGGCAAACCCATCCGCGAGGCCCGTGGCGAAGTGGAAAAGGCGGCCTGGTGCGCGGAGCATTACGCCGACCATGCCGCGCAATATCTGGCGCCAGAGACCATCGAATCGGACGCGGCGCGAAGCTACGTGCAGTACCTGCCGCTTGGCCCCGTTCTCGGTATCCTGCCCTGGAACGCGCCGTTCTGGCTGGCGTTTCGGTTCTGCGCCCCGGCGCTGATGGCGGGCAACACCTGTCTGATGAAGCACGACCCCCACGTGCCGGGCTGCGCCCGGGCCATCGAAGAGGTCTTTGCCAGGGCCGGCGCGCCGGCGGGGATTTTCCACGCCCTTATGATCGAGACCCCCCGGGTGGAGGCGGTGATCCGCGACCCGCGCATTCGCGCCCTATCCTTCACGGGTTCCTCCCGGGGCGGCAGTGCCGTGGCATCGATTGCCGCCTCGGAGATCAAGCCGGCGGTGCTGGAACTTGGTGGTTCTGACCCCGCCATCGTGCTGGCTGACGCCGATCTTGAGCAGGCAGCGAACGTGCTCAAGCTTTCCCGGATCATCAATGCCGGGCAGTCTTGTATCGCCGCCAAGCGCCTCATCGTGGAAGCCTCGGTCTATGAGCGGATGGTGGAATTGCTCACCGAAAAGCTCGGCGCGCTCAAGGTGGGCGACCCGGCGCGCGAGGACACGGACGTCGGGCCCATCGCCCGCGACGACCTGCGCCAGGAACTGCATCGCCAGGTTCAATCGACGATCGCGGCCGGGGCGCGCTGCCTGCTTGGCGGGGACTTGCCCGATGGCGCGGGCTATTTCTACCCCGTCACCCTGCTGGGAGATGTGGAGCCGGGCATGTGCGCGTTCAGCGAGGAAACCTTCGGACCGGTGGGGGTGCTGATCCGCGCCCGCGACCGAGACCATGCGCTCTCGCTTGCCAACGACACGCCCTATGGCCTCGCCGCCAGCGTGTGGAGCACGCCGGAACGCGGCGAAGCCCTTGCGGCCGAAATCGAGGCCGGGCAGGTCGCGGTCAACGGCATCGTCAAGACCGATCCCCGCCTGCCCAGCGGCGGAGTCAAGAAGTCCGGATACGGTCGCGAACTTGGCGCTCACGGCATCCGCGAATTCGTCAACGCGCAGCAGGTCTGGGTGGGACCCGCCCGGGGCTGACCCTGCCGATAACCACAGCGCCCATGGCGGAATATTTCCGAGCTTCGAGACCGACGAAGGGTTTGAGGCGCCAGTAGGTGAAGGTCGTCAGCTTGAGTTGCTGCGGCCGGCAATAGGCGGTTTGCGAAAAACCGCTGGCCCGTCGGGCACTGATGTGGTCTTGCCGGAAAATGTCTTTGGCAGTGGTGTCCATGAGGGGCTCCCGAGCACAAAGCAATCAGCGGAGTAGCGTTAGCGCCGAAGTAAAGCTGACCCCCTGACGGGTAGGCAAGCTCGCGTCCCTTTGGACGGAGCGCCATGCACAGTTTGGCGATGGTGGTGGAGATACGCGTGCTGGCATGGCAGGGAAAGTCGATCAAAGAGATCCGCGGGAGACGGGGCGCTCGAGGAATACGGTCCGCCAGTCCGACAGACTCCTAGCGCGGCAGATCTCGGGGCACCATGACCGGGCGCTGCAGCCAACGCTGGAAGCGGATGTTCACCCGTTCCGTATTGTCCGACCACCACTGGGCGTCCAGTTCGATGGCGGTCGCCAGCCGCTCGGGCGTGGTGGGGAGGATCTGCCGCACTTCTTCCCGCACCAATTGCATGGAAGACTGGCGCACCGGGCCATATGGAATATGATTGGCCTGCCTCGCCAGGCTCTCGGTGGAGGTCGCAAAGCGGATGAAATCCAGCGCCTGTTCAGTGTGGCGGCCATTCTTCGGCACACCCCAGACATCGTAGAACCAGACCTGGTGATCCCAGAGGATCTCCAGCGCTTCGCCCCGCGCCACCGCGTCGTAGATGCGGCCGCTGTACACCGAGCTCATGGCCACCTGGCCCGTCTCCAATAGGCGGATGGCCTCCTCGCCGCTGCGCCACCAGTCGATGGAGGGCTTGATCTGGGTAAGTACCGCAAACGCCCGATCCAGACCTTCCTCCGTGGACAGCACCCGGTAGACATCCTCCCGCGGGACCCCATCGGCAATCAGTGCCCACTCCAGATTGCCCTGGGGACTGCGCCGCATACCACGGCGGCCGGGGAAATCCTTGAGGTTGAAGAAGTCCGCGAGCTGCTCCGGTGCGCGCGCTACACGATCGCGGTGATAGCTGACCACGGTCGAGCCGACGACATTGCCAACTCCGCAGGGCGTCAGGCTGCCGCTGATGAAGTCCTCCCGGGCCGGGGTGCCGTCCGGGGCCGGCGGCAGGCTATCCGGGTCAATGGTTTCCAGCAGTCCCTCCTCGCAGGCGCGGGTGGCGTCGAACAATTCCAGGTCCACTACGTCCCAGCTCACGTTCCAGGAGCGTACCTGGCGCCGGATTTCCTCGATGCCGCCGCTGTACTCGATTACCTTGACCCGACTGCCGGTGAGGTCTTCCCAGGGACGGATGAAACCAATGATCTGGCTCTTGACATAGGCGCCATCCCAGGAGACTACATTCAGCGAATTCTGCGCCAGGGCCGGAAAGCCCAGACCGAACATACCCAAGCCGAACATAAAGAAAATAGAAAGCCTGGTTGGCATATGCGTCAGCACGGGGTCACCAGTAGAAGCCGATATTGACGTTGAAGCGGCTGCGCCATTCATCGCTGCCGCCGGCGGCCATCGAACCGTCACCGAAGAAGGCCATGTTCCTGGCCAGGATGTAGTCTATGTAGGTGAACAGCGGGCCGCTGCCGACGGCGCAGCCGATGGTGTTGATCTGCGAATCTATGGCGTCGGGCTCGTCCTTGAACAGGCGGGAATAGTCGTTGTAGCAGGTGAGCTGGTCTATCCAGGGCACGGAGGGTTTGAAGTTGTAGGCCAGGTTGGCCACCGCGACGTCGGCCTCGCTGGCGATGTCATAGCTGCCTCCGAAGGCACCCACCCGTACCGCAGCGCTGTCCACGCCGGCGGGGTTGATCGGGTCATAGACGTAGCGAATTCCCTGCAATTGCAGATTCCAGCGCCCGCAGCGGCTGTCGACGTGCGCCGCCGCAGCCCAGTGGTCGCCGCGGCGGTCAGTGGCGGCATTGTAGATCTCAGACCACTGGCCGGAGCCACCCAGTTCGGTTTCGCAACCGCTGCCCAGGCCGAAGGTGTAGCCCAGGCGGGCATTGAATTGGTTGACCTCCTCGTTCTGCTGCTCGCCCACCTGCACCAGGTCCAAGGAGTAGCGGTCGAGGTCGCCGGCGCTGTTCAGTTCTTCGTTCTTGTAGAAGGCGAGATGGCTGGCCCAGGGGCCATCCTGGCGCTGGTAGCGGATGCCCATGTCATAGTCATCCGCCAGCCCGAGGTAGTAGGGCACGCCGAACCAGGCGTTGTGGGCGGCATAGGGCAACAGGCCGAAGGGCACTTGGTGGATCCCCACCTGCAGCTGGCTGGCATCCTCGAACTCGTAACCCAGCCAGCCGTGGTGAATGGTGTCCATGTAGGAATAGAAGCGGTACTCCGCGGATACCAGGATGTTGTCGATCTTGCCGTCCACATTGAGCCGGAACACGTCCAACCCGCTTTCGCCGCGCTTGCCTTCGGAGCTGTCGACAAAATCCCGGTGCACCAGGTTGAAGCGCAGGGCACCACCGATGTCGATATCCGGCTCGCGGGCAAGCGTCTCTGCGGTCATGGTTATGCGCTCGGAGCCGGACACGGCGTCTGTCATTTCCGGGCTTTCTGCTGGAGCGGTTTGTACTACAGGCTCCTCCTGCAGGGCGGGCGTGAGCGGCTCCTCCTGCAGGGCGGGCGTGAGCGGCTGTTCCCTGGCTTCCAGTTGCTGCAGCCGGGCCTCCAGCGCTTCAATGCGTTGCAGCAGCGCCTTAACAGTGGCCTCATCCTCCGCCGCAGCTGCGCTGGGGGGGCTGGCTGCCAGCGCCGCGGCAACCACCGCGCTGAAACGGTTCACTCAGGACCTCGGCGCCGGCTCAGCGCCGACCCGCAGCATGTCATCGTGCTCCGCCATGTTCCAGGGCAGGCTGGCCGGTGAGATGTGCAGGAAGCGCAGATGCTTTTCCAGCTGGTCGAGGATGTCGGTGATGATGTCCTGCTGGTCGAAGCCGAAGATGTCATAGGCTTGGCCACCGCGACGCAGGAACACCTCCGCCCGGTAGTAGGTGTTGGGGCTCTCCCTACCGTGGTCCATTTCGGGAAACGCATAGTCGGGCAACGCGTGTTCGATCAGGCGAATTTCATAGACGAAACCCACCTGGCCCTCCTTGATGACCTCCAGCCAGATTCGCAACGGCTTCTCATGCTCGTGCACTGCCGCCTTCCAGCCCTGCTTGTCCAGCTCCCGCTGTACCCGGAACATGGCCTTGCGCACGGTGGAGGTAATGAAGCTGGTCACCTCAGCTTGGTCCGGGTGACTCACCAGCCCGGCCAGACGCCGTCGCCAGAGTCCTCTGCCGGAGGTGCCCGAAAAGCGGCTCTGGATCTCCGTTTTCAGGCTGGATTGATGGTGGCCCTCGATAATCAGCGCCCGCCACATACCGAAGGCGGCCATGATCATGATCAGGGAAAAGGGCAGCGCGCTGGCAATGGTCATGGTCTGCAGCGCGCTGAGACCGCCGGCCACCAGCAGGGCAGCCGCCACCGCGCCCTCGGCCGAGGCCCAGAATATCCGTTGCCAGGCCGGGGTGACGGCTGCGCTGCCAGACGCCAGGGAGTCGATCACCAGCGAGCCTGAGTCGGAGGAGGTCACGAAGAAGGTAATGATCAGGATCACCGTGATGAAGGACACCACGGATGACAGTGGCAGCACCTCATAGAGCTTGAACAGGGCCACCGCGTGATCTGCCCGCACGTCGCCGATCAAGGTGTCGTAACCCTCGTTCATGATCAGGTTCAGGGCGGTGTCGCCAAAGATGGAGAACCAGAGGAAAGTGAATATTGTCGGCACCAGCATCACCCCGACCACAAACTGGCGGATGGTGCGGCCACGGCTGATCTTGGCGATGAACAGGCCCACGAAAGGGGCCCAGGCGATGGTCCAGCCGAAGATGAACAGGGTCCAGTTGCCGATCCAATCACTGCGCGAGTAGGCCTGCAGGTTGAAGGTGCGCTCGACGATATGGTTGAGGTAGCTGCCGGTATTCTGCAGGAAGCTCTCGAGGACGTGGATGCTGGGCCCGACACTGAAGACGAACAGCATCAGGGCTACCGCCAGCACCATGTTGAGGACCGACAGACGCTTGATGCCCTTGTCCAGACCCGCCACCACGGAAACGATGGCGAGCAGGGTAATGATCACGATGGCGACGATCTGCACGGTCACATTGACCGGTATGCCGGGCCACAGATAATTGATGCCGGCATTGATCTGGGTCACCGACAGCCCCAGGGTTGTGGCAATGCCGAACATGGTGCCGAGAATGGCAAACACGTCGACGGCGTGGCCGATGGGACCGTAGATCCTGTCGCCGATCAGCGGGTACAGCGCCGAGCGGATGGATAACGGAAGGCCGTGGCGGAAGGAGAAATAGGCCAGCACCAGCCCGATCAGGCCGTAAATGGCCCAGATGTGGAACCCCCAGTGGAAAAAGGCGATCTGCATCGCCTGTTTTGCCGAATCCACGGTTTCCGGTGCGCCGGCAGGCGGCGCCGCGTAGTGCAGCACCGGCTCCGCCACACCGAAAAACAACAGCGCGATGCCGTAGCCGGCGGAGAACAGCATGGCGAACCAGGCCGGGAAACTGTACTGCGGGTCGGCGTGATCGGGACCGAGCTTGATATGGCCCCAACTGGTGAAGGCCACACCGACGATAAACACCAGGAAAAAAGCCACCGACAGCATGTAGAACCAGCCGAAGGTGGAGGTGATGTAGGCGAGGGTGGCACTGAAAACCTCGCCGGCCAGCTCGGGATTGCTGATGGTGCCGAGCACCAGCAGCAGGATCACCACCACCGCCGGTACGAACACCGGGACGAGGATGGTGGAAGTGGATTCGGGGGCAGTGTTTGCCTGGCTCATGGACGGGTTTCCTTGATCCGGGGCATTGTCGGGGGCGGCCATTGGCCGGACTCACAGTGGAATCAGGGTAGCAGGCACTACCCGGTCATGTGTAGGACGAATTCCTTGTGGCAACCCGCCCCGCGGCGCAGATCGCTTGTTGAGGTGCCGGAGCCCGACAGGCTCTTGGCTGGAGCGGGTCGCGGCTGCCTGCGGTCGCATCGGTGCAGCGGATGGCGGCCGGGTTCATCACAGCCTGTACCACAATGGCCTGTACAGGGCCGAACTCAGCCATCGTCGGAGGCCATGGAAAACGCGTGCTTCCGCAGGTTTGTTGACCACACGAAAAAGCCGGCAATTCGCCTATACTGAGCGAATCGCTTCGCCGCATCCCGCCAGGGCGTTCACCACCAGCACCACACCACCAGCATCATGGAAATATTCCGCTCCTTCGGCTTTGAGGCCGCCCATCACCTGCCCAATGTCCCTCCGGAACACAAATGCCGGCGCCTGCACGGCCATTCCTTTCAGGTCACGGTGCGGATCGAAGGGCCGGTCGGGCCCGAGTCCGGCTGGGTAATGGATTTCGCCGACATCAAAGCGGCTTGCCGGCCGGTTCACGAGGCGCTGGACCATCGTTATCTCAACGAAATCCCCGGCCTCGAGAACCCGACCAGCGAACAGATCGCCCGCTGGATCTGGCACCGCCTCGACCCCGTACTGCCAGGCTTGACCGCGGTGGAGGTCCGCGAGACCTGCACCAACGGCTGCGTGTATCGCGGCGACTGAAGTCGTCGCACACTTTCCCGACACCAGTGAGAATCCTGCGTCAGACCATCAGCTTCCAACTCCCCGCCTGCCGCTCCCTGAAGGACAAGCGCCGCCGGCTGCAGGGGCTGAGGGACCGCTTCGGCGGCAAGCCCAACATCGCCGCATCCGAATCCGACTGGCACGACATCCACGACAGGGCCCAGTGGTCCTTCGTGGTGATCGGGGAAAACCAACGGGTGGCGGAGGCCGTTCAGGAATCCATTCTCAGCTATGCCAGTCAATACCTGGACGCCGTGGTGACTGACAGCACCCGGGAATACCTGGTCTGAGTTCGTGCGCGCTTTCATCGGCTGCCCGCTGACGAAAAGCGACCGGGATGTGCTTTGCGCCTGGATGCACGCCCACCTGGGGGCCGGCTGGCGGCCGATCCGGGCACAGAATCTCCATCTCACCCTGTATTTTCTGGGCGAGCAAACCGCACCGGCACTGGCGGCGCTGGCCGCCAGCTTGCACGCGCTGGGCCCCCTGCCCGAGGCCCGTGGCCGGGGCACCCGGGTGCGGCCCTTCCCAGGGCCCGCCGCGCCCCTGCTGGCCCTCGAACTGATCCCGGACAGAGGCCTGCTGGCGCTGCACGCCAGAGTGACCGACGCGGTGACGAGCGTCGAACCGAGCACAGAGTCACGCCGCTTCCGCCCTCACATTACCCTGGCCCGCGGCAACGGCGCCTACGGCTCCCAAGCCCTTGCGGCAGAGTTCACCTTTACCCGGCTGTGCCTGTTCGCAAGCCAGCCCGGACCCCAGGGGGTGACCTATCGGGCGCTCAACTGCCGACCGCTCGGCGATGCCGCCGCACGGTCGACCTGAGTGGCGGGCCCGTCGCCCCATCCTCCGAATAAAGCGGCAGCCAAGGTTTCGATCTGCAACCGCAGCACCTGGCGCCGATCCGTCACCACATCGACAAAGGGCTGATAGAGGGCCTCGTTCCGCGCCCGCACTGGCGCCCGCAGCCGCTCGCGCAGACCGGCCAGCCCGCAATCCAGTGCGAGCAGTTCGGCGAATCGCCGATAATCCGAGACTTGCCCGCGCCCCGGGCTCGCCAACCCCACCAGCAGCTGCAGTTGCTGGTGGTAATGCGCCACCTGGCGTCGCGCCAACTCCCAGGAGTCTGGGTGCGCATCACTGACTGCCTGCATGCGCCGATGGCATTCAGCGTAGGACCCGGAGAGACCGGCCCGCAGGTCGGCCACCGAAAAACCCGCCATCGCCCCGGCGGCGTGCGCCTCGAACGGAAAGTCCTCCAGATCGGCGATGGCGGCAACCGCCGCGGCCTTGGGCGACTGCTCGACGGTACCCGCCTCATCCCGGGGGCACTCCCGGCAAAGCTCCTGCACCTCTGCAAAAGCCGGCCGGGAAGCATACGCCTGCGTGCCGAAAAGGCTGTCGAACAGGCCGCGCCGCAGCCAGGTTTGCCACCAGGGATCGATGCGGCGTATTGCGGGTTGCAGGCGGGTGCGGAGGGTGGCGGCGAAATCCGGATCCGCGGCCGCGAGCAACCCCGCTACCGCCGCGCTCCGCTCCATGGCC
>OJBO01000234.1_pt1 | contig 34014 bp, 35 predicted proteins | sample 1590461 | NCBI WGS metagenome assembly OJBO01 (sample SAMN05416836, study PRJEB24817) | seawater metagenome | isolation source: Sea water | place: Canada:Atlantic | collected 2013-07 | reverse complement strand
GTTCCCAGATGAAGAACTCCCGGCCCGGCAGCCGCTCCATCACCACATAGGGCACGCCGAACTCGGCCTCGTCCGGCGCGGCGAAGGGCACATCGGGGACCGGCAGGCCCTGGCCGTGCAGGGCGCGCAGCAGCGGCGCGGTGCGATAGACATCCGTATTGCCCTCGCGGCGCACGCCCTTGGGTGCCAGCTTGATGATGTAGGCGCCGCGATCGACGCCGTCCGCATCCACCCCGAAACCGAAAGTCAGACCGGCGTGGCCGCCCAGCATGGGCTCCAGATCACGCACTCGCGCGGCGGCGCCAAAATTGCGCGCCACGAAGGCCAGGATCCGGGCGCGCAATTCCTCGTCCACACCCGGACGTTCTTCCTCGTGGCGCTCGGCATTTGTCATGGGATCCCCGCTGTCGCTTGGTTTTATCGTGCGCCGGAGAATACCATCATGCCTGCCGGCAATGCCGCAATCGGCACCACCCAAAGCCCTGTACAGAGGTGTCCCATGGCTCTGCAAACCCGACTTCTCGACTACCGCGACGGCGCGCTGCGCTGCGCAGGCTATCTCGCCTGGGACGATGAATGCTCCGGCCCGCGCCCGGCGGTGGCCATCGCCCATACCTGGGCCGGGCGCTCGGAGTTCGAGTGCGACAAGGCGCGCCGCCTGGCGGCACTGGGCTATATCGGTTTCGCGCTGGACATGTACGGCGAGGGGCGCCAGGGCGGCAGCCCCGAGGCCAATGCCGAGCTGATGCAGCCGCTGATGAACGACCGCGCGGCGCTCCAGCGCCGCATCGGCGCCGCCATCACCGCATTGCAGGCGCTGCCGGAAGTCGATGCCCAGCGGATCGCCGCCATCGGCTACTGTTTCGGCGGTCTCTGCGTGCTCGACCTGGCGCGCACCGGCGCCGACATCCGCGGCGTGGCCAGCTTCCACGGTCTGTTCGACCCGCCCGGCAACACCGCCGGCAACCCCATCACCGCGAAAGTGCTGTGCCTACACGGCTACGATGATCCCATGGCCAGGCCCGAAGCCCTGGTGAAGCTCGGCGCGGAGCTCACCGAGGCCGGCGCCGACTGGCAGATCCACGCCTACGGCCACACCCTGCACGCCTTCACCCGCCCCGGCGCGAACGATCCCGAACGCGGCATCCGCTACGACGCCCGGGCGGACCGCCGCTCCTGGCGGACGCTGGAAGATTTTCTGGAGGAGATCTTCGGCGCATGAGGGAGACAACCCTCGCAAGGCAGTAACGGCGCGATTGCGCACCGCCCCGCTCGCCGCGAAAATTGCCGGCCATGCAGAAACCCCTGACCTACATCGGCCTGCTTCTGGTGGTCCCAAGGGAAACTGCGGTGGGGATGGCGGTTGTAGGCGGCCCGCCCCGGGCCGATGGATTGTGGCACCGGGGTTGATCGCGGCGAGGGCGCCGCTCCCACAGTAGGGTGGATAAGCCGCAGGCGCATCCACCAAAAACACCTCCCGATAGCGCGGCCCACTCGGCAACCCCATTGCCGCCGCGGTTTCTGCCCCGCTACCAGCAGGCTGCGGGCGCCCTCACTCCCAAATGGGACAGTGTCATGGTGGCACATTCGCTGTCGTTGGCCTGGGGTCCGGTGGCCACCGCCCGCAGCGTATAGGCAGTCGCCGAGGGAGCCACCGAGAATGAGATCGTGTAATGGCCCTCCGTGGAGGTCGCGGTGGGCCAGACATCGGTGGCAGCGGCGGTGTTCAGCGTGGCCCCGGTGTAGGCATTGTTTTCCGTGAAACGGCGTTCCAGGTTCTGCGCGATCTGCAGTAAGGTGGCGCGCGCATCGGAGCGGTTGCTGCGTCGCACCGAATCGGTATAGCTCGGGTAGGCGGCCGCCACCAGAATCGCCACGATAGCCACCACCACCATCAGCTCGATCAGGGAAAACCCGGCGTGCCGCCGCGGGGTACGCATCGCTTTCATCATTGCGCCCCGCCCGTCAGTCCAGCCACCACGGCCATTTCAGTTGGCCCGCAATTCGAGCACCCGGATCTCGGGGATACTGCCGGGACCGGCGGGGCCGACTTCGTAGCCGACCGACATCCCGGGCTCCAGGTCGGTGGCCGAGATTCGTTCTCCGCCGTAACCCAGCAGTTTGGTTGCGGGGCCGACATGCGCTTGGCGGCCATCGACCAGCAGAGTTCCGGTAGCCACGTCGTAGGACTGAACCTTGCCTCCGTAGCGGCCATCGTCCCCCGCCACGGCAGCGGCCGCCGCCAGGCTGAAAACCAGCACCAATACCCTTTGCAAGCGGCGGCGGACAGGCGTCTGTGGCTTCATCATGTCTTCGTCTCCTCTGCTTGGCCGGGCTATTGCAGCTGGCGCCAGGACTGGCGGCCGCTGCCAGTGTTGCCGGGCTCCACGGTCACCTCGATCACGCCGCTGGTGCCGCTGGTGTATTTGTACTCCAGATCACCGGCGCCGACGATCCCCGGTGTCTTGATCACCCCTTCGTTCGACTTCTTGCCGCTCACCGGTACCTGGATCAGCACGCCGTCGACAGTGATCTCGACATAGTCGCCCGCGGTAAACTGGTTGTCGTCATTGAGGTCGAAGGGCGAGAACGGCAGCCGCGACCCGGTGACCGAATCCATCTCCATCAGCCAGCTGGTACCGCCGATCAGGCAGGCACTGTCATTCGGGATCACCGTGGTAAAGATCACCCGCTGATCGCGCACGACCGGCCGGCTGACCTGTCTTTCGCCGACCGCGGGCAAGTCCAGAAACCAACCCTTCTGTGCCGCCGAAGGGGACAGCAAAGTGGTGACCCGCACATCGACCGGGTTGGCCGTTCCGGCGGAAGGGTTACCGGGGTCGTTGGCGGGGATCTCCACGATCACGCTCTGCTCGAGCAAAGCACTGCGCGAACCGCCGACTGCCGCACCGTCGTCATAGACACCATAGAACGTCTGGGTCTGCTCGGGCGGGGTTAGCCGCCGGTCCACCTCCTCGAAGTACTTGCCGGTGCCGAACAGGACCACCACCCCTGAGACCGGATGCCTGGTGACCTCCGGCCGCGCGGTGATGGGTTGCCGGACCCCGTTCGGATCCGTGGCCACAAACAGGGGCGTGCCCCCGTAGGCCACCGTCCAGGAGCCAGCACTGCCGCTGCTCATATCGAATTTCCACAGGTTACCGCGCATATCACCAGCGTAGATGGCGTCGGTGATGCGGTCACCGTCCGCATCGACGGGAATGGGCGTCGACAGCCCGTTCGGCTGGCCGGCAGTACCCACTCCTGTGTCGATCTTGGCCATCACCGAACCGTCTTCCAGATCGAGGACGAACAGCACGGCACGATGGTTAGCGCTGTTGTAGCCGTTGCCGAGCACCGCCGCCCACTTGCCGTTGGCCATGCGCACCACACTCGGCTGGCCATAGGTGTAGCCCAGATCAGCTTCATCGTTGAGCGTCAGGTCGGGGTCGCTGAAGACCGCCCAATCCCAGAGCACCTTGCCGGCACCAAAGCTGCCGGGGTCGGTGATGTCCAGTGCGAACACGCCGCGGCCACCGGCGGCCATGGTGCCGACCAGCACCGTGTGCCAGGCATCACCGCTGCCGGTGTTGATGTAGGCGTCGCCGAACCCGGCGGTGCCGTCGACGAAAAACCTGTGGCTGTAATCGGGGTCGGCCAGCTTGGAGAGATGCTGATAGCTCGCCAGGGGTACATAGGCCACCTTCTCGACGCCGGCATTGGCACCCGACTCGCTGGCCTGAAAGCCGTGCAGCATGCCGTCGTTGGCGCCCACGTAAACCATGGGCGGGCGGCTGGTGTAGGCCGCCGAGGTGCGGAAGGTCAGGTAGCCGGCGCCCTCGCTACCCGGCAGCAGCTGATAGCCGAAATCCTGCTGGCCGACGAACTGGGGATCGGAGTTGACGATATCGCCCAGGATCACCGAGCGGTCGCGGAACTCGCCGCCATTCTGCTCCTCCAGGCTCTGATCGCCGCGGACGTAATCGAGGATATCCTCGCCATTGCTGGTGCTCACCACGCCACACTTGGAGCAGTTGTCCAGCACAAAGGACGAACTACAACTAAAAAAGGGGCAATACCAGGGATCCACCCAGGTGCTCGCGGTGCCCAGGATATTCTGCTGGGGCGTGCTCAACTGGTTCCATGCGAAGGGGATACCGGCACGGGTGGCGGAGCTGCTGGAAAAGATCGCCCGCGAGCCGGCGGCCGGCATGCGGGACTGCGCGCTCCAGATCTCGCTGCCCACACTGCCGTCGGCGTTGACGTCGATGGCCTTGAGGTCCCCGCTCCAGTCCTCACCGTCGAAGCGCGCCTGATAGATCAGCAGATTGGTATCGAGCCGGGTGGAGTTGAGCGCCACCGAGGCCGCGGCGCTGGCCTTGGTCTGGATGTCGAGCACCGCCTCCTGCAGCGCAATCGCCAGTTCCGCGGCGTTTTTGGCGACGAAAAATTGGCCGTCGCCATATTCCGCGGCGTCCTCCAGCATCTGGTTGGCGGTGGCGAAACCCACGGTGTAGGTGAGGATGTTCTGCTGGCGGAAGTCGGGCTCGCCGGCGAGCGGCGGCGCGTCGCTCAGGCTGCCCCAGGGCTCGCCTTCATCGTCCAGCCCCGTCGAGAAGATATCCAGATCGAAGGCAAACCTGGCCATATCGTCCAGGTACAGCGAATAGCCTTCGGTGGCCTCGGAACCGCTGGGCTGAAAGCCGTCGGAATACTGGGGAAAGATCGGGTAATCCGTTGCGCTGGTGGGCGGTGCCAGGTTGTCCCAGTTGGGCAGCGCGCGCGTGCCGTCCGCCTGATCCGCAGGGTCGTTGTTCGGAAAAGTGGTGTCCCAAGTCGGGTAGCCGTCGGTGACGGCGATGATGTAGTTGTCCTGGCAGCGAAACTGCACCGGGCTGCTGTAGTTGGTGTTGCTGTGATAGTAGCTCGACAGGCCGCGGAAATAGCGGGTCAGTTCGTAATAGGCCTCGGCCAGGGGCGTGTTCGAGGACGCGGTCATGCCGTTGATCGCGCTGGTCAGATTGCTCAGGTGCGGCGGCGAGATGTCCTCGCAGGCTTCCAGGACCGTGGCGCCGTGGCCGAAGGATCGACTGGACGGCCCGTAGAACTCACTGACGCCGAACCTTACCCCGGTGACGTTATTGACCAGATCCGTGGCCACCTGCCTGGCGACTTCCATCCGGGTCTGATCCGGAATGACGCCGCCCCGGAGGTCGGTGTTGTGGGGATAGGTCTCGAACAGGTAGTTGAGGTAATTGCCGTCATAGCGGGTGTTTTCGCCGCCCACGGGATCGGGCAGGCGCAGACATTTGGTCGTGCCGCCCTTGCGGCCGCGATAGCGGCTGCCGCTGCAACCCGAAGTCGAAAGCTCGGAGAGGTGGACGTTGCCGTCGGTCGGACTCCAGTCGATGCTCCAGTCTGGATAGTCCGTGCCGGGGTCGAAGCCGTCGGCCCAGATGATGTTGTCCATGCTGCCCGAAGTGTCGATCAGCAGCATCACATTGGGCGTCACCGTGCCCGAGGAGAACATGGGCAGCTGATAGGTATCGAACGCCGCCCGCCCGGGCATCGCCAGTGCCGCCAGGGCAAATGCCAAGGCTGCGAACACCCAGGACGGTGCATGGTTCCGCCATTGGCCCAACTGGCCTAGGGCCTTCCGCTGAATGGCCATGGTCATTCCCTCCGATAGATGGATTGCAGCAGTACCACAGTGTTGGAAGTGCCGCCCACGGCGCGGGCGGTGATCCGGTAATAGACGGTTTCCGGCTGCGGCTGGCCCGACCCCAGGCTGCCGCCACCGCCGGGCGTGCGGGCGAGCTCCTCGATGATGTACACCGGCTGGGCGGCCACTTCGCTGAGGCTGCCGCCGTAGGTGATGCCATTGCTGCTCCAGTTGCCCGCGCTCCAGCCGTCCCAGACAGGGGCCGCGCTGGGCAGCGGCGCCTGGTAGAGGCCGCCGCTGCCGTTGAAGGCCGGCAGCAGCGCCTGCTGCAGGAAACGTTCACCTTCGCGAAGCGCGGCCTCGGCGGCCTGGAACGCGAGTTGCCGGTTGTAGGTGGCCGCCACCATGCGCTCCTGCAGGATATTGACCCGGGCCGCACCGACCCCGGCCAGTGTCAGCACCACAAGCAGAATCAGTGCCAAGGGCAACACCAAACCCCGCTGCCGGCAGCCGGCGGTGGCCGGGGGTGCGGCGGGCGGAAATGGGCGCGCCTGGATATGCATCATCCCACCCGGTTGCGCAAGGCGATGGTGGTGGTGAATACCCGGCGATGGCGGCGGGCATCGGCGGCGGGCGGGGTGACATTGGTGCCCAGCAGGTCGTAGACGGCCGTATCGTTCTCCTGACGGCCGCTCTCGACGGTGCGCAGCAGCAGGCCGACGCGCGCGGCCACGACGTCGGTCCAGGCGGCGACCGCGTCCGAGGTGCGATAGACGTCGGCGAGGCGATCGCCGTCGAGATCCTCACCATAGAGAACCTGCATGTTCTCGACACCTTCCACCAGTTCCAGGGTCTCGACACCGTCGACGCCGGCGGCATGATAGGTACGGCGGAACAGGGCCGGCTCATCGCTGGGCCCGCGGCCGACAAAGTACACCGCCACCGTAAAGGTATAGATCTCCATATCCGTGCCATAGGCATGACTGAGATTGGCGGAAACCGGGACGACATTGCCCGGGCTGCCGCCACTGTCGGTCCGGGACAGCTGGGCGGCATCATCGGCAGCACGATTCTGGAAGAGATCGCTGCCCACGCAATCGGAGATCAGCACCAGGGAGTCCTGGTCGATACCATTGTTGCCGGTGAGGCCGATGGCGATGGCATTGGCTGCGGTATTGCCGCTGGCGCCGACGTCGAGCACCCGGTCGGCATACTTGACCACCAGCACGTCGGTGCCCGGCACCACCAGGTCCTGCAAGTCGTCGACCAGATCGTTGCCGCCGGCGTCGCTCCATTCGTCCAGACCGGCGCCGGCGGGGTCGAGCGTGGCGATGCTGTAGTCGTCGCCGTCGTCGGTGCTGTCGTACTCCCAGCCCGAGAAGACCCGGGTGATGTCGTAGATACCGGGCTCATAGGCTGCGGCAGTGGTATCGAGCAGGCTGTTGATGTTGCGCGAACAGCCACTGAAGCCGGCCATGCGGCCGGCAAAACCGAGCTGCTCGATGGCGAAACGCGCATTCTCCTGCAGCCGGGCGAGGTATTCGTCCGAGCGATAGGTGGCCAGGGTCCCGGCCACCATCCGGGTCACGATGGCGATGATGGCCGCGCCCACCACCACAGCGATCATCAACTCGATCAGCGAAAAGCCGCGGTGTCGGCCCCGACCGCGAAACGCGCGACCTCGAACCTGGCGCTCCATCACTACAACTCCGTGTCGATGACGAATTGCAGGGGCGGATCCTCGCCGCGGGAGTCATCCCACTGCACGGTGATGAGGAACCGGGTCACTCCGGCCGCCACCGCCCGTGCGATGGCACCGTCGCCCTGGGGCAACTGTCCGGCAGCGGCAGCCTTCCACTGCTGCAGGTCCGTCGCCACCACCGTGGCGCCGGCCGGGGCCGCGTCACCGATGGCGATGTCATAGTCGCCATTGAGCGCAGCGTCGCGATTGGCGCGCATGCGATCGACGATGTCATAGGCGAGCGTCATCGCCTGGGAACGCAGTTGAGAGCCGTGGTTGGTGGCCAGATTGGCGATCTCCAACCGCGCCAACCCGAGCAGCCCGATGGCGAACACCAGTACGGCGATCAGCACCTCGATAAGTCCCACCCCGGCCTGGCCGACCCTCGGCGCCACCGGATAGCGGTCAGGGGCAGACAACATCATTACCGGCCTCGTCTTCGTCGATGCCATCGTCGTCGGTGTCCCGGCTCAAACGCACTCTCCCAACTCGGTTGATCAGTAGCGCACGCGCCTCGGCTACGCCGCGACGGTCGCAGTAGGTGATCCTGCCGAGATTATTGACGCTGCCGTCGCCGCGATAGGTGATGAAATTCGCATAGTTGGCGACTGGAACCAGTGAGTAGGCGGGTTGTGATTCCTGCCGCACTTTCAGAATCTCTTCGCCGCCATCCACGGCTGCGGGGCTGTCGTTGTCGTCATTGACGAACACCAGCCAGCCTTCCTCCCAGGGGCCACTGCCACAGCTGGCCGCGTCGGAACTGCGGCACACCGCAACCGGCAGCCCGCGGCCAAGGGCTTCGGCCCGCGCCAGGTTGAGCGCTGCGGTCAACTCGCTCAATACCGTGGAGCGGTGGGCATCGAGCAGCAGCCGGGTAAAGGCGGGCACGGCTACTGCTACCAGGACGGCCAGCACCACCAAGGTCACCGCCAGCTCGATGATGGTAACCCCGGCGCTGAGCGAACCCGCTGCGCCGCGCCTTCGAATGCTTTTCGCTATATCCATCAGCTCCTACGCTGTGTGCCGGGTCGATGCCGGGATTCGATCCCGCCAGGCGGTCCTGCTCCCTACTACCCACCGAGCTGTTCCCTACCCGCGGAGCTAATCCCGCCCCGGGCGAGCCCTGGTTCAAGGCGGTTGCCGCACCTCAGCTCGCCGCCAATCTACCAAATATATCAGGCAACTGCCGCACAAGCCTGATTTTCCACCTTCAGTATAGGACGGTATGCCAGCAATTGTGATGCCACGGGCCGACCAGTGGTCAAATCCGCAGACCGAAGCGCCCCGGACGGGGAGAACGGTGCCAACCGGCGCGGGCGAAAAGCCGACGCGGATGGTATCCCGCCTAGCGGACCGTGAGCGGCGCGCCTTCGAAGCGCACCCCGCGCCAGCCATGGCGCCGGAAGGCGCGGATATTGGCATGGTCACTGCCGGCGGGATCGGCCAGCACCTTGCGCTGGTGCTCGGCGAACAGCGCCAGGGTTTCCGCTTCATCGAGGTGCTGGTGGCGGGCGAAGGCCAGCACTCGGCAGGAGCCTTCGTTGGCCCCTGCGGCGTTGACGACCCGATCCTCCCCCCAGCCAATACTGAAGGCGGTCGGCGTGTACTGGTAATGGGCGTCGATCACCGCCAGCACCTCGGCAAAGGACAGGCGCTCGGGGGCGTCGCGCAGGCGCTCGATCAGGGCTTCTGGGCTCATGCACGCTCTCCGGAAAGAAACGCTATTGGAAGCCAGAACCCGCGTCCGGGCAAGCGCTGCTCCCCGATGCGGATACAGGGGGCTTGATGCCAGCCGGATCAGACCAGCCAGATCAGCGCGGCCATGCGCCCGGTAGTGCCGTCGCGCCGAAAGGAATAGAACCGCCCCGGGTCCTCACGGGTACACAGATCGCCCCCGAAGATGGCGGTTTCCGGCACACCGCAGGCGGCCAACTGGGCCCTGGCGATGGCTGCCAGATCCGCGTGCCAGTGACCGCTGCGGGCGGCGGGACGAAAACCCCGGCGGGTCGCATCCGCATCGGCCGCGAAGGCGGCGCGGGCTTCCGCGCCGACCTCGTAGCAGGCTGCGCAGATGGCCGGGCCCAGCCAGGCCAGCCAGCGCTCGGGCGGCAGTGGAAGCGCGGCGAGTGTGCGCGGGATGATGCCAGCGGCGAGCCCGCGCCAGCCGCCGTGCAGCGCCGCGACACAGGTGCCGTCGCGATCGCACAGCAGCACGGGCAGGCAATCCGCGCTCTGCACTGCGCACACCAGGCCGGGGCGCCGTGCCCAACCGGCGTCGCCGCGGCGCTCCAGACCATCGTCCGCGGCGGCGACCAGGTCGGTGCCATGCACCTGATGCAGCCACTGGGGCGCTCCGGGCAACGCCAGTTGGCGCGCCAGCAACGCCCGGTTGGCGGCCACGGCGGCCGGGGTATCGCCCACCCGCTCACTCAGGTTGAAGGATGCCCAGGGGGCTTGGCTGTGACCGCCGATCCGGGTGGTGCAGGCAGCCCGCACCCGGGCCGGGGCGGGCCAGCGGGGCCAGAGGATGGATTCGGGCTCAGCCGCCATCGTCGGCCAGCGCCTCCAGCAGGGCGACAAAATCGGCCGGCAGCGGCGCCTCCCAGGAAAGCTCCCGGCCATCGGCGGGATGACAGAGCGCCAGACGGCTGGCGTGGAGCGCCTGGCGGCGAAAGACGCGCAGCGCGGTCTCGGTCGCGGGGTCGGCTCCGGCGGGGATCTGCAGGCGACCGCCGTACAGGGGATCGCCGACCAGCGGATGTCCGAGGTGCGCCATGTGCACCCGGATCTGGTGGGTGCGGCCGGTCTCCAGGGCCACGCGCAGCAGGGTATGGGCGGGGAACCGGCGCTGAATCCGGTAGTGCGTCACCGCTGGGCGACCGCCGGTCACCACCGCCATGCGCGTGCGCGCCACCGGGTGGCGCCCGATGGGCGCGTCCAGGGTTCCCCCGCTGATCACCCGGCCGCGGACCAGGGCGTCGTACTCGCGGCGCACGCTGCGGCGGCGCAACTGATCGACCAGGCTGGCGTGGGCGCGCAAGGTTCCGGCCACCACCATCAGCCCGGTGGTGTCCTTGTCGAGCCGGTGGACGATGCCGGCGCGGGGCAGGGCGCGCAGCTCGGGGCGATGCAGCAGCAGGCCGTTGAGCAGGGTGTGGTCGCGATTGCCGGCGGCCGGATGTACCACTACCCCGGCGGGCTTGTCGACCACCAGCAGTTCGGCGTCTTCGTATACCAGGCGGAAAGGGACCGCCTGCCGCTCCCAGGCTCCAGCCGCTTCCACTTGGGCATCGAGCTCCAGCCATTCGCCGCCCAGCACCAGGTCGCGGCTGCGCCGCCGGCCGCCGTCAACGCGCAGTTGGCCGGCGTCGATCCAGGCCTGTAGGCGGGCACGGGAAAATTCGCCGAACAGTGTCGCCGCCGCCCGGTCGAGCCGGTTGCCGCCCAGATCCTGGGGAATGCGTGCGCGGCGGCGCACGGTGTCGATTGCGGTCACTGGTTTGTTTTGCCGCCCGGGGGACTGTGGTTAAATGACCGCCTTTTTAACAGGGCTCGCGGCAAGGCTCAATGCCGTGGGTACGGAGGAACATGCGACCACTGATTTTCGTCCTGATGCTGGCCCTGCTCGGCGGCTGCGCCTGGTTTGGTGGCGGCGACGACAACGCGCGCAAGGAAGCCGAAGACCGCACCCGGGACTTCACCGAGAAGGATTTCTACGACAGCATCCAGGCCGAGCTGACCGCCCGCAACTGGACCAAGGCGATCGAAAACCTGGAGGCCCTGGAGGCCCGCTTCCCGTTCGGCACCTATGCCGAGCAGGCGCAACTGGAGTTGGTCTACGCCTACCACGAGAGCCTGAACTTCGAGGCCGCGATCGCGGCGGCAGACCGCTTCATCCGCCTTCATCCGCGCCACCCCAGTGTCGACTATGCCCACTATGTCAAGGGCATGGCCCTGCTCAATTCGGGCCGCGGGCTGTTCGAGCAGTATCTGCCGCGGGATGACAGTACGCGCGACCCCGGCGCCGCGCGCCAGGCGTTCAATTCCTTCAGCGAACTGCTCAACAGCCACCCGGACAGCAGCTATGCGCCGGATGCCCGCCAGCACATGGTCCACCTGCGCAATCTGCTGGCCCGCCAGGAAATCCACGCGGCCAACTATTATTTCGAGCGTGGCGCCTACCTGGCGGCGACCAATCGCGGCCGCTACGTGATGGAGAACTACCAGCAGACCCCGGCGATGGCCGACGCCCTGGCGGTCATGGCGCAGGGCTATCACATGCTCGGTCTGCCCGAGCTGGCGGCCAATGCCGAGCACACCCTGAAGCTGAATTTCCCCAACCATTCCGGCCTCGACAGCCAAGGCAATTTCCGCTATCAGGACGACATGCTGGATGAGGATTCCTGGTGGCACAAACTGACGCTGGGGCGCTTCACTCCGGAGAAGCCGCCCTATTTCGACTCGCGGCCGGAATTCCAGGAAGACGGCGAGCAAGCGGCACCCAACCTCGATGCCGAGCCGGCCAAGAAGCGCTCCTGGCTGAATTGGCTCACCTTCGGGTTGCTGGGCTAAGTGGGCCACTAGCCGGCCGACACAGGTTGCCGAAAAAACCACCTGCGTTGTAGCTGCGGCGTTGAGCATGGCCTGAAGGTGCTCATTGACTGCCGGTAAACCCGGCTTTTCGGCCACTTCCGCCCTGTATCCGCTGCCCCGCCAGGATTTTTCGACAGCCTGCCAGGCGGCGACGGTTTGCCCAGCGACGGTTTGCCCAGCGACGGGGCCCGGATCCGGAACCCCGCGCAATGGTGCCGGATACCGGCGATTTACTGCCCAGGGGGGTGCAGATGCTCGATCTATCCGACAACCTGGTCCGCAGCATCGGTCTGCTGTACCGCTACATGATGCGGGCCATCGACATCGAGATGGCCGCCCTCGACATCGGCGCTGGACGCTTTTCCTATCTGTTCATGCTCTATATCCGCGAGGGGCTCACCCAGCAGGAGATGGCCGACCGGCTCCAGGCCGACAAGGCGTCCGTGGCCAGAACCCTGGCACAGATGGAAGACCAGGGATTCGTGGCGCGCCGCCACGACCCCGACGACCGACGCGTGACCCGGGTATATCTCACCGAGCGCTCCCGGGCGCTGCGCGGCGCCCTGGAAGGGGCTGTCAGCCGGGTCATGACACAGATGCGGGGCGACCTGGACGGCGCCCAGTGGCGGCTGCTGGAGCTACAGGTCGGCGCCATGCTGGAAAGACTCGATGACCACTATCAGGTAGGCCACAGGGGCGCCCGCCCGGGCCCGGCCGCGAACTGAGTCCGGTTCAGGCCGGGGAAGCGGCCACCGGCCCCGGCCGCCGCAGGTAGCGGGTTCCGGCCACCAGGGCAACCACCACGGCAACATAGAACAGGAGCTGCATGCCGGCGGGCTCCGCCTCGTAACCCACCAGAGTCCCGAGCAGCGTCCCCAGCACGGAATCATTGCTGAGTAGCCAGCCGGTGTCCCAGGGATACCCCAGCGCCGGCAGATAGTCGGACTGAATCAGGTACTTGGCCGACTGCCCCGCCATGCCCGCGGCGAGCAGCGTGAGTAATGCCGTGGACACCGCAAACAGATGGCGGGTCGGAATGCCCAGCAAGCCGCCGTAAAGGGCGGCGCCGGCCAGGGCGCCGAGCGCGACACCCAGGCCGGCACCGGTCAGCATGACCCCCGCGCTGGAGCCCGCGGCGGCGATGCCGTGCAGGAAGAGCACCACCTCCGAGCCTTCGCGCAGCACGGCGAAACCCACCAGCGCGGCCAGGATGCGCAGTGGCTGCTCGCCGCTGCGCACGGAACGGCCCGCGCTATCGGCACTGCGGGCAAGCTGCTCGCCGTGCCGGGACATCCACAGGATATGGCTGCCCAGGAGCGCGACGACCGCAAGCAGTATCAGGGCGTTGAACAGCTCCTGCCCCATGCCCGAGGCAAGCCCGGCAATGGCGTCGGCACCCAGTGCCACCAGACAGGCCCCGGCGACACCGAGCAGGATTCCCAGAGTCACCATGAGGCTGCGCCCCGCCACGCCCCGGGTGGCGGCACAGACGATGCCGATCACCAGCGCCGCTTCCAGGACTTCGCGAAAGACGATGATCAGCGCACTCAGCACGACTTCCCCCGCCTCACTCTGCGATCAACACGCCCTGCGCGGTGTCTTCGTGGAACTCGCCAAAAAACCGGTAGCTGCCGGGTTGGAGAGGCCCTATGGGGATCCTCGCGGTACGGTTGCCGGAAATCACCTTTTCGCGGTGCAGGTCGTGGCTTTCAAACTCCTCGGCCGTCGCGTCGCGGTTATCGATGACCAGCATCAGCTTGGTCTCCGCCGGCACCCGCACCTCGGCGGGCTCGAACCGATGATCCTCGATCAGGATCTCGATCTCCGGTACCTCGGCGCCGCTGGCCTGGGCCGCCAACAACAACACCGCCATTGCCATCGCCAGATTCCGCATGTTGTCCGACTCCCGGGATTCCCCGCAACAAATGATAATCGTTACCATATGACAAAGCCGGCGCCGGCGCAACTCACAGGGACACCCGGATCTGCTCGCGCATCGCGATTGCCTTGGCCTTGGCCCCAGCGACGCTCTCGCCCCGCGCCAGGCATACCCCCATTCGCCGCCGGCCGGCGACTTCGGGCTTGCCGAACAGACGTAGCTGGGTGTCCGGCTCGGCCAGCGCCTGCTCCAGGCCGGAAAAACGCACCGCGGTGGAATCGCCCTCCACCAGCAGGGCCGCGGAAGCCGCTGGTCCGTGCTGGGCGATGTTGGGAATGGGCAGGCCGAGGATGGCCCGCACATGGAGGGCGAACTGGGACAGATCCTGCGAGATCAGGGTCACCATGCCGGTGTCATGGGGCCGCGGCGATACCTCGCTGAAGATGACCTGGTCACCGCACACAAAGAACTCGACGCCGAACAGCCCGCGCCCGCCCAGGGCTTCGGTGATGCGCGTCGCCACCTCCTGCGCCTGCGCCAGCGCGGCCGGCGACATCGGCTGCGGCTGCCAGGATTCCCGGTAATCACCGTCCTCCTGGCGATGCCCGATGGGCGCACAGAAGGCGGTGCCGCCGCTGTGACGCACCGTGAGCAGGGTGATTTCATAGTCGAATTCGACGAAGCCCTCGACGATCACCCGACCCGCCCCGGCGCGCCCGCCGGCCTGGGCGTAGGTCCAGGCCGGCGCCAGATCCTCGGCGCGGCGCACCAGGCTCTGACCCTTGCCGGAAGAACTCATGACGGGCTTCACCACGCAGGGCAGGCCCACGGCGGCCACTGCGTCGCGAAACTCGGCCTCAGTGGCGGCGAACCGGTACGGCGAGGTGGGCAGCCCCAGGGTCTCGGCGGCCAGCCGGCGGATGCCTTCGCGGTTCATGGTGAGATGGGCGGCCCGCGCGGTGGGTACGACGGCATGGCCGGCGGCTTCCAGCTCCATCAGGGTGGCGGTGGCGATCGCCTCGATCTCGGGGACGATGAAGTGCGGGCGTTCGCGCTCGATCACCGCCCGCAGCGCTGCGCCGTCGAGCATCGACAGCACATGGGCGCGGTGCGCCACCTGCATGGCCGGCGCATGGGCATAGCGGTCCACCGCGATCACCTCGCAACCCAGACGTTGCAGTTCGATGGCGACTTCCTTGCCGAGCTCGCCGGCGCCGCACAGCAGCACCCGGGTGGCGGTTGCGGAGAGTGGGGTGCCGAGCGAGGTCATGGGGCGCTTCCGGAATGGCGGTGGTTGCGCACATTATAGGAGCCGCGACCTTCCCGGGGCACGCGCCCGGAGCACGCGCCCGGGACACGCGCGCGACCGCAGGCGGCAAATGTTTCGGGGAAGGGGCGGCCAACTGATAAAATGCCGGCCCGTATCACACTGGCCATCACTATGAAGCCCGAGCTGCTCTCCCCCGCAGGGAGCTACAAGAGCATGCGCTACGCCTTCGCCTATGGCGCCGACGCCGTCTATGCGGGACAGCCGCGCTACAGCCTGCGGGTGCGCAACAACGAGTTCAACCGCCTGGAAGTCATGGCCGAAGCCGTCGCCGAGGCCCACCGCGGCGGCCGCCAGTTCTATGTGGCGAGCAATGTCTCGCCGCACAACAACAAGGTGCGCACCTATCTCCGCGACATGGAGCCGGTGGTGGAGATGGGGCCCGACGCCCTGATCATGGCCGATCCCGGGCTCATCATGATGGTGCGGGAACGCTGGCCCGACCTGCCCGTGCATCTGTCGGTACAGGCCAATGCGGTCAACTATGCGACCGTGCGTTTCTGGTACCGCCAGGGCATCACCCGGGTGATTCTGTCGCGCGAGCTGTCGCTCGAGGAAATTGCCGAGATCCGCGATCAGTGCCCGGAAATGGAGCTGGAAGTCTTCGTCCACGGCGCGCTGTGTATCGCCTACTCGGGACGCTGCCTGCTGTCCGGGTACATGAACCATCGCGACCCCAACCAGGGCGCCTGCACCAACGCCTGCCGCTGGAAATACCAGGCTCACGAAGCGCAGCAGAGCGACACCGGCGATATCCTGCCCAAGGGACCCCTGCCCAAGGGGCCGGGCAGCTGGTCACCGGATGCCACCACTGCCGAGGAACAGCCCCTGATGCTGCTCCAGGAAGCCAGCCGTCCGGACGAGCTGATGCCCGCCTACGAGGACGAGCACGGCACCTACATCATGAACTCCAAGGATCTGCGCGCGGTCCAGCATGTTCCGGAACTGGTGCGCATGGGGATTCATTCCCTGAAAATCGAGGGCCGCACCAAGTCCCACTACTATGTGGCGCGCACCGCGCAGACCTACCGCCGCGCCATCGACGAGGCGATCGCGGACGCGCCATTCGACATGACATTGATGCGCGAACTCGATCACCTCGCCAACCGCGGCTATACCGAGGGCTTCTACCGCCGCCACGTGCCCGAGGCCTATCAGAACTATGGTCAGGGCAGCTCGATGAACGGCCAGCAGCAGTTCGTCGGCGAGATCAGCGGGCTGGATACGCAACACGGCTGGCTCACGGTGGAAGTGAAGAATCGTTTCGAGGCTGGGGATCACCTGGAACTCATCACTCCCGCCGGCAATCTCGGCTTTACCCTGGACCGGCTCGAAAACCTGCGCGGCGAACGCCTCGAGGCCGCGCCCGGATCCGGCCACCGGGTGCGCATCCCGCTGGCGATGTCCGGGCTCGGCGAGCGCGATGCCGAATTCGCGCTGCTGATGCGCCACCACTGAGCGCGGCGCGCGGCTCATGGCCAAACTGGTCCTGGCGGCGGTCATCGCCTACCTGCTGTGGTACGCCTGGCAGCGGGGCAAGGCGCTGCGCACCCTGCCCCCCGAACGCCGCCGCGCGCTGATCTGGCGGGGTCTCAGTATCGGGGTCCCGGCCATCGCCCTGGTACTGGTGCTCAGCGGCCGCGCGCACTGGCTTACCGCTGCCCTGGCGGCACTGCTGCCCATTGCCCGGGGCCTGTTCTCGATGGGCCTGCGCGCCCTGCCTGTGCTGCGCCTGTGGCGCCGCGCGGGCGGGCGCGGTTTCGTGCCCAAATTCCGCACCGCGGTCCTGGAAGTACGCATCGACCCGGGCTCCGGCGCCATCGACGGGCAGGTGTTGCAGGGGCGCCACGCGGGACGGCAGTTGTCCAGCCTGGATCGCGCCGAGCTCGATGCCCTGCTGACCGAGCTGCCCGCCGACGACCGCAAATCCCGCTGGCTGCTCAACGCCTATATCGCGCGCCGCTTCCAGGGCAAGACGGAAGCGCCGCCCAGCGTGGAGCGCCCCGATGAAGAAGAGGCCTGGCGGATTCTCGGCCTGCCACCGGGCGCCGACCGCGACGAGATCCTGCACGCGCACAAGCGCCTGATGCAAAAGCTGCACCCGGACCGCGGCGGTAACGACTACCTGGCCGCCAAGGTCAATGCCGCGCGGGACCTGCTGCTCGACGGTCGCTGAGAGCTTGCGGATTTTCCAGATCTCGCGGCCACAGACCCGGGCGTGTGCCAGAATGGCAAAGCAAAGCAGCACGGGACGCGCATTTTTTCGCCAACTCCGAGGCTGTCTCCCGCCGCTGCTGGCCCCTATAATGGGTGGCCCTGAACCATACCGTCCCGGTGGCACAGCTGGATAGCGCGGCCCCCTCCTAAGGGGCAGGTCAGAGGTTCGAATCCTCTCCGGGACGCCAATTCCCTTGAATCTCCTGTTACTGCAATCCGAGGATTTCATCGACTCGCGGCGGGTTCGGGTCGGCGGCCGACGCCTGACCCATCTGCGCGAGGTTCTGCGGCCGGCGCCGGGCGACGCGCTGCGCGCGGGACTGCTGGACGGCCCCCTGGGTACCGCCACCCTGCTCCACCTGGGCGCCGAAGGCGCCGAGTTTGCGGTACAGCTGGACAGCCCCCCGCCGCCGCCGTCACCGGTCTCTCTGGTGCTGGCGCTGCCGCGGCCCAAGGTGCTGCGCCGCGCCCTGCGCGCGGCGACCCTGTTGGGCACCAAGGAAATCCACCTGATCCACAGCTGGCGGGTGGACAAGAGCTACTGGCAGACACCGCTGTTGGCGCCACAGCGGCTGCGCGAGGAACTCCTGCTGGCCCTGGAGCTGGCGCGGGACACCATGCTCCCCCGTGTGCTCAGCCACCGCCGTTTCAAGCCCTTCATCGAGGATGAACTCGACGCCATTGCCGGCACCCGCCAGCGCCTGATCGCGCATCCGGGGGTCGGTGGCGACCTGGCCAGCGCCCGCGGGCAGCCGCTGATTCTGGCCCTGGGGCCGGAAGGTGGCTTCATCCCCTACGAGGTCGAATGCTTCGGGCAGCGGGGGTTCACGCCGGTATCCCTGGGTGAGCGGATCCTCAGCGTCGAGGTGGCGGTGGCCATGGCGCTGGGTGTCCTGGCGCTGGCCTGAAGGCGCGGCGACGGTTCAGCTGACGGCCAGCGACCCGGGGTGGCGGAAGCACTGTTTGGCCAGCAGGAACAGCGCCTGGGCATCGGCGGCCCCGGCAAGTTCGCGGATCGAATGCATGGCGAAGGTGGGCACGCCCAGATCCAGGGTGGGCACGCCCAGCCGGGTGGCCGTGATCGGCCCTATGGTAGTGCCGCAACCCATGTCATTGCGGGCCACGAAGTGCTGCAACTGGATGTCCGCCGCCCGCGCCCACTCCCGCACCCGGGCGGCGGTCAGGCTGTTGGTGGCGTAGCGCTGGTTGTGATTGATCTTCAGCACCGGCCCCTGGTTGAGCAGCGGCCCGTGACCGGCATCGTGGCGGGTGGGGAAATTGGGATGAATGCCGTGGGCGTTGTCGGTGGACAACAGCAATGAGGCTGCCAGCGCACGGCTGCGGTCGGCGGCATCCGGCAGCAGCCGGGTCAGCACGGACTCCAGGAAAGGCCCCTGGGCGCCACTGGTGGAACCGCTGCCCACCTCTTCGTGATCGCTGCACACCACCAGGCGGGTTTCCTCGCTGTCGGCCTCGATCAACGCGCGGATGCCCACATAGCAGCTGAGCAGGTTGTCGAGACGCGCCGAGGCGATGAATTCCGACTGCAATCCCAGCAGTGCCGGCGCCTGGGTGTCATAGAGACAGAGCTCGTAATCCAGCACCTGATCCGCGGCTATCCCGAGTTCAGCGGCCAGCAGGCCGCGCAGATCCCCGCGGGCGTCGCCGGCCAGTTGCCCGAGCAGGGGCTGGATATCGGTCTCCGGATTGATGCTGCGCTGGCGGTTGGCGTCCCGATCCAGGTGGATCGCCAGACTGGGGATCACTGCCACCGGCCGCCGCAGGTCCACCAGCCGGGCGCGCAAGGCGCCGTCCGCGGTGCGCACCACCACCCGCCCGGCGAGCGACAGATCGCGGTCGAACCAGGGGTTGAGCAGCACGCCGCCGTATACCTCGACGCCGAGCTGGAAGTAGCCGCGCCTGTTGGCCTCGGGCCTGGGCCGCACCATCAGGCAGGGGCTGTCGGTGTGGGCACCCAGCATGCGAATGCCGGTGCGCTGTCGGGCATCGGCACCCAGCGCGAAGGCGACGATAGAGGAGCCATTGCGCACCGTGTAATAGCGACCTCCGGGGCGCAACGCCCAGTCGGCGGTTTCCGGCAGGGCCTCGAAACCCGCGTCGTCGAGCATCCCCGCCAGGCCAGTGGTGGCGTGAAAGGGCGTCGGAGACTGCGCCAGAAAGGCGAGCAGGCCGGCGTTGAAGGTCTCGGCCTGGGTCATTGGTCCGCTCCTCCGCCGTCGGCGGCCTGCGCCTCCAGGCGGCTGAGCAGGCTCGAAGTATCCCAGCGCCCACCGCCCGCGGCCTGCACATCCGCGTAGAACTGATCGACCAGCGCCGCGAGCGGCAGGCGCGCGCCGTTGCGGCGCGCCTCGGCCAGCAGGATATCGAGATCCTTGCGCATCCAGTCGACCGCGAAACCGTGCTCGTACTCGCCGCGGATCATGGTGGCGTGGCGGTTGTCCATCTGCCAGGACTGGGCCGCGCCCTGGGAGATCACCTCGATGACGGCCGCCGCGTCGAGCCCGGCGCGAAGCGCGAAATGGATGCCTTCGGCGAGGCCCTGCACGACGCCGGCGATACAGATCTGGTTCACCATCTTGCACAACTGGCCGCTGCCGGCTGGGCCCAGCAAGCGCACCGCGCGCGCGTAATGGTCGAGGATGGGCGCCGCGCGCGCGAAGGTGTCCGGCGCGCCGCCGCACATCACCGTGAGGCGGCCCTGTTGCGCACCCTGCTCGCCGCCGCTCACCGGAGCGTCCAGAAAACCCAGTCCGAGTTCGCGGCAATGGCCGTCCAGCTCACGCGCGAGTTGCGCAGAGGCCGTGGTGTGATCGACGAACACGGCGCCGGGCGCCATGGCCGCGAGGGCACCCTGCGCGCCCAGCGCGATCTCGCGAACGTCGGCATCGCGCCCCACGCAGGCGAACACCACCTGGGCGTCGGCCGCGGCGGCAGCCGGGCTGGGCGCGACGCGCCCTGTGAACTGCCGGTGCCAGGCCGCGGATCTGGCCGGAGTCCGGTTGTACACAGCCACGTCCAGGCCGGCGCGGCTGAGGTGGCCGGCCATGGGAAACCCCATCACACCCAGGCCGATAAAGGCAACTTTTTCGCTCATGTCAGCACCCCTTTGCCATCCCCCTGCCGCGTCCAATGATCGCTGCCCCTGAGATACCGGGGTTCGAGGTGCTCGGGGGATATCAGCGCCCCGGCGGCCCACAGGGGTTCGGCGAGGCGCAGCACATCGACGGCGAGCGCCGCCAGCTCCTGTTTCACCGGGCGCACCGGCAAATCCGGCGGCGCCGCTTGCCAACCGTTGCCCAGCGCGGCCGGCAGCTGTTTTCCGAGCAGCGCTGCGACGGCCTGCGCCATGGCCGCGGGAGAATCGAGACAATCCTCGCTCAGCGCGACCACCAGCGCGCCCTGGCGCCGGTAGAGCCCCCAATACAGCTGGCCCATGCGGGCATCGACCGCCGGCAACACCAGCTCAGCATCCGCCACCACTCCGGCGCGGACACCCGCCTGCGCGAGCGCGGCGAGCGAGGACACCGGAATCACGCCCAGGCCGGCGCCGAACGCCAGGCCCTGCGCCACCCCGATACCGATCCGCAGCCCGGTGAAGGAGCCGGGGCCGACTCCCACTGCCAGCGCATCGAGCTGTTCGAGGCGGTAGCCGCCTTCGGCGAGCAGTTCATGGATTGCGGGGAGCAGTAATCGATTGTGGCCGCGCGGCTCGGTGATCCGCCGTTCCAACACCTCGTCGCCCATGCCCAGCGCCACCGAGCACAGATCCGCGGAAGTTTCGATTGCCAGCGACGCCATCAGCCAAGGTCCGCAGCCAGAAGAAAGATCGCATCACGACAAGGGGGAAACGCGCAAGGGCAGTCGTATGGAAACGACTGCCCTTGGTGACGACCGAGCCCGCGAAGCAGGTCCGGGAGTGCGGGAATTCTCGGCGATCGCCCCGCCGGGCCGGTCACTCCGACTTCGCGGCCGCCGCCGAAGCTGCCTTGCCGGGCGGCCGACCGCGGGTACCCGCGCCGCGCCGGCGTGCCCCGGCCGGCGCCCGGGTTTTCGCGGTTTGTGCCCGAGCGCCGCGTGCGCCTCTGGTACCGGCTTTCCTGGTCGCGGGTTTCGCGCTTCGCGCCGGCGCCGCCTTTTTGGCGGTGGCTGTTTTCGCAGTTGTCGCCTTGACCGCACCGACGGTCTCGTCGCTCACCACACCTTTCTTTTCCAAGGCCTTCAGGCCTTCCTGGATTTTTTTCTCTGCCGCCTTGATGCGCCGCTCCGCCTTGACCTCGGAGGATCTCAGTTTGCGTTGATCGGCGGCCGTGCGGCGTTTGAGCCAGCGCTGTTCGAATTTTCCGAGCGCCGCGGCCAGCTCCTTGCTGCGTCGTACCTCCATGGTCTTGCGCACCTTGTCGACGCGGGCGCTGGCGCGCTCGACCACTTCATCCCTGGCAGCGATCAACTTGGCGAGCTTGCGTTCCGCCATCGCCTTACGCGCACGTTCCCGCGCCTCTTCCATGGCCGAGGTCTCCTTGCGCACGTTTTCCCGGGCCCGAACCAATGCCGCCTGGGCTGTCTTGGTTCCCGTCTGGACGGCTTTCTCACGCAGGGATTTCACTTGCGCCCGCGCCTTGGCAAGTTTGGCTGATTGTTGCGAAACCACCTTGCGCGCTGCTGCCAGCGCCGATTCAGCCTGCTTGATGTTCGCTTTGCTATCGACTTTTGTTTCGGCCATTCGACGTCTCCTTGAAGTGCGGGAATTTTTTGTTCCCGGCAAGTTAACGTTCCGAAGTTTATAGAAGCACTTTTGAGTTGTCTATTGACCGAAGAATTTTTTTGGTGCAGGGATATACTTCCAAAAATTTCGACTATGCGGAAATCTCGGGAAGATATTGGTCGATCAGAGCCCGCATCGCGGCGATATGCCAGTCACTATCGTTCAAACAGGGAATCAGCTTCAAGCTATCGCCACCGGCGCCGCGGAAGAGCTCCGCATTCTGTTCGCCGATTTCCTCCAGGGTCTCCAGGCAGTCGGCGGCAAACGCCGGGCAGATCACATCGACGCGGGAAATTCCATCTGCTGCCCACTGCAACAGGGTTTGGTCGGTGTAGGGTTGCAGCCATTGCTGGCGCCCAAACCGCGACTGATAGGCGATCTGCCACTGGTCGGCGTCCAACTGCAACGCCTCTGCCAACAACTTCGCGGTAGCGCGACACCGATCGGGGTAGGGATCGCCGAGATCGGCACAACGCTGCGGAATGCCGTGAAAGGACATCAACAGGCGATCGCCGCGACCCTGGTCGCGCCAATGGGCGCGCACGCTGTCGGCCAGAGCGGATATATAGGCGGGGTGATCGGCGTAGTCCTTGATCTGGCGCAACTCGGGAATGTTGCGCGTCTGCTTCACAATATCCGCTATCCGGTCGTAGACGGGTGCGGTGGTGGTCGCGGAATACTGGGGAAAAAGCGGGATCACCAGCAGAGTCTCGGCACCTGCGGCCTGGAGTTCGCGCAACCCTCGGGCGATACCCGGATCTCCGTAGGTCACCGCCCAGCGCACCGCCGCGCCGGGCAGCTCGTTCTGCAATTTTTCGGCAAGGCCCCGCGTGTAGCCGCGCAGCGGTGAGCCCGCCGGGCCCCAGATGGCAGCATAGGCACGCGCCACGCGAGCGGCGCGCAGCGGAATGATCAGGCCGTTCAGCAGCGGCCACCACAGCAGCCGGGGCAGCTCGACGACCCGGGAATCGAGCAGAAACTCGCGCAGGAAGCGGCGCACCTCGCGCTTCGTGGGCGCCTGGGGCGAACCCAGGTTGACCAGCAGGATGCCACAGTGGACCCGGGAGTCACCGTTCACCGGCAGCGCCCTCGGCAGCCGAGCAGAGGCGGCGCTATTGCAGCGCCTCCAGGAGCCTGGCCTGGACCTGTGCCAGGGAGCCCACTCCGTCCACGCGCCGATAACGGGTCGGCCCCTGGGGATGACGCTGGACGTAATCCTGATAGAAAGCGACCAGGAGTTCGGTCTGCTCGTGGTAGACACGCAGGCGGTTGCGTACCGTGTCCTCGCAGTCGTCGGCACGCTGTGCGAGCGGCTCCCCGGTAACATCGTCGACGCCGGGATTACGCGGCGGATTGTGCTCCAGGTGATAGACCCGGCCGGAAGGTTCGTGCACGCGGCGGCCGCTGAGACGCTGGACGATGACGTCGTCGTCGACATGGATCTCGACCACTCGATCGATCTCGATGTCGGCGTCCTCCACCGCTTGCGCCTGGGGAATGGTGCGGGGAAAACCGTCGAACAGGAATCCTTCCCTGCAATCCGGCGCGGCGATGCGCTCCCGCACCAGGGCAATGATCAGATCATCGGGAACCAGCCCTCCGGAGGCCATGATGTCCTTGGCCTTCATGCCCAGCTCGGTGCCGGCGCTGACCGCGGCGCGCAGCATGTCACCGGTGGAGATCTGCGGAATATCGAAACGCGAGCAGATGAACTCGGCCTGAGTGCCCTTGCCTGCGCCCGGCGGCCCCAACAGAATGATACGCATAGGAAAATCTCCGCAACATCGGCGACGCACCCTTGCGCGGCGCAATAAGGCGGGCAACCTTACACAGAATCGGGAATCGCCTCAACACCAAATCCGACTCACCAAATCCGCCCCACCAAATCCGCTCCGCCAAATCCGATCGAGCGTTCGACGCGCGTCTTTCAATCCGGGCAATCGGCGCCACTGTCCTGTTTGACGCGCAACCACAGCGCCTCTTTGGCGGACGGCGCTAGCGCGCTGAAGGCTTCGACGTCGGCGTCCAGCGCAGCGAGCATGGCAGCGAAGCGCCGCTCGAACTTGCGATTGGCTGCGCGCAGCGCGGCATCGCTGTCGACACCCAGGTGGCGCGCGAGATTGACACAGGCGAACAGCAGATCGCCCAACTCTTCCTCGGTATGCGCGGCATCACCCGTGGCCACCGCGGCTTCGACCTCGGCCAGTTCTTCGCGAATCTTGGCCGGCACCAACGACCAATCCGGCCAGTCGAAGCCGGTCCGGGCGGCTCGCTTCTGCAGCTTCGCCGCCCGCGCCGGCGCCGATAGCGTCAAGGGTATCTCGCCCAGCGGGCCAGTGGCGCCCCTGGCCTCCCGCTCGCGCTGCTTGATCCGCTCCCAGGTTTCTTTGACGGCGGCGGTATCCGGCGCACCGGTCTCCCGAGACCGCTGACTCTCCAAGGTGCCATCGGGAAATACATGCGGGTGCCGGCTGAGCAGCTTTTCGACCAGTCCGGATACGATGGTGGCGAAATCGAACCAGCCGCGCTCGCGACCCAGTTGCGCGTAGAACACCACCTGAAACAACAGATCGCCGAGCTCTTCCGGAAGGTGTCCGTAATCCTCGCGTTCGATGGCATCGATCACCTCGCAGGCCTCTTCCAGGGTGTGTGGCGCGATACTGCGAAAATCCTGGCGCAGATCCCAGGGACAGCCGCTTTGCGGATCTCGCAGCCGAGCCATGAGTTCCAGCAATTCGGCAATATCTCGCTTGGCGGACATAAGTGATTTCCCGGACAGTTCAGTCGGTGAGACGGCGTACTTCGATGACGTTGGGCAGACGTTCCAGGCGGACGATGACATCGCGCAACGAGTCCATTCCCGGCACCTCGAAACCGAGATCCACGGTGGCGACCCCGTCCAGGGTATCGCCGCTGTGCAGGGTCAGGATGAACACCCGGGCGTCGTCCAGCACCCGGGTGATGTCGCGCAGCAGGCCGGCGCGATCATAGGCGGTGACGCGCAGCCTGAGCTCATAGGCGGTGGCCGGGCTGGCTCCCCAGCTGACCTCCAGCACCCGCTTCGGTTGGGTGGCGCGCAGGCGCAGCAGGTTGCCGCAGTCGGCGCGGTGGATGGTCACCCCGCGGCCGTGGGTCAGATAGCCGGCGATTTCGGCACCGGGTTCTGGCAGGCAGCACTGAGCGGTACGGGTGAGCAGATCACCGACCCCGTAGATGTAGAAATCCGACTCCGCGAAGCGCTGAGCAGAGCGCCGCGCGGCCGGCCTGGGCGCGGCGCGATCGCGCTGGCGTTCGGTAAACACGCGCCGCACCACCTGATCGAGCGCGAGGGTGCCGGCGCCGATGGCCTCGTAGAGTCCGTCGGTACTGGTACGATTGAAGGCATGCGCCAGGGCATCGAGATCCGTGTCCGCGAAACCGAGCTGGCGCAACTCCCGCTCCAACTGCTGCTTGCCGGCGCTGCGGTTGTCATCCTGCTCCAGTTCGCGGAACCACTGCCGCACTTTGGCGCGCGCCCGCGCGGTAGTCAGATAACCCAGCGAGCGCACCAGCCAGTCGCGGCTGGGCGCGGGCTGGCGGCCGGCGATGATCTCCACCTGCATGCCGGTTTGCAGCGGGCGATTGAGGGAATAAATGGCACCATTGATCTTGGCGCCCCGGCAGCGATGACCCACCTCGGTGTGGATCCGGTAGGCGAAATCCAGGGCGGTGGCGCCGCGCGGAAGATCCACCACATGCCCCTCGGGAGTGAACACATAAATCCGCTCCGGAGCCTGGTCGACGCGCAGATAGTCTTCCATCCCCGCGCTGCCCAACTCCTCGTGCCACTCCAGCACCTGCCGCAGCCAGGCGATGCGCTCCTCATAACCGCCATCGCCGCCCGCGGGGTCGTCGCCATCCTTGTAGCGCCAATGGGAGCAGAGCCCGAATTCGGCCTCATCGTGCATTTCCTGGGTACGGATCTGAATTTCCACCACCCGTCGCCCGGGCCCGATCACCGCGGTGTGCAATGAACGGTAGCCGTTGCTCTTCGGCGAGGCGATGTAATCGTCGAATTCCTTGGGAATATTGCGCCACAGGCTGTGGACGATGCCCAGCACCGCGTAGCAGTCGCTGATTTCGGGAACCAGCACCCGCACCGCGCGGAGGTCGTAGATCTGCGAAAAACCCAATCCCTTGTTGTGCATCTTTTTCCAGATGCTGTAGATGTGCTTGGGACGGCCACTGACCTGGGCATGCTTGCCGAGCTGGTCGAGAGCGTGTTCCAGGGTGGCGATCACTTCGTCGATATAGTGCTGCCGATCGGTGCGCTTTTCTTCCAGCAACCGAGCGATGCGTCGGTACTCCGCCGACTCCAGGTAGCGAAAGGCGAGATCTTCCAGCTCCCATTTCAGAAACCCGATGCCCAGGCGATGGGCGAGCGGCGCGTAGATGTCGAAGACCTCGCGCGCCACCCGCCGTTGGCGTTCCGGATCGCCGTCGCGCGCCGCGTGCAGGGCCCAGGTGCGCTCGGCGATCTTGATCAGGGCGACGCGCATGTCCTCGATCATGGACACCAGCATGGCGCGCAGCTTGGCGGTCTGTTGCGCCGGTTCCACCCCCAGCACCGGCTGCTCGGAGGTACTGCGCAGCTCTTCGATCACGGCCATGCGCTGCACGCCCTCGATGAGCCTGGCGACGTCGGCGCCGATCTGCTCCCCGACCCGTTGCACAGAAATCAGGCTGCCCCGCACGGCGCGGTAACACATCCCTGCCGCCAGGCCCTCGGCATCCATGAAGAGTTCCGCGAGAATCCCGGTGATCTCGACGCCGGCGGCCAGCGCGGCCGGGGCTTCGCTGGCAACCAGCTCGGCAGCCGCGGTCACCAGGCCGGTCTTGCGCGCGTCCCACTCCGAACGCTGCGCGAGCCCGCCGATCCAGTCCGCCAGCAGCGGATCGGCCAGATTCTCCAGTTGCGGGAAGCTTCGTACCTGAACCATGGAATCCGGCCGCGTGCGGTCTCAGTGAGAGAGAAACAAACCCGAGGAAAGATAGCGGTCGCCGCGATCCGTGATGATGGAGACGATCACGGCATCGCTCAGTTCGCTCGCCAGGCGCAGCGCGCCGGCCACGGCGCCGCCGGAAGAAGCGCCGCAGAAAATCCCTTCGCGGCGCGCCAACTCGCGGGTCATGTCCTCGGCCTCGGCCTGTTCGATATCCATGGTTCGATCGACCAATCCGGCGTCGAAGATCCCCGGCAGGTAGGCCTCGGGCCAACGCCGGATGCCGGCGATACTGGAACCCTCGGCGGGTTGCAGTCCGACGATCTGAATCCCCGGATCGACGCTCTTGAGGTATTGGGAGACACCCATGATGGTGCCCGTGGTGCCCATGGAGCTGACGAAATGCGTGATCGCGCCCCCGGTCTGCCGCCAGATCTCCGGCCCGGTGGTTTCGCGATGGGCACGCGGGTTGTCGGGATTGTTGAACTGGTCGAGGACTACTCCCCGACCCTGGGCGCGCATCTCCAGGGCCAGATCCCGGGCGCCTTCCATGCCCGCTTCCTTGCTGACCAGCACCAGCTCGGCGCCGTAGGCCGCCATCGCCGCCTTGCGCTCCTCGGTCATGTGATCGGGCATGATCAACACCATCCGGTAGCCCTTGATGGCGGCGACCATGGCCAGCGCGATACCGGTATTGCCGCTGGTGGCCTCGATCAGGGTGTCTCCGGGCTTGATCTCGCCGCGGGCTTCCGCGCCCTGGATCATGCCCAGGGCGGGACGATCCTTCACGGAGCCGGCAGGGTTGTTGCCCTCCAGCTTGACCAGGATGACGTTGTTGCGGCCTGCGGTCAGGCGCTGGAGCCGCACCAGGGGGGTATTGCCCACGCAGGATTCGATGGTTGGGAACGCCATTAGCGGATACCTCACCTGCTGCCGGGCAGCCATTCTACCCTCGACGCGAGACCCGACGCTCGGCGCCGGGTCAGTGCATGCAATCCCCGCTCAACAGGGCAAAAGCGAGCGCCTGCTCGCGCTCATCGGACAGACTGATCCAGATACGGGTGACGCCGCGCGCCGCCAACAACTGTCGCGCGCGGCCGTGACTGTGGACCCGCGGAGCGCCGCCGGGTTCCGGCAGCACCGCAAAATCCTGCCAGGACACGGCGCCGATACCCGTGCCCAGGGCCTTGCCCAAGGCTTCCTTGGCGGCAAACCGCTTGGCCAGCCAGGCTTCCGGGCGGCGCTGGCGACACCACAGCGCCAACTCCTCGGGGCGCAGGATGCGCGCGGCAAAGCGCTCGCCGCGACGATCCAGTGCCGCCGCGACCCGGGAGATGGCGACTATATCGGTGCCCACACCGAGAATCATCCCGGGGGCTCCGCCGCCGGGCCCAGGCGCCGGAACAGCTCCCTGCTGCGCAGCGGACGCTCGCCCAGGTGTTCGGCCAGGGCGGTGCGCAGTAACCGCTTGGCGCAGCGGCGGGTATCGGGATCGCGGTAGTCGTCGGCCGCCATGGCGAGCAGATGACACCCCCGAAACCCTGTACTGCCCGGACCGCGCCGCGCGCCCGAAGCGGGTATCAGGCCGCTCCCGGGCATGAATCCATAGCAGTCGTCGGCATCCAGGGACACGCCGTCGGCGGTGCGGTCGAGGGCAAACCCATAACCCAGTTCCGCCAGCAGTTGCAGTTCGAAGCGGCGCAGCAGCGGCTCCGGCTCGCCCTGCCCGGCAAGACCGCGGAGCAGCCGGCCGTAGCCCTCGTACAGCGCCGGGTGCGGATCCCATTCCGGCAGCAGGCGCATCAGCAGCTCGTTCACATAGAGGCCGAGGTAAAGGGCGCGCCCGGGGGGCACGGGCGTGCCTTCGACGGCGGGCTCGGCCCGGATCAGGGTCTTGAGATCACCGCGACCGCTCCAGGCCACGACCAGGGGCACAAAGGGCTGGCCAGCGAGCCGGGAGCGCCGGCCGCCGCGGGCGACCACCCGCAAACGACCGGCGCCGCGCGCGAACAGATCGACCAGCAGACTGGTTTCGCGATAGGGGCGTCGATGGAGGACATAGGCGATTTCTTCGTTTTCGGACACCGCGACAAACTCCCTCGTGGCTCAAGCGCCGTCGCGATATCCCAGACTGCGCAACGCGCGCTCGTCGTCGGACCAGCCGCTCTTGACCTTGACCCACAGGCGCAGCATCACCTGCTTGCCGAGCAGGGACTGGATATCCTGACGGGCCTGCTCACCGATTTTCTTGATCCGCTGACCGCCGTCGCCGATGATGATTCTTTTTTGTCCATCGCGCTCCACCAGGATCAGCACACTGATGTGGCAGATGCGCTCCTCGTCGCGGAACTCCTCGATCTCGACAGTGGTGCTGTAGGGCAGCTCCGCGCCCAGCTGTCGGGTGATCTTCTCGCGCACGATTTCGGCGACCAGAAAGCGCTCGCTGCGATCGGTGTACTGATCCTCTGGAAAGCAGAAGGCGCCGACCGGCATATGCTTTCTGACCAGCGTTTCCAGGCGCTCCAGATTCCTGCCGTTCAGGGCCGATATCGGCAGATACTCCGCGGCCGGAAACCATGCCGACAGCTCCGCCATCCGCGGCAACAGGACATCGGGTTCGACCAACCGGTCGACCTTGTTCAGCACCACCACCACGGGTACCCGCGCGCGGCGCACCTGTTCGGCCACCGCGGCATCCGCCGAGGTCCAGATGTCTCGGTCGACCACGAACAGGATGAGATCGACATCCCGCATCGCCGTCAGGGCGGCACGGTTGAGGTACCGGCCCATGGCGCGGCTCTGGCGATCATTGATGCCGGGGGTGTCCACGTACAGCATCTGATACTCACCCTCGGTCTTGATGCCAAGAATGTTGTGGCGGGTAGTCTGCGGCCTGCGCGAGGTGATGCTGAGCTTGTGGCCGAGCAAATGGTTGAGCAGGGTGGACTTGCCCACATTGGGCCGTCCAACGATGGCGGCATAGCCACAGTGCTTGGTATTCATGTCCGCAGCTCCGGAACCAGCAGGGCCAGGGCACGCGCGGCGGCGCGCTTTTCGGCTTCGCGGCGGCTGCCGGCGCTGGCAGTAACCGGGCCGGCGAGCAGTGACACCGAACAGGCGACCTCGAAGCGCCGCGCGTGATCCGGGCCGGACGCCCCGGTCACTTCGTAGACCGGCAAGGGCGCGCCGCGCGCCTGCAGGAATTCCTGCAGGCGGGTTTTCTCGTCGCAGGCGTCGGGCTCGGCGATGGCGCGTTGCAGCGGACCTGCGAACCAGTGCGCGATGCGTTGCCGACAGGGCTCCAGCCCGCCGTCGAGCCAGATGGCGCCCAGAATCGCCTCCAGGACCCCGGCCAGAATATTTTTGCGCCGCGCGCCGCCGTCGCGACGCTCGCCCTTGCCGAGCCGTACCAACTCGGGAATGCCCATCTCGCGGGCGATCCCGGCCAGGCAGCTGCCGCTGACGAGGCGCGCGCGCAGGCGGCTCAGCTCTCCCTCGGAAAAATCGGGAAACCCATGGTACAGCAGTTCGCCGACCACCAGCCCCAGCACGGCGTCGCCAAGGAATTCGAGCCGCTCGTTGTTGGGGGAGCCACAGCTGCGATGGGTCAGGGCGAGGCGCAGCAGCCCGGCGTCCGCGAACGCATAACCGCCGAATTCGTCCGCCTCGCCGCCGCGCTCAGCCACCACCGCTACGCGCGTCAATCGCGGGAACTGTCATAAACATTGTGGAACCTGACCACCGCATCGACATTGCCGAGCAGCGGTACCCTGCGCTCGTAATCCAGCGAGACCAGGATTTTCTCCGCGCTGCGCTCGATCTCGACCATCTTGAGATCGATATCGTCGACATTGTTGATCACAAACTGTTTGTAGAGCTTCTGGCGAATGCCCTGATCGGACAGCGAGCGGACGTCGTCGTCGCCCAGGGCCGCGAAGGATTGCGCCACGGTGTAGTTGTCGAGATAGAGCGGACCGAGGCGAAACAGCACCGTCAGACAGAAACCGATTACCAGCAGGGCGAACAGAAAGCCCAGCAACGAGAGACCGCTTTCCCTGCTCATGACCATATCTCATCCTCCGGAGGTTATTGGATTCTGCCAACCCGATCAAAGCTCGGCAAGCTGAAGAAATCATCCCAGTGCATCCATACCAGAAACGCCTTGCCGACGATATTCTGCTCCGGGACTGCTCCCCAGGCACGGCTGTCGAAGCTGTTGTCGCGGTTGTCGCCCATCATGAAGTAGTGGCCCGCCGGAACCACGGTGTGATAGTTCAATCCGTATTCGCCAGCCCTGTGGCGCCTGCGGATCAAGTGCTCGGTGTCCCCCAGCTGCTCCGACATCACCTGGTAACCGGGCTCCAGTTCCAGATAGTCGAGCGCGGCAGGCTGCTGAGACATCCGCTCCCCGTTGACATAGAGAATGTTGTTGGCCACGCGGATGTCGTCGCCGGGCAGGCCGATCACCCGCTTGATGAAATAGCGCTGGTCCGCGGGGGGGAAGAACACCATGACATCACCCCGTCGGGGCTCGCCGACCGGCACTACCTTGGTACCGACCACCGGCAGGCGCAGCCCGTAGGCGAACTTGTTGACCAGGATGAAATCGCCGACTTCCAGGGTCGGAATCATGGATCCCGAAGGGATCTGAAAGGGCTCGACCACGAAGGAGCGCAGCACCAGCACCACGAACAGCACCGGAAAGAAGGGCGCCAGGGCATCGACATACCAGACAGGTTTGGCCTCGCGGTCACGGCGCCGCAACACCAGCCGATCGATAAGCCAGGCCACACCTGTCACCGCGGTCAACACCACCAGAATCAGCGGGAAATCGAGATTCATGTCCTGTCGTCCTTATCCTTCCGTCTTGAGTACCGCCAGGAATGCTTCCTGGGGAATCTCCACTCTGCCCACTTGCTTCATCCGCCGCTTGCCGGCCTTCTGCTTTTCGAGCAACTTCTTCTTGCGCGTAATGTCACCGCCATAACACTTGGCGGTGACATTCTTGCGCAACGCCTTCACCGTGGTCCGCGCAATCACGTGCCCGCCCAGAGCCGCCTGAATGGCGACATCGAACATCTGCCGGGGAATCAACTCCTTCATGCGTTCCGTCAGCAGGCGCCCCTTGCTCTGCGCCTGATCGCGGTGAACGATCGCGGCCAGCGCATCGACCCGTTCACCGTTGATGAGAATATCGAGACGCACCAAGGGTGCCTGCACAAAACGCAGGAAATGATAGTCGAGGGAGGCAAAACCCCGGCTCGCTGACTTGAGTCGGTCGAAGAAATCCATGACCACTTCGCTCATCGGCAATTCGTAGGTCAGTGAAACCTGCTTGCCGACGTACCGCATATCGCGCTGCACACCCCGCTTTGTCTCGCACAGGCCGATGACGTTACCCAGATATTCCTGGGGGACGAGGATGTCGACCTCGCAGATCGGCTCGCGCATCTCGGCGCTGCGCGCCGGGCTGGGCAGCGACGAGGGGCTGGAATAGTGGCCGATCGCGCCGTCGGTCGTCACCACTTCGTACTGCACGGTGGGCGCGGTGGTGATCAGGTCGAGGTCGTACTCCCGCTCCAGCCGCTCCTGGACGATCTCCATGTGCAGCATGCCCAGGAAACCGCAGCGAAACCCGAAACCGAGGGCATCCGAGGTCTCGGGCTCATAGAGTAGAGAGGCATCGTTGAGCTTGAGTTTTTCGAGCGCCACCCGGAATGCCTCGAAATCGTCCGAATCCACCGGAAACAGCCCGGCGTACACCTGGGGCCGGACGCGCTGAAAGCCAGGCAGTGCCGGCACCTGATCGGCGCCCTGGGCGGTCACCAGGGTGTCGCCCACGGGAGCGCCGTGGATATCCTTGATACCGGCGACCACGAAGCCCACCTCGCCGGCCCCCAGGGATCCGGTCTCGACCCGTTTCGGCGTGAACACGCCGATACCGTCGACCGCGTGGCTTCTGCCGGTGCTCTTGACCAGCACCCTGTCCTTGGTGCGGAGCCTGCCCTGCTTGACCCGTACCAGGGACACGACCCCGAGATAATTATCGAACCAGGAATCGATGATCAACCCCTGGAAGGGCGCATCGCGATCACCCTGGGGAGCAGGTACGCGGGCGATCAGCCGCTCCAGAATTTCCTCGATACCCAGGCCGGTCTTGGCACTACAGCGCACCGCGTCGACCGCCTCGATGCCGATGATCTCCTCGATCTCCTGGGCCACCCGCTCGGGATCGGCCTGCGGCAGGTCGACCTTGTTCAATACCGGGATGACTTCGAGACCCTGGGCGATGGCGGTATAACAGTTGGCTACCGACTGGGCCTCCACCCCCTGGGCTGCATCGACCACCAGCAGAGCGCCTTCACAGGCGGCGAGCGAACGCGACACCTCGTAGGAGAAATCGACATGGCCCGGCGTGTCGATGAAATTCAACTGATAGAGCTCGCCATCGGCAGCGCGATAATCGAGGGTCACGCTTTGCGCCTTGATGGTAATGCCGCGCTCGCGCTCGATATCCATGGAATCCAGCACCTGCTCCGCCATCTCCCGATTGCTCAGGCCACCACAGATCTGGATGAAGCGATCGGCGAGCGTGGATTTGCCGTGATCGATGTGCGCGATGATGGAAAAATTGCGGATATGATCGAGATCGGGCACTGGCTGGGCTCGAGAACCCCCGCACGGACGGGGGTCGGAAAAGTGGCCGCGAGTCTAGCCTATTTGCCCCGGTGCCGCCATGACGGCACCGGGGCCTCGCCATCACCTGTAGCGTGGACTAGTGGGCCATGCGGTTAATTAGGTAACGCTCAGAGCCACTGTGCTGGTGCGAA
>OJBO01000221.1_pt1 | contig 34940 bp, 29 predicted proteins | sample 1590461 | NCBI WGS metagenome assembly OJBO01 (sample SAMN05416836, study PRJEB24817) | seawater metagenome | isolation source: Sea water | place: Canada:Atlantic | collected 2013-07 | reverse complement strand
GGGTTAAGTTGGCGGTGGCGGTGGGCGCAATGGTCCTGACCTTCGTTGCGCTGGTGGCGCTAGCCAATGGCATTCTGGGCGGGGTTGGCGGATGGTTCGGCTATCCCGATCTTAGCTTTCAGCAGATTTTGGGTTTCGTGTTTGCGCCAGTGATGTTCCTGATCGGTGTGCCGTGGAGCGAGGCCGGAATTGCGGGCGGATTGTTCGGCACCAAAATCGTGCTCAACGAATTTGTTGCCTTCATCGAACTGGGCGCATTGGACCCGGGTGTATTCAGCCAGCGGACGGCGGCCATTGTCACCTTTGCGCTATGTGGCTTTGCCAATTTCAGCTCAATTGCGATCCAGATGGCGGTGACCGGCGGGCTGGCGCCCAACCAGCGGCCTGTGATTGCGCGGTTGGGCCTGCGCGCACTGGCTGCCGGCAGCCTTGCAAATTTAATGAGCGCGGCTCTGGCAGGACTCTTCCTGCCCTATTAAAGCGTTCAACCATGTCTGACATTGCCTCTGTATCGCTGTCCCGCCCGCTGGACGATATTGCCAACGAGCTGGGGCGCAGTTTCGCCGAATACGGCTTTGGCGTCATTCGCGACCACGGGATCGATCCTGTCCTGATCGAGCGGGCGGAAGCAGCATCCAAAGCGTTCTTCGCACTGCCGGAGGAAACCAAGCGTGCTTACAAACTGGAAGGCGGCGGCGGTGCGCGCGGCTACACCCCGTTCGGGACGGAAAAAGCCAAGGATGCGGCAGTCCATGATTTGAAGGAATTCTGGCACGTCGGGCGAGATCTGCCCGAAGGCCATGCGCTGGCAGAGTACATGGCGCCCAATATCTGGCCCGCCGAAGTACCCGAATTTCGAGAGATATTTGAGGAACTGTATGGCGCATTCGACGCGGCGGGCACGCGGGTGCTGAAGGCGATTGCCCTGCATTTGGGGCTGCCACGCGATTTCTTCGATTCGACAGTTGCCGATGGCAATTCGGTGATGCGGCTGCTGCACTATCCGCCGCTTGACAGCGAAGATGCGCAGGGCGCCATCCGTGCCGCAGCGCATGGCGACATCAACACGATCACACTGCTGCTGGGCGCAGAGGAAGCCGGGCTGGAGCTGTTGACGCAAAGCGGTGAGTGGCTGGCGGTCGATCCTCCGGCCGGTGCTCTGGTGGTCAATATCGGGGATATGCTCGAACGGCTGACGGGCGGCGTGCTGCGATCCACCACCCACCGCGTGGTCAATCCCCACGGGCAAGCGGCCCGGCATGCGCGGTATTCCATGCCGTTCTTTCTTCATTTTCGGCCCGACTATTTGATTGACCCGGCAACATTGATGGCAGCGCAGGATTCCGAGTCGGACCGCCGTGGCGGTGCGATTGGAGCGACTCAGCCACCGATTACCGCGCATGACTTCCTGCTGGAGCGATTGCGCGAGATCAATCTCACCTGATTTTGGCTTAAGGTTCCACAGATTTTGGAATCAAGATGATATGTTGCATTGCAGCAACACTGTCTTAGCGCTTGGGAAAGAAAGCTTTTTCCGCATATTTCCGGACAGATGATGCCATAGGTGTCTCACTGGTGCGGCAGTGTCATATTGCCGCAACAATTTGTGGCGCTAGGGGCAGGCATCGGCGCGCCGCAGCAATCGCTGGCGCATCTTCCAGATTTAACAACGCACCCTGATCCCAGACCAAGCGAACTTTTCTGCAAGGAACTGTCCCCATGAAACTGAAGTATCTCCTCGCCGCCAGCGTCGCCACAATCGGCACAGCTGTTGTCCTGCCTGCCCCGCTTGCTGCGCAGCAGATTACATCCGGCATCGAAGGCACGGTGTCGGCAGCCGACGGCGCCCCGCTTGCAGGTGCGACCGTGGTCGTCACCGACACGCGGACCGGCCAGAGCCGTACGCTGAACACAGACAATGACGGTTCGTTCCGTGCAGGTTCGCTGGTTCCGGGCGGCCCCTACACCGTGACCACGACTGCTGCCGGTTATGAAGGCCAGTCGGTCGAAGACCAGTTCATCACGGTTTCCGGGAATACTTCGTTCGATTTCGAGCTGGCTTCGTCCACCATCGCCAGCGATGACAATGTTATCATCGTTACCGCACAGCGGGCCGGTGTTTCGCAGCTCGCCGTCGGACCAGGCACTGCCTTCGATACTGCCACGCTGGAAGCTTTCCCCTCGATCAGCCGCGACGTACGCGACATTATCCGTATCGATCCCCGCGTCAGCCTCGACCGCGATAACGAAGTCGATCGTATTTCCTGCCTCGGCGGGAATGACCGGTCGAATACCTTCACGGTCGATGGAATCGTCCAGGCGGACGTTTTCGGCTTGAACGGCACGCCGTTTGCTTCGCGCAACTCGCTGCCTTTGCCGTTTGATGTAATCCGTGAAACTTCGGTTGAATTCGCTCCCTTTGATGTCGAATATTCCGACTTTACCGGCTGCCTCGTCAACGTTGTGACGAAGTCGGGCGAGAATCAGTTCCACGGTTCCGCATTCTTCACCTTCCGCAACGAAGACCTGCGCGGCAACTCAATCGACGGGGCGGATTTCATTCCCGCCGCGTTCGAGGAAAAGCGCTGGGGCGCAACACTGGGCGGTCCGATCGTTCCTGATCGCCTGTTCTTCTATGCCGGTTATGAAGAAACCGACCTTGGCGATACCAACGATTTTGGTCCTTCCGGCGCCGGCTTTCCTAACGAAGCAACCTTCGTCACCCAGGCCGATTTCGACCGTTTCTCGCAGATCGCCCAGAGCCAGTACGGCCAGGATGTCGGCGAATATCCCCGCTCCCTGCCGGAATCGAGCGTGCGTTATTTCGGACGTCTGGACGCCTACATCACCGAAGACCAGCGTCTGGAGGCCACTTACCAGCGGCTTGAAGAAACCAATGTCGAAAGCGATTTCGGCGGCGACAGCCTGACGGGCCTGAATTCGTTCGAGGACGAAGGCACGATTTCCGATTATTACTCGGTCCGCCTCTATTCCAACTGGTCCGACAAGATCAGCACCGAATTGCGCCTGAGCCGTGCCGATGTAGCCGACGTTCAAGGGCCAGTCGGGGGCGGCGAAGCGCAATCGGACAATCCGATTGTACGTCTGAATGTCGGGGTCACCGGACCCAATGGCGACAATGGCATTCTGTCGACTGGCCCCGGCATCTTCCGCTCTGCCAACGCGCTGAATTCCAATGTCGATCAGGGCCGGTTCCAGATGAACATCGACGGCGGCGATCATCAGTTCAAGATCGGTGCCGAGGTCAACGATCTTTCGGTGTTCAACCTGTTCGCCATCAACGCGACCGGTTCGCTTTACTTCGCCAATCTCGATGATTTTGCTGACGGCATCCTGACCACCGGGACAACGTTTTTCCCTGATGCGGACGAGATTGTTGCCGGCGAATCTTACGGCGGCGATATCAACGCAACCCCTTCGGGCGATATCAACGAAGCAGCTGCAACGTTCAAACGGACAATCTATTCCGTTTATGCCCAGGACGAATTCCAGGCCACGGACCAGCTCAGCCTGCTCGCTGGCCTGCGCGTTCAGTGGTACGATGGTGATGCCCCGCGCTACAACCCTGCCTTCCAGCAGCGCATCGGCTTCAGCAATGCCAACCCGTTCAGCAAGCTCGATCCGGTAATCCTGCCACGTGCGGCTGCGACCTATCAACTGGACAATGACGGGTTCTTCTCGAACACCAGCGTAACCGGCGGCATCGGCCTGTTTGCAGGCGGCGATCCGGTGGTGTTCTTCTCCAACGCGTTTTCCAACAACGGTTTCTCAACCGGACTTGGTACGACCGTTTCCTGCGCGGATACGCCCACTAATGTTCTGGTGGACGGACAATTCACAGGCTTCCCGGCCTGCGCCACGGCGGCAGGTTCGGCCCAGGCCGCTGCCGGTCAGGCCGATACGCAATCGACCAGCCCTGATTTCGATGTGCCCACGGTAATGCGGATCAATGCCGGTCTCGCGACCAGATTCGGGACAGAGACCGGGTTCTTCGGCAACTGGAACCTGAACCTTGACTACATCTATTCGAAATTCATCGACCCGGTGAACTTCGTCGATCTGGTGCAGGCTCCCAATGCATCACGCGGGGTCAACGGCTTCACGGTGGATGGTCGCCCGATCTATCAGGCTCTCGACGTGAATTTCCCGGGCTGTAATGCTTCGTTGAATTTCCCGGGCGGCACGCCGCCGACCTACAACAACCTGTCACCTGATTGCTTCGTCAACAGCGACACAGGCCGCACCGCCGGGCAGGACGATTTCATTCAGCTCACCAATGGCGAATCCTATGAAAGTCACGTTGCCTCGATCGCTTTGTCGAAGAATTTCGACGGCGGCGTGATCACCGACGGCGGCCGGACTTTCCTCTCGCTCGGTTATGCTTTCACGGATTCGAACAACTTCCGTAACGCCGGCAGCTCGACGGCAACGTCGAACTATGACGTGACGGCAGCGTTCGACCGGCAGAACCCGGCAATCTCGACGTCGAATTTCGAGACGCGCCACAACTTCACCGCAGCGATCAATTTCCGTGAGGAATTTTTCGGTGATTACGGCACACAGCTGGGCCTGTTCTTCAATGCCCGGTCCGGCCGTCCTTACAGCCTGACCTTCGATGGCGGCGGCGCATTCTCGGACAGTTCGTCGGGCAATGACAACGCCCTGCTGTACATTCCGACCGGTATTAACGATCCGAACCTTTCGCCATTGTCCGATGCGGGCGCGGTGGGACAGCTGCTGGAGTTCCTGAATACGACAGACACCCAGTGCAAGTTCACGCCCGGCCAGACTGTCACGCGCAACAGCTGCGAGAACGATTGGTATTTCGATCTCGATATGCGGCTCAGCCAGGAACTTCCGTTTCTCGGGTCGCTCACCGGTGTTGCCGATGACCGGATCGAACTGTTTGCTGATTTCGACAATTTCCTGAACCTGATCGACGATAGCGCCAACGTGTTCCGTCGCCGGGGCGGCTTCCAGCAGACGCTGGATGTTGCGGGTCTTGCACGCAACGGTGTGGACGATGATGGCCGTTACATCATCGAATCGTTCAACCAGAACTACATGCCGACGGACAACGATCCGGCGACTGCGGATTACGGCAGCAGCAACACAGTCAGCACGTCCAGCTCTGTGTGGCGCATCCAGGTCGGTGTTCGTTACGAATTCTGATCTTTTCAGACGCTCCGCAGTTTAGGCGGTATCAGGCGGCGGCTCTTCCTTCATGGGGGGCCGCCGTTCTGGTGTTGGGTTCCCGCTGAGGTTTCCCTAACCTCGACGCAGCTTAGCGCATGTATTTCGTCAACAAACCTCAAGCGGATTTGCGGGTGGTTCGATTAACAGGCTATGCTCGGTTCAATGGCAATCAGGCACAGGGCAGACACTGGAAAATGAGCAGCGGCGGCAGCTTCCTGACCAAGCGCAGACGCCCGAGCGTGCCTGTCCTGATTGGTATCGTTCTGCTTCATATTGCGCTTTTTTATGGCTTGCTGCGTGCTTTTGCGCCCGATTTCACTGCGGGAGTGGAGGAAACAGTGACCGAGGCGTTCACCGTCACGATCACTGCGCCGATTGAGGAGCCGGAAACGCCGGACCCCCAGCCGGAGCCTGACGAGGGTGCTCAGGGTGGCGCGGGGCGCGAGGCTGTGCCGCAACCGAAGGCAGAGCCTACACCGCGCATTCGTACCCGCGAAGATCCCCCGGCACCGCGCGCGACCTCTACCGGAACAGCGCGGACCAGCGGGGCCACAGATAGCGGCGAAGGCACGGGCGCGGCCGGGCTGGGTGAAGGCACGGGCAGCGGGCGTGGCGGGGCGGGGCAGGGCGGACCGCCGCCGCAACCGGCTCAGGCAAGCGCACCAGTTCTGGTTCAGAGCATCAGCGACAGTTCGCTGTTCCCGGTACCCCCCGGCGGCCGCAGGGCCCGGGTGGGGAAAAGCGCAGTCGCGAGGCTGCAGGTTTCATCCAAAGGCCGTGTGACGGGCTGCCGTATTATTCGCACCAGCGGCTTTCCCGAAACCGATGCGGCGCTGTGCCGTCTTGCTCCTGCAAACATTCGCTTCGAACCGGCGCGCGATACTGATGGCAATGCGATAGCCAGCGTATTCGGCTATCAACAGCGGTTTTTCAATTGAAGCAGCGTTAGCGCGTGGCTAGGTCTCGCATAAGGGGGTGTAATCAGTCATATACTCTTCATAGCCAAAGGTTAGACCGTTCATATGAGCGACCCTATACATCCAGTTATCCTGTGTGGCGGCGGCGGAACGCGTCTGTGGCCGATGAGTCGTCCTGCACGCCCGAAACCCTTCTTGCCTTTGCTGGGCGAACGCACGTTGTTCCAGCAGGCACTGGACCGTGTGGCCGGGAGCAGTATTTTCGCGCCGCCAACAGTGGTTGCTGGAGAGGCGCATATTGCCCCGATTCGCGAGCAGGGCGGCGATGCTCTGGCGCTTATCGTGGAGCCGTGCGGACGCAACACCGCCCCAGCGATTGCTCTGGCGGCTGCGCGCCTGCCTGATGATGCGGTAATGCTGGTTTGTCCCAGTGATCATCATATCGGCGATGTACCGGCCTTTGTAGCTGCCGCTGAGGCTGCGGCGGCGCTGGCGCGGCAGGGTTATCTGGTTGCCTTCGGCATTGCGCCCGACCGTCCCGAGACAGGCTATGGCTATCTGAAGCAGGGTAGCGAGATTGCCGGCGGTTTCGAGCTGGATCGCTTTGTCGAGAAGCCAGACCGCGAACGGGCAGAGGCGTTCCTCGCCGATGGCTCCTACAGCTGGAATGGCGGCATTTTCGCCTTTGGCGCAGGGCAATACATGGAAGAACTGGGGCGCCATCGCCCCGATATGGCCAGCGCCGTGCGTCGCGCTGTGGCCGATGGCAGGGACAGCAATTCCACTCTGCGGCCAGATGCGGCTGCGTTTGAGTCAATTGTCGGAGAATCGGTCGATTACGCGGTGATGGAGAGCACCGCGCGCGCGGCGATGGTGCCGGTATCGATGGCGTGGTCCGATATAGGCAATTGGCAGGCCCTTCACGAAGCGCGCGCTGCGACGGGAGCCGATGCGCAGGGCAATGTCGCCGATGCGCGGCATGAACTGTCAAATTGCACCAATGTAATGGCGGTGAGCGATGGTCCGCGTGTTTCTGTCCTCGGATTGGAAGGCGTGATCGTGGTGGTCGATGGGGACGACGTGCTCGTCACCAGTGCGGCGGGCGCGCAGAATGTCGGCAAGCTGTCAGGGGCGGGCAAGTAAATGGGCGGCCTGCTGCCAACTCGCACGGTGAACAAGGTCTGGGGGCGGCAGAAGCTGCCTGCACCCTTTGTAAATACTACAGGCGAACCGGTGGGCGAGATATGGTTTGAGCCCCCACCGGAAATGGACGCTCTGCTGGTCAAATATCTGTTCACCTGCGAAAAACTGTCGGTTCAATGCCACCCCTCCGATGCCGAGGCGCCCGAAGGTGGCAGTGGCAAGGAAGAGTGCTGGTATGTGCTGGACGCAGAGCCCGGTGCGACGCTGGGCATCGGACTGGAGCGGGAGGTTTCGCCTGAAGAACTCCGCGCCGCTGCAATGGATGGTTCGATCGAGCAATTGCTGACCTGGCATCCTGTTGCGGCGGGCGATTTCTTTTACCTGCCGGCAGGCACCATTCATGCCATCGGGCCGGGTCTTTCACTGATAGAAGTGCAACAGAACAGCGATATAACCTATCGTCTGTATGATTACGGTCGCCCGCGCGAACTGCATCTGGATGCTGCAATTGAGGTGGCTCAGCGCGCGCCCTACGATATGAAATATGCCCGCAACATGCCCGCACGTGGCAATCAGGTGCTGGTCAGTGGGCCGCACTTCCGGCTCGACCGGATAGACGGGCAGCCGTCTGCAGGCCATGTCGAAACCTTCACCGGACGCGCATTGGTGATCCCGTTATCAGGCGAATACGGTCTGGCTGGCACGAATGTGTCGCCGGGCGAATGCGCGTGGTCCGAGACGCTGGACGATGTGAACTGGCCGGAAGGCGGCATGGCTTTGGTCGCCGCTGCTTAAGCGAAAAAAATGCTGCTCAGGGTGCGAGCAGTTTTTGCCCGCGATCCCGCAATGCACTGGAGACGACCGGTTCAAAGAACGACAATGCGCCGGGCAATGCGATGTCGACAACGACCTGATGGTCTTCGATTTCTATAGAACCGTTGAGCTTCTGACCCATTGCACTGATCGCGAGTGTCATCTGGTCTTCCGACGGCCATCCGGTTTCCACATCGGCCATTCCGCCGGGAATATGATCTGCAATCTCGTGGCTGCGGGCACGCAGACGGGCGCGGACTTCCTCGCGCGGCAGAGTGTGGGAAATGGGTACACGCATTGGCTCGTCCTTAGGTCACAGGGTCGGCCGGATCGCCGTATTTGTAATCGAGATACCGGTGTTTCACCGCCAGATCGTCCAGCGTTCCCTCGGCCAATTGCCGTGTCACATGATCGATTTCCTTGCTGATCTTGCCCAGCCCTTCGGTCAGTTGCTGGTCCGGTGTTGCACCTGCGCGTGTTTCAGTGCGCAGATTCGCCGGTATCTTGCGGTAACTGTCGATCATTTCGGGCAGGGTTTCGCCGACAAGCTGCCGCACTTCGCGCGTGGCCGGATGATCCTGCGGGACCGCTTCCAGTTGCAGGCCCAGTGCGTCCAGTTGCACGCCCATATCTTCCACAACCTGTGCGGCGGGTGGAGGCAAGGCAGGGCGCTGATGCTCCAGCCAGAGCTCCGTCTTTCCGACCAGCTGACGGGTATCTCCCTTGTTAATGTCCGCGCGTTTCGGAATAGTAACTTTGGGGAAGCTCGAAAATACAACTACGGCGATGATTGTCGATACGAGCAGAGCCATCACGCCGAGAAAGCCGATACCGTTGAACATGGCGCCGGCGATGCCTCCTGCCAGCCAGATACTGAAAACGGCGATAAGCACGTTCCGTATGCGTTTGACCCAGTTCACACGTTTTAGGCGTTTTGAACCTTGGCCAATGGACACTATCCGGCGATGACGACCTCCACGGCGGTTGTCGTTCCGCACAACCTGCGCCTCGCGGATCAACCGGTCGCTGTCTTGGGTGAGATCGCTCATTTCGCGCTCAATCTTCAATGCTCAGCAGCTTGCTGGTTTGCACCTGCTTTGCTGCCTGCGCCTGACCCTCGGCCCGCGCAATATAGCCTTTCGAGCGCTCGACTTCGCCTGACAGCGTATCGACCGTCTGCTTCATACTATCAAGGGCGCGCAGCTTGAACGTGTCCACCTCGTCCATTGTGTCGTAAATGTTTTGAAAGGCGCGTTGCAGCGTTTCCATCGGGATTGTGCTGCTGGCGGCTTGTTCGTGGATTTTACCGGTCTGGTCACGCAGCAGGGTGGACGTGCTGTCGATTATGCCTGCGGTCGTCTCGTTCAGCGACGTTATCTGGCCCAGCACCAGCTTCTGATTGGTCATCGCCTCGGCCACCGTAACAGCGGTGCGCAGCGCGCCCACAGTGGTAGTGCTTGCGCGGTCGACGCCCTTCACCAGCTCGACATTGTTCTTTTTCACCAGATCGAGCGCGAGATAGCCCTGCACCGATACAGCCATCTGGGTCAGTAAATCCTGCGTGCGCTGGCGAACATAAAACAGCGCGGTTTCGCGCACCGCCTTGGCCTTTGCCGGGTCGGTCGCGTCCAGTTCGGCGGCCTTTTCTTCCAGCCGCGTGTCGAGTGTTTTGGAGATATGGATCATCTGTTCCAGATTTCCCATCGCCTCCCACAGCTTCTTGCGCTCCACATCAATCGCGGCGTTGTCCATCAGCAGCTCGTCTTTGCCGCTGCCGAGATTGTCGAGGATCGACTGGATGTGTGTTTGCGCGCTCTGATAGCTGCGGAAGTAATTGTTGATCTTGTTGCCGAAGGGAATGATCCCGAGGAACTTGCGCCCCTTGCTCAGCCTGCCCTTTTTGCCGGGGTCCAACTCTTCCACAACGCGTCGCAGTTCGGCAAGATCGGCGCCCACGCCTTCATCCTGGTTCATGGCCCGGACCGGGCGGTCCAGAAAGCGATTGGAATGCTGCGACGCGGCAAGGATTTCCTTGCGGCCCATATTGGTGAGCTGGTCGACCTTCTCGCCAAATTCGGGCGAATTGGCATCGGCAGAGACCAGATCGGCGACGAAGCCTTCGACTTTGGCGGCCAGCTTGTCTTTCACCTCGTCCTGAACGGGGACCAGACCGGCAGCTTTCTCGACCGCGATTTCCGGCACGGGATCGGGCGGCGTCAGTTCGAAATCGTTTTTCGTGGCGGTCTGTGTCTGGTTGGTCGCCATAGTTGCGGTCTCTCTGCCTCCTGATGCGCCTTGGGAAAGGCGACAATACGAAGTGTATTAAGAGACTAAGACACGCTTTTCAAGCAAATCACGCAGCGAGGGTATAGGGTTCGATTTCGCCGGAGAGATACTGGCGTTTGGCCTTGGCGCGGCTCAGCTTGCCCGACGACGTGCGGGGCAGAGTGCGCGGCGGAACCAGTTCCACAACACAGTTCATACCGGTAACTGCCTGCACTTTCTCGCGGATGGAATCGCGCAGTTTCACGCGTTCTTCCGGCTCGGATACTCGGCAATGGACCAGCACGGCAGGCGCTTCCTCGCCGCCATCGTCCTCAACGCTAAAGGCAGCAATGTCACCGTGATTGAAGCCCGGCAACTGCTCCACTGCCCATTCGATATCCTGCGGCCAATGGTTCTTGCCATTGATGATGATCATGTCTTTGGCCCGGCCGACAATGTAGAGATAACCGTCTGCGACATAGCCCATGTCGCCTGTGTCCAGCCATCCGTCGACCAGTGCTTCTTTAGTCGCCTCGGAATTGCGGAAATAGGAGTGCATCAGGCTGGGACCGGCGCACCACACAGTGCCGATCTGGTGATCACCGCGCGCGTTGCCATTCGCATCGCGGATTTCGATTTTCATATCCGGCATCGGCTTGCCGCAATTCACGATGGCACGATAGCGTGCAGGGCGGTCGAGATTGCGAGGAGTGCCTGACAGGCGCTCTTCTTCCACGAGTTCCACTCGAATGCCTTCGCCCGGCGGCATGACGGTTACGCCCAGTGTCGCCTCGGCCAGGCCGTAGCTGGGCGTGAAGGCCTCTGCTTTGAAGCCAGCATCGGCAAAGGCGTTGATGAAATGCTGCATGACATCGGGGCGGATCATGTCTGCGCCGTTACCTGCCGTGCGCCAACGGGAGAGGTCGAAGCGATCTTCCACATGGCTCTGACTGGAAATACGCCGAGCGCAAATGTCGTAGCCGAAAGTGGGAGAGTAGCTGAGAGTTGTGCCTTTGTTACGGCTTATCAGGTCCAGCCAAGCCAACGGACGGCGCGCGAAATGCTCTGTCTTCAGGTAATCGATGGAAACCTGATTGGCGATCGGCGAAAGGAAGCAGCCGACCAGCCCCATATCGTGATACCAAGGCAGCCAGCTGACCACTCGGTCGCCCGGACCCACGGCCATCGACGTGGAGTGGCCATACAGATTGTGCAACAGTGCCTTGTGCGTGACGGCCACACCGGTCGGGAAGCGAGTCGAGCCGCTGGAATATTGCAGGTAGCAAATGTCATCCGGGGATGCGGGCGGCAGATCGCATTTTGTGGCGTCGGCTTCCGCCAATGTTGCCCAGTCCATGCCGGTGCAACCCTGCGCATCCGCAGCAGCAGCGGCCATCTCGGAAATTTCCGGGGGATAGATCAACATTTTCGGGTCAGAGCTGCTCAGTTGCACTGCCAACTGTTCAACATAGGAATCGCGTCCGCCGAATGTCGTCGGCAAAGGAAGCGGTACGGGCCACGCTCCTGCATAGATGCAGGCACAGAACAGAGCGGCAAATTCCGGGCCGGTTTCCGCGATCAAAGCGATCCGGTCATCCTTTTTTACCCCGCGTGCGATCAGACGATACGCCATCGCCAACGCATCTTCACGCATTTCGCAATAGGGGTATGGCTGCACCAGAGTGCCGCGCATATCGTGGAAATTCAGACCTTTCTCGCTGCGCGCGGCGTAATCGATCGCGTCGTTCAGCGTGGCAAAGTCCGAAAGTCTGCGGGGAAGCGGGCAATCATTTGGCGTAGAAACGAGTGCGGTATTCAATTGTGGTTCTGTCATGTCAGGAATTGCGAAACCCGTGTGTAGCGCGCAGCAAAGCGCATCCTCTCAGCGGTCGGCGCTGCTTTTTTATGTGTTTTAACGCCTTCACGCTTTCCCATTTGATGGGGAGTGTGGCACGAATATGGCGAAGGGGAGGAGCCGTGTCACTAGGGAGACGGAAAAGCTGGGGCAAGAAACGCGGTGAGAAGGATCGCGAAATAACGCGCGAGAAGCGTCCCGCAAAGCCGTTGGACGCGGACCGCTTGCAGGAACTTGCCCTGCACTATGTGTCGAAATATGCCACAACGAAGGCAAAGCTGGTCCGGTATCTCGAACGCAAGTTGCGTGAGCGGGGATGGGACGATGATACTTCAGGCGGTGAACCTGCCGACCCTGTGGCAATCGCTGAACGGTTCGCCGCGCGCGGTTTTCTTGACGATGAGACTTATGCCCATATGCGCAGCCGTGACCTCCTCAGGCGCGGTTATGGTCCGCGCCGTGTGGGTCAGGTGTTGCGTGAGGCGGGGGTGGGAGAATCCATCCGCGAAGGCATGGAAACGGATGCAATGCAACGGGCCAAAGCGGCGATCCTGCTTGCGCAAAAAAAGCGCATTGGTCCTTTTGCGTTGGAGGCACCCGACATGAAAACCCGCGAGAAGCATCTTGCCGCAATGCTGCGGGCAGGCCATGCCTTTGCCGAAGTGCGAACAGTGTTGGATGCCGGCAGCGAACAGGAGCTGGACGAATGGTTGGACGAATTGGCGGAATGGGACGAATGAAAATTGCCGGTCCATTGATGGCAGTGCTGGCTCTGGGCCTTGCTGCGTGTTCTCCGCAGCCCGCAGCAGAGGCAACGCCGGCGGCCGCTGCAGAAGAGCGCCATCCGACGTCCAATTTGCGGATTGTCCCTGTGACGGTACGCAGCGGCAGTGAAACGCGCTTGTTTCGCACTGAAGTGGCCAATTCTCCGGAAGCGCAGGCGCGGGGTCTGATGTTCCGCACCGAATTGCCTGACGACGAAGCAATGCTTTTCCCGCGCGACGAAATCGCCATCGCTAGTTTCTGGATGAAGAACACGCCTATCCCGCTTGACATTATCTTCATTGGGACAGACCGAAAAATCATCAATATCGCAGCGATGACCACGCCCTATTCGCTTGATCCGGTGTTATCGGATGGACCAGTCGGCGCCGTGCTTGAAATCCGTGGCGGGCTGGCGGAAGAACTCGGCATCGAACCGGGTGATACTGTGCAGTGGTAAAGCCTTTTCCGCTCAGCCGGTATCGGCTAGGCGCACAAGCATTATGAGCATGACCGTATGAGTATTCTCGGAAAAATCTTCACCTGGTGGAACGGTGCCACCATCGGCACCAGCCTGTTCACCGCGCGTCGCGGCGAGCATGTGGGCACCGATGCGCAAGGCAACAAATATTACCGTGCCAAGAACAAGCGGGAAAACCTGGCCACTGCAGGGTCCTATTCCGCGCGTGAGCGACGCTGGGTGATATATAATGGCGCAAATGATTCCAGCCGAGTTCCGGCGGAATGGCACGGATGGCTGCATGGAGCGGGTGAGGATGTGCCGGAAAGCTTCCTGCCAGCCGCCAAAATCTGGGAGATCGACCACAGCCCCAACGCCACAGGCACGCATCAGGCCTATCGCCCTCAGGGCGCTCTGGAGCGGGGTGGCAAACGTGCGCGCGCTGTTGGCGATTACGAGGCGTGGAGCCCGGGCGACTGACCATGCGCCCCTCCTGCCTGTATCTACTGGGCCCCGTTGTTCTGGCCGCGCCTTTCGTGCTGACGGCCTGCGATAGAGAAGCGCCCGAAGACGTGGCTGGAACGTCGACAGCCGAAGCAATGGCCGGCAATAACGAGCTTGCGAGTGCGGACGAGCCGGTCGGCAATGAAACCTCCGAAAATGTGAGAGAGGATGTCGTGGCGCCCGACATTGCCCGGGCCGCGGAGGTGGGCAGCCCGATGGAAGACCGCGTTGCCACGCTAGGCCTACTGAACAAACGCAACAATGTCTCCCAGGACCTGGAGCTGAAACCGGGCGAGTCGCGCCGTGTCGGCGATGTCATCGTTCGTCTGTCCGCTTGCGAGCGGACTGCACCGTGGGAATTGCCAGATGAAACCGGTGCTTTCGTTCAGGTGCTGGTCCAGTCGCGAACTGACGAAGACCGGTGGGGTAAGGTATTCTCAGGCTGGCTGTTCAAAGGCTCGCCCGGCCTCAATGTGGTCGAGCATCCGGTCTATGATGTCTGGGTCAAGGATTGCACGATGAGCTTCCCGGGCGAAGAAGAGGGATCGTCCGCAGCTTCTTCGGACAGCGAAGCGTAGGCCTGATCCAGCGTCTGGCGCTGGGGCACGGAAGCCCGAGCCACGAGTTCCAGATACCCTTCCTGGCTGAGCGGCACCGCGCCAAGCGAGGCCAGATGACTGGTCATGAATTGGCAGTCGAACAGTTGTGCCCCTGCGCGGCGCAGCAGGCCGACCAGCCATGCCAGAGCGACCTTTGACGCATCGGTCCGGCGGGAAAACATGCTCTCGCCGCAGAACACGCTGTCGAAGCTGACACCATAAACCCCGCCGACCAGATTCGTGTCTTCCCAACATTCGATTGAATGCCCGTGGCCGTGCTCGTGCAGCGCAGCATAACTCGCCTCGATCCGCTGGCTGATCCACGTACCGTCCGCATCCGACCTCGGGCCTGCACATTCGCGTACAACTTTTTCAAAGGCGGTGTTGTAGGTGATCCTGAAGCGGTCGCGGCGCAAAGTGCGGGCGAGCGATTTCGAAAGGTGGAACGCTTCCAGCGGTAAAATTGCCCGTTCGCGCGGTTCGACCCAGAAAATTTCGGTATCCGTGCGGCTGTCGGCCATCGGGAAAACCCCTTGCCGATAGGCCGACAATAGCAGTTCGGGGGAGACCAGAGCGGGTGCGGGGGCGTGCATTCTGACATCATGCAGCGCAAGGCAAATGCCCGCAAGCCAAGCCTGCCCGCAAGCCACCCGCCAGTTCGTCTTGCGTCGACATTGCCGATTGCCTCTTGCGCGGACCTCCTGTGCTGCCCTAGGGGCTGGCTCGCCCTGCAGGGGTGTAGCTCAGTTGGTAGAGCATCGGTCTCCAAAACCGAGGGCCGTGGGTTCGAGTCCCTCCGCCCCTGCCAGGGATTTCAGCGGCACAGGTTCGCTGTTTCCCTCAAAATCCGAAGGCCACGCCGACTCGGCCACCGGTCGTGTCACGCGATGTCGACCCGGCAATACCGCCAGAAATATAAACCCGTTCTGTCACTCTCGCCGTCAACGTGCCGGCAAAACCTTGCTCGCCTTGATAGGTTGAGGCATTGAGGCTGACCGAAAGGTTACTGTCTGGCACAATCATCGTTCCACCGAACGCCATTGCTGCGGCAATGCCGCCGCTGGTACTGTCGGACAATTCGTCCAGCCGGAAATTTACATTCGACAGGCCGACCTCCAGCGCACCTACGCGGTTTGTCAACGCATTGAACTGCGCATCGCTGGCCGCTGCGATCAGGTCCATTGCCGTGGAAACGGACTGGACCTGGCGTGCGGTGGCCACCGCTTGGCGGCCGAGAGTACCGCTGCCATCTACAGTCACAACATCGACCGGGCCTAGCTGCGCTGCGGTGCTGGCATCGATGTCCGCCACTACGACCGACGATCCCATGCCGCCCAGAGTTACCTGATTTGCCGCTGTGGATGTGGCACCCGCGCCGATGGCGGTCGCATTGTTAAAGGCCGCACTGGCGCCTCGACCCACGGCAGTCGCGTTTACACCGGAGGCGCTGGCCTGCTCCCCGACAGAAGTGGCCGCCGAACCGCTGGCTGCCGACAGTCTGCCCACGGATGTGGCGCGGTTTGCGCTGGCGACAGCACCAAAGCCGAATGCGCTGGCCCCGCCGCCCGCAGCTGTCGCACCGCTGCCGACCGATGTCGCATTGGAACCGCCTGCGTTTGCGCGTCGGCCGAAAGCGGAGGCTCCCGCGCTGGTTGCCTGAGCGAGAAAACCGACTGCCGCTGCTTCACTGGCAGCGGCGGTTGTTTGTGCGCCGTCGCCAATGGCAAGGCTGGACATGCCTGCCGCCGAGCTGTCCGCGCCAAAGGCAGCCGCACGGCTGGCGCTGGCCGATGAGCGTACCCCGACTGACATGGCCTCGACACCCTCACTGTAGGATCCCAGACCAACTGCTATCGCGCCATTTCCAGCGGCGACCCCATCTGCGCCAATCGACATGGCACCCAGTCCGAATGCGAACGCGCCGGCGAGAGGCTCAATGTCGCTTGCACTCGCACTGTCGCCGCCGATCGCGATAGAGTAATCCGAGGCGGCTTGTGCTCCATAGCCATAGGCGATGGAGGATCGACCGACTGCGGCTGCTCGGCTTCCCGTTGCCGTCGCGTTTGCACCGTCCGCAATACTGTGCCAGCCTATAGCAGTAGCTTGAAACCCTTCGGCATATGCTGTGGAACCGATCGCAACTGCATCTTCAGCGCTGGCGGTTGCAGAGTTCCCGATAGCCACGCTGGAAACATCTCCGGCGTAGCTTTCCCTGCCAATAGCGACACTGGACGCGCCTCCGGCGTAGCTGTCCCTGCCGATAGCGATTGCGTCAACCTGAGTGCTTAACGCGCGGTTGCCAAAAGCGATCGCGGCCTTTCCGGAAGCCTGACTGTCTCTTCCAACGGCAATTGCGGCTTCAATTCCGGCGTAAGCGTTTGATCCAAGTGCGATAGCGTTCGTAGCTGATACCAACGATCCGCTGCCCAAGGCAGTCGCACCTGAAATGGGGGTGTATTCATACGCTCCGCCGCCTGTGCCACGATTTGCTGCCGCAGCGCCGCTACCCAGCGCAACATTGCCGTTGCCGACGGCGCGCGCCGTTGGCCCGAAAGCAATCGAACTGCTCGTCGTCATATCGGCGATGGCATAGCTGACTGTGCCCGTGCCGGCATAGGTTTCGCGGCCGATTGCAATACCATCGGCGATGGCAACCACGGCATCCTGCCCGCAGGCCAGACTGGTGTCATCGAAACCCTCGGCCTCCTGGACGCTTTGCGTGATGTCATCATCGTCCAACAGTACACACTCGTCCGCCAGTGCGAGGCTTGGCGTAGTGAGCGCAATGCCTGCTGCGAGAGCCAGAAACGAAGTGCGAAATAGATACGGTGTCATGATCTTGTGCCCCGTGATGCCTTCTGAATCAGGTCTTCCGACCTTGAAGGAATGCCAATATTTGACGGGCAAAGGTTAAATTCAATTTATCCGGCACGTGCTTATTGTGTGCGAATTGGTCTCATCGAGTGCGGTCCGCGCCAAACAGAAGGATCATGAACCGACATGGCGTTTCAGGGTGGGTTCACTGCAATTATGGGAACCAGCACGACAGACTGTGCATTGTGGCAGTCGAACTGATGAAAAACTGAAAATGGAGGTACCCATGTCGAGCTTATCATTCCGCAGCAGTCGCCCTGACAATTGGGTCAGTCCGCGCCCGTATTCAGACGCCTCGCTGCGTCGTATGAGTCACGGCCCGATCCAGCCGATGGAGCAGCCCGGATTTCTCCAGCGCCTGTTCAGGCGTAATTGATCGCGCGCCAAAAATAACATGTAGATGACGAGGGGACCGGCGCTGCGACGCACGGTCCCCTTTTCATATCCCGCCCGGCGCAATTGCCGGGCGTTTGCCTGAAGCTCAGTATTCCTCCGGTTCCTCCGGTGTCTCGGCCGTGTGAGTTGGCCCGGCATCTTTCAATCCGCGCGCCAATTTGAATACCACGCCCGACAGCAGCATCAGCGCCAGCAAGTTCGGCAGGGTCATCGCAGCATTGGAGATGTCACCAAGTCGCCAGACCAGCGCACTAGGTTGAGAAGCCCCGAGAAAGATAACGAAGCACCACAGAACGCGCCAGATGATGTGGAGCTTCTTCTCGCCGCTGCGGGTCGATCCGGGCACACGGTCGTAAAGGAAGGTGATCGCCCGCTCGCCGTAATAGCTCCACGTCAGCAGGGTGGTGAAAACGAACAGGATCAGCGCGACACTGGCCACCAGAGTGCCGATCGGCACACCGGCCAGTTCGAACGGGAAAGCTGCGGCAAACGCGCCGCTGGTCATCTCAAAGCCGACCCGATCGGATTGCCACGCATGGGCCACCGCCTCGCCGCCGCCGACAAATTCACCGCGCACCGTCAGGATTACCAGCGCCGTCATCGTGCAGATTACGATGGTATCGATAAACGTGCCCAGCATCGCCATGCGGCCCTGCTGTTCGGGATCGTTGGTCTGTGCCACGGCGTGGGCAATCGGAGTGGAGCCCTGACCTGCTTCGTTCGAGAATAGCCCGCGCGCTACACCGGCCCGGATTGCCAATATCAGCGCAGCGCCCACGAACCCGCCAGTGGCCGCCTGCGGATTGAACGCTCCGTGAAAAATTAGCCCGAAGGTTTCAGGCAGGTCGCCGAAGTTCAGGATCAGGGCGATTGCCGCCATGACAACATAGGTCGCTGCCATGAAGGGTATGACGGTTTCGGCCACCCTACCGATGGATTTGATGCCTCCGATAATGACGATAAATACCAGCACGGCCACGATCAGTCCGCCGAGCCATTCTTCGATCCCGAACAGTTCGTTCAATCCATCGGCCACCGCGTTGGATTGGATGGAATTGCCTGTCACCAGTGCGGAAAACAGTGTGCCGAGGCAGAAGACAACAGCCAGCCAAGTCCATTTCGGCCCCAGCCCCATCATGATGTACGTCATCGGGCCGCCGCGATAAACGCCGTCGGATGTCTTCTCGCGATACCGAATCGCCAGCGATCCTTCGGCAAAGGCCAGCGCCATGCCGAACAATGCCGTAACCCACATCCAGAAAATCGCGCCCGGTCCGCCCAGTGCGATGGCCGTTGCTACACCGGCCAGATTGCCCGTGCCGACCTGACCGGACAATGCCGTCGAAAGCGCGGCAAACGGTGAAATTTCGCCCGCACCGGCGCCCTTGCGGCCCTTGAACAGTCCGGCAAAGGCGCTGCCCAGTTTGACGATCGGGTAAAACCGCAGGCCGATCATGATCCATATGCCGATGCCCAGCAGGATCAGCGTCATGGGCGGGATGGGTTGGCCACCGATGGATAGCCATGACAGCACTTCGCCGTTCCACGTGCCGCCCCAGATGAAGTCCGCAACATTGGTGACAGGTGCCAACATGCGATCGCCAAAGCTCAGTTCGGCTTGTCCGACATTAGGTGCAGTCATGTAAAGCTATTCCCCAAAGTATCCCTTAGCCGCGCGACGCTAGAGCGGGGCGGTTTCGCCTGCAACGGGTTTCTGAACCTTGCTTGCTTTTGGCGAGCACCCCCCCTAGATGCAAACGGGTCTTCCGACATCGGAGCCTTACCAAGCCCTCCCGGATCTAGCCCGGGGCGGCGATAGGCCCTACCCGGAAGGCGCGAGTTTATTTTGAGCAGTTACGAAAGCGGCAAGCCTTATGGCTGAAGAAAAAGCAAAGTCACAAGCACCTGCCAAGCAGAAGACGACCCCGGGCGAATTTATCCGTCAGGTGCGTACGGAAAGCAGCAAGGTCGTATGGCCCACGCGGCAGGAAACCGTGACCACGGCGATTTTTGTCGGGATCATGGTGCTGGTGCTTTCGCTGTTTTTCCTTGGCGTAGATTCGCTGTTCGGCGCAATCGTGCAGTGGCTGCTTACGCTGGCTTAATTGTCGGGGCCTAAAGGCACCTGATCTTCATCACACACGAATAACGGACGATACTGACACTCATGGCACGCTGGTACATCATCCACGCTTATTCCGGTTTCGAAAACAAAGTGCGCGACGCGATTTTGTCCGAAGCCGACCGTCTGGGTCTGGCCGACGGAGTTGAAGAGGTCGAGGTTCCGACCGAGACCATCACCGAAGTGAAGCGCGGTAAAAAAGTGCAGGTCGAACGCAAGTTCATGCCGGGCTATGTCCTAGCCAAGCTGAACATGACCGACGATGTCTATCACCTTGTGAAAAACACGCCCAAAGTCACCGGCTTTCTGGGCACCAACAGCAAGCCGCAGGCGATTTCCGAGAAAGAAGCCGCCCGCTATTTCGGCGGTGTCGAAGAAGCAAAGAACGCGCCCAAGCAGCAGATCAGCGTCGATTACGAAATTGGCGATCAGGTCAAGGTGCTGGACGGCCCCTTCGCCAGCTTCAACGGCGTGGTGGAAGAGCTCGATTTCGACAAGCAGAAGGTCAAGGTGTCGGTCTCCATCTTCGGACGTGCAACGCCGGTGGAACTGGACTTCGAGCAAGTCGAATTGATGAAATAAGGGAATGGCCGACCGGCGTCTCTGCTGCTGCTTACCTAAGATTGAGCGCTCCGGGCGGCGGCTTTGAAATCCGGCACCATGTTTTACCGGGTCGTGCTGTGCCGCATTTCCGAAAATTTTCGGACAACATTATAGGCTGGGCATGAAAACCCGTCCGGGTATTTGTAATCACAAAAAGCGTTTCGGTAGCCGTAGCGAGGCCGAATATGTGGCAGGTCGGGCTCCGTTCACGCTGCGCGCTTACTGCTGCGACCTGTGTAAACAATTCCATCTCACCAGCCGGACAAAGGGCATGAAGACTCCGCGTGCCGAAATGCCACGGGCTCGCGGGGACTGAGTGATCGTGGATTGAAGTGCATGCGGCAGACCCGGCAGGCGATACGGATTGAAAAACGCCCTCTCCTACAAGGCGTCGGCTTTCTATTATCCTGAATATCGTGATGGCCCAACCATTCTGGCGTCACACGGATTTGTCTGAATAAGCAGCTGGGCAAGGGTTCTCCTCTTTGACCGTGCTTCAGGTGGTCCAGAAGTTGGCTTTTGCTTGCGGTAATCCGGCAGCGATCCAACATCGGCCCGATGCCCGCTTCTGCGGCGCGAATCGCTTGCAAAGATGCTTAAAAACGCTATGTGCCGCGCTTCCCAAGTTACGCTTTGGAAACCCGCTGCGGGAGGTGATCTTCGGGTGCACCGCTTGACCGCTTACCATGAGGCAGCGCGAACAGTGGTGCCGACAGTGAGAAAAGGAGGCCTGTCATGGCTAAGAAAATCGAAGGGTATATCAACCTTCAAGTGCCTGCGGGCGCTGCCAACCCGTCCCCGCCAATCGGCCCTGCGCTGGGTCAGCGCGGCGTGAACATCATGGAATTCTGCAAGGCATTCAACGCTGCGACACAGGAGATGGAGAAGGGCGCACCGATCCCGACGAAGATTACCGTCTTCGCCGATCGCAGCTTCACCTTCGTTACCAAGACGCCGCCTGCAAGCTTCCTGATTAAGAAGGCGATGAAGATCAAATCTGGCTCCAAGGAACCGGGCAAAGCCAACATCGGCACCATCAAGACCAGCCAGCTGGCCGAAATTGCTGAATCGAAGATGGCCGATCTGAACGCCAATGACATCGAACAGGCAACCAAGATCATCGCCGGGTCCGCCCGTTCGATGGGCATCGACGTGGTGGAGGGCTGAACATGGCTAAGCTTACAAAAGGCCAAAAAGTGCGGAACGAGAAGGTCGATCCGGAAGCCATCTACAATTTCGACGATGCGCTGGCGAAACTGCGCGAGTTCGGATCCAAGAAGTTCGATGAAACCATCGAAATTGCAATGAACCTGGGCGTTGATCCCCGCCATGCAGACCAGATGGTCCGCGGTATGGTCGCGCTTCCCAGCGGCACGGGTAAGGACGTAAAAGTCGCCGTGTTCGCAAAGGGCGACAATGCTGACAAGGCATTGGCAGCCGGTGCCGACAAGGTTGGCGCGGAAGACCTGATGGAAGACATGCAGGCAGGGAACCTCGATTACGACCGCGTGATCGCAACCCCTGACATGATGGGCGTTGTCGGCCGTTTGGGTAAGGTTCTGGGTCCCAAGGGTCTGATGCCGAACCCGAAGCTGGGCACCGTGACCCCGAATGTGGAACAGGCCGTGAAGGACGCCAAGGGCGGCCAGGTCGAGTTTCGCGTCGAGAAGAATGGCATCATCCATTCCGGCATCGGCAAGATGTCGTTCAAGGATGGCGACCTGAAAACGAATTTCGACGCCTTCACCAGCGCGATCGTCAAGGCAAAGCCGTCGGGTGCGAAGGGCAAGTATCTGCAGAAGGTCTCGCTGACATCCACGATGGGCCCTGGTCTAAAGATCGACACCAGCGGGATGGAAGGCGCGTAGTCTTCTGAACCTTAAGCACTGGTAGCTGGCCGACCTTAATACAGCCGTATAACGGTCGAAAGTCGCTGAGCGAGAATGTGTTGTCCTACAGGGCAGCGTTAAGATCAGAGGGCCTTCTGCACTTCGGTGTAGGAGGCCCTCTCTCTTTGACGCCTTATCGGGATGGTCCGGGTGGACCGGGTTTGGCTTCATCGCCGCCGTTACGCGGACCCAGCTGCCGGGCGTAGAGCCAACCGATGCCGAGCAGGCTGAAGCCCAATGCCATGAAGCTGGCAATCCGTATCAGCCCCTCCAGAGCTGCCGCATCGATCAGGAACACCTTAGCGACTGCGATCAGCATCAACAGAAGCGATCCGATGCGCCAGCTCTGCGTGTCCTGCACCCTGCCAAACAACAAAAATGCGATGGCCAATACGATACCGATCAGCGAGCGCAGCAGATCCTCGGTCTGGCCCATGGGAACAGCGGTCAGGACGGTGCCGGAGAAGACCTGCCGCAGCAATGCCAGCGCGCAGATGACGATAGTGATCATGGCGATTGCATCCAGAGCCGGTTTAACCTGTTCAGAAGCAAGCTTGCATAAACACCATGCTCCCACCAGACCCACCGCTCCCAAAGCCAGCACCAGATTGGCCAACGGTACGGGCCCGACAGCTTGCTCGGTAAACAGCGGGTTGTGAACCACGCCAGTGAACCAAACTAGGTGCGCCAGCGAAAGCCCGGCCAGAACGGCAGCGATGGCAGGCTGCGCACCAATACGTGGGAGCATCCGCATCGCGGTAAATGCGGCGGCGAGGAGCAATGCCTGCCAGATTGTCCGCTCTGCCAGTGCAGACGCAATGAATTCGGTCCGTGTCTCCAGCGCAAACACGTATTTGTAGAGTGTATGGACAGTGACCAATGCGACACCAAGACCGACCGCGCGGGGCAATCCGGCCGGGATATATGCCTTGCGAAGGCCGTAACCGGGCAATGCAAACAGCGCAGCTGCTAACGGCGCTATGCGCAGCAAGGCCTCATCCCATGTGGGCCAGTCTGACATCAGCGGCGCCGCGCCGGTAAACGCTTCCAGTCCGCCTTCGATCCACTCCATCAGCGGGGCCACCGCCCACAGGGCTGCGACGCCAGCCAAGGCCAACTGCGAAGGGGAGCTGGTGAACCGCACAAAGCGCAGCGCGATGACCGCAAGGGCCACGCCCCATGGCAGGACAGTGTCCGGCAGGAGCTGCGCCGCCAGTCCGTATCCCGCCAATGCAGTGCCGACCTGCGTCACGGCAAATACCCGGCCACCTGCTTCGGCACTGTGCCATACAAACGCGCCAAGACCGATCGCCATCGCAGCCCAGCGCAAGACAGCCCGCAATGTGAATCCGTCATGCTGCCCTATGAACAGTCTGCCCATTTCGTACTCCGCCCCATCAGAGGCGAAGAGGGTGAGCACCAGAACAATGCCCGCACCACAAAGCAGCGACCGTGTTGGTATATCGGAGCGGCCACGTGAGACGAGCATCAACCCCACGAAAATGGCCGCAGCCATCAGCGGGGCAGTCCATGATGGAGTGACCATCAGTAAAGCAGCCAGCAGCAGCGTGGCGGAGCCCGCGCTGAATAGTGCAAGCCAAAGCGTTTTGTCGTCGTCAGATCGAGCAAACCACGCGGCGACTCCCGGGAACATAGCAAGCAACGCAAACGCCGTCGCCAAAGCAGGTGCCGCGGCATCGGATGTAATGTCACCGGCGACAACAAACATGCTTGCTGCAAGGGCTAGCGGACCACCCGCTATCTGGCCGCAGTCAGCGAATGTATCGCGGCTATTCCATAAATGGACCAGCGGCATTGCGATAAAAATCACTCCAATGGCCGAAGCAATGGCATAAAATGCCCAGCCGACCGCCGGGTCCCATTGCGTGAGTAAACCGATGGCAATCACCATTGCCACCGCGCTACCTTCGCGCAGCTCGCTGCGCCGCCATGCCAGGCCAGCCAGCGTCGCTCCCATCAGCAAATAGAGCGACCATGCCAGCAGCCCGTCACCCGCCCGGTCGACCAGAAGCGCCAGTTGCAGGCTAGCGAGGAATGCCGATGCAAGACGCACGGGTCGGGCAAATGCTCCACCGGACATCAGGGATGGCAGGATGGCGCCAAGGAGCAGAAGGTAGAAGCCGAGCGCCAGTACCTCTGCCGTACCGAATTCACCGGTGAACAGGAGCAGAAGCCCCCAGCCCAGACCTACGCCCAGCGCTGCGAGCGAAAGCCATGGCCGCCCCTGACGCTCCCCTGCTTGTGTCAGGCCCACAGCCACGAGGCCGAGATAGATCGTCAACAGCGGCAGGTTCGCTTCATCGCCGCCGACCAGCAGCGGGGCAGCGAATCCGCCTACCAACCCGAGGACAGCGCAAGGCAGGCCAAAACGGAACGACAGGCCGATCGCGGCTGCGGTTACAGCCGCCAGCCCGACAAAGGCGAGCGTCTGCCCGATCAGCCCATATTGTGTTCCGGCAAGATAAAACGCGGCATACAGCGTTGCGAGACCGGCTCCCGCAAGAGCCTGACAGATGCGCGGGTCGTTCACCGCTTCTGCCTTGCGGTAGGTGAATTCGGCCCCGGCGAACAGAACGAGACCAAACAGGAAGGCCATAGCCACGCGAACGGGCGGTGTGACCAGCCCTGCTTCGATTGAATATCGCACCAGCAGCACACCAGCGATCGCAAGCGTGATACCGCCCACCCATATGGGAAGGCGGCGTCCGAAAATATCTTCGATGTCGAAGCGTTTTCGGGGCTCGCTTGGGGACTCTTCGGTCGATCCCTCATCGTCGGCTTCGCGCAGATTTTCTTCATTCGCAGCATGATCGGCAGGGAGTAGCGACGCCATCGGTTTAGGTGTTGTCGCACTGACTATACTAATGCGGGAGTTCGGCTTCTCTACCGGTTCGTCAGGATATGTAGCCGAGGCCGAGGCCAACGCCTCGTCGTCATCACTGTTTCTCTTCAGTGCTATGCGCGGAGCGGATTCCGTTATCGTCCGCACTGTGGGTGCAGGCTCTGCGTTCTCCAGCACAGCAACACGCCGCTGCAAAGCTTCCAGTTGCTTCCAAAGGAATATTACGGCTGCGACGAGAGCGAGAATGATCAGAAATTCCAAACCGCCCGCTCCCGATACAGGATGCAACAAGGCACTGCGGAGTGAAGCAAAGTCAAGGGAAAGACGGGTGTTTTGTACAGCAACTCTGCAAACGGAGGGTCAATAAAAAATATTGGATACCGCTTGTTCGGCGAGGCGGGGCCAGGTGCGAAGCACGGATGGAGCCAGCGGTTGCTGGCCCGCTCTACGTGGCAAATTGGTTTCTCCGACGTGGAGCGGAGGGGTGCCTCTGTAATTCGCCGTTGCGATGTTATGGGCGGCCTCCAGCCACGAGCACAGGCCGTCGAACCGGCGCTGCACGACACGGTTAACCGCCTGTTTACGGCGATTGATCAGTTCAAAACTGTGCGAGACGAGGGTGAAGCTGGTGGTATTAGTGTTCCTCGCATTTCGGATCGCGGCTTTCATTTCGCGCAGGGAAAGCGCGGTGATTTGTGCATGGCGCAAACCGCCACCGGCCTCTGCGATGCATCCCGCCGGGACCTCGATAACGCCTTCATACAGCATGGGAAGCTGGTCGCCTGCCCCGAGATCAATGTCGCATGCGCCTGTTCCCACAAGTGCCGGACAGTGGCTGCTGTCATAACGCAGGCCAACTGCGGCAAGCGCGCGCAAGGTATCGTTATTCGCACCATAATTGCCTGCGCGAAAGGCAACCGGCTTAGGCGCGCCTGCCGCAACCAGTGCGTCGCGTGCCCAATCGAGGATGCGACATTGTTCATCGAAATCGAAATCTTTAATATGTCCGCCCGACAGTCCGCGTAGAGGACTGCCCGCGCCGGCCAGCCGCAGCCATTCGGTATGACAGTGAAGTTGCACGTCCTGCCCGGCGTTGAGGATCGGGGTGACCACATCTTCGATCGCGGCGATACCCCAAAGCAAAGCGGGCATTGGATCGACGAAGAATACCGCCCTGATGCCGTGACGCTCGAACATCTTCAGTTGGTAGGTGATGCCGGCAGGGCCATCGGGCGTGAAGCAGGCAATGGACCGGGCGAAATTCTCGGTCCTGTCGACCGGACACGCGCCATTGGCGAGCCCTGACGAGTATTCCGTATCGATCGTGAGATACACCCGCGTCATAGCAAGAGACTTAACGGTGAATGGTTAAGGCATCGCTATACTGAAAAATTGCCGGTCAAATGCCGCCAGGGGTGAAATCCAGCCCGGCCGTGCCCAGCGCATCGCACAAGGTGTGAACGCAACTGGACAAATCATCCGCGTCTATAGAACGGATTACGAAATTCGCGCCGACTTTACCTTCGCGGAAGAAGGGATAGCTACCGATCTGGCAATCCTCGTGCGCAGCCTCAGTTTCGCGCAGAATATCGGCCACTTCGCTTTCGGAAGTCCAGCAGCCGATAGTTTCGGATTTTAACGGCATCCCGCCTTCCAGCGTGCCGGTAAGGGCATCAAGCATTCCGGCGGTGATATGCGGAACACCTGCCATCAAGAAGACACTGCCATGACGGATGCCGGGGGCGCCGGACATCCGGTTGGGTATCAGCTCTGCGCCTTCTGGTACGCGCGCCATACGTAGGCGCGCCTGTGTCAGGCCGCCGGGTTTGTCCGAATAATATCGTTCCAGCAGGGCGCGGGCATCGGGATGAATTATGACGTCGACGTCCAGTGCCTTGGCCACGGCATCAACGGTTATGTCATCATGTGTCGGACCAATGCCGCCGGTAGTAAACAGGTAGTCATTGGCAGTACGCAAAGCATTTACCGCGTCCACGATCCGATCTTCACTATCGGCTACGACGCGCACCTCTGCCAGCCGGATACCCTGCACCTGCAACCATGATGCAATTTGGGCGATGTTCTTGTCATGTGTGCGGCCCGACAGGATCTCGTCGCCTATCACGACAAGGCCTGCGGTCCATATATGGTCTTTATCCGATAAACTCATGACAGCGCGTTAAGCGAGCGGCGGGCCGATTGCTACTCTGCTGCTTCCAGTTGCTCGCTTTCAGGAATAACATGCTCTCCTGCGCGCGCGAAAGTCAGCACGCCGTCCTCTATCGGATCGCTTTCCATCCGCTTGCGATCAGCGACATATTCCTGATTGAGCCGCCACGGATAATCGATCGCGTTTTTGGGCATGATATCCTTCGAACGCTGGATATAGCCGGAAGAAAAATCAAAAATATCGTCATCTTCCAGTTCTGCTTTTGCAGCCGATGTCAGCAGCGGCACTGCGATATCACGGCCGGTCGCCTTCATACGATTAAGAACCCGGCACACATAGTCGGAATTTATGTCTGCCCGCAGGGTCCAGCTTGCATTGAGATAGCCGAACACCACAGCGAAGTTCGGCACATTGGAGAACATACAACCTTTGTAATAATAAGCCTGCGCGAAATCGACAGGCTTACCATCGACACTGACGGCGATCTTGCCGCACACTGCCATCTTCAGGCCGGTAGCGGTAACAATGATATCGGCCTCCAGCACTTCCCCGTTTTCCAACTCCACGCCGTTATCGGCAAAGCGTGCAATGCGGCCGGTTTTTATCGCAGCCTTGCCAGCATTCATGGCCTTGAACAGATCGGCATCGGGCACCAGGCACAATCGCTGATCCCACGGATCATAAGGCGGGGTGAAGCTGGCCTCGTCGTAATTGCTGCCCAGCGCTTCCTTGATTGCGTTGGTCAGGGCGTCTTTCACCTTCTGTGGCTTGTTCCGGGCCATCTTGAAGCTGATATCCTGCATTCGGATATTCTTGAACCGGGTGATCTTGTATGCCACTTTTTCCGGCAGGAACTTGCGTAGAATATTGGCAAATTTATCTTTTGCCGGGCGCGAGAACATCCATGTTGGCGTGCGCTGGAGCATGGTCACGTGCTCTGCTTTATCTGCCATCGAGGGAACAATGGTGACGGCAGTCGCGCCAGAACCGATCACAACGACCTTTTTATCTGCGTAATCCAGATCTTCGGGCCAGAATTGCGGATGCAGCACCTGCCCCTTGAAATCGCCAAGCTCGAAGCCGGCGTCATAGGGCTCGTCGTAATCGTAATAGCCCGATCCGAGATACAGCCAGTTTGCCGTAAGACGCTTGCGCTCTCCATCGGCGGTTTCAACCACCACGGTCCAGCGTGCGTCGGCCTCACTGAAATCAGCCGACAAGACGCGGTGACCATATCTGATGTGGCGGCGGATATCGCGTTCATCCACAATCGTGTTGAGGTAATCTATGATTGCCGGAGCGTCGGCGATGCTTTTTTCGTTCTTCCAGGGTTCGAACACGAAGCCCAGCGTATGCATGTCACTGTCGGAGCGGATGCCGGGGTAACGGAACAGATCCCATGTACCGCCCAAATTCTCCCGCATTTCCAATATGCTGTAGCTGTGATCGGGGCAGTGCATTTCAAGATGGGCGGCCATCCCAATGCCGGATATGCCCGCGCCAACGATTAGTACGTCGAAATCTGTCGGTGCGCTCATAATATCGGTCCTCCGTTGCAACGTATATCTCCTAAGCGAGCATTTGTCACTTGGCGAGTCCTTGAATTGAAGTTGCTGGCTGACGGGGGGCGGATTAATCGTTAGGCGGCGAGGCATGTCACGCAAAACCAAACTCGTTCTTGCCGTACCGTTTCTGTTCGCTCCATTCGCGGCAATGCCTGTGCAGGCGCAGGGTGTATCGGATGAAGATCGGCAAACTGAAGAGATCGTGGTGGCTGGACAGGGCCTTCCTGAAACTCCGTCCGCCCCGGCTTACGCCACCCTAGTATTGGAGCGCGAGCAGATCGTCACTGCACCGTCGGGCCGGATCGAGGATGTACTTGGCTCGGTTGCGGGCTTCCAGCAATTTCGCCGTTCTGACAGCCGTTCTTCCAACCCTTCCGCCCAGGGAGTAACGTTGCGCGCACTGGGCGGAAACGCCACGAGCCGCGCTCTGGTGACGCTGGACGGGGTGCCAATGGCGGACCCGTTCTTCGGCTACACTCCCTTCGCCGCGCTGATACTGGAACAGTTGGACCGTGTGCGAGTGACCCGCGGTGGAGGGTCCGGGCCGTTCGGAGCAGGCGCACTGGCTGGCACGATCGGGCTCGAAAGCGCCGGGCTGGCGCAGCTTGGCACAGTCAACGCATCGCTGCTTGCGAATGACCGGGGGGCTACCGAAGCGAGTGCCAGCCTCGCTACGCCTCTAGGTGCCGGCTATGTCGTGGCCAGCGGACGCTGGGACCGGGGGCAGGGTTTCTTCACGACGCCGGAAGAACAGCGCGTTCCTGCCAGTGCGCGGGCCGCATTCGACAGCCGTTCGGGCCAGATCCGCGCTGCAATTCCCGTGGGCAAGACATTTGAAGTTCAGGCGCGGGTGCTGGCGTTTGAAGACAACCGCACCTTGCGATTCGACGGGGCCGACAGTTCCGCCAGCGGACAGGATGCCAGCATCCGCGTAATCGGACGCGGTGCATGGAAGGTGGACGCCTTGGCCTATGTGCAGGCGCGTAATTTCTCCAACGTGGTGGTCAGCTCTACCCGCTTCGTGAAAGTGCTGGACCAGCGCAACACGCCCTCCACCGGAATTGGCGGGAGGATAGAAGTTCGCCCACCTGTTGGCGCAGACCATGTCATGCGTTTCGGCGTAGATTACCGCCGCAGCGACGGCGAGCTACAGGAAGACGCGTTCAGCGCCTTTACCGGTGATTTGACCGCGCGCAGGCGTGCGGGCGGCGCAACCAGCGACGTCGGCTTCTTTGCAGAGCATGACTGGACACGCGGCGCGCTGGTGCTGACTGGCGGTATCCGCGCCGACAAAACGGCAATCAGCGACGGCTTCTTTCGTGAAACCGATGCGGCCGGAACGTTAACTACCGGCAACCTTTTTGCCGGGCGCAGCGACTGGACCATAACTGGTCGCGGAGGAGTGCTGCTGAACGTCAGCAATGCGCTGTCGCTGCGCGCAGCCGGTTACAGCGGCCTGCGCTTGCCAACTCTCAATGAACTGTACCGCCCCTTTGTTGTGTTTCCGATAGTCACCTCTGCCAATGCGGAGCTTGAAAACGAGAAACTTGTAGGATTTGAGGCCGGCGTGGACTGGCGGCCTGCAAAGGGAATGGAATTATCTGTAACGGCTTTCGATAATCAACTTGAGAACGCGATTGCCAATGTCACGCTGACCCCTACCCAGCGGCAGCGGCAAAATCTGCGGGCTATCGATGCGCAGGGGCTTGAACTGGGTGCGAAGCTGTCACGCGGGTCGTGGCGGTTTAACGGGACGCTTGCCTACACTGATGCTAGGGTGGACGGGGTAGGGGCCTCTGCTGCGCTGGATGGCAATCGGCCGCCGCAAACGCCCGAATGGGCAGGATCGGCAACGCTGGCATTCGAGCCGCGCGAAGGTTTGATGCTAGCCGCAACATTGCGCCATGTAGGTGCGCAGTTTGAAAGTGATCAGGAAACAGACCCGCTGCCGTCAGCCACCACTTTGGGAGCATTCGCCAGCTTCCCTCTGACAGAACAACTGGGCATTGTATTGCGGGCGGAAAATATCCTCGACGAGACAATTGTGACTCGCAATGCAGGTGGCAGCCTCGATCTGGGTGTGCCGCGCACGGTTTGGGGCGGCATTCGGTACGGTTTCTGAGGCCTGCAATCGGCAAAGCCTGATCCATCACGCACTGGTTCACAGTGCTTAGTAAGGAATGTGATTTTTCCATACAGAGAGAAGTTCAGGGCTACGGAAACATATAAAGCAGTTTACTAAACAAGCGCTCTCTCTATATCGTTGATCCATGCAGTTTGAGACGATTGAATGTACCGGTGCCGACGGCATCAGCCTTACCGCCGAAATATGTGGAGCGAGCGATGCCATGCCCGTTCTGCTGGCTCACGGGGGTGGTCAGACACGGCGTGCATGGAAGCGCGTTACAGGCGATCTTGCTGAGGCGGGATTTCGCACTATCGCGGTCGATCTGCGGGGTCATGGCGACAGTGCTTGGTCGGCGGACGGCGCCTACGAAACCCGCGATTTTGCGGCCGATCTGGTGGCTATTGCATCGGCGATGGAACGCAGTCCGGCGCTGGTGGGCGCGTCGCTTGGCGGAATGGCTGGCATGCTGGCCGAGGGCGAATTGGCACCGGGCAGTTTCGCTTCGGTAACCCTGGTCGATATTGCCCCCCGAATGGAAGAAAGCGGGGTCAAGCGTATCGTTGGTTTTATGGAAGAGCATATTGAAACCGGTTTCGCCTCCGCCGAGGAGGCTTCGCAAATTATTGCCCAATACATGCCCCACCGGCGCAAACGGGGTGCTAGCGACGGGCTGCGCCATTATCTGCGGCAGAAAAACGATGGCCGTTTTTACTGGCACTGGGACCCCGCGTTTATAACAGGAAGTCGTACGGTCGGTAAAAACAGCAGCGAACGTCATCGCAATCAATTCGAAGCGCTGAGCAAGGCGGCCGGTAATCTTACGCCACCAGTGCACCTTATTCGCGGCGGTTCTAGCGATCTCATTAGCGAAGAGGCAGTATCGCATTTTCTCGAACTCGCGCCGCATGCCGAATTTACAGATATTGCCGGTGCGACACATATGGTTGTGGGAGACGCAAACGACAGTTTTTCTGCCGCAATTCGCGACTTCTTGCAGCGCCATCATTCATGTGAAGGGGCAACGGCATGACCGAGGAGACCGAAGCAATAGATGTCCAGCGTTTGCAGAACATGCTGCAGATGGCACCCTTTCACGCATGGCTTAACCTGAAAATCAGGTCGGTAACTTCGCAAGGGCTCGAACTCGAAATGCCATGGCGCGATGAAATCGTGTCCAACCCTGCGATCGGCTCCGTTCACGGCGGCGTGCTCGCATCGCTGATAGACCTGACCGGTCTTTACACCCTGAACGCCCACGGAACACAGGCGAAGGCGACCGCAGATCTAAGGGTCGATTATCACCGGCCTGCGACGGCAGGGCCGCTTATTGCAGCGGGTCAGATAGTAAAAGTCGGGCGGCAGATTTCAGTTGCAGAGACGAGCATAACCGGATCTGATGGAAAACTGTTGGCCAGTGGCAGAGGCGCTTATATCTGCGGCGGCTAGGACGCAATCAGGTGGGCGCCTGCCACCCCAGACCGAGCGATTTTTGTAAGGCCACCCAAGCCAGCGTCACCGTAGCTTTGCCCTGTGCGAGATCCGCGACTGCCTGATCCTGTTCGCGCAAAGCGCGGTTGAGTTCGGAGCGTGAGATCGCCCCTTGATCAAACCGTTGCCGATCGAGATCGACCGCGCCGTCAGCCTGCGCCTTGATCTGTATCAGCGCCGCCAGGTTCGCACGCTGCTGCGTGAACCTGGCAAGAGCGCGTTCGGCATCCTGGAGGGCAAAGAGCACTGTTTGGCGGTACATGGCGACCGCTTCGCTACGGCCAGCCTCGGCCTGTTCGACCGAAGCGTCGATTCGCCCGAAATCAAGGAAATTCCATTGTAGCCGAGGTATGGCGAGCGCCGATAACTCGCTCACATCGAACATATCATCAGGAGACGAGCCGCCCAAACCAAGAATACCCATGAAAGAAAGCTTGGGAAACTTAGCCGCCTCGGCCATGCCGATCCGTGCTGTCGCTGCGGCGAGATTGCGTTCTGCTGCACGAATATCCGGACGCCTAGCGATCAGTCCTGCAGGGTCGCCTACCAGTACGCTTGCGGGCGGTAGGGGGATATCGCCGGTCTCTTCAATCTTTACCGGATGCATACCTGGCGCCTTTCCAATCAGAACCGCCAGCGCATCGAGCAGCACCGCCTTATCCGCTTCTGCCCTCGCTAACTGCGCTTTGAGCACTTCCAGTTCGGCATTGGCGTTCCCGACCGGGAACAAGGGTAAGGTGCCCAACTGGTACCGTTGGTAGGTCAGCTTTAGAATTTCCTCCTGCAAAGTAATTTGCGAACGATATTGCCGCGCGCGCAGCTGCGCCTCGCGCAGATTGATGTAGCTGTTTGCCACTTCCGCTGTCAGTTGAAGTTTAGCATCCTCTGCATTAGCGACCGCAGCGGCAGTCTGCGCGTTCGCCAATTCAATCCGGCGACCGGTTCCTCCTGCGAAATCCAGCTCCCAGTTAGCGTTCAGGCCGATATTGTAGAGGCTTACGCTGTCATCATCCTCAATCTGAAAATCGTCGGGAATGCCCGGTGGTACCGGGCGATCGCTTTGAATATCGAGACCAGGCAGCCGGCCCTGCACCACGGTCGCCTGAGTGCCCAGAGTGGGCAATCGCCCCGCCTGTTCTTGGCTGAACGAGGCACGTGCCTGCTCAATGCGAGCCTGCGCAGCGACCAGCGAGAGGTTTTCAGCCAAAGCCATGTCCATCAGACGAGCCAGTTCCGGGTCGTCCAGCAGCAGCCACCATTGCGAAAGTTCTGGGGCAGAGGCGTCAACCTGACCATCCGCGCGAACGAACCGCTCGCTTGCAGAAGCGGGCACGACATCCGGCGGTCCGTGGTAATCAGGTCCGGCAGTGCATGCCCCAAGCATGGCAGTGGCTAATAGAGGTATATATCTTCGCTTCATATCAGGGTCAGTGCATCGATAGAGAAACGTTTTTGGGCAGCGGTTTCAGAAAGATCACTAGTGGAACTGTGATCAGGGTCAGTAGTCCCATCATGAAGAAGACATCATTATACGTCATGACGAATGCCTCGCGCTGAATGGTGCGGATCAGCATCGCCATGCCTTGCTCCATCCCGCCGAAGTTTCTTGCCAGCCCATCGAGATAGTCCTGCAACGCGACGCTATTGGCATTTAGCGTTTCTTCCATTCGGCGACTGTGATGCCAGATACGTTGGTCCTGGAACGACGCCAGCCCTGCTAGCGCGAACGAACCACCCAGATTTCGTGACGCATTGAAAATGCCTGACGCGTCGCCTGCATCTTCTTTCGCAACCGAAGCCACGGTTGCCTGGTTCAAAAACATCATCGAAAGGATCATGCCAAACCCCCGGACGAGCTGACTTTCGATGAAGATGGCGCCGGTGGATTGGGCCGTAAGGCTCACACTCAGAAAACAACTTAGCGCCATCAGAAACATTCCGGCTCCGACCGCGAGACGGATATGTAAGCGGCGGATCATGAAAGGCAGAACCGGCATCAGCAGGAATGCGGGCACCCCCATCCAGAATATAACCAGTCCGGTCTGAAAAGCATTATAGTCGGAGATGATGGAGAGAAACTGGGGGATGACGTAAGTCGATCCATACATGACCATACCCAAGGCCAGCGCCATGATGGCAACGCTGCCGAATTGCCTGCTAAGCAGCAGGCGCAATTTTAGCACCGGCTTTTTTGCAAAGAGTTGCCCGTGAAGGAGCATTGCGAATCCGATCACCGTGACAATCCCTAGCCAACGGATAGTGGACCTGTCTCTTATACACATCTGACGCTGCCGACGAATAGAGAGG
>OJBO01000209.1_pt1 | contig 36125 bp, 33 predicted proteins | sample 1590461 | NCBI WGS metagenome assembly OJBO01 (sample SAMN05416836, study PRJEB24817) | seawater metagenome | isolation source: Sea water | place: Canada:Atlantic | collected 2013-07 | reverse complement strand
GGTAGTAGGGCGTCGCTTCGAGCGAGATCAGTTCCTTCCTTGGTTTAGGCATATGTGCCTCCTGATACTAGTTTCTTGGTAATACCGTACAGGAATTGACCTCACTGTAAAATCAGGCATTATTATTAGAATGACTGTCCTGAGATTTCCCGAGCTTATTATACAAAGGAAAGTGTATGTCTCGATTATTGATGAAAGTTTTAACTGTAATGTTATCTTTGATGCTAGTGCCAAATGTAATGGCAGAGAATAAAGTTGAAGTGCCCTATGAAAAGTTTGATCAAGACAAGTTCAGGTCATTCTTGCGTGAGTATCTTTTCAGAAGTTATACGGATGAAAACGGTGTTCATATCGAATCTGTTCTATCTGCGCTGGGTGCTTTATCTGGTTTTTCGTTACAACAAGGCATTCGGGAAGACTTGATCATTAAAGGTGGCAATGAAGAGGGTAAGGTTTTTACCATTATTGAAACTAAAGATGGTAATAAATATTTCTTTGGTTCTATATTTGATGAGCCGTTATACGATACGAGAGAGGGCCAGATTTCGGTATGGTCTCTTGTCGGTGGTGGTGCTCAAAAAGCTGGTGCTTCAAGTTTACCCGACGTATCTGCTCTAGCTAAAGCAAATGCAAGTGCAATTGGTAATGAAGATTATGGTAATTTAACCGTTCCGCTTATGAATCAACCTATAGATCACCCAATAGATGCAATTAAAAAGCATTGGGACTTCACAAAAAAAATTCTCCAAGCCAAGGGGGCAGAGCCTTTGTTTTGGAGCTGGGAAATTGCTTTAGTCGCACAAGATATTATTATTGCGGGTAAAAGTGTAATCGACCCTAAGTTAACCGCTCAAATTGTTATGGAACCTGCTATTTCAATGTCAAAAATTGATCCTTCTAAAATAAACTGATTAGCTATGCGATCTCCTGGTTGAATCTATTCGGTCGTGTTTTAAAAACGAGCCTTTGTATAGATAGACTGAGGCGGCTATAACTTCTCCTGAGCATTAGTGACTTTAGTCACTAGTTCGGCACGTGTTCCTTATGCATTATTATTTTTTTTCGGTGTTAATTCTGGCGTTTTTTAGCTATCTGAAATTGACGAGGTCGTATGAATAAAATAATAACAATATCTGCTCTTTCTCTCGCTTTATGTGGCTGCTATTCCAACCCTGAGATGGTTCTGGAGTTGAATGGTGGCGACGGTGAGTGGCGCTTCTATGATCAAGGCTTTCCTACTAACTTACGTCTGACGGATGATGGCCGCCCTGATTTTTCTGGGTTTCCCCATCGTTTGTTTTCGCCTTTGGTGTCTCAGTTTTCACGAGAGGCGGAGCGTTATGAGCATATGACTGGGTATGCACCGGATACTTCTGTGTATATTCGGTTTTCTGGGTCATTTGAGCCTGATGAATTCCCTTTACCGCAATCGCCTGATTATTTTGCCAATACATCTTCGCCTATTCAGTTAATTGATATCGATCCTGATTCTGCATTGCGCGGTACACGTTATCCTATTGATGTGAATTTCCGTTATGAGGAGGATGAGTACCGTCCTGGGTATTTGTTTGAGGCGGTTCCTGTTGGGCGTGTGCAGCAAGAAAATACGACGTATGCGCTGATTATTACTCGTGACATTGTTAGTGATTATATTGGTGAATATGCGCCTGACCTTGAAGCTAACCCTGTGTTAACAGCGTTATTGAAGGGTAAAAATCCGCGCTTTAAAGATTTATTTATCACGTCTAAGAATGCTGAAAAGGCGTTGCAGGTTTACGCGCCTTTGAAAGCGCAATTAGAACTTGAGGGTATTGATCCTGAGGGTGTGATTGCTGCGGTTGTTTGGACGACTGGAGAGGCTTCGAATAAGGCTTTCCAATTGGGGGAGGTGATGTCTCAATGGGATGTACCGCCTTTGCTGTCTGATTGGGTAATGACTCAAGATATGCCAGAGTTTTGTGTTTTTGAGGCTCAATGGCGTGTACCTGGGTTTCAAAAAGGGTTATTTCCTTATCCAGCACCAATATTTGGCGGTGATTTTGAATACGACTTAAATGGTGAGCCGATTAGACAATATTGGCGAGAAACTCCAGTGGTATTAACGATTCCTAAAACGCCTATGCCGGCTACTGGTTATCCAATGTTGTTATTTCATCATGGAACACATGGGTTGGCTGAGCATGTTTGGTCTAGAGGCAAGGAGCCTGTTGCTGGTGAAATTAGCACGTACGGCTCGCCCGGACATATCTCTGCTTTGCGAGGCTGGGCCGCTGCTGGTATGGGAGGGCACTTTGGTCATGATCAACAAATCGATATCGGGTTATACGATGCCATTTCTGAAATGGTCGGTATTCCAATGAACTTACTGCAATATAATCTTTATAACCCGCAGGGTTTTAGAGACAACATGCTACAGCAAGTCTCGGAGCGAATCCTATTTCGTCGATTGATTGAGCGGGTGAATATAGATACTTCAGCCTGTGTAGGCAGCCATCAGGGGGGCTCTTTTTTTAATGGTGATCAAATGGCTCTTATGGGGCAGTCATTGGGGGCATTTACTGCTGCTGCTCAGGTTTCTGTCGACCCTGCGCCGTTAACGGCGTTTATCGGCACTGGGCCTGGCACTTATAATATGCCTTTTATTTTTCAAAATAAGCAGGACGCTGAAGGTGCTGCTATTGGCAATATTCTCGAACCTCTTTTCTTTTATACTGAGGTAGACGATATCGTTGAAGATCGTTTTCACCCGGTGTACGCACTGAGCGAACAGCCGAGCGGGCCTTCTAATACTTCTTTTATGTTATCTCAGCGAGATCAACAGAACCAAGCAGGCCGGGCACCTTTTCATAGTTTGTTAATTTTTGGCCATGAAGATTATTCGGTGCCTTTTAGCTCTCAGAAAACGTTAGTGCGTGCGTTAGGTAGTGATATGGCAGGGTCTGAACTAGATGTACCGTCTGAGTTTAGCTTGCTTGATGCAGCAATGGCAGCAGGAGGAACTGCTATTGATTATCCGGTGAGTGGTAATGGTCAGTTCGGGGAGACGAACGTTTTTGTTCGATATGATGAGGATGATATTAAAACTGGGCACCACGTTATGATTCAGTATGAAGCTCCCAAGCATCAGATTGGTTGTATGCTCCAAGATATATCTGCCGGACTAACGCCTGTGATTGTGGAAGGTGTCGCGATTGATGGTGATTGTGCGAGTGGCCCGTCATTGATGAAAACCGTTCAACAGGAGCCTTTTTAACACTGATGGCTATTAAGTAGTCGTGTGGTTTATTTAATGTAACGGGGAAGCATGTGTTCCTTTTAACCAATCAGTGCATCGGAGAAATAGGTTTTAAATGCGCTGTGTTTATTACTCTGGTAACGGTTGTTGTTCCAGAGTAATGAAATAGGTTGAGCTGGAAAATTAATATCCGGAAAAATCTGTATTAACTCTCCCGTGCTTATTTTATCTTTTGTCATGAGGTCTAACATCAAGGCAATTCCGCTGCCACATACTCGTTGGGGCTTTGACAATAACGTTATTCCGCGCTGGTCCGAAAGTGCAACACAAGCGCGAGTGAACCTTGAAGCGCTTCGTAAGTTTAGTGAATTATCTCCTGATGTTCGTGTGATATATGGGCATGAGCAATAAAGTCATAAATTAGTGACTAAAGTCACTATTGTTTTATTTGCGAATTGTAGATGATGGCCGGTTGTTGGCTGTTTTTGTATATTAGGTGTATGTCATGGATAGAATTAAAGACTTACCAGGACTAGCGAAGAAGAGTGAAGATGCTCTTGCGCTGGTAGAAATTTATACGGTTGATGATCTGCGCGCTATTGGGCCTGTTATGGCTTTTTATCGGTTGCGTTTGCTGGCGCGAGAGAGTGGGAAGTCGGGGCCGAGTTTGAATTTCTTGTATGCGCTTGTGGGCGCTGTGAACAATATGAATTGGCTTGAGGTGGCGCGAACTCAAAGAGAGCAATTACTGGCCGAGTTGGATAGTTTGGAGCAAATGGAGCGTTTATTTGCGTAAGAAGGTTTATATTAACGCCGAGCTAAAGGCTTGATAAAAATGCGGACACTTCTATCGAAGCTGGCCCATGGATCGCTTCTTTAAACGCAGCCGCACCGTTGGATGGTTCTAAGTTAATTTCGATGGTTCGTGCGCCTACTGAGTTGGCGACCTCCACAAACCCTGCTGCGGGGTAGACGTTTCCGGAGGTTCCTATGCTGATAAATAGATCGCAATTTTCTAACGCTTGATAGATTTCATCCATAAATAATGGCATTTCACCAAACCATACGATATGCGGACGCAGTCCAGGTTGTTGGCAGCATTCGCAGTGGCTATGTTCTGTGATGTCAGACGTTTGCGAATGTATTTTATCGGTATGGATACAGCGTGATTTAAGCAGTTCTCCGTGCATATGTATCAGTTTGTTGGAGCCAGCCAGGCTGTGCAGGTGATCGACATTTTGGGTGACCAGTAAAAACTCGCCCGCAAACGCGGCTTCAAATTCGGCCAATGCGATATGAGCAGGGTTGGGCTTTACATCGTTGAGTTGTGCTCGGCGAGCATTGTAAAAACGCTGTACCAGTTCTGGGTTGCGTTCAAACGCTTCTGGTGTGGCGACATCTTCGAGGCGATGGTTTTCCCATAAACCGCCGCTGTCGCGAAAGGTGTTGATGCCTGACTCTGCTGAGATGCCGGCTCCGGTGAGCACTACGATGCGTTGGTGCTTGGTGTTTTGCATAGCAGTACTCTCCATTTATTTTTTGATTGGCTGCTCTTCAAAATGGTCTGAGAAAAAGGCGCGAATTTCATCGCGACGAGCCATGCCATCGCTATAGCCTAAATCAATCAACGCTTTGCAGAAACCCTTAGAGAACAGCAAATAACTGAGAATCCCGGAGCCGTTCTGGCCTGCGTTTCCGCTGCCACCGAGGGCCATTTTTAGCGCGCGGGGTATTTCATGAGCGTGTTCCCCGGCGATTTGGTCAATGGAACGACTCGGGTTAATTTCGAGCAGGTCGATTGTTTTTAATTCCATACCTTGTGCTTTGCGAATCTCTTCAGGGATTTTCTCAACGGTGCGATTAATGCGACTAAGGCGTTCCACGTCGGCTTCCATACTGTCGAGGAAGGCGGCGTTTAGCATGTGCCCCATAATTTTTGCTGGGCTAGGGTAGGAGGGATTTTCTCGTATGTGCTCTTTGCGTTTGTGGGCAATACCGCTCACACCGATAACCATTACTTTTTCGGCACCTAAGTGCAGTGCCGGGCTGATTGGAGCCAGCTGACGAACGGCCCCATCAGCGTAGTATTCACCGTGAAGTTTTACCGAAGGAAAAATCATGGGGATGGCAGAGGAGGCCATGAGATGATCAAGGGTAACGCGAGTACGTTTTCCTATTCGGCGATGACGATCCCAGTTGGTGATGCTGTAGTGGCCTTGAAAAAAGGCGACGGATTCTCCACTGTCTAAGCCTGAACAGTTTACGGCAAGTGCGTGTAAAGCGCCGTTGTCGATAGCGCTTTGTATTTGATCAAATTTAATGGCTTCGTCCAGTAGATCGCGCAATGGTTGGTTATTGAGCAAGGACACTGGGTCGTTTTTAAAACGGCGGCCAATAATTAATGAGCGCATGATTTTCATGAGGCCGTGGGATATGCCTAAAAAATCTGTGCGATAAATCTGCTCTGGTGTGAAGTGCATCCAGATGCGTTCGAGGTGTTTAATACCTATGCGGTAGTTTTCTGCATAGCTTGCCAACGCGACACCGTTGATGGCTCCAGCGGATGTTCCAGAAATTATGTCAAAAGGGTTGTAGTGGCCCTTTGGGAGAATTTTGTGAATCGCTTTCAGGACGCCTACTTGATATGCCGCTCGGGCACCGCCGCCGGAAAGAATGAGTCCTGTCTTTTTTACTTCCAATTCTTCTACTCTGCTAGGGCCTGCGTCATCTGCGAGTATAGTGCATAATGACTTAGATTGTGATGATCTGGTTATTAGAGGCGCGTTTTATATGTTCACTGGTATTGTTCAGGCCCGTTTGGCGGTGAGTGAAATTCTTAAGAAAGAAGATTTCGCTTCCTTTGTTTTTGATTTTTCTCCGGCATTAATTGAAGGTTTACAAATTGGTGCGTCGGTCGCCATTAATGGTACGTGTTTAACGGCACGAACGATCGATGGTTTGCGGGTGAGTTTTGATGCTATCGGCCAAACTTTGAAGGTCACTAATCTTGGTGCTTTAAATGCGGGCGATATTGTGAATATTGAACGCGCAGCAAAGTTTGGTGATGAAATTGGTGGTCATGCATTATCTGGTCATGTGATGGATCAGATTAAGGTGCTTGAGATTATCGAAACGACCAATAATCTTGTGGTGTGGATGGAGCGCCCGGATCACCTTGCGCCGTATTTGTTGAACAAAGGGTACGTGGCTCTAAATGGGTGTAGTTTGACGATTGCGGAAGTAGAAGGCGGTCGTTTTTCTGTGCATTTAATTCCTGAGACCCGTGATGTCACGACGTTTGGGCTGATTCAGCCGGGGGATGCGATCAACGTGGAAGTTGATCCGCAAACTCAGGCGGTTGTGGATACCGTGAAGCAATTGATCACATCGCCTGAGTTGTTGGAGTCGTTAGTTGGGTCATTGAAGGCCAACTAACCGCTTTTTGATTTTGGCGCTACGTTAAGCGACGGACTTCAAGTAACGAACGATGTCGCCTGATTCAAACATCCATTCTTCGTGGTCGCCATCTTTGATGAGTAAACAAGGAACGGTGGTGCGTTTGGTCGCATCGATCTGCTGCTGACGAAATTCCGGATTTTTCATCACATTGCGTTTTTCAACATTGACGTTAAGGCTTTGCATGGCCATCAGTACACGCTGGCAAAATGGGCATGAGTCGTAGTAGTAAAGTGCGTATTGCATATTCTTTCCGAAGTTCTGAGAGTTCTAATGCCTGAGTATATCGAACAAATCGCCTTGTTTGCGATTGCTGTGATCGCCAATTGGTTTTCTGCCCTGGCCGGTGGCGGTGCTGGCTTGATTCAATTGCCGATCTTGATCTTTATGGGCTTACCCTTTCCGCTGGCTTTGGCTACGCACAAAATCGCGACAGTGGCCTTGGGAGTGGGTGCGACGGCACGTCATTTAAGAGAAGGGCACCTAGATAAGTTAATTCTGCTGCTGATTTTCTTGGCAGGTGTGCCGGGAGTGATTCTTGGTGCTTTGTTTATTTTAGATGTACCGGCACGGTCGGCAGAAATTGCACTGGGTATATTAACCCTGCTCTTGGCTCTGTATTCGATGGTGAAACCTGAACTTGGCTTAACCACTCAGGATAAACACCGTGATCTCGCCGGGTATGTTGTTGGTGGGGCAGTGTTGTTTTGTATTGGGTTTGCTAATGGTGCGTTATCCGCTGGTTCAGGTTTGTTTGTAACTTTGTGGTTGGTGTATTGGTTCGGGTTGGAATACAAACTGGCCGTTGCACAAACCTTAGTGGCGGTTGGTTTAGGTTGGAATGGAGCAGGAGCGATAACCATGGGCGCTGTCGCTGAGGTGCAATGGAGTTGGATTCCAGCCTTGGTACTTGGCTCTTTACTGGGCGGCTATTTGGGCGCTCAAACCTCAATACAGTCGGGTAATCAGATGATTAAGCGACTGTTTGAGGTGATCACGTTTGTGGTGGCCATCAAGTTACTGTGGGGATAGTGGCCTTCTCATTGTTGGGATAAGTACCAAGCTCAGCAGTAGCAGCCATAACGCATTACCCGCGCCGCTGTCTGTGCTGCTGTCACTAACGAGTGTTAGGTTGATGTTTTCTTCCTCAAACGCTGGATTCAGCGCTATATCAACATCGACGACTTCACTGTGGCTAACGGAGAGTGATTCAGGAAGACTGCTGCTGAGTGACGATTCCCATGTGTAGCTCACTTGCGTGTTGCTGATCTTTTCAACGACTGGAGTGGTAGTTGTACCGTCGTTCAAATGAATCTCAAGCGCGGGTAACTCTGAGTCGAAATCAAATCCTCTGGCATTTATTTGCCCTGCAAGTTGGTACTCGGTGCTGGCTGCAGACATGACGGCGTTAACATCGGTGCCCGTGGCGCTTAAGGTTAAGCTTGTATCATCATAAAGTGTGGCTGACACATTTACTGTTAAAGCTAACTCGGGCACATCGAAGGTAATGCTGCCGTCACTGGCGCTGGTGAACTCTGTGGTTAATCCCCACTCAATCATACGGTCATCATCGATAGTGACATCGGCGTCGGCAATGGGGTTGCCTGATTCATCTTTGATCATCAGAGTAACGCTACGGCGAGCAACATACACCAAATCTAGTGTGGAATCTGGGATGTTGGCTGCACTGGCGGTGATGGTCGTTGCGGTAGAATCGTTACTGATCAATACCGCCGTTGCCGGGTTGTAGGCTGTTTCTTCATTATTTGCGCTATCGGAAGCATCCACACTGGCAATAGTGACGCCTTCAGCATTGCTAAAGCTGAGGGACGAGTCGCTACTGAGAAGGATCTCTGTACTCGCTGGTGCGCCTTCAATGATGAGACGTGCGGTGTCGCTGCCTTCCAGTATCGGGGTAACTGACGTACTAAGGCGCAGAGGACGCTCGACATAGAAGCTCGCACTGGTGCTTAAACCATCCGTTACTACGACGGTGTAGGTACCAGCAAACGCTCCGTCATCAGGCAGGTTTAAAGCCACACTTGAGCCACTGGCTGTAAGTAAGTCTGATACATCGCTGCCATTAAATTCGGCGGTTAAGGTGTAATCTCCATCGCCTCCAGTGGGTATTAATGTGATGGTGCCTAATGCGCCTGAGGCGGTATCCCCCTCTGAAATTGAGCTTCCTGCGATGGTAAGCGTGATTGGATCGACGGTAGCCGGGTCGGTTAAATCTACGGTAAAGGTGGTATTGGCTGTGGCATTTCCGTCATTCACGGTGACGGTAATGCTGGTAGAAGCAATTGCACTCGTGGCTGATGTGAGCGTTAGCTGGTTGCCGCTAACGCTGGTGGTTACTATGCCTGTGTCTGCTGAAACTGCACTGTAAGTTAGAGAGTCGCCGTCAATATCGTTGCCTGCGAGTGTTATGGTTGTGCTGCTGTCGTAATCAAATTCAACATCGCTAATCGCTGAGATACTTGGGGCATCATTGCTGTTCTGTACGGTCACACTGAAGGTTTCAGAGTCTGACAGGGAGGCATCGGCCACTTGTACAGTCACCGAGCCGCTGCCGTTGTAATTAGCCGCTGGGGTGAGTGTGAGTACTGCACCAGAGATGGATGCATTTAGTTGGGCGCTGGCTGAGGTTAGGCTGTAGGTCAGCGAGTCGCTCTCGATATCCGTCGCATTGAGTGTAATGTTGACGCTAGTGTCTTCGAGCATAGTTTGTGTGCCGACACCAGTGAGAACTGGGGCATCGTTCACCGCTGTTACAGTGACGGTAAATGTAACGGTGTCAGTATCAGTACCGTCGCTGACTTGAGCCGTTATTGAGCCGGAGCCATTGTAGTTTGCGCTTGGCGCGATAGTGATCGTAGCGCCTGAAATGCTAGCGCCTAATGATGAGTCCGCACTGGTAATTGAATACGTTAACGGATCACTATTGGCGTCGGTGGCCGATAAGCTTACTGTGGTGGATGCGTCTTCATTGACGGTGACATTAGAGATAGCCCCCATTACCGGGGCCGAGTTAGGTATGTTAGCGGCATTATAGTCCCAACCAATATCTTTAAGCAGTTGTTCGGCTAACCCTGGAGTATCTAAAAACTCAGTGTATTGAGGTTCCATTAATTCATTAGGTGATAGGGCTGTATCAAAGTGGGAAGCGGTTGATCCGCTTTCATAACTGCTTGGTGCATATAACCGGACTTCGCCATTATTAATGCCACTGCTGTAGTTGCTTGCTTCGCCGTTTACTTCACTGCCTCCCCATACAAGGTTGCCATTGCTAGTCATGACGCTCGCTCGGGTAGAAATAGCTTGTGCTGTTAAAAATTGGCCACTGCTCGCGTCTTTCATTAGACGGGTGTAGGGATCAAACGCTTCTTCAAATCCATTAACCGTATTCCAGCCAGCTCCGCTTTGTCCGTTCGATTGTAAGTAGGTAAGAAATCCCATACCGTGCAAAATTTCGTGCAACACCACCGAAAGCAGCGATTTACCATTGCCGCTTGGCGCATCAAATCCGTAATACCAGTTAGTGTTGAAGAGGCAGTTATCGTTGTTATCAATGTCGGAATTAAATTGCGCGTTAATCTCTGCCACACCGGCATCGGCATCAGCGTTGACGGTTTGATTGTAAAGCGCGTGAGGTGTCAGGCTGTGTGTAGAGTAATCAAACTCAACCGCAGCAGGGCCTGCTTGGCCAAGAACGGCGCTGCTGGAGCTACAACTTAATGGATCAAAGGTTGAAGCGACTTTAACAACCGCAGTAATGTCGTAAGTGGCGTTGAGAATATCCGCCGCTTCTTGGAATACCGCTAAGCGCTGAGCACCTAACGTGGTCGCGGTGTTACCACCAACGGCACTGACACTGGTGGTGTCGTTAAAGCCTTCACCGCCCGAATCGTTATTTACAATGACAACATCAGCGAATGCGTGACTAGCAGCCGTAAGTAAAAGCACCGAGAATAGGTGTTTCATTATTTGATCTCCTGAGTCGGTGTTTTACTCGCCAGAGCTTTGCTGGTTGGAATGTCGAGGGTTCCGATAGGCAGCACTTTACGTTCGACGGTACGATGGCTCCCATCATCATCAATCACGGCCATCACAACCGTTGACCACTGATTGCCTGTGTAGGCGGTTGCGTTGCCATTACCGTGAATAACCAAAGGGATATCTGAAGCAGGGATACGCTGAGACTCAACGTATTGCTCTAATTCGTGTGGGAGCGAATCATCATTATCTTGGTTTGACCTGTGAGCTGAATGATCATGTGCTTGGCTCTGAGTAACCATCTGAGACGATGATGTTGATAAGGCTTCAGTTTCTTCAACGGGGAGCTGGCTCTGACTATCCGATGTAACAAAACCGTTGCGAGGCGATTCGGGGGCAAGATTCGGCCCGGCAATCCATAAGCCGACATAGATGAGGAGTGCAACAGTGACGAGAGTGCTGGCGAGTCGTTTCAAGGTTTCGTACCTAACAAAAAATTCTGTTATTACAGAGTAGCCCTCGTAAAAATGCACACCAGTGCCTTTGCGTTACCTCGTGTTAAGTTAGCCGGTGACTTTGTGTAAATGCTGTTCCATCGGCGGGGATGTCATTGGGTAATAGATACAATTGAGGGGTAGAAGCAACAAAACCCGCCTAAGCGGGTTTTGTTGCAAAGCTAAATTTGAATTTAGCAGAGTTAGGCGCGCTTTACCTTGAGGCGCTTTCTACGAAGTAAGGCAATTGCTGTGATAAGTAACCAAGCCGCGTTACCGCCGCCGCTTGAGCCTGAACCGTTGTCGGTGCCTGTATCCGTACCAGAATCACCATTATCAGGTGCTTCTTCCACCACAGTTTTGATCAGCTCAGCGTCGATTGATTCAGAGCCCAGGCTGCTATCCAGAGTAATGGTTAAATCATCCGCGGCACTATGGGTGAATGTGATTGAAGTTGGCGAAGCGGCGCTTAATTCTGTTAACCAACGGAAGGTTAATACCCCAGAGGAATCCAACTCACTTGAATCCGGTGTGGTGGTATTGCCGTTCGAAAGATTTAATGTGATTTCAGGAGACTCACTACCAAACTCGAAGTCACTCGCTGTGACAGAACCATTTAACTGGTAGAAGCCGTCGGCCAATACCAATGTAATGGAGCGTGAGGTTTCTTGTGCGTTACTGCTAATAACCTTGGTGTTGTAACTTTCGGCAGAAACTCGTAGCTCCAGCTCAGTTTCAGGGAGAGTTAAAGAAAGTTCCCCTTGAGCGTTTACTTGATAGCGTTGGGAGAGGCCCCACGCGCTAATACGCTCGTCTTCGATGCTTACAACAGCATTAACTATTTGTGATGAAGCTTGATCGTTAACGCTCAACTTGAGGGAGCGATCAGAAACGACAGTGATGCTTTTTTGTGCATCCGGTGTGTTGGCTAGTGATGCGATAACGTCAAACATTCCTGCTGCGCTAGCATCTATATACGCGCTCGCTTGATTGAAACTATCTGCATCATCTGTAGCGATAAGTGTTGATACTGTCGACCCCGTTGAGTCCGAGAAGCCAATTTCAGATGCCGATAATGAAATGGTATCTCCAGGCGATGCTCCTTCAAATACAATGCTTGCAGTATTTGTATTCGCCAGCACTAGAGAAGTGTCTGTTTTAATGCGTAGAGGCCTATCAATCGTTATGGTGATTGGATTAGTTGTGTTGTTTCCATCATCAATGGTTAATTCGTAGCTGCCAGCAAATGCTCCCGAATTTGGTAATGCTAAGGTTAAGTTACCAGCGTCATTGGTGAGTAAGTCTGGACGATTTTCACCGTTAAACTCTACCTCAGCATTGTAAACAGTATCTCCGCCAGTGATAGCAAATGAGACATGCTCATGGTCTAAGGCTGTGATGACAGAGTTATTTTCAACAAAGCTTTCATTGAAAGTAAGTCCAAGAGGTGGTGCTACTAGGCCGCCTGTAACGGTAGCAACAAAATTAATAGATGTAGTATCTTCGCCGTCAAAGGCTGTGACTGTAATGGTCGCTGAATCGTTGTAACTACTGACTGCACTCAACGTGATTATGTTGCCTTCAAGGTCTGTAGCAACAGCGGAAGGAGCAGAGCTTTCCACCGTTATTTGTAATTCAGCGTCGTCGACATCAGAAACGGTTAGATCAATTTCAGGTGTCGTAGCAATATTGAATTCGGTATTCGAAATTGGGTTAATAATAGGAGCATCATTTACCGGATTCACAGTGACGATTACGATTTCATTATCGACCGACTCACCGTCAGAGACCTGAACTGTGATCGTTCCTTCGCCGTTGAAGTTGCTAATAGGCGTTAGTGTAAGGCTGGTGCCGTCGAGAACCGCGCCGATATTGCTGTCGACATTAGCTAACGAATATACAAGGGGGTCGCCATTGAGATCGCTGCCAGAAAGATCGACTGCTAGCGACGAATCCTCATCAAGGGCGAGTGCACCGATAGCGTCGAGTACCGGGGCGTAATTCGGAAGGTTGTCGGGGTTTGGTTGCCAGCCAATGTCGAATAATGCTTCAAGCGCTAGACCTGCGTTATCCTCAAATTCCGCATACGTAGGCTCCATTAACTCGTTGGGAGATAGTGCTGTGTCGAAGTGGGAGGTTGATGATCCTCTTTCATAGGATGCAGGGGCGTATATTTGAACATGGTCATTGTTTACCCCTTCAGTTAGGTTGGTTGCCTTACTGTTCACATAGCTACCGTCCCATACTAAATTAGAGGTGTTTCTTAATGATAAGTATCGATCGTTTTTTGCTTGATCGATGAGATACTCACCGGTCTCTGCATTGAGTAGGTTTCGGCTGAAAGGGTCATATAATTCAGTCAGGTTATTAAACCCGTCGTTCCATAAAGCGCCGAATCCTCCGTCTTGTGGGAAGAAACTTAAAAAACCTAAGCCGTGAGTAATTTCATGCAGTACGACAGTCAGTAGGGATATGTCGTAACCTTCAGGTGCGTCAAAGCCATAATACCAGTTGGTATCAGACAAACAGTTATCGTTATTATCTATGCTGCTGTTGAATCTGGCGTAGATCTCTGAGGTATCGGGATCTACGTCTTCACCTACTAGTTGATTATAAAGCGCGTGAGGAATAGCTGATTGACCTTCGAGCGAGTATTCAATACCCTCAGGGCCGGCATAGCCTAACTCGCCCTCTCTGCTGTTGCAGGACATACTATTAAAAGCAGCTTGCACTTTTACTGGTGCTGTTACATCCAAAGATGCGTTTAAAATTTCTGCTGCTCTTTCAAAAACATTGAGTCGTTGTTCGCCAATAGTTGAGCCTGAGTTGCCACCAACAGGTGTCGCAGCTCTAGTGTCATTTAGACCTTCATTTGGGTTGTCGCTATTAAGAATTGTAATCTCGGCTTGAGCACTAACTGTCGATAAAGTGACTATTGCCGGAATCAGTAATTTACTTAGGTAATTCACTCTTTAATCTCCAATGTCCCTATGGGTTCTATTTGTCGTTCAACCATTCTGCGTGTTCCGTCTTCATCAATAACCATCATCATAACGGTTGACCACTGATCGCCGGGGTAAGCGGTTGCTGTGCCATTGCCATGATTAACGACTTTAATTTCGCTGGCTGGTTTGCGTCTTGATTCTATGTACTCTTCTAATTCTGGGGGTAGCTCGTTGTCATGATCATTGTGATGATCGTCCGAGTGCGCTGTTGATGTGCCTGTGTTCACAACCGCATCATGATGATGAACACTTGGCTGATTGGCAGGTGCTGGCTTTGACTCGACAATTTCAGGGAAAATGGGAGGAATAGAAATAAGTTGATTCTTATTCAGCGTCCAAACGGCTCCAAGTACGATCACTGTGATCACCGTGACAGGGATTATTTTACGCAAAGGGCTTCCTCCGGATGTCCATATTCAGAATTAAATGGCGTTTTTTTATAGTTGTACGTTTGTTCAATGTAAGGAATTGTATCGTGTTTTGGCTGCTTTTGGCCAGCGACAAAGCCTTAGTTTTGGCGCTTTTTTGTAAACCGAGTGGCCTCATGCGACAGCGGGTCTTCGGGCCATGGGTGCTTTGGGTAGCGTCCGCGCATGTCTTTTCTGACGTCGGCGTAGCTGTTGCGCCAAAAGTGGGGCAGATCTTGTGTGACTTGCAATGGACGGCGCGCAGGAGAGAGTAAGTGGATCAACAGGGGCAGCTGGCCATTCATCACACTAGGCTGACCTTCATAGCCGAACATCTCTTGGAGTTTTACCGCGAGCACCGGAGGGTTTTGCGAATAGTCGATACGAACATTCGAGCCGCTGGCGACTTTAATATGGGTTGGCGCTAAGCGGTTTAATGCTTGCTGTTGCTCCCACGTAAGTAGGGATAAAAGAGCTTCGTTAAGGTTTAGTTTTTTTAATGCCTTGGTGTTTCGAACGCCTGTTAGAAACGGGTCAAGCCATTCTGATAGTGATGCAAGCAGGGCATCATCCGAAACATCCGGCCAGTCATTAGGTTGGTGTTGATGGGCAAGGGCTAAACGGGCACGTAAACCAATGGCGCTGTCATCCCAGTTAAGCAAGGCTAAGCCATGTTTCTCGAATTGTTCATGCCATGCCAGTAACCAATCATCATCTGTTAGATTGATAATTTTTTGGGATTTTACGACTAATGCTCCGAGGCGTTGTTGCTCTTCTGCCAGTAACTGTCCGCTCTCTAACCAACGAATATCGACATGGCGTTGGCTCATGTTGGGATGCAAGGTTATGAGCTGTTTGAGTGAATCGGTGGATAGTTTGCTTGCTTGGCGTATGCGGTTAGGTTGACCGCCTGAAATTTCAGCACAGGCTAACCAAGTTGTACCGATTAACGCTGCTTTTTGATCCAATTCAGCACCACTGCCAGACGCTAACTGATAGCGTTGCGGTTGCTCGTTACTACGCAGTTTGGCAATTCGGTCAGGAAAGGCACAGCCCAGTAATAATCCAAGGTCGGCGTATTCAGTCTCGCTATTTTTTGAACCCCAGCGTTTGGCTTGCGGCTGTATGCGTTGTTTCCATACGGGTTTGTTCTTTAAGACGTGAACCGCTTGTTCTATGTCAGCAAAGGGACGCAACAGCGTGGGTTCTTGTAGCAAAGCTGCCAACTCTGTAGCAGCTTGTTCCATGCCTAGCTCGCGGCCGCGAATAATCATATTGGCTAAGCGTGTATCTAACCCTAAATCTAAGCATTGTTGGCCGTGTGCTGTTACCTGTCCATTCTTCAGTATGCCTAGGATGGTGAGTAAATCTTCGGCTTGGTTGAGGTGCCCTTGAGGCGGAGGAGTGAGCCAATCCAGCTCATCAGCACTGGCGCCCCAGCTCAGCAAATCACCAAGTAGCGAGGTTAAATCCGTGCTGAGTATTTCAGCTTTAATATGATCTTGCCGTTGTTGTAGGCTGGTTTCGCTGTATAAGCGATAACACTGACCCGGCGATTGTCGGCCTGCACGGCCTTGGCGTTGTGTGGCGCTGGCGCGTGAAATATTTTCTGTAGCCAATTCGCTTAAGCCTAGATTTGGCCGAAAGGTAACGCGCTTTTCTAAACCTGAATCAATAACAATACTGACGCCATCAATGGTCAGTGAGCTTTCTGCGATATTGGTAGCAAGGATAATTTTTCTTTGGTTACTTGGATCAGGTTGCAATACTTGCTTCTGTTCTTTATCCGATAGCTGACCATGGAGCGGCAATATAATTGTTTCATCCAGAGTCGAGCCTAATTGCTCTTGCACACGATTGATTTCACCCACACCGGGCAGAAAAGCCAAGATATCGCCTGCAGAATTTTCTCTTACCGCTTCGCTGATCACGCGGCTCATATGACGAGGCAGATATTCATTAGCATCGCGCGCAGGGCGGTAATGCGTTTCTACTGGGTAGCTTCGCCCTTCGGATTGAATGACGGGGGCATTGAGTAAGGTGCTCAATGTATCGCTGTCCAATGTGGCGGACATCACCAATAGTTTGAGTTCAGGGTTGAAGACCTGCTGACATTGAAGGCTCAATGCCAAACCTAAATCAGAGGCTAAATGACGCTCATGGAATTCATCAAAAATAATTAAGCCGACGTCGCTAAGTTCAGGGTCGCTCTGCAATAAACGGGTCAGAATGCCCTCAGTAACAACTTCTATACGCGTATTTTTACTGACCTTGCTGTCACGCCGCATACGATAGCCAACGGTCTGACCGCAAGGCTCAGATAGCTGCGAGGCCATAAACGTCGCGGCATTTCGGGCAGCGACTCGACGAGGCTCCAGCATTAAGATTTTCTTACCTTCCAGCCAGGCTTCATTAAGAAGAGCCAATGGTACGCGGGTGGTTTTACCGGCACCGGGGGCGGCAATCAGAATGAGGTTGCTCGACTGTGCAAGCGCTTCTTTGATGTCGTTAATAACATCGTCAATGGGCAACTCAAAAGGCAAGCAATTGGGTGAAACAAAGGTCATACAGGTCAGTTCTGGCTGGTCGTTGGCTGAAATGGGATGATAGCATGAGGGTTATCAAGTCATGACGATTCATCGAAAGGTAGGACTCGAAGCTATATGTCTGATTCAAATAATAAGGTGGTCGATTTCACCAAAGCCGGTGAAAAGCATCGCGCAGAGAAATCGCACCGTGAAAAAGAAGAAAAAGTCGATGAAATGCGTAAGCGATTTGAAGGTGCATTACCAGCAAAAAAGACCCCGGTAAAAGACTTTCTGCGTAAGAAAAAAGCAAAGAAAAAACGCTGAGGACTGTCCCTGTGAATAGCTCTTTAAGGTGGTAGATTGTAGTTAGCGCGAAGCGCGTAACCAACAAACTTATGCTGATGTCGAGTGTTGGGTTACGCTGTCGCTAACCGCAACCTACGGTAATCAAATATTAAAGGCGCACATAGCTAAAGAAAAAGCGAATAAAAACGTTGAGTAATATCTCAGTGAATAGTTCTTTAATATAGTAGGTTGTGGTTAGCGCGAAGCGCGTAACCCAACAAGGTTATATCGAAATTAAATAATTAAAGACACAAAAAAGCCGGCATTCACGCCGGCTTTTTATTCAGTTCAAAAGAGGGCGTTAATTATGCACCCACTAGAGACTGACCACATACACGTACTACGTTACCGCTCACACCGCTAGATGCTGGGTTACCGAAGAAAGCGATGGTTTCTGCAACGTCTACTGGCTTGCCGCCTTGAGATAAAGAGTTCAAACGACGGCCAACTTCACGAGTCATGAATGGAATCGCGTCTGTCATCTGAGTTTCGATAAAGCCAGGGGCAACGGCGTTGATGCTGATGTTTTGCTTAGCAAGTACAGGTGCCATGTATTGAACGTAACCAATTACACCGGCTTTAGATGCAGCGTAGTTAGTTTGACCCACCTGACCAGCAATACCATTCATAGAAGATACGCAGATGATGCTCGCGCCTTTGTTGATGGTTTTGTTAGCGATTAGCGCATCGTTGATGTGCTCTTCAGCCAGTAAGTTGATGTCGATGGTCATGTTCCACCAGTGCTCAGGCATGTTCGCAAGCATTTTATCGCGGGTAACACCGGCGTTGTGAACGATCACGTCACCGCCACCTAGTTCTTTCAGCTTATCTGAAATTTGCTGTGGTGCTTCAGCAGATGAGATATCAGCCAGCAGTACTTCGCCGCCAATTTCTGCCATAACACGGCTTAAGTCGCCTTCTGCTGGTGGAATATCCAAGCCAACCACTTTAGCGCCATCGCGAGCCAAAGTACGGGCGATTGCTTCACCGATACCACGAGCAGCACCAGTAACAAGCGCGACTTTACCAGCCAGCGGCTTGTGCCAGTCTGGGTAAGCAACAACGTCACCTTTAGAAACAGTCACGATCTGACCGTCCATGTAACAAGACTTAGCAGAGATGACAAAGCGGAATGCTGAGTCCATGTTCGCTTCTGCACCATCTTCAACATACACAGACGTGGCTGTTGCTGATTTTTTACCAATTTCTTTCGCTACTGAACGAGTGAAACCTTCAAGTGCGCGCATGGCGGCAGCTTGTTCACCAGTCTTCGCTTTCATGTGCGGACGACCCAGAACAATCACGCGACCATTGCTGGTTAGCTGACGCATTACTGGGTTAAAGAAGTAGTACAACTGATTGAGGTCAGCACCGCTTTCGAAGCCAGAAGCATCAAAAACCAAAGCATCAAACTTCTCAGTCATGCCTTTTTTGGTTTCAACGCCGATAGCGCGAACGCCAGCTTTGTCGGCAGCGGCTAGGATATTTGCAGCAGTCTTAGACGCGGCTGTAAAGTAAACAGTCGCTTTTGAATCTTTCAGGTTACGCATGATGTCAGCGAGTAGACCTGCATTTTTGCACGCACCGATAAGAACCTTACCTTCGAAGTAAGTTTCTTGATTAGGGTTGTAGCGCTTTAGGCCGATAGGCGTAGGCAAACCTACATTCTTAAGCAGGCTGCGGCCCAGATTGTTATTCAACAGAGTTTCGTAAAAGTTGCTCATGGTCCGTTCCGTTTATATATGATTTGCGGGATTTGATACGTGAATCGCATCGGCACGATGTACAGCGCCGGAAGGTAACAGATTACAACAGCATTATTAAGGCCTGAAATTGACCTTAGGCTAGTAGTGGGCTGTCACTTCAGCCAATGCTGCTTACTATAGGTTCGTTAGACTGCAGCGCACTGGGTGGAATATTGTGATATTTTGCGTTCTGCCATTTATACAGCAACTGCTTTATCGATTTCGATAGTTTCGAGAGTAACGAACCATAGCAACGAACGATAGTAACGTTCCTTCAATTTGCATACCGACAGGATAGAAACATGACACAGACTATTCGCAGAGTCGCCATTATTGGCGCTAACCGTATTCCTTTCGCACGTTCAAACAGTGCGTACTCTTACGCTTCAAACCAGGACATGCTGACTGCAGCACTGAATGGTCTGGTTAACCGTTACAACCTTCAAGGTCAGCGTATCGGTGAATTTGTTGCTGGTGCCGTTATTAAGCACAGCCGTGACTTCAACCTTGCTCGTGAAACAGTTCTGAGCACTGCACTTGATGCACAAACGCCAGCGACTGACATCCAACAAGCATGTGGTACTGGTTTGCAGGCACTGATGATTGCTGCCAACAAAATTGCACTGGGTCAGATTGATTCAGCCATCGCCGGTGGTTCTGATACGACTTCTGATGCGCCAATCGGTGTGAGTGAAGGTCTGCGTAAAATCTTGCTTGAAGCAAACCGCAAAAAGACAACGAAAGACAAATTAAAGCAACTGGCTAAAATTCGTCCTAAACACCTTGCTCCGCTGATTCCACGTAATGGCGAGCCGCGCACCAACATGTCTATGGGTGAGCACACAGAAATTACTGTGAAAGAATGGGGCGTAACCCGTGAAGAGCAAGATGAAATCGCTTTCAACAGCCACAAGAATCTTCTTGCTGCCTACGAGCGCGGTTTTTTCGATGACCTAATCACACCTTTCCAAGGCGTTGAAAAAGACAACCTAGCACGTACTCCAGATCTAGAAAAACTGGCTAGCCTGAAGCCAGCATTCGATCGTAAATCTGGCAAAGGTACACTGACGGCAGGCAACTCATCAGCACTGACTGACGGCGCATCTGTGGTATTGCTAGCGTCTGAAGAGTGGGCAAAAGAGCATAACCTGCCAGTACAAGCTTACTTGTCATTCTACGAAACAGCGTCTGTTGATTTCTTCGGTAAAGATGGCAACAAAAACAAAGAAGGCCTGCTGATGGCTCCGGCATACGCCGTACCACGCATGCTTGATCGTGCTGGTATCACTTTACAAGACTTCGATTTCTATGAAATCCACGAAGCCTTCGCAGGTGTTGTTTGCTCAACGCTGAAAGCGTGGGAAGATCCTAAGTTCTGTAAAGAGCGTCTAGGTCTGGATAAGCCACTAGGCAGCATCGACCGCAGCAAGTTGAACGTTAATGGTTCTTCTATTGCAACAGGTCACCCATTCGCAGCGACCGGTGGTCGTGTAGTGGGTACGCTAGCTAAAATGATCAATGAAAAAGGTTCAGGTCGTGGTTTGATTTCGATCTGTGCGGCTGGTGGTCAGGGTGTTGTAGCGATTGTTGAAAAATAAAACTACCTGCATTGTCAGAGCGGTGTTGATCGCTGTCGAAAATTACTCACGTACAGCAGTACGCTCCGTATTTTCTTCAGCGCTCGCTACCTCTGACTGCTTCGGTTACGTTTTATTCCGTGACGCTTAATGTGTTGCAAAGAAAACCTCGCTTCGGCGGGGTTTTCTGCGTTTAGGGGAAAGGATTTATATTGTTGGGATTTTTTTACTTAGGTGAAATATTATTTTTGTAGGAGGGGATTACGACGCGAAGCGGCGTATCTGCAATAACGGTCTCAGCTTATCAAGCAAACCGCCAAGCCAGTATTCGGGTGATTTTATTGCCTTGCACCATTTCTATTTCTCGCGCTTCAATCGCTCCAGATTTATTGATCAATTTCATCAAGGGTTTTACGTTCTCGCCTTTGGAGGCCAAGCTGGTAAACCAACCCACTTGATTGGCGAATTGCTTACTCTCTTTAATCATCTTTTTTAAGAATAAAGCTTCACCACCTTTGCACCAAAGCTCTGCTTCCATGCCACCAAAATTAAGCGGTGCGTTTTTGGTTTGAGCATTATCGCCACGATTGCGAGCTAGGTTATTTACTTTGTGTCGGCTGCCTTTAAGAGCATCTTCTTCAGAGGCATGAAATGGCGGATTGCAAACCATGACATCAAAGTATTCGTTGGGCTGAATGATGCCTTTAAAAAACTGGTTTTTGTCAGCTTGATGACGAAGAGTAAATTGATCTTTTAAATCAGTATTGTGTTCTATGATCGTGGATACATTCTCCAACGACTGAGCATTGATATCGCTGCCGACACATTTCCAACCATAGGTTTTGCAAGCAAGCAGGGGATAAATGCCATTGGCCCCAGTGCCTATATCGAGCAGTTTTGTGTCTGCCACACTACCGGGTTGATTATGTGAAGTTTTATTTATTAAATCCGCCACATAGTGAATGTAATCTACACGTCCCGGAATAGGTGGACATAACGCCCCTTCGGGAATATCCCAGCCTTTTACACCATAGTGATGCTCAAGAAGCGCTGCGTTCAGAGCTTTAACCGCTTCAGGATTTGCAAAGTCGATAGAGAGGTTGCCGTGCGAATTCTTGTCAACGTATTGGTTTAGTCGCGGGCAGCTTTTGATGAGTAATGGAAAGTCGTAGCCATTTTTGTGGATATTAAGCGGGTGAAGATTTTTAGATTTTACAGATCCCTTTTTGCCGCGGTGTGTGTTGTTCATTGTGTGTGCCGAGGTTGAAGGGTTAAAAGTGTTTGGTTATGGCCGACAGTATAACCGAATCCTTGCTTTGTTATCTTTCTGAAACCCTCTAGACTCCACTCACCGTTATTACTTTTTAATTATTTATGACCAATAAAATGAAATGGCTAGCGCTGATCAGTCTCTACATGGTTCAAGGTTTGCCCCACGGCTTCTTTGGGCAGGCAATGCCGGTGATGTTGCGAGAGCAGGGTGTGGATCTGCGTTCTATTGGTTTGATGTCGTTGGTGGCGCTGCCATGGGCGCTAAAGTTCATCTGGGCACCGGTGCTTGACCGATTCACCTTAATTCCAGGCGAATATCGCCGCAGTTGGATTTTGGCGATGAATCATACGGCGGTTTTGGCTTTGGTAGTTTTGTCGTTTGTTCCTCTCCCCTGGTTGATTGGCGACGGTATTCTTACCATTGCCATTGCGCTTCTTTTGGTTAATTTACTTACTGCGACCCAAGATATTGCCACTGATGCGATGGCGGTAGAAAATTTATCAATCAAAGAGCGGGGCATCGGCAATGGCATTCAGGTGGGTGGTTACCGTATTGGTATGGTGCTGGCCGGTGGGGCGTTGCTGTCATTTTATAGTTATATCGGTTGGCAGGCGGCGTTGCTGTCAGTCGCTGGTTTGATGCTCATCGGCAGCTTGCCCCTGTATTTCTGGAAACCACGGAAACACACCGCAGAACCTTCCACTATGTGGTCACAGTGGCAGGGTTTCTTTCGTTTGGATGGCGCGTTGATCTGGTTACTACTGATCGGCGTTTATAAATTTGGTGATGCGTTCGGCACGCAAATGATCCGTCCGTATTTATCCGATTTAGGTTTGGGCCTAGATCAAATGGGTACCTTGCTAGGGTTAGGTGGTTTTGCTGCGGGTTTATTTGGGGCTTTATTAGGTGGACTGTTAGTGAGTCGCATGGGTCGAGCAACGGCCTTGTTGGGGTTCTTAGCCCTAGAAGGTCTAGCGATAATGACCTACGCCTTGGTCTCGGTGGAAGTGCCGTTAACGTACTGGGGCGCAGTGGTGTTTGAACATATCGCCGGTGGTATGGCGACGGCGGGTTTATTTACCGTGATGATGGATCGCTGCCGTGAACATAACGAAGGCGCGGATTACGCACTCCAGAGTTGCTTGGTAATTATCACCGGGATGATTGCTGGTGCATTGTCAGGATATAGCGCCAGTCAGTTTGGCTACGACTCGCACTTTGTGATTGCGGGTGTCGCGTGTTTTGCCGCGATAGGCTTGGTAATAATGGCAGCCCGTCGTGGTTTGTTTGTTAAAATCGCACATTAATTACAGATTTGGCTGCATGTAGGAGTAATGAAAAGTGAGTAATCCAAGCCCGACCCAAACACTGGATGCCCGTGGTTTGTTCTGCCCTGAGCCGGTCATGATGTTGCACAAAGTGATCAACGAAGTGCCAGTGGGGGGCGTAATAGAAATTTTGGCGACTGATCCTTCAACGGTTCGAGACTTTACTAAGTTTTGCGCCTTCCTTGCCCATGAATTAGTCGTGCATGAAGAAGTGGGTGGTGAATTTCGTTTTCTCATTCGTAAAGGCGAAGAAGAAGAAGAGGAGTGAGTTTTAGCTCGTTACTAGATTAAATCTCATACGTGAAGTTGTTATAAAAAAAGCGCAGCTCATTAGTGAGGTGCGCTTTTTTGTTTTACCTATATGGTGCAGGAGTAACTGTTTAAATGAGTATTTAAATAGTTACTGACAGTGCTTTTACAAAGCGCTCAGCCAGTGCCTTATCGGCATCTGCTGTCAGCCACTGCTTAACCAATTCTGAACGCTCTTCGTCTTTGCTGCGGCCTTTGCCTAGGCCTTCCGCTAAACGTTTTACTTGCACAGACATGCGTGCTTGTTTATCGCTTTCGGGTGATTCAACGTCGGCAAGAATCTCCATAGCAATGCACAACTCACTGGCGCTAACATCAGCCGACTTGTCTTGGGTAAACCAAGTTGCGTCGATGCCATTCGGTAAGTCACCTTGTTGCGGTGCTTCGCTGCCTTCAGATACTGAGTTAAGCAGCGCTGCTTGCAAAGTGTCCCAACGTCCTTTGGCTTTTGCTTCAACGGCGGCATGTTTACGCGCCTGTATTTGCTGCTCGAACTCACCCAGAGCACGAGTAAGACGAATGTGGGCACCTTTCGGTAACTCCATCGCGTCAATGTCGGTGCGCGCTTGTTTGATTAGTGTCATATCGTCGTTTGCAACGGCTGCTTCTGCGTTGCTTACAAGCGCTTCAGCTTTGCTAACGGTTTCGTCTATTTCTGATTTGCGCGCGTCACGAGCTTCGCTCATACGAGCAAAGACTGAATCTGCGTATTTACGAAGATCCTGCCATAAACGCTGATCTGGGCCTCGCGGCGTAGGGCCAATGGCTTTCCAATCTTGCTGAAGTTTTTTCACCACGTCGGCGGCTGCGCTAATGTCTTCGGCGGTAGATGCTTCTTTTGCCGCTTCAACCAGAGCACGCTTGGCTTCAAGGTTACGGTCGTATTCCGCTTTAATATGCGCATAAATCGCATCACACACGGCGCGGAATTCTTTTTGAGTACGCTGGTGAGAATGTCGATCCACCGGCGAGTAAGTATTGAACGCATCACGGGCAGCATTCAAAGTATTTTGTACGACCTTCCAGTCGGCGTTTTCCCAATCCATTTCTTTTTCGTAGCGAACCAGCTCTTCGGTCAAGGCTTTGCGCATAGCAACGAGTTTCGCACGATGCTCTGCTTGCTCGGCAAAGTACACTTTGCAAGGCTCAAAGGCTTTGTCAGAGGCGGTTTGGAAGCGCTGCCACAAATCACGGTCATTGGAATGCCCTAGCGCTTTCCATTCGTCTTGCAGTTCTTTAATACGGTCAGCCACAACATCCGGCGTTTGTTCGCTGTCGATTAACCCTTCCATTTGTTCGCAAAGTGCTTCTTTCTTTGGTGTGACGGCAAAGCCCTGCCAGTCACGAAGTTCATTCAAGCGATTCATTAACAAGCGCAGTGGGCCGTTAATTTTATGGGAGTTACCACGGTTAAGGTCGTTTGTTACTTTATTAAGCTGCTTCAATGCTTGAGCAGCATCGCTAGCATGACCTTCATCTAATGCGGCTTCCATCTCAGCAAGCAGCTTTTCGGCTTTCTCGAAAGCCGCACTGTCGTCGTGCTGTTTTTTCTCTGCCGCTTTGCTGGCTTGCTTCTTTTCACCAGCAATTTTCATTATCTGAGTTAACCAAACCGGCGCAGTGACGCTATTAGGCCAAGCCATGTGTTCCAACCATTCGCGGGCTTTTTCTTGAGTAGGCTCTCCTGACAATAGCTCAGAACTGATGCTTTGATGAAACTGGAGGGTCGTTAGTACCGTGGTGATGTTTTTCACGGCATTATCAAAGTATTTTTGGTTTTCTGCGCTGGCGCTATGTTTGGCCGTTGCATCGGCCCAGTTACGCTCTTCATTTAACAGGGATGCTTGCAATGATTCGCTGTCTGGAGCGTCGTGGGTGCAGGCCGTGAGTAAAGCATCAAGGCGTGTTAGTGCCTCTTTTTGATCACGCTTCGCGTTGGTGATCTCAGCTTTAATTGCAGCTTGGCGTTCTTCTTCGGCGCGGTGCTCTGTTAATACCGCTTCCGCTGAAGCAAGAAGATTGGGGATGTCTGACGTATCAAAGTCACTCACCTTGCTCTCAAGTTCATTCCAACGTTGTTGGATAACTTGTAGTTTGCCGACAAATTCCGGCCCTAAGCCATGGCGAATCAGTTGTTCAGCATTGGAGCGTATGTAGTCGATTTGAGTTTGCAGGGCTTGACGGGCATCGTCTGCTTTTTGTAGCTCAGCAAGTTTGTCTTTGCTGTAACGGTATACAGCTTTGTCGCTACCTTGGGCGTGATTCAGCAGTTCAGTCAGTAACTCGGCTGACTGCAATGTGCTTGCTGCAGCAAGGCGAGTCTTGGCGACACTGTGCTCTTTAGCCAGCTTGAAACGCGCTTGCTCGTCGCCAATTTGCTCAATAGCCGTTCGGCTGAGGTCAGCATCTTTCGATAATGAAGCAATACGCGTGAGCGTCGCCTCATCAGCACTCGGGGGGATAACTCCTTGTGGGGCAAGGCGCGACAGCCAGACATCTTTTACTTGATCCGTCACCTCGCGATTGTTTTCTTTTAATAAAGCTTCATACAGGCCTTCATCGTTTGAGGCTTGAATGAGCGCCAACCGAGCTGCTGCATCATTCTCTGCCATTACTTTGGCAACAGGAGAGTCAATGGGCTTAGCAGGGCGGGCCGGTGCTGCCTTGAGGCTTTTATCTTTGTTCTTACCAAACAACTTTTTAAGGAAAACCATGAAATCGCTTCAACATCATGTTGCTAATCAGGGCGACCATTTTAACCACCAAAACGAGTTTAGGAAGCACCTTCTTATATTTCCTTGTGATTCATTTAGATAAACCTTAATTTGAAGCCGCCTTGATCGATAAAACGAGCTGCAAATTGAGCTACAAATTAATTACAACAGGAGACGAGCAGATTGAGCTGTGTTAGAGTAAAACGACGTGTAAACTTAACAACAATAAAATAATAAGACCCGGGGATCACGATGAAACTCACCAAGCTTTTGCTGGTAGTCAGCATGATTGCAATGTCTGGCTGCGCTTACTTTGGTCTGGGCTCCCGACCGCTTTCAGAGTTAACAGAAAAATATACCGACGAATCGTCTAAATTTGTGGCCGTTGATAGCGTGGTTATGCACTATCAAGACGAAGGTTTCGGCGACCCAATACTTATGCTTCATGGTGAACACTCGTCGCTGCACGTGTGGGACGCATGGGCTGATCGTATGAAAAACGACTTTCGCGTTATTCGCTTGGATCTTCCCGGTCATGGCCTAACCGGCCCAGATGAATCCACAGACACTTACGACCTTGAATACATGACGGCTAAAGTAGAAGCCTTCATGGATAAGCTAGGCCTAGATGACGTTCAACTAGTGGGTGCCTCTTACGGTGGCTTTATCGCTTGGAATTTCGCGAAAGAAAATCCTGACCGTGTTACTAGTATGGTATTGGTTGACTCGACGGGCTTCGATCAAGACGTACACCCAGTATTAGGTTACAACACCATTCCTTTGCTTGCGGGTTTAAACTCGTGGACGCTACCGCGTTACAAAGTGAAAGATCGCCTAGAGACGATGTTTGCTGATGATGAAAAAATCACCAAAGACATCGTGCGTCGCAACCAAGATATGATGCTGCGCAAAGGCAATCGCTCTGCGTTTATTAAAGTGGCTCGCAGTATGGAAGATCAGCTTGAAGAAGGTAACAATGAAAGCGATCGTATTAAGTATATTCAAACCCCAACACTGGTTATGTGGGGTGAGCAAGACGAATGGACGCCAGAGCGCATCATGAAAGAATTTAAAGTGAACCTACCAAACGCCACCTTCGTTTCGTATGAAGTAGTAGGTCACTTACCGATGGAAGAATTACCTCGTCAATCGGCACGTGATGCTTATAACTACCTATTAAATGGTGAGTTAGGTGCATTACCGGGTGAGCAAGAACAAGGCTGGATTGTTCCAGGTAATCCTCGCAAAGGCTGGTAAGCAGTTAGCTTTTGGTATTTTAAAACCCCTCAGGTGCTTTTGCTCTGAGGGGTTTTTCATTTTATGGACAATTAATACGTGATTCTCTTAGTAGCATTAGGTCACGACTGGAAGCGGCGTATCCCTTGCTGTAATCTGCAAACAATCACAAAAAACGATCAGATTAAAAAGGAGATGGGGTGAATACCATCGTCTGGTACGACTACGAAACATTTGGCGCGAACCCAGCCTGGGATCGCCCAGCTCAGTTTGCATCCATCCGCACAGATGAAGACCTCAATGAAATCGAAGCGCCAGTCGAGTTGTTTTGCCGACTGTCGGACGACTACTTACCTCATCCTCAGGCCGTATTAATTACCGGAATTACCCCCCAAGATTGTCAGAATAAAGGCATTCCTGAGGCCGAGTTTATTGGTCGTATTAACGAAGTATTCAGCCAGCCGGGTACGTGTTCGGCTGGGTACAACAGCATACGTTTTGATGATGAAGTGACCCGCTATACCTTGTATCGTAATTTTTACGACCCTTACGCTCGTGAGTGGCAAAACGGCAATTCACGTTGGGATATTCTCGATGTTGCGCGTTGTGCGTATGCCTTACGCCCAGAAGGCATCGAATGGCCGACCAACGCTGAAGGCAAAGTGAGTTTTCGATTGGAGCACCTAACCGCTGCAAATGGGTTGGATCATGGCAAAGCGCACGATGCGGTATCTGACGTGCGTGCGACCATAGCATTAGCGCGATTAATCAAAGATAAACAACCAAAATTATACCGTTATCTATATGAGCATCGTAGCAAGCATGCGTTGGGTGATCTTGTGGATGCAACGAATCACAAGCCGTTGATGCATGTGAGTGGCATGTATCCGGTAGAGCGGGGCTGCATGACGGTGGTTGCGCCTTTGTGTTGGCACCCAACCAACAAAAACAGCTTTATCGCTTGGGATTTAACCGTTGATCCAACGCCGTTGTTTGAACTGACCCCAGAAGAAATTCAGCAGCGCGTATTTACCCGTGCAGCCGATATGCCAGAAGGCATGGAGCGTCTGCCGCTAAAAGAAATACACATCAACAAAGCACCGGTGCTGGCCCCTGCCAAAACCCTCACACCAGACCAAGCAGAACGCTGGAATATCAGTGGTGAAGTGCTGCGCACGCATCTAGGCGTGCTCCGTAGTGGCGCTCTTCGTAATGGTGAGACTTTAGCTGAGAAACTCGGCGCGGTATTTTCTGGTCGGGACTTTGGTGAAGCCAGTGATGTGGATGGACGTTTATACGATGCATTCTTCTCCAATAGCGACAAGCAAGTCATGGACGAACTGCATCAAATGAGCGATTGGGATTTGGCCGATTGGGCAGCGCCATTTCAAGATTCACGCGGCGAAGAAATGCTGTTCCGCTATCGTGCACGTAATTACCCGGACACACTCAACGAAGACGAACGAGAACGCTGGGAACTGCACCGAACCTCACGTTTAATGAATGGCGTGGCAGGCAAGCCTGTACTCACCTTTGCTGAGTTCGCGCCCTTACTAGAACAAGCCGCCATGAGTGTGGCGAATGACCCAAATCCGAATAAATTACAGTGGATTCACGAGCTGCAGCTATATGCTGAGTCGATTTATCCGGTGACGGATTTTTAAGCTACAGAATGTAGAAGAGATATTGCTAGGTGCTACGTTTAAGGTCGCGGTAGAAGTTCTCGTGAGAGCCAAGAGTAATGAGTTCTAGGACCAAGGCACCGTCTTCGTAGCTGTATCCTAGCAGTGTTAGTTGTTTACTCATCTTGAACTTATAAACACGGAGAAAGGCCAGGTCACCTTTCTTTTGCTCACCAAGCTTCGGATCTTGCACCAAAGTTTTCACCGCGATGTCGAGATCTTGCTTTTGATTGGGTTTAAGTTTCTTTACTACTTTTTTAAAACTTGGTGTTTGTACAACTCTGGTGACGTTAGTCAAAGTCGTAATCCTCCAGCTTTCCTGCTTCTTTCTCTGCTTTAGCAATGATCGCTTGCCTGACAAACTCGTAAGGTAGATCTGGGTTATCTTCCATGATTTCACCAATTTTCGCCCAATGTTCAATTTGCTTGGGTGGCGTACGATTCAGAGCTTTAGCCATGATCGTGGCTTTTTCAATCAAGTCCTGATCTAGCCTGATGCTGGTAGTTGCCATGGTAAAACCTTATAAGAGAGAGAGTTACATGTAATGTAGCAACTTGCCACAAATGAGGCAAGTTGCTTTAATGTTGTTTTTCTCCTAGGTATTAAGTTAATGCCTTGGCCTCTACTTACCGCCTTGGGCCTACCGACCCCTACCCAAATAAGCTGCAATGGATAAACGAGCTGCAGTTGTACTCTGAGTTTATTTATCCAGTGACGGATTATTAGCGATAGAGAAAGGAATGGATATGCCGATTAGATGGTGAAGCTGTTTATTATCAAAAACGATTAGCCCAATAGTTTGGCCGTCGGTGGTGATGTGCAACAGCTAAGATAATAATTTCATCGTCAGTCGCTAGAACTATCAAAGAAAAAGGAAATCTATTTAGGAGAAGGCGTTTCGCGCCTTTTACACCTGCGTTGCTATAGATGGGAACAAGCGGAGGAGAATCTTCTTTTAGTAACTGCAATGCACCGTCGACTGCATGGTAGAATTTCGCACCAAGCCCTCTACATTCGGCCTCATACCAATTAGCTGCTTGTGATAGCTCTTCTGCAGCCTCCTTGCTGTATCGAATCCTTTTCATTGCTAGATATTCAGGCCTTTTTTCACTTTAGCCATCACGTCATCAGCTTCAAGTAATTGAGCGTCGCCGGATTCAATTTCGTTGATTCTCCGACAGATTTCAACATCCCACGCTTTATTAACATTCTGTTCCTCTTGGCCATCAAGACTATCAAGAAGGTCTTTAGCAAGCTTGGCGCGATCACGCTCAGGCAGTGCAAGCGCATCATATTTTATGTTTGCCAGTTCATTAGGCATGGTTATATACCTCAAATAGGATTGTATGATTTTCGTTCAATCAGCGTTTCATAGCAAGTTCAATGCGATGGGGCAATTCACTCAGTAAAGCCTTGTTGGTTGTTAACCGTGCTCGCGTGGTCCCACCGACCACGCCAATATCTGGCTGAGTTCGCTTAAACTAAAGCCCGTTTCATCGCGCCAGCGGTCGGTCGCTTCTTGCAGCTTTTTCCAGCTCGCTTTTGAGCTAGGAACGCCATCAATCACGCCCATACTGGTTAACGCCAAAATCATATCGCCGCTGAACATCAAGGTATCGACACCCATACGGCGTAAAAATACTTGCCCAGTACGACCACCACCACGGGTACTGCGTCGACGAAACTCCGCTAAATTAGTCGCGTAGTCTTCAGGTTTCCATGTCGCAAACCAAGCCGCCGCGCTGCCATGTTCATGCTGGAGGTCAGTAAAGAATAGGGCGTTTTCATACACCGCATTGATCTTCGCCATATGGCGTATGATCGACGCATCCTGCATAAATTTTTCATACTGCTCCTGCGGCCACATCACCAAAACATCAGGGCGGAAATTGCAGAACACCTCTTCAAAACGCGGCCATTTGTTCTCTACCACCGTCCAATTAAAACCCGCCTGAAACACACACTGAGAAAGCACCGACAACCAGCGGTCGTCAGGAATTTTCGCCAACTTAGCCGCAGGCAAAGGCTTACTGATATGCGCTAACCTCAACTTAAAGTCAGGATGTTTGGCTTCGGCTTGTTCAAGGTAATGGCTAAAAGAGAGCACTGTGGTGTCCGCTATTGGAATCGGGCAAACCAGTTTATCAAGCTGCGGCTTAGGAACAAGGCGCTAGCTGTTTTTTAAATGATGAGCATGGCGACACACTTCCTTGGTGGGTAACGGCCCGCCGTGGCCCATATAAAACGTGGTATGCCCAGAGTCAGCCAACTTGAGCAAAGCATTCCCAACAGCCTGAGGATCATCCTCAAATGGTGGCTGCTTCGCCCGCCCGGTAAACATAATGCCACCAAGCAAAATGCCTGAGGCAATCAAGTCACCCACAAGGGCCGACTTATTATCCAGCAATACCGAAAGCGAGCCTTGTGTGTGGCCGGGGGTGTGAACGACAGACCCGTTAAAACCATAAGCTGAAAGATCCAACGTCCCGTTATGCGAAAGCAAAATATCCGGTTCAAACGGCGTGTACGGCTCAAACATTAACCCCGTTTTAATAAACAACTTACCAAACCAACCCGTTGCACAAAACGTCATCGGCTTATCGCGGCGGTAATAAGGCAAGTCATCAGCATGAGCAATAATAGGTGCCCCAGATAAGGCTTTAAGAGTGGCGGCATTCCCTGCGTGATCAACATGCGCATGAGTAATAACAATCAGCTTTATATCGCAATAATTTAAACCAATATCACTCAACGCTTTTGCGACATGACGCTCGGAGCCGGGTAATCCGGCATCCACCAAAATCGCATTTTTAGAATCATGAATTAAATGAGCATTCACCAGCCCCAGTGGTAATATCGACACACGCTTAATTTGGATGTCATGCATAACGAATTCCGTATTCGATTGAATGACCGACATCATTACTGCATAAAAGAAAGGCCACAAGACGGCACTTTTTGGTGCCCCTAGTTGAGTAGGTCTAAAAAAGTAGGTCTAGAAAGGAGAGCGCAATGACTAAGGAAGTGATCAGGCCGTGGCACATCGATAATCCACAATCTTGCCCTATGGTCGTGACGGTTAACGTCATTGGCGGCAAATGGAAACCCATCATCCTGCACATGCTCTCTACTGGAATATTGCGACACAGCGAACTAAAACGAAATATTCCCCCCATCAGCCAAAAAGTGCTTACCCAGCAACTTCGCGAACTAGAAGAAGACGGCGTAGTTGTGCGTACTGTCTATCCTGAAGTGCCGCCTAAAGTAGATTATGGATTAACCGAGAAAGGGCAGAAGCTAGTGCCGGTGTTGAAAGCGCTGTATGAGTGGGGGGAGAGGAATCAGTGACTAATTATTCTCTCAAGTAGGTTGTGGTTAGCGCGAAGCGCGTAACCCAACCCTTATGACTAGGGCGCTAAGCGCAACTATTTGTATATTTAAAAAAACAAGGCACGCTTTGTATTCATGCTTGCGCGTTATGCCAGAGGGTAGTAGCTTAAACATCAAACGAATCATGGGCTTGCGCTCAGAGTTACAAAGAGGGGTTTGCAAGGTTATCCGCAAGCCTCAGTCGAACGCGTTTGCCAGTATTCAATATTTATTGAATACTATGCAAAGGCTGAAGTAGCTTTCGGTACAAAAATTATTCATGTTTTAAAATGCTCTCCAGAGCTGCTAAAAAGCGGCTGTTATCGCCCCTTGAGACTGGGATAGCCTCACCGCCGCTGCGGGGTTACAATTTCGCCCTAAAGCTAGGCACTTAAGGCAATAGCTAATGAATCAATTATTAGCTGAAATAATAGCTCTGGCTTTACATTTCATATCGGCACTAGCCACAATGTTGATTGGGCAGTATCAAAAGTGCCAAATCTCGGCTAATAAAAACTAAAAAAACAGTCATTTGAATACTGGTTAAGGAATTATATGGAATTAATTTATTGCTGGTTGCAAACTAATATCAGTTTAGAAATACTTAAAAATATCCTTGTTTCTATACCTGGTGTGGTTCTGGCAGGGTTTTCTTTGTATTTTGCATACCAAAAAATATGTAATAAAGTTTTAGTTACCTATTCGGTAGTTTCTGTTGGGGCTTCTGAAACTAGAATTTCAGAAATTTCACTTATCAACAAGAAAAATAAACCTATAACAATTTTCTCCATTCAAGCCGTTATAAACAAAGAAATAATTGTAGAGGTTGAGTCCTTTAAGCCTGCATTAATCTTAAAGCCGTTAGAATCAATACACATTAATACAACCCCATTTTCCAGTTTACACATCGGCCAAGATTACTATGAAGCCGAATATATGAACCCAAATATAGTGGATATATATCTTGTTTCTGAAAATACGAAAATACAATGTGAAGTTATAAGCTCTCCAAGCTTGTCTTCTCATTTTGACTTTCGCTACCTTAAACAAGCAACAAAAATAACACGAACCTATAATGGAAAAGTTTTCAACGACAGTACCAAATATGCAATTCTCTATAATTACGACTCTAAGGAACATACAGCTTTTGTTGGTATCTCTGGATTTATTAGCGAAGATTGGAACTTCAGATACAATGCTGTCGAAGAATCATACTTGCAAAGCAAAGAGGATGTCAGAGAGTATCTTGTGAATATTGGGTATGACAAGATTTTTGATGGACTTGTTGTAGTTGATCTCCATGATAAGAGTTAACAAAGCAAGTCAATCTTTTGGAAATTGCTAAACTAGGAGTTATGTTTATGAGGGATTTTCCTGTGATATCTAAGGTCTTAAAGCAAGTAGGTGTTGTTCTGATTGTTGGAGCGCTTGTTCCTTTCTTTGCTTTGATTATACCTTGGCAGCCAGAAGGTGAGACTTTAGCTTCATGGTTTCAGAGAAGTGGTTCAATATTGGTCGTTATAACAGTATTTTCCGAATTTAAACTGCTTAGTATCTATAGTACTGTTTATCCGGGAGGATCAACAGTCACTTATGGAAATGCTGTCAGTGAGATACAGATTAAATTTTACAAAATTTTATCTAGCTTTGTTTTCTTCCTTGCGATCATGGGCACATTGATCTGGGGTTATGGTGATATTCCCCTCAGAAATACATTACAAGTGGCAGTTGAGATCACTGAATAGTGTGACAAGACGACTAAGGTGCGTGCTTAAGAATTCTTCGAAAATGTTCTTGAGGATGTTCGAAAAGAGCTTGAGACAGAGTCGCGCTAATACTGAAACGCTACTCTTTCGTTCTCACCACACCACCCTCGCATACCCAGTTATCACCGCAATACACCCTAAGTTAATCCAAATACCCACGCGCATCATGTCGCTTTGTTGAACAAACCCTGAGCCAAACACCATGGCATTGGGTGGTGTGGCGACGGGCAACATAAAGGCACACGAGGCCGATACCGCAATAACGGAGGTCAGTACTAATGGTGAAATGCCTAAGCTTTCTGCGATGCCTGCAAACACTGGAATTAGTAGCGCTGCACTGGCGGTGTTGCTGGCGAATTCGGTTAAGAAGACCACAAACGTCACTATGCTTAGCAGTATTAATAGTATGTGGCTGCCCTGTAAAAAATCGCCAATGGTGTTGGCTAAAAATACGCTGGTGCCGGTGGCTTTAAGTACGGCGCTTAAACATAGGCCGCCGCCAAACAGGAGTAATACGCTCCAGTCGGTTGTGCGTTCTATATCTTTCCATTTTACGACGCCAAAAAATGTCAGCAGTATGATGGCGTTAATGGCGACCAAGCTATCAAATTTAGATAGTCCACCGAGTAGCGCATTAATCGGCCCACTGAATATCCAGCAGAACACGGTAAAGGCAAAAATAAGTAAGGTGATGATTTTTGCCGGTGTCCACTCTAGGGCGTCATGCTCGACTGAGAATTTATGTTTTAAGTCCGGGCGTACCACGATAAAAAGCACAGCGATGGCTAATGGTAATAGCAGGAATGTGAGCGGCGCTGCGAGTGACATCCATTCAACGAAATTTAAATTACTTTGCGCGGCGGCAATGGCATTGGGTGGGCTACCGACGATGGTGGCGATGCCGCCAATGCTGGCGCAGTAGGCAATGCCGAGTAATACGAATACATAGGTCGGGCGCTGTTTAATAGGGTCGAGCTGGTGCAGTACTCCTAGCACTAAAGGCAGCATCATGGCGGTGGTGGCAGTATTGCTGATCCACATGGATAGACCTGCCGAGACCGCAAACATGAGCAGTACGGCGACGCTTAATCGGCCTTTGGCAATATCGAGTACTTTGTTGGCAATCGCGGTATCTAGTTGTTGGGTATGCAGTGCCGCCGCTAAGGCAAAACCGCCTAAAAACAGAAAGATAATGGGGTTGGCAAAACTACTTAATGCCTCTGTGGTATCAAATACACCAAACACCACTGCCAGTATGGGCACGAGTAGGGCGGTAATGCTTACGTGCAGTGCTTCGGTCAGCCAAAGAATAGCGATAAACACTAGAATGCTAAGGCCGGTAACAATTTGAGGCTCAAACGGTAAAAACGCGAGCATTAAGGCGAATAGAAGTAAGTCGCCTAAAACGATGAGGTGCTTGTGGGTAAACAGGGAGGTAGGCGTTGCTGTTTGAGTGGGCTGTGATGACATAACTGATCCGAGTTGTTCTTTTTCTTATCGATGCCCAAGAATATGGGAATTCATGCGATTAAGAAATGCCTCGGATCAAGTGTATATTGATTTAGGTTTTTAAGTTGGGTTACGCGCTTCGCGCTAACCCAACCTACGGGTTCGGATAATTTAATATTTAAAATCGGGGTAGGTTGGGTTAGCGCGAAG
>OJBO01000200.1_pt1 | contig 37339 bp, 36 predicted proteins | sample 1590461 | NCBI WGS metagenome assembly OJBO01 (sample SAMN05416836, study PRJEB24817) | seawater metagenome | isolation source: Sea water | place: Canada:Atlantic | collected 2013-07 | reverse complement strand
TACGAGATCATGCCTAGTCTCGTGGGCTCGGAGATGTGTATAAGAGACAGCCAGACGATCGCCCAGAACCTGGGGTTCGAGTCCGTAGACCACCGCGGGCACAGAGTCACCCGCAAAGCCGATCAGCGCCTGGCCCTCGACATAGGGCGCCGCCGAGATGCCGTCCGGCAAAGAGACCGTACGCAGGGATTGCCAGTCCGCGAGTCCACCCACGGGTGCCAGGGAAGCATGGGGCACGATCTCGAGCATACGCTGGCGGATCTCGCCTTCGAAGCCGTTCATCACCGACAGCACCAGGATCAATACCAGCACCCCCAATGCCATGGCCACCAGTGCGAAGCCGGACACGAAGGAAAGGTAGCCCTGGCCGCGGCTGCGCCAGGCATACCTGAGGCCGACGAAGGCCGCCAAGCGTGCGCTCATCGGAGGATTCGCGAACGCCGCGCGCCGGCGGCCAACCTCATCGCGGCACTGGTGTGCCGCCGGAATATACTTTCCCGGCCGCGGGCCTCTATAATCGGCCTGAGCTCATGGCTGGATCGGCGGCGCCGCACACCGAGATGAAAGTCTTCACCATAATCGCACTGATCGCGACCATTGCCTCGGCCCCCACCTTCGCCGAGGTGATCCGCGTACCCGTTGGGCAGCAAGCCGCCGAAAAACAGGTGCTTCAGACCCCGCCGCGGGGCATGACCAAGGCCCAGGTCCGCGCCCGTTTCGGCAACCCGCGAGGAGAACTCCCCGCGGTGGGCGATCCGCCGATTTCCTCCTGGGATTACGAGAACTACCGGGTCTACTTCGAAGGTGATCTGGTACTCCACGCGGTGCTCAAGGGTTCCGCGCAACCGGCTCCCGTAAGACCCTGAGGCTGCGGGCCTCCGGACAACCCCCGGGATCAAGACCGCCGCCGCACGGCATCGTACGCCAGGTTGCGCTCACCGCCCCCGGACCCCGTTTCCCCCACTTCCTCGCATTTGCTGGCATCTCCACCACAGATATCGCAATTGAGGTCCATGCCCAGGGCCGCCATGCCACCACAGGACCCGGAGAGGGGCTTGCGCCCCAGCAGTACGCCGATCGACATGCCGGCGACCAACAGCACGACAAGCAACAAGGCCAGCAGAAATTCGATCATTGCTCCCCCTCAGATAACCCCATAGCCCACTTGTGCTATCGGCGACTCAATGCAGATAGGCGTTCATGTCCTTACTGGCAAGCTCGGCAAACCCGTCTCCTTCCTTGACCAGCAACAGCGCCGCCAGTTCGTTCGCGGCGGCAAAATCGAACCCCGGACCCGGCCCCATGACCATCAACGCGGTGGCCAGGGCATCGGCCTCGGCAGCGGTGGGCGCAAGTACCGTCACCGACGCCAGGCGGTGCCGGATGGGCCGGCCGCTGCGCGGATCTATGGTATGGGAATAGCGCTCCCCGTCACGCTCGAAGTAGTTCCGATAGTCCCCGGAAGTCGCCACACTGATATCACTCAATTCCAGAACCCGCTCCACGCCGCCTCCTGCCGGAGCCTCCACCGCGATGCGCCACAACCCGCCGTCGGCGCGGCGGCCGCCTACCCGGATCTCGCCGCCGATTTCGACCATGTAATCATCGACGCCTCGGGCTCGCAACTCCGCCACCAGTCGGTCGACGATGAAGCCCTTGGCAACCGCCGACAGATCCAGCGTCACGGGGGCGCGGCGAATCACCTGGTTGCCGGCCGCCAATTCGATCTGGTCGAACCCGATCTCGCCCAGCAGCGCGGTGATCTCGGATTCTTCGGGCACTCGATCGCCGGTATCCACAGGGCCGAATCCCCAGAGATCGACCAATGGCCGCACCGTGGGATCGAAAGCGCCGCCCGAGAGCCGGTAGATCCGATCGGCCACCTCCAGCACTTGGTACAGGTCGTCACTCGCGACGAAGGGCTGGGCCACCGGATGCCGGTTGAAGCGATTCAGTTCCGAGTCGGGCTTGTAGGTACTGAGCTTGTGATCCAGGTCATCCAGCAGATTAGCGACCAGCTCCGGCAACCCGGCGCCAGCGGCCAGCGAACCCGCAGCGACGACCTTGATGTGGTAACTGGTGCCCAGCGCGGCCCCGGAAAACGCCAGTTCCTGGGGGTTTCGCTCACAGGCCGTCAAGGCCGAGATGACAAACAAAAACGAGGCCAGCAGCCTCGTTTTGCGCAAGCCCATCAGCGGCTCGCTCAACTCATCCGCCGAAATCATCAAGGAAGATATGGTCGTCCTCCACGCCCAGCTTATGCAGCATGTCGATCATCGCCGCGTTCATCATCGGCGGCCCACACATGTAGTACTCACACTCCTCCGGCGCTTCGTGATCCTTGAGATAATTCTCGTACAGGACATTGTGAATGAAGCCCGTATATCCACTCCACCCGTCATCCGGCTGGGGATCGGACAGCGCCACGAACCAGTCGAAGTTGTCGTTCTCCGCTGCCAGCGCATCGTATTCGTCCTGATAAAACAGCTCGCGGAGGCTGCGGGCACCGTACCAGAAAGTCATCTTGCGCTGGGTCCCGATGCGCTTGAGCTGATCGAAGATGTGTGAACGCATCGGTGCCATGCCTGCGCCGCCGCCGACGAACACCATCTCCTTGTCGGTATCCTGCGCGAAAAATTCGCCGAAGGGTCCATAGACGCGGATCCTGTCGCCGGGCTTGAGGCCGAATGTATAGGAGGACATCTGCCCCGGAGGCAGGCCCTGGGTGCGCGGCGGCGGCGTGGCGATCCGGATATTGAACTTCAGAATCCCTTTCTCTTCCGGGTAATTGGCCATCGAATAAGCCCGGATCACGGACTCCTCCACCTTGGATTCCAGGTCGAAGAACTTGAAGTGCTCCCAGTCCCCCCGGTACTCGGGCTCGATATCGAAGTCCCGGAAACGCACATGATGCGGCGGGGCCTCGAGCTGCACATAGCCACCGGCGCGAAACGCCACGTTCTCGCCTTCCGGTAGGGTGAGCGTCAGCTCCTTGATGAAGGTAGCGACATTGGGATTGGAGGCCACCACACAGTCCCACTGCTTGACCCCGAACACCTCTTCGGGTACCTCGATCCTCATATCCTGCTTGACTGGGACCTGGCAGGACAGGCGCCAGCCTTCACGAGCTTCCCGCGGCGTGAAGTGGGTCTGCTCGGTGGGCAGAATGGATCCGCCACCCTCCGCGACGATGCACTTGCATTGCGCGCAAGTGCCGCCACCCCCACAGGCCGAGGCGAGAAACAGCTCGTTGGCGGCGAGCGTCTGCAGCAGCTTGCCGCCGGCGGGCACATGGATCGTTTTCTCGCCGTTGACCTCGATGGCGACATCGCCGGACGCCACCAATCGCGACCTCGCCCCGATGATGAAGAGCACCAGCGCCACCACGATGGCCGTGAACATACCGACGCCGAGAGCGATGGTCATGATTTCCGTAGTCATTGCTGATCAATCCCGCCCGATGCTAGATATCGATACCGCCGAAGGACATGAAACCGAGGGAAATCAATCCCACGATCATGAAGACACCACCGAGACCGCGCAGACCTTCGGGCATGTCGCTGTACTTGAGCTTTTCCCGGATGCCGGCCAGGGCCACGATGGCCAATGCCCAGCCGATGCCCGCGCCCAGCCCGTATACCGCGCTTTCAGCGAAGTTGTACGAGCGTTCGACCATGAACAGGGAAGCGCCGAGGATGGCGCAGTTCACGGTGATCAGCGGCAGGAAGACCCCGAGCGAGTTGTAGAGTGCCGGCACATAGCGGTCGAGTACCATCTCCAGGATCTGCACGATGGCCGCAATCACGCCGATGTAACTGAGCAGACCGAGAAAGCTCAGATCCACGGATTTGAGTGCCTCGATCCCGGTCCAGGACAGCGCGCCCTCGGCGAGCAGATAGTGCAGGATGAGATTGTTGACGGGCACCGTGATCGCCAGCACCACCACCACCGCGATACCCAGCCCGAACGCCGCCGCTAACCGCTTGGAGATCGCGATAAAGGTGCACATACCCAAAAAGAACGCCAGCGCCATGTTCTCGATGAAGATCGAGCGCACCAGCAGGGCGATATAATGTTCCATCAGGCGACCCCTCTAGCGGTGTTGGGCGCCAGACGGTATTCCGGCGCCTCTACCTGCTCGGTTTTCACCACGCGCAACACCCAGATAATGCCGCCGATGATGAAAAATGCGCTGGGTGGCAGCAACAGCATACCGTTGGGCACATACCAGCCGCCCTCGGTTGCCAGCGGCAGCAGGGTATAGCCGAACAGCGAGCCCGAGCCGAACAGCTCGCGGATGGTGGCGACCACCATGAGGATAAAGCTGTAGCCCAGACCATTGCCGACACCATCCAGGAAACTGGGCAGCGGCGGGTTCTTCATGGCATAGGCCTCGGCGCGCCCCATGACAATGCAGTTGGTGATGATCAAGCCGACGAATACCGACAGTTGTTTGCTGATCTCATAGGCATAGGCCTTGAGAATCTGGTCCACCACGATCACCAACGAGGCGATGATGGTCATTTGCACGATGATCCGCACGCTGTTGGGAATGTGATGGCGAATAACGGACACGAACAGATTCGAAAATGCCGTCACCGTAGTCAGCGCGATACACATGACAAAGGCCACCGACATCTGCGAGGTGACCGCGAGCGCCGAGCAGATCCCCAGGATCTGCAGGGCAATGGGGTTGTTGTCGAAAATCGGCTTCAACAGCGCATCTTTGGCCTTTTCCGCCATGATCAAGCCTCCCCTGAGCGAAGATTGGCGAGAAAGGGTGCAAAGCCCTGCTCGCCCAACCAGTATTGAATGAGATTGTCGACACCGCGGCTGGTCAGCGTGGCGCCGGACAGGCCGTCGACCTGGTATACGCTCCCTGACCGGGTGGTGTCGACCTCGCCCTTGATGACCCGCAGCGCAACCTCGCCCTCCTCACCGTACACCCTTTTCCCCTGCCACAGGGACTTCCAGCGCGGGTTGTCGACCTCGCCGCCCAGCCCCGGGGTCTCGGCGTGTTCGTAGAACCCGATCCCCGCCACCGTGTTCAGGTCTCTCTCCAGCGCAAGGAAGCCGTGCAGGGTGGACCACAGGCCATAGCCCTTGACGGGCAGGACCAACTTGTCGATACGACCCTGGTCGTCCCTGACCAGATAGACTTCCGCATATTTGACGCGGCGTTGAATCTTGGCGATGTCCTGCGCCGGCGGCACCCTCTCCGACAGCGCCGGATCCTTGCTGGCCTTGCGCTGATCGTAGTTCGCGGGCTCCATGGCGTCGCTGAATTCACCGCGGTCCAGGTCCACCAAGCGGGTCTCCACACGCTCGAACTGCTGCTCGACGCTCACCCCGGGTTCGAGCAGGCCGGCTGCTGCAAGGACATTCTCCTTGCGGTCCAGGGCCTGATTGGCGGCCTGCAGCGGGCGCAGCATGACCGCCGAGGCCGACACCACCACGGCGCAGACCAGACACAACGACAAGGTGACCAGTAACGTCTTGCCGATCGAATCATTGTCAGCCACGGGCGAGCCTCCGCTTGATATTCGCCTGAACCACGACGTGATCGATCAGGGGTGCAAACAGATTGGCGAACAGGATCGCCAGCATCATCCCTTCGGGAAACGCCGGGTTGACCACCCGGATCAGCACCACCATCACGCCCACCAGCACCCCGAACCAGAACTTTCCGGTCTCGGTCATGGCCGCCGACACCGGATCCGTGGCCATGAAGAGCATGCCAAAGGCAAAGCCGCCCAGCACCAAATGCCAGTGCCAGGGCATGGCGAACATGAGGTTGCCGTCGGAGCCGACCAGATTGAACAGGGTCGACAGTACCATCATACCCACCATCACACCGAGCACGATCCGCCAGGAGGCGATCCGCATGACCAGCAAGAGCGTGCCGCCAATGGCGACCGCCAACGTGGATACCTCGCCGATCGAGCCCTGCATGCGCCCGAAAAAGGCATCCAGCCAAGTCATCTGGGCCTGTACCGCCGCCATGCCGTCAGCGGCGGCGACCGACAGTGCGGTGGCGCCGGTGAAGCCGTCCACTGCGGTCCATACCGAATCGCCGGACATGGCCGCAGGATAGGCAAAGAACAGAAAGGCGCGACCGGTCAACGCGGGGTTGAGGAAGTTCTTCCCGGTGCCTCCGAAGATCTCCTTGCCGATCACCACCCCGAAGCTGATCCCCAGCGCCACCATCCACAGCGGAATCGCCGGCGGACAGGTGAGCGCGAACAGGATCGAGGTGACGAAAAAGCCCTCGTTGACCTCATGCCCGCGGATGGTCGCGAACAAAACCTCCCAAAAGCCCCCGACCACAAAGGTGACCAGATAGATGGGCACAAAGAATACCGCACCGTACCAGAGGCAATCCCACAGGCTCTGTGGATCATGGCCGGCGAAGGCATCGATCAATACCGCCCGCCAGCCGACCAGTTCACCGCCGCCGGCTGCCAAGGCGGTATTGGCCTGGAAGCCCAGGTTGTACATGCCGTAGAACATCGCCGGGAATACTGCCAGCCAGACAGTGATCATCACCCGTTTGAGATCGATACCGTCACGCACATGGGGCGCAACTTGGGTCACCGAGGCCGGCGAATAGAAGATGGTGTCCACCGCCTCGTACAGGGCGTAGAACTTTTCGTATTTACCACCCTTGTGGAAATGCGGTTCGATATTGTCGAGGAGTTTGCGCAGCGCCACGCTTCAACCCTCCTTCTCGATACGGGCAAGGTTGTTCCTCAGAATGGGCCCGTATTCGTACTTGCCCACACAGACGTAGCTGCACAACGCCAGGTCCTCCTCGTCCAGTTCCAGGCCGCCCAACTGCTGGGCGGCCTCGGTATCACCCACCACCAGCGCGCGCAGCAGTTGGGTGGGCAGGATATCGAGCGGCATTACCTGCTCGTAGTTGCCCAATGGCACCATGGCGCGCTCGCTGCCGTTGGTGTTGCAGTTCATGGCGAAGGCCTGGCGCTGGCCGAGCCGCGACAGGAACACCGGCAGTACCGAATGTATTTCCCTTCCCGGGCTCAGGTAACGCATGAAGCGCCGCTCCGCGCCCTCCGCCAGCGCCGTTACCTGGTGGTGGTAACGGCCCAGATAGCCCAATTCTCCGTGGGCCTTGCGCCCACCCAACACCGAGCCCGACAGCAGCCGCACCTCTCCGGGGGCAAGGCTGCCGTCGGTCAGTTCAGAGAGACAAGCTCCCAGGCGGGTGCGCAGCAGACGCGGCCGCTGGGCACAGGGGCCGCCGAGCGCGATCACACGCTCGACGGGCAACCGGCCGTCGGCAAAGAGCCGACCGACCGCGATGACGTCCTGATAGCCAATATGCCATACCGTCTTGCTGGCACCAACCGGATCGAGAAAATGAATGTGGGTACCCACCAGACCGGCTGGATGGGGACCGGAAAATTCCTGGCGCGTGACACCGGAGACGGTCGGCAGCTCCGCGCCGGGCGCGACGCAGAGGTGTACCGGGCAGTCCACCAGCTGGCGCAGCAGCTGCAGGCCCAGAGTGAAGTCCGCCTCGGCAGCCGCGATCACCACCGCTGGATCGGCACAAAGCGGATTGGTGTCAATGGCAGTGACAAACAGTGAGTGCGGCTGAATTCCGGGATCCGGGATCTTCGAGTAAGGGCGTGTACGGAATGCCGTCCAGAGCCCCGACCGCACCAGATTGTCGAGAATCTGGTCACTCCGCAGTGCGGTGAACTGATCAGCCGGCCAGGCATCGAAGGTCTCGGCGGCATCGCCGTCTGTCTCGACCACCACGGACTGCAGCACCCGGCGGTCACCGCGATGAATGGCGCGAACCACACCGGCGGCCGGCGCGGTAAAGCGGGCATGCTCATTGTGGCGATCGGCAAACAGCAGCTGACCCAGCCTGACCGTATCGCCCTCCTTGACCGCCATGGTTGGCCGCAGGCCGACGTAGTCGTACCCCAATACGGCAACGGAGGAAACCACGGGCCCATCGTGAATTACCTGCTCCGGCTTGCCGGCAATCGGCAGGTCCAACCCTCGACGGATCTTGATCATGTGCAACTCGGACTCAAAAAATGGCTCTGGCGCTCCGGAATGGGTCCGGTTCGCGTGGATATTGCCCCGGGCGAGGCTCCTCGGTGGAACGGCAAATTGTGGGTCGCACGTGGACCGCACCCTGCGCGACCGCGCGCAGAGTATAGAGCCAGCGCGCGTTTGAGGAAAGCCGCCTCAGGCCGCCGCGCGGGGATACATGGCCCAGCGCACCCCCGCCATCTCCTCCAGACAGCGCACGACCTGGCAGCTGTAACCGAATTCATTGTCGTACCAGCAGTACAGTACGCAGTGCTCGGCGTTGACAATCGTGGCCTGGGAGTCGAACACGCAGGCGTGCCGGTCGCCCACGAAATCCGTGGATACCGCTTCCGTGGAAATGGTGTAGCCGATCTGCTGCTGCAGTGGCGAAAACAACGCCTTGCGCCGCATGAACTCGTTGATTTCGGACACTGTGGAGGCGCGACCGAGCTGCAGGTTGAGAATCGCCAGCGATACATTCGGGGTCGGCACCCGGATCGCGTTCCCGGTCAGCCGGCCGGCCAGTTCGGGAATCGCCTTGGCCGCCGCCTTGGCGGCCCCCGTCTCCGTAATGACCATATTGAGCGCCGCGCTGCGGCCGCGGCGGGCGCCGCTGTGGTAGTTGTCGATCAGGTTCTGATCATTGGTATAGGAGTGGACTGTCTCGACGTGCCCAGTATGGATGCCGTATTCGTCGAACACCGCCTTGAGCACCGGGACTATGGCGTTGGTGGTACAGGAGGCCGCGGACAGAATGCGCTGCTCGGGCTGGATCTCGTGGTGGTTGATGCCGTACACGATGTTGGGGATATCCCCCTTGCCCGGGGCGGTGAGGATCACCTTGGCGGCACCCGCGCATTGCAGGTGCTGGCCGAGGCCGGCTGCATCGCGCCAGGCGCCGGTATTGTCGACCACGATGGCGTTGCCGATGCCATACCGGGTGTAGTCGATCTCCGCGGGAGAATCCGCCTCGATGACCTGGATCTCGTTGCCGTTGCAGACCAGCTTGCGCTCCTCCTCCAGCACCCGGATGGTGCCCCGGAAGGGTCCGTGCACGGAATCCCGGCGCAGCAGGCTGGCGCGCTTCTCGAGATCCTCCGGGCCCCGACCCTTGCGCACCACGATCGCCCGTAGCCGCAGGACATCGCCGCCACCGGTCTTCTCGAGCAGGATACGCGCGATCAACCGCCCGATGCGGCCGAAGCCGTACAGCACCACATCCTGGGGCTGGGGCAGGGGTTTACGCATCGCACCAATGTCATTGCCGATCACTTCCTGCAGATAATCCCGCGGGGTGCGGCCGTTGGCGCGCTCCTGGTAGCCCACCGTGAGCTTGCCGATATCCACGTGCGCCGGCCCCAGATCCATCTCAGCCAGCGTCTGGATCATGGGAAAAGTCTCGAACTCGGACAGCTCGTTCTGCTCGACCTGGCGCACGAAGCGGTGGGCCTTCATCAGATCGGTCACCGACCGGTTGACCATGTTGCGGCCGTACATGTACAGGGAGACATTGTTTTCGCGGTAGAGCTTGCCGATCAGTGGGATCATGGCCTCGGCGAGGGCCTCCCGGGCCTTCCAGTCCTTGAAGAAGTCCTGCGGTTGCGGTCGTTTCACTGGTGGCTGTCTCCCCTGGGATGGGTGGTCAGGAAGGGGCCGGTATTATCGTGATCGCTTCCGCCCCCTGCAACCAACGCAGCCGCCACGCCGCCCGCCTCACAGCAACAGCGCGCGGATATCCGCCAGCAGAGCCACCACCTGGGTAAGAAAGCGCCCACCGTCGCCACCATTGACCACCCGATGGTCATAGGACAGTGATAGCGGCAGCAGGGTCCGCGGCGCGAACTCGGTGCCATTCCATAGCGGCCGCACCGCACTGCGAGAGACCCCGAGAATACCGACTTCCGGCGTGTTGATGATGGGCGTGAAGCCCTCCCCACCGATGGCCCCCAGGCTGGACACGGTGAAACAGGCGCCCTGCATCTCGTTGACCTTGAGCTTGCCGGCTCGCGCCTTGTCCGCCATTTCGGCGATTTCCGCCGCGAGCTCCCAGATACCCTTGCGGTCGACGTCGCGGATCACCGGCACCAGCAGTCCGCGCTGGGTATCCACGGCCATGCCCAGATGAAAGAACTCCCGCTGTACGAAGCCCGCGCCGTTGGCGCTCAGGGCGCGATTGAGTACCGGATTGTCGCGCAGCGCCGCCGCACAGGCCTTGAGGATAAAGGGCACCGGCGTGAGCTTTACGCCACGCGCCTCTGCTTCCTGCGCCTGGCCGCGGCGAAAGGCTTCCAGTTCAGTGATGTCGGCGGCGTCGAATTGAGTGACATGGGGAACATTCAACCAACTGCGGTGCATATTGGCCGCGGTGAGGCGCCCAATCTTGGTCAGCTCGCCTTCGGAGACCGGCCCGAAGCGTCCATAATCCACTTCCGGCACAGACGGAATTCCCCCTCCGCCCGCTGCTTGATCATCCAGCCGCTGGCGCACGAAGGCCTGTACATCTTCTTTCAGAATCCGCTGTCGCGGCCCGCTGGCCTCGACCCGGCGCAGGTCCACGCCCAATTCGCGCGCCAGGCGCCGCACATAGGGTCCGGCGTACACCTCCGCCCCCGGGCTACCGCCCGCGGCCGGCCGCGACTCGGCGCCGGGCGTTGGCTCCGCCGTTTCACGGTCCTGCGCAGCGGGGGGGGCAGGTCGCGCCGCTTGGGCAGGCGGGGCCTCGGCCGCGCGCTGGTCTCTTTCCTCAGCCGACGGGGTCTCGACTGCGGACTGGTCTTCCTCTTCGGGGGGCGGGGCCTCCTTGGCATCCGCTTGTGCATCTTCTTCCTCGCCCTCCTCCGCGGGCGCGGACTCCCCGGACTCCCCGGACTCCCCGGACTCCCCGGCCTCGGATCCCTCGCTCTCCTCGGAGCCCTCGATCTCCATCAGGGGCTCGCCTTCGCGCTCGATCTTGTCGCCCTCTGCGACCAGGATCTTCTTCACCACGCCGGCAACCGGCGAGGGCAGTTCCATGGTGGCCTTTTCGGACTCCAGCACCAACAGGGTCTGCTCCACCGCCACGGAATCACCCACGGCAACCGTGAGCTCAATCACCTCCACTTCCTCGGCGCCACCGAGGTCGGGCACTCGTACTGTCTCGATATTCACCCGAATCTGTTCCTTAAACGCGATTTGTCTGCGGATTGCCGCCGGTCAGGCGTGCCGGGGTTCGACCTTGTCCGGGTCGATGTCGAGCTTGCCCGCGGCGCTCTTGAGCAGCTTGGTGTCGACTGCTCCCTGTCGATGCAGGCCATAAAGCGCAGCGTAGGCGATGTGGTTGCGGCTCACCTCGAAGAAGTTCCGCAACTGCTCTCGGGTATCGCTGCGCCCGAACCCGTCGGTGCCCAACACCTGGAAATCCCCCGGGATCTGACCCCGCAGCTGCTCACCCAGCGATTTGACATAATCGGTAGCCAGCACCACCGGATCCTCGCACCCGTCCAGCTGCTCGGCCAGAAAGGACTGCCGCGGCTTCTTGCCCGGATGGAGACGATTCCAACGCTCGGTCGCCAGACCGTCGCGAGCCAATTCACCGATGCTGGTGACACTCCAGACGTCGGCACCGACGTCGAATTCCTCCGCCAGCAGTGCTGCGGCCGCACGCACCTCGTTGAGAATGGCGCCGGCCCCCAGCAACTGTACCCGATGGCTGGCCTTGGCCCCGGACTGCAGTCGGTAGATGCCCCGGACTATGCCTTCCTCGGCACCGGCGGGCAGCTCCGGATGCTGGTAATTCTCATTCATGGTGGTGATGTAATAAAAGCAATTTTCGCGCTCGGCGAACATACGTCTGAGACCATCCTGAATGATCACCGCCAGTTCGTAGCTGAATGCGGGGTCGTAGGCCCGGCAATTGGGGATGACCCCGGCCAGCAGATGACTGTGCCCATCCTGGTGCTGCAATCCCTCGCCGTTGAGTGTGGTGCGACCCGAGGTGGCGCCGATCAGGAAACCGCGTGCCTGGGCATCGCCCGCTGCCCAGGCGAGATCGCCAACCCGCTGAAACCCGAACATGGAGTAAAAGACGTAGAAGGGGATCATCGGGTAGTCGTAAGTGCTGTAGGCGGTGGCCAGGGCAATCCAGGCCGACATGGCGCCGGCCTCGGTGATCCCCTCCTCCAGGATCTGACCCTTCTTGTCCTCCTTGTAGTAGAGGATCTGATCCGCATCATGGGGTACATAGCGTTGCCCCGCCGAGGTGTAGATGCCCAGTTGGCGGAACATGCCTTCCATGCCGAAGGTGCGCGCCTCATCGGGGACGATGGGTGCCACCCGGGCCCCGACCCCCTTGTCGCGCACCAGAGTCTGCAGCAGCCGCACGAAAGCCATGGTGCTGGAGATGGCGCGATCACCCGTGCTTTCCAACAGCCGCGAAAAAACCTCCAGCTTCGGCGTCTCCAGGGACTCGAAGTCGGCGTGCCGGGCGGGGAGATAGCCGCCCAGATCCTCGCGGCGCCGGCGCATGTAGACCAGTTCGGGACTATCTTCCGGCGGCCGATAATAGGGTACGTCGGGAAGTTGATCATCGGAAATCTGCAGTCCGAAGCGATCGCGAAATTTCTTCAGATCCTCGAGCTGGAGCTTTTTCACCGAGTGGGTGTCATTGGCCGCCTCACCGGAACTGCCCAGCCCGTAGCCCTTGACGGTCATCGCCAGAATCACCGTGGGCTTGCTCTTGGTCTCCACCGCTTCCGCATAGGCCGCGTAGACCTTGTACGGATCATGGCCGCCGCGGTTGAGATACATGATGTCGTCGTCACTCATGTCGGCGACCAGTTCGGCGAGTTCGGGGTACTTGCCGAAAAAATGCTCGCGGGTGTAGGCGCCGCCATTGAATTTGTAATTCTGCAGTTCACCATCGCAGACCTCGTCCATGCGGCGCTGCAACAGGCCGGACGTGTCACGCTCGAACAGCGGATCCCACAGCCGGCCCCAGACCACCTTGATGACGTGCCAGCCGGCACCGCGGAACACACCCTCCAGCTCCTGGATGATCTTGCCGTTACCGCGCACCGGGCCGTCGAGCCGCTGCAGGTTGCAGTTGACCACGAAGGTGAGATTCTCGAGCTTTTCGCGACCGGCCAGGGCGATGGCACCCAGGGTCTCGGGCTCATCGCACTCGCCATCACCGATGAACGCCCAGATCTGGCGGTCGCCGCGTGGCACCAACTCGCGAGCGGACAGATAGCGCATGACATGGGCCTGGTAGATCGCCTGGATAGGGCCCAGCCCCATGGACACCGTGGGAAACTGCCAGTACTCCGGCATCAACCAGGGATGCGGATAGGACGATAATCCCTTGCCCTCGACCTCGCGCCGGAAATGGTCGAGTTGCTCCTCGGTGATCCGCCCTTCGAGATAGGAGCGCGCATAGATGCCCGGTGAGCTGTGCCCCTGAAAGTAGATCAGATCCTCCAGGTGCTCCTGGGAGCGTGCGCGGAAAAAATAATTGAAGCCGACATCGTAGAGGGTCGCGGCCGACGAGAAGGTCGCGATATGGCCCCCCAAGCCTTCGTGTTTCTGGTTGACACGCATCACCATGGCGAGCGCGTTCCAACGTATCAGCGAGCGGATGCGCCGCTCCATGAACAGATCTCCGGGCATGCGCCTTTCGCGCTGCGCCGGGATGGTATTGCGAAATGGCGTGGTGATCCCACCCGGCAGCGGAAGGCCCTCGGCCGCGGCTCTGCCCACCAGCTGCCGCAGCAGAAAGGCGGCACGGTCGGAACCGCTGAAGCGAATGACTGCCTCGAGGGAGTCGAGCCAGTCAAGTGTCTCGATCGGGTCCTGATCCGTTTCCCCGGGGAGCGGATCGCTGAGTTCGGGTTTCTGCGCTTCATTCATGGCGGATCCTACTGCTTGCGACGCCTCTCGGGATGATCGGCGACCGACCCTTTCTATCGCCCGATACACGCCGGCGGGCCACGCCGTCGCACACTAGGCGAAAACCCGGCGACCTTCAACGCCGCGCAGTCGGGGCCCGGCTCCGCTCACCACGGATAACGGTACTCGCCGTCGCCCAGGGGAAGTGCTTTGCGCTCCAGCTCGGCGACCGACTCGGCATCGGCCGCGAAGATCCAGAGGCCGCGCCGGCGGTCGCCGAACAGCCCGCGGCAGGCGCCTTTCAGGTCCGCGACATCGACCTCTCGCACAGCCGCCGCCAGACGGGGACGGAAATCGAATTCCAAGTAGTCCAGGGCCAGGCTCTCGCGATGCCGATCCGCCTGTTCTTCGAGATTCCTGGGCTGCTCTTCGAGACCGGCAAGCACCGCCTGCTTGATACGCTCCAGCTCCGTGCCTTCCGCCGCCGCCAGTACTGTACAGCGGGAACCGAGGAACTCGTCGACCTCCATGGCGAGCCGCTCGGCGGTCGCCCGCGGCGACTGCACATAGAGGATCATGCCCGGCACCCGGTGGAAGGGCATGATCTGACTGCCCACCACATAACCAAGCTGCCGTTCGGTCCGCAGCGCAGTATAGAAAGGCGCCTCGATAAACTTCTGCAGCACGGCCACCCGAGCGCGCTCGGCGAGGCTGTCCTCGGCGCTCTGCAGGTAGAGCAGCACGGCGCGATCGGCCTGCGGAGTTGCCACTGCGCGGCGCGGCACAACATCGCCGGCATCCAGCCGCCTCACCTCGTGAGAAAACTCTTCGGCGGGCGCCGCAACCCCGAGCCGCGAGACGACCTCGGCCGCCATGCGGCTGGCCTGTTCGCCGGCCACGACACCACCGGCGTAAATCTTCACCGCAGCGCCACCATACAGGGCCGCGCTGAACCGCCGCAGCGCCTCACCATCCACCGGTTCCAGTAGCGCCGCCAGCTCCCGGGGGCGCGGCGTGTCCCGCAGCAGCGGCGACAGCTCCATCATCGCCAGCCGCACCGGCCACTCGCGGTCAGCATTGCGCCATTCGCGGATCAGGCTGGCCTTGACACGGGCGAAGCTGCTGGCGTCCCAGTCGGGCGCGGTGAGCGCCGCCAGCACACGGTCGAGCAGCAGCTGCTGCTTGTCGGAATAGCCGCTGAGCTCGATATCCACGCCGCCATCCCACCGCCGCAGCCCAAAATCGAGTCCGGCCAGAAAGGCGGGGTAGAGCTCGGCATTGAGCTGGTCGCGAATCAGCGCCAAGTACAGCTCGGTCAGTGCCGCACCGCGCGGGCCATGGCTCGACGGCGCCAGCACGCGAACGCTGAACACCGTTCTCGGGGTGCCGAAGCGGCGATCCCGATAGTGCCATAGCTGCATCCCGTCGCGGTCTGCCAGCAGCCGGGGCGCGGTCATCGGGCCATCCCGGGCGGAAACCGGAAACTGTTCCGCAATATAGGGATTCGGGCCCGGCAGGCGCAGTGGCGAATCCGCTGACGCCCCGGCGGCACTCCAATCCGCGACCCGCGCCGCCGGCGGCCGCTTCACCTGATAGGGGGTCTGGTAATAACCTGAATGCCGGGGCAATTCCTCGAACTCCGGCGCCATCAGGGTGATCAGGGCATTGTCCGGACGCAGCCGGTCGGCTACCGCGGCGATCGACGCCGCGTCGAAACCCTGGAACAGAAAGGGGCCGCGCAGGACTTCGGCGGGTGGATAATCGTGCAGGGATTCGGCGACCTGGACCACCTGATCCATCGGCTGCGCCTCCCGGAGAAAGCGGAAATCCGCTCGCTGCAGCGCCGCCAACTCTGCATAGCGCCACGCCTCCAGACCCCGTTCGCGCACCCGATGGATCCAGCGCCAACTCAGGTCCAGCACCGCGTCACGCTCGGCGACGCCCTCGGGTGTCAAGCCCAGGGTGAGCGCGAAAGCGGCACCGCGATCGGTGTCATAGACCGGACCGGCGTTGAGCCGCTCGGCCCAACCGCGGGACTTGAGCTCCGCCAGCAGACTGTGCTCGCTCTCGCCGCCGAGCAGATGGCCCAGAAAGGTTGCCGGCTTGACCCGCCACTGGTCCGCCTGGGGCGGCAACTCGAACAGCAGCCCGAGCTCGCGCCGATCACGATCCGGGGTGATCTGCACCAGCAGGGGACCGGGATCCGTAAACAGGGGTACAGGCTCGGGTCGCGCCACTCTGGGACGCCGGGGGATGTCACCGAAACGCTTGCTGACCATGCGCTGCAGATCGTCCAGGGAGCTGGTGCCGGACACCGCCAGGGTCATCCGCTCGGCCGAGTAGTGGCGGCGATAGAAATCCCGCAGATCCTCACGTACCGGTTGTCCCTCGCGGTCGGCGAGGGTTTCACGGTTGCCTACGGAAAACTTCGCCAGGGGGTGCCCCGGATTGATGACTTCGGCGATCACATCGCCGCGGCGGCGTCCGTCATCGCGCAGCTTGAGCCGGTATTCGGCATCCACCGCGTTGCGCTCGCGCTCCACGTACCCGGCGTCGAACCTGGGCGCGACGAAGAATTGCGCGAAGCGATCGAGCGCGGCCTCGAGATGGGCCGAATCGATATCGAAAAAATAGCTCGTCCGCTCGAGGCTGGTATAAGCGTTGTGACTGCCGCCGTGAGCGCTGATGAAGGCCTGATAGGCTCCGGGTTCCGGATATTTCTCGGTCCCCAGAAACAGCATGTGCTCGAGAAAATGCGCCAGCCCGGGCCGATCTCGTGGATTGTCGAAACTCCCGGTCGCCACGCTCAGCGCGGCGGCGCTCTTGTCGCCATCCGGATCCGAGATAAGCACCAGCTGCAAGCCATTGTCCAGCCTGAGGTACCGGTAGTGGCGGTCGTCGGCAGGACTGCGATGGATGCCCACCGAGCCGCCGTCGGCGGCGGGAGCCGGCCGCCACCAGGATGCTTCGTCGGCGCTGCTTGCCGCGGCGGCCCAGCACAGCGCCCAGCCGGTCAGCCCGATCAGGGCAAGGATCCGCGGGGCGCTCACGAGTCCGCCTCCGGCGCCGGTTCCGCGGTTGCGCCGGGAGCGTGGGTGCGCGGCCAGGCGTTGTAGAGCGCCTTGACCAGGGTCGCGAGCGGAATCGCGAAGAAGACCCCCCACAGGCCCCAGATGCCGCCGAACAACAACACGGCGAGGATGATTGCGATCGGATGCAGATTGACCGCCTCGGAAAACAGAATGGGCACCAACACATTGCCGTCCAGGAATTGGATTACCAGATAGGCAATGAAGAGCGTCAAAAATTCCCCGCCCCAGCCCCACTGAAAATATCCCACCGCCAGCACCGGCACAGTGACCACCGCGGCGCCGAGGTAGGGGATCACCACCGACAGACCCACCAGCAGCCCGAACAGTGCGGCATAGTTGACCCCGAGCAGCGCAAACACGACATAGGTCGTCGTGCCCACGATGACGATCTCCACCACCTTGCCGCGCACATAGTTCGCCATCTGCTGGTTCATTTCCCTCCAGATACGCCGCATCACCGGACGCTCCGTTGGCAGCAGGTCCGACAGCATGCCCAGCAACTCCTCTCGATCCTTGAGCAGAAAAAATACCAGCAGAGGCACCAGCAGCAGATAGATGAGCAGCCCGACCAGATTGGGGAACCGGCTCACCGAAAACGACAGCAGACCCTCCGCCATCCTGGTGATTTCCCGGCTGGTGTACTGCAGCAATTCGGCGAGCTGCTGCTCGGAAATCAAGTGCGGATAATGCTGGGGCAACTGCGACAACCGCTCCTGCCAGGCGCGGACCATGCCCGGCACCTCGGAAAGCAGGTTGATCGACTGCTGGGCAATGATCGGCAATAGAAAGAAGGCCGTGAGCAGTACGGCGCTCAAAAAGGCGAGAAACACCAGCCACACCGCCATCATGTGGGGAACCCGCCAGCACTCCAACCGGGCGACCAAACCCTGCAGCAAGAAAGCGAAGACCAGCGCCGCCAACAGCGGGCCGAGCAGATCGCCGAAGACCAGGATGGTCCCCAAGGCCGCCAGCAGCATCAAGGCCAGCAACACCGCCTCTTCGTTACTCAGATAGCGGTGAACCCAAGTATCGAGCACCTTCCACATCGAATCACCCCTGCTCCCGGAACCCCTGCGCGACACCCGCACCCACAACCGCACCAGCCAACCGCAGCGGCCGCCCGCTCGCCTGAACGAGTGCTATCATTTCCTGTCCAACTGATGCCCGGCAAGCGCCGGATCACTGACGAGAATCTCTGCAGTTTGAACACGCCATCTTACCGGGCTCGCGGGGCCGCCGCCTTGCTGAGCCTGCTGATCACGCTCGGTGCCGCGGTGGCGGAAGCGGCCGACCTCCGCCTCCCGGCACTGGGCGACGGCAGTTCCGCGCTGGTCTCCCCCCAGCAGGAGAACGAGCTCGGCCGTGCCTGGCTGATGGGCTTCCGGCGGCAGGTGCACACCCACGACGATCCGCAACTCCAACACTACCTGGAAAATCTGCTCGCTCGGCTTGCCGCCCATAGCGCACTTCCCAACCGCAACCTCCAGCTGGTGGTGGTCGCGAACGCGTCGATCAACGCGTTCGCGGTGCCCGGCGGGGTGGTGGGCGTACACACCGGGCTGCTCGACCAGGCGCGCACCGAGCACCAGCTGGCCTCGGTATTGACGCACGAACTGGCCCACCTGAGCCAGCGCCATTTCGCGCGCCGCCTCGACGCCCAACGCCGCTCTTCGACGCTCGGGCTGGCCGGACTGCTGGCTGGTCTGGTGTTGGCCGCCACCGTCGGCGGCGACGCCGGGATGGCGGCGATGACCGCTTCCCAGGCCGCCATGCTCGACGAGTCCCTGCGCTACAGCCGCCAGAACGAGCAGGAGGCCGACCGTATCGGCATCGAAAGTCTCTATCGTGCCGGCATGGATCCGGAAGGGGCTCCGGCCATGTTTGACAGGATGCTGGCCGCCACCCGCTATACCGGTCAGCGGCCGCCGGAATTTCTGCTCAGCCACCCGCTCACCGAATCCAGGGTCGCCGACGTCCGCGCCCGGGTCGCCAAGTACCCAGAGCGCCAGTACCCGGACAGTCTCGACTACCAATTGATGCGCACGCGCATCCAACTGGCCGCCGCCGAGCGGCCGGAACACGCCGTGGCGCGATTTCGCGACCAGATGGCCGACGGCGGGCTCTCCAGAACCGCGGCCCGCTACGGCCTGGCGCTGGCGCTCAGTGCTCAGGGAGCGCATGAAGAAGCGCGCCGGCAGCTGAACGAGCTACTGCAGGAGAAGCCGGACCACCACCTCTACCGGATGGCATCGATCGCGATAGCCCGAGCCGCCGGCGATACCGATACCGCCATCGGCGAAGCGCGCCGGCTGGTAGAAGATCGGCCCGATTACTACCCGGCGCAGGAGGCCCTTGCGACCAGCCTGACCAAGGCGCACCGCTACGGCGAAGCGGAAAAGATCCTGGAACGACTGGCGGGCGATCGGCCCGGAGATCCCAAGGTCTGGTTTGACCTGGCGGAGACCAGTGGTCTGGCCGGGAACATCGCCGGTGTGCACCTGGCACGCGCCGAATACTTCACCCTGATCGGAGTCTTCGACAAGGCGCGCAAGCATCTCGGCTACGCGCGCCAACTCCAGGAGCAGGATTTCCGCCAGGTCGCCATGATCGACCAGCGGCTGAGCGAACTCGAACAACTCGAAAAGCAGCTCAGCCAATTGCGCTGAGGGCGCAGTTATCCGCCGCGGACAGCGACCTCGGCCCGCGGGGGGATGAACCATGACCTGCCGGCCGGCACCCTAGGCTTTGTGGCTGCCGTCGCAGAAAGGCGGCTTGGCGGTCGCCTTGCAGCCACAAAAATAGAGGGTCTTGTCCTCCTGCGCCTGGTAGCGCACCGGATTCATGCCGCTGCCGGCATGAGTACCGTCGCAGAAGGGTTGCCTGGCACTTCTGCCGCAGGCACACCAGAAATAGGCCTTGCCCGCCTCCACCGTCACCGGGAAGGGACCGTCAGCGCTGCGCGTGGGGCCACTCATGGATAGCTATCCTCCTCGACGTCCGGCCGCCGGCCTCAGTAGGTCGCGGCGCGGGCGATCAGTCGTTGGGCCTGTGTGTAATGGGGTTTGTCCAGCATGATGCCATCGAGGCCCACCACCCCGGTATCCGGATTGGCCTCGAACGCCTCCACTACCCGGCGCGCCCACTCCAGCTCCCGGTCGCCGACCGAAAACACCCGGTTGATGATATCCACCTGGCTGGGATGGATCGCCATCATGCAGGTAAACCCGGCACGCCGTGCACCCAGGGCCGCCTGTTCGAGGCCGGCGTCGTCCTTATAGTCGGTAAATACCGTGTTGCAGGGCTCGATGCCCGCGGAAGCCGCGGCCGCGAGGCACAGCGCCCGCGCAGTCCGGAACAGGTCGTCCCAGCCGCCATCCGGCAACAGATGGGTCTCGGCACCGACGTCTGCGGAGAGATCGAACTCCCCCCAACTGACATAGGCCAGGCGCCGACTGGCTCCCGTGAGACCCGCCAGATTGAGCACCCCTTGACCGGTTTCCGTGCCGATCACCAGGATGCGGATATGGCCGGCAGCCACACCCTCTCGTACCTCCAGGGCACTGAGGTAGTGATCCAGGCGGATCACGTCGTCCCGGGTGCGATACTTGGGCAACAATACGTAATCGGGCGCGCCGCCGACCACGGCGGCGAGATCTTCCAGGGTCATGGCGCCATCGAGTGGGTTGATGCGGACCAGCAGCTGTTTCTTGCGGTTGCCAGGTGGCCGCGCGTCCAGATATTCGCGGGCCAGGCGGCGCGCCTCCGGTTTGCGCGACAGCGCGACGGAATCTTCCAGGTCCAGGATCAAGCCATCGGCATTGGTGCCCTCGCCCTTGGCGATCTTCTTTTCGCTGTCGGCAGGTAGAAACAGCATGGAACGCATCAGTAACCCCCCCTCAGGCCGACTTGAGCTTCATCAGCGCGGTGCGCCTGCAGGTCGCCACCAGTTCGTCGCGCTGGTTGAAGCCCTCGTGCAGGAAGTAGACGATGCCCGAGTCGTTACGTGACTTGCTGACCCGCTTTTCCAGCACCGTGGTGCGGGCGCGAATGGTATCGCCGTGAAAGACCGGCCGGGGAAAGGCGACATCCGTCATGCCCAGGTTTCCCAGGGTGGTTCCCAGGGTGAGTTCGGTGACCTGTACCCCGACCACCAGCGCCAGGGTGAACATGCTGTTGACGATACGCTGGCCGTAGATGCTGTTCTTGGAGAACTCGGCGTCGATGTGCAGTGGTTGAGTATTCATGGTCAGACAGCTGAACATCATGTTGTCGTACTCGGTCACGGTGCGGCGCACCTCATGATCGAACACCTGTCCCTCTTCGAACTCTTCGAAATGCAGTCCGGCCATTGCGCGTCCCCCCAACATGCGTGCGAAACAGAGCGCCGGATTGTAGCATCCCGACACCATGGCCGAGACGGGTCCGACCCGCGGCTTGAATGCACCCCTTCAAGGATCGCCCATGAACGAAACAGCGCCTCCGGTAGTCAATCTCGCCGCCCTGGAACACATCGTCCGCGACCGCCGCTCGGTGCGCGGCTTCCGCCCCGACCCGGTACCCCCGGACATATTGCGGGCGGTGTTCGAGCTGGCGCAGCAGGCCCCTTCGAACTGCAATGTACAGCCCTGGCAGGTGGTCGTCGCTTCCGGAGCCGCCTGCCGGGGAATTCGCGACAAACTGCTCGCCGCTGCGACCTCGGGGCAGCCGATCACCAGCGATTACCAACGCGTGGAGGAATTTCCCGGGGTCATGCGGCAGCGCCAGATCGACACCGCGGTGCAGCTGTACGGCAACATGGGTATCACCCGCGGCGACCGCGCCGGGCGGCGGCGCGCCATGCTGCGCAACTACGAATTCTTTGATGCCCCGCACATCGCCTTCATCGGCATGGATCGCATGTTCCACGAAACCGTCGCCGTCGACGTGGGCATGTATGCCCAGACTCTGATGCTGGCCATGACCGCGCATGGCATCGGCTCCTGCGCCCAGGCCAGCGTGAGCCGCTTCCCGGAGGTCATCCGCGCCCATTTCGACATCCCAGACAACATCGGCATCCTGCTGGGCATTTCCTTTGGCTACGAGGATACCGCTGTGCCCGCCAACCGCACCCGGGTGCCGCGCGCCGCGCTCGGCGAGCAGGTCCGTTTCATCGACTGAAGGCGGTGACCGGCGCCAGGGGCCTTCAATCGCCGGAGAGCTGGGTCTCGCGAAAATCGAGCATGCGCTGCAGGGGAACCATGGCACGGCGGCCCAGTTCGGGATCGACCAGCACCTCATTGGCGCCCCGCTCCAGCGAATCGGCCAGGTTGCGCAGGTGGTTCATCGCCATCCAGGGGCAGTGGCCGCAGCTACGGCAGGTGGCGCCATGGCCCGCGGTGGGTGCGACGATCAGCTCCTTGTCCGGCGCAGCCTGCTGCATCTTGTAGAAAATGCCCTCGTCGGTGGCGACGATGCAGCGCGGATGGGGCAGGTCGCGCGCCGCGGCAATCAGCTGCGAAGTCGACCCCACGGCATCGGCCATCTCGATCACCGCCTCGGGAGACTCGGGATGTACCAACAGCGCGGCATCCGGGTACAGCCGCCGGAGATCCTGCAGCCCGCGCAGCTTGAATTCCTCGTGCACCACACAGCTGCCATCCCAGAGCAGCATGTCGGCGCCGGTCTGGCGCTGTACATAACGCCCCAGATGCTTGTCCGGCGCCCAGAGGATCTTGTCGCCCCGGCGATCCAGATAATCGACCACATCGAGCGCGATGCTCGAGGTGACCACCCAGTCCGAGCGCGCCTTGACCGCCGCCGAGGTGTTGGCGTAGACCACCACGGTGCGGTCGGGATGCTGATCGCAGAAGGCGGCGAACTCGTCCGCCGGGCAACCGATGTCCAGGGAGCAGGTCGCCTCCAGGGTCGGCATCAGCACGGTCTTTTCCGGGGTGAGGATCTTGGCGGTCTCACCCATGAAACGCACCCCGGCCACCACCAGCGTGGAGGCGGGATGCCGCTTGCCGAAGCGCGCCATCTCCAGCGAATCCGAGACGATACCGCCGGTCTCCTCGGCGAGTGCCTGAATCGCGGCGTCCGTGTAGTAGTGAGCGACGATGACCGCGTCCTTTTCGACCAGCAGCCGCTTGATGCGTGCGCTGTCCGCAGCGCGTTGTTCGGGCGCTTCGTGGGCGGGTTCGGCGATGCGATCCAGGTGTTCGATCACGATCTCCCGAAACCGGGCGCCATCGGCGATGGCGAGACGGGAATGATCAGACATAGGAAGACGGTGAGCGCAGAATGTTCCTGGAGTCTAGCACAGCGCGGGTTGCTCCAACCCCGCCGGGCAGGGCAGCGACTGGCGCCGATGCGGGAGCGCGGCAGCGGGCAAAACGGCCCTGAAAACGGGAAGCAGAAAAGGTGGTGGGCCGTGCTGGATTCGAACCAGCGACCAATTGGTTAAAAGCCAACTGCTCTACCAACTGAGCTAACGGCCCGGCAAAGGAGGCGCTATCTTACTCACCGCGCTCCAAAGGTCAAGAATGCCGGTGCGTTTGGGGCCGATAGCGGGTCGGGTCGGCAACCCCGGCGGCGGCGAACCCGGCGCGCCGCAACCGGCAGCTGTCGCAGCGCCCGCAGGCACGACCGACATCATCGGCCGCGTAACAGGACACTGTGGCCGCATAATCCACCCCCAGCGCCATGCCCTGCGCGATGATTTCAGCCTTGCTCAGCTCGATGAGCGGCGTCTGGATACGCAACGGTCTACCCTCCACACCGGCCTTGGTAGCCAACTGCGCCATGGCCGCGAAGGCGCGCACATATTCGGCTCGGCAGTCCGGATAGCCGGAGTAATCGACGGCATTGATGCCGATAAAGATATCCTCGGCGCCGAGCACCTCCGCCCAGCCCAGGGCCACCGCCAGAAACACGGTATTGCGGGCCGGCACATAGGTCACGGGAATTCCGGCGCTCTCCTCGGTGGGCACCCCGATCCGCTCGTCGGTGAGCGCAGAACCGCCGATGGCGCCCAGATCCAGCCCCACCACCTTGTGCTCGGCGGCACCCAGGGCCACGCTCAGCGCCGCGGCCGCGGCCAGTTCGGCACGGTGGCGTTGCCCATAATCGAAGCTCAGGGTGTGGCAGCGATAGCCCAGATCCACTGCCATGGCGAGCAGGGTGGCGGAATCCAGCCCCCCGGACACCAGTACCACCGCTGGACGATCCTGGACCCTGCTCATTCAATGCCCCGGGGCATCGCCCCAGAGAATCTTGTGCAATTGCACCTGCATGCGCACCGGCAGCCGATCGGCCAGAATCCACTCGGCCAGGGCACGAGGTTCGACCCGCCCCTGAGCCGGCGAGAACAGCAGTTCGGCGCCGCTGTCGACAAGCCGGTGGCGGTCGAGCTGCAATCGGGACCATTCGTAGTCGGCGCGGTCACAGATGACGAACTTGATCTCGTCCTTGGCGCCAAGGTGGGGCAGATTCGACCACAGGTTACGGGCCACTTCGCCGGAGGCAGGGGTCTTGATGTCGAGAATGATATGCACCCTGGGATCGACCTCGGTCACCGGCAGGGCGCCGCTGGTCTCCAGGGAAACCCGATAACCGCGTTCGCAAAGCGCCTGGAGGAGCGCCAGACTCTCGCGCTGCGCCAGGGGTTCGCCGCCGGTCACGGTCACGTGGCGGGCTCGGTATTCGGCCACCGCCGCCAAAACCTCGGCGAGCGGTCGCGGGGAACCGCCCTGAAATGCGTAGGCAGTATCACAGTAGCTACAGCGCAGCGGGCAGCCGGTGAGGCGCACGAACACCGTGGGCAGGCCCGTGGTCGAGCTTTCTCCCTGCAGGGAATAGAAGATCTCGGTGATGCGCAGAACCGGATCGGTCATGGACGCACAGCTGGTCAGGGGCCCGTCAGTGTAGCGAAAACCTGTGTCCAGGGGTTGGGTGCGGCAGCCCGCCACTGCGGCCGGCCGGGATGGGCGTACCCGTCCCGCTCGGTGGGTCGAGCATCCGGGCCCTTCGACACGCGGTCAAAAATGGGTTTCCAGATAACGCTTGGCGAGTACCGCCACGCTGCCGCCGGCGAGAGCCGCACGCTCCAGATGCGCACGCGCCTGTGCCTTGTTCCCGAGCTGGAGGTAGAGGGTGCCCAGCTTGTAATGCGCGTCGGCCGCCTTCTGATGCGCTGGATAGGCCTCTGCCACCCGCGAGAAGCGTTCGATAGCCGCTTGCTGATCATTTTGAACCAGGTAGATCTCACCCATCCAGTAAACGGCATTGGCGAGCAGACCGCTGTCGGGGAAGTCCCGGGTAAAGGATTCGAATCCGGCGAGGGCATCATCCATACGGCCCTGCTTGAGCAGTTCGTAGGCTTGGTCATAGGCGGCCTTATCCCCAGTGGCCTGGGTGACACCGCCACCAACTGCCGAACCGGGCGGCTGCGACCGTAGCTCCGGATCCGCGGCCCGCTCGGGCTCCGACTGCACGGCCTCGGGCCCCGGCTGTGTGGGCTCGGGCCCCGGCTGTGTGGGCTCGGGCCCCGGCTGCGCGGGCACTGCCTCCCCTGCGGAGGCAAGCCCTGCGGAGGCGGGTCCCGCGGCCGGTTCCCCGGCCGTCAACGCCGACAGCCGGCCGTCAAGGTCGAGGTAGTTGTCCTTTTGCTGTTGCTCGAGACGCTTGAGTTGGTGCGTCTGCTCTTCCAATTGGCCGCGCAACTCACGGACTTCTTCCTGCAGTATCTGCAGCTGGGCAAACAGCATCGACACACCGCTATCCCCGGACTGCGGGGGCGGCCGGCCGCCGGAGATGTCCTCGACCGGCGCCGGGGCTGACCAGGCTGCCGGCACGCCGACTACGCAGAGCACAGCTGCAACCAATACGGGCAGCCCTTTGCCAAGCCTCAAGACACGCCTCCCAAACCTACTACTTCAACTCGACCCGGCGGTTGAGTGCCATGGACGCCTCATCACTACCGAACGCCACAGGCGCCTCCTCCCCATAGCTGATCACCTCGACCAGTGAGGAATCCACGCCATTGAGCAACAGGAAATCGCGCACTGCATTGGCGCGCCGTTCGCCGAGGGCCATGTTGTACTCCCGGGTACCGCGTTCATCGGCATGGCCTTCGAGGCGGATCTGCTTGGGATTGTCCTTGAGATTCTCCGCGTGCCGCTGGAGTGCGGCGCGCGATTCCGGGCGCAGGGTGGCCTTGTCGAAATCGAAGTAGAACACCGTTTCCAGCCCGCCCGGATTGTAAACATCCAGGTCGGAACCGCCGATACCGCCATCGCCTACCGTGCCTGTGGTCACACCGCCGCCGACATCACCGCCACCGGCACCGGCACCAGCGCCCAGACCCTGGGCATCGTCGTCCGATGGGGTGCTGGAACAAGCTGCCAGAAACACAGAGACAACGCCGACCAACAACAGATACTTGCATTGCTTGACGTTCATGAAAGGGACAACTCCTTGCAGTTGATGGCACGAAAGCCGCGCACAATGTATACGATTCGCCCTTTCTGCGCTAACCGTTTCGCGATGCGCTAACGAAGAAACGGCGACCAGGCCGGCTCGCGCACATCGCTGGCGCTGGCCGGCAACAGAAAGCGGGTACCGGCGTCGATGGAGACCACGGCCAATACGCTGCGCCCGCCCCGCTTGGTGGCGTACATCACCATGGCACCATTGGGCGCCACCGAGGGGGACTCATCAAGGGCTGACTGGCTCAACAGGCGGAGATCATTGTTGACCAGGTCCTGGCTGGCGATACTGAAGCCGCCTCCACTGCCGCGATGCACGACCACCAGGGTTCGGCCATCGGGCGCGAGCTGCGGGCGTGCGTTGTAATTGCCGTTGAAGGTGACCCGCTGCAGCTTGCCACTGCCGAGCGTGAGCCGATACACCTGCGGCGAACCGCCGCGATCGGAGGTAAAGAGGATCGAGCGGCCGTCGGGCGCCCAGGTCGGCTCGGTATCGATGGCAAAGTGATTGGTCAGCCGGGTGAAGGCTCCACTCGCGAAGGTGTAGAGATAGAGCTCCGGGTTGCCGTCCTTGGACAGCACCAGTGCCAACTTGCTGCCGTCCGGGGACCAGGCCGGAGCCCCATTGAGGCCCCGGAAACTGGTCACCTGTTCGCGCTGCGCGTCGGAGAGCCGCTGGCGGAAAATCGCCGGGCGGCCGGTCTCGAATGAAACGTAGACCAGTTCGCCGCCGTCGGGCGACCAGCGCGGCGAAAGAATGGGCTGTTTGGATTGCAGCATCAGCCGCTCGCGCGCGCCATCGGCATCGGCGACATGCAGCCGGTAGCTCAGGGCGCTGCCCTCCCGGGTCGCGGTGATATAGGCGATACGGGTCGAAAAAATGCCCCGGATGCCGGTAATGGCCTCGAACACCTTGTCGCTGATGTAATGCGCTATATCACGCAACTCGGCATCACTGCCCTCGACCACACTGTTGAGAACCTGCCGCTCACCCGCCACCTGGGCAAGCGTGAACTGGACCCGGATGCGCCCGGCAGCGGGGCGCTGCACATCGCCCACCACCACATATTCCATGCCGGGAGCACGCCAGTCCCGATAATAGATTTCATTGATGCGCCGGGGAAAGGACAGCATGTTGACCCGGTCCATGGGGTCGAACAGCCCGCTGCGCTGGAGGTCTGCGGACACAATGGCACTGATATCGCCGGGCAACTGTCCTGCCCCCAAGGTCATGGGCACCACCGCGATCCGGGTCGGGTTATCGGCCCCCTGAGTGATTTCGATCGACAGCCCGGCCCAGGCCGGCGGCGTCGCGCCAGCCAGCATCAACACCGCCAGCAACCATAGCCTCTGCTGGCCCAGCCCATTGCCTCTTTTCATAGTACTCATCACAACCTCAGATCGTCTGGCCGGAATGTCAAATTCAGGGTTCGGAAATTCTGTTCGAACAATAGCGGATCCTTGCGTGACAGCTCCTGCAGCCTGTCGAAACGTCCCACCTGCTGCACCGCGTTGACCGCCGACTGATCGAACGCCGGGTCGCCACTGGAGCGGATCACGGCAACGCCCATCACCTGACCGGTCGGCACCAGCCGCACCTGCAGATCCACCTGCATGTCGCGCCGGGCGCTCGGGGGACGATTCCAGTTGCCGGCAATGCGATCCCGGACATAGCTCTCATAGCTGGCAACCAGCTGCTGTGCCGCTGCCTGCTGGGCGGCGCGCTGCTGGGCCGCCTTTTCCCGGGCCGCCTGCTCGGCTGCCGCCTTTTCCCGGGCCGCCTGCTCGGCTGCCGCCTTCTCCCGCGCCGCCTTGTCGGCTGCCGCCTTCTCCCGCGCTGCCTTGTCGGCTGCCGCCTTCTCTCGAGCTGCCTTGTCGGCTGCCGCTTTCTCCCGGGCCGCCTTGTCGGCTGCTGCCTTCTCCCGGGCCGCCTTGTCTCGCGCTGCCTTGTCGGCGGCCGCCCGCTGCCGCTGTACTTCTGCCGGGTCCGCCTGCGGCGGAGCAGGCTCAATTTCCGGCATCTCCGGTTTGGTGACCGGCCGGGGCGCGGCCGGCGGCGCCTCGACCTGCAGCAATGCCGCTTCCATGTAAGTGGTCTGCGGCAGCTGGCGCGGCTGAAACTCGGGGTGCCAGCCGCTGATCAGCAGCGCCAGGATGCCGCCGTGGAGCAATCCGCTGGCCAGTACCGCGAAGCGATACCCGTTACCCCGCACCCGCATTCACCGCTGCCCCGCTGGCGGGTCCGTAACCAGGCCCACACCCTTGACCCCGGCGGACTGCAACTGCGCCATCAGGGTCACGACAGCGCCGTAGTCGACGTTGCGGTCCCCGCGCACCAACACCGGGGTGTCGGGCTGCTCGCGCATCACCTTGCCCACCTTGTCGACGATCGCCTCCAGGGTGTCGGGCTGGCTCTCACCATTGCCCAAGTCAAGATGATAGGCACCCTCCCTGTCGACGGCGATCTCGATCGGCTCCTTCTCCGCGACCGGCTCGGATACCGCTTCGGGCAGATCGACCATGACCCCAGTGGTGAGCATGGGCGCGGTGACCATGAACACGATCAGCAGCACCAACATGACGTCGATATAGGGAACGACATTGATTTCGGCGACCAGCCCATGCTTGCGCTTGGTAAAAGCCATCAGGAAACCTTGCTGTGCACGCGGCGGTGCAGGATGCCGGAAAACTCCTCGGCGAAGGTCTGATAACCGCTATAGACCTGATCGACTAGGGCCGCGTAGCGGTTGTAGGCAATCACCGCTGGAATGGCGGCAAACAACCCCATGGCGGTGGCGATGAGCGCCTCCGCGATGCCCGGAGCCACCACCGCCAGGGTTGCCTGTTGCACCCCGGCGAGGCCGCGGAACGCCTGCATGATGCCCCACACTGTGCCGAACAGGCCAATATAGGGGCTGACCGAGGCCACGCTGGCCAGAAACGGCAGGTGGGTATTGAGTTTCTCCTCCTCGCGCGACAGCGCCACCCGCATCGCCCGCTCGACGCCGGCGACCACGGCATCGGGATCGGGGCTACGCTGCTGGGTGAGCCGGTTGAACTCGCGAAAACCGGCGCGAAACACTGCCTCCACGCCGGGCAGATGCTGATTGCCCTGCAAGCGCTGGTTGCCGTCGCTGAACAGCTGGTTGAGGTCGACCCCGGACCAGAAGGTGTTCTCGAAGTCCTTGAAGTCGGCGCCCGCGGCGCGCAGATACAGCCCGCGCTGCACGATCATCACCCAGGAGAGCACCGAGGCGCCGAACAGGATCAACATCACCAGTTTCACCGGCAGGGTGGCACCGAGGATCAGCACCCAGATCGAAAGTTCTTGTGTCAACTGCGACTCCTCGACAGTCAGGCTGGAGAAAAAATGCGCGCGATCATCTCCGCGGGCATGGCCACCGGCTTCATGCTGTGGCGGTCCGCACAAGCCACCTTGACCTGCCCCGAACACAACAGTTCCTCGCTCCGGCATACGCGTTGCTCGACGCCGAACCAGGCGCGCCCATGGCCGGCGCCGCGGGCCGTCACCACCAGGTCGTCGTAGAGCAGCGCGGGGCGACGGTAGCTTGCGGTCAGCGAATGCACCACGAAAATCCTGTCCTCTCCCCAGAAGGCGGGATTGGCAAAACCCAGGGCGCGCAACCATTCCGAGCGGGCGCGCTCCATGTACTTGAGATAGTTCACGTAGTACACGATGCCCTGGGCATCGGTATCCTCGATATAGACCCGCAGGGGGAGTTCGAACTCGGCGTTCAAGATGACAACAGATCCGGTTGCGGTGGATTCCTGGTGACGGAGGTCGGCGGCTGCAGGCCGAAATGTTCGTAGGCCAGCCGGGTCGCCAGACGGCCACGGGCGGTACGCGCCAGATAACCCTGCTGGATCAGGTAGGGTTCGATCACGTCCTCGAGGGTATCCCGCTCCTCGCTGAGCGCCGCGGCGAGACTCTCGATACCGACCGGACCACCGTCGAAGCTGTCGATGATGCTGCGCAACAGGCGGCGGTCGAGGTGATCGAAGCCGGAACGATCCACCTTGAGCAGATCCAGGGCAGTGGCTGCGGTTTCCCGATCGATATGTCCTTCGCCGCGTACCTGGGCGTAATCGCGCACCCGGCGCAGCAGACGGTTGGCGATCCGCGGGGTGCCGCGGGCGCGCTGCGCGACCTCCCATGCGCCCTCGGCATCGGTATCCACGCCGAGGATCCGCGCGGCGCGGGCGACGATGTCACTCAACTCGCTCACCGAATAGAACTCGAGGCGCTGCACGATACCGAACCGATCGCGCAGGGGCGAGGTCAGCAGCCCGGCTCTGGTGGTGGCGCCGACCAGAGTGAACGGCGGCAGATCCAGCTTGATGGAGCGCGCTGCCGGCCCCTCGCCGATCAGAATATCGAGCCGGTAATCCTCCATCGCCGGGTAGAGGATTTCCTCCACCACCGGGCTCAGGCGATGAATTTCATCGATGAACAGGACGTCGCCGGCCTCCAGGTTGGTCAGCAACGCCGCCAGATCGCCGGCCCGCTCCAGCACCGGGCCAGATGTGGATTTGAGCTGCGCGCCCATCTCTTCGGCAATGATGTGCGCCAGGGTCGTTTTGCCCAGGCCGGGCGGGCCGAACACCAGGGTATGATCCAAGGGCTCGCCGCGCCCGGATGCGGCCTCGATGAACACCGACATCTGCTCACGCACCGCCACCTGGCCGATATAGTCGGCCAGCCGCGAAGGGCGCAGCGCGCGGTCGATCCGCTGCTCGGGTGGCGCCGCCTGGGGGGCTACGAGACGATCGGTTTCAATCATCGGGTCGGCCCGGAAGATTGCCGCTCAGCATACCGGCGCGCTTTCAGTTTTTCACTACTGATCGCAGCGCCGCACGAATCAGCTCGGCACTGCCTGCGACCAGATTCTCCTGCCGCACCGTCTCGAGCATACGCGCCGCCTCGGCTGGCTTGTAGCCGAGCGCCACCAGAGCGCTCTCCGCCTCGCCGAGGCTGTCCGGAGCGCCGGCCGGAAGCGCCGCCTCCGCCGCGCTCCAGTCCGCGAGCCGGTCGCGCATCTCCACTTGCAGGCGCTCCGCGGTCTTGCGGCCGACCCCCGGCAAACGCACCAGGGTGGCGGTATCTCCCGCGCGCACGCTGCGCACGAACTCGGCGACCGTCATTCCCGAGAGCACCGCCAGCGCCAACCGCGGGCCGACCCCGGAGATGCGGATCAGCTCCCGGAACAGGGCCCGCTCGGCGAGTTCGCTGAAGCCGAACAGTTGCTGCAAGTCTTCACGCACCACGAAATGCGTATGCAGCGCCACGGGTTCACCGGGCTCCGGCAGCGCAAAGTAAGTGTTGAGGGAAACCTGGACCTCGTAACCGATGCCCTGGACCTCGACCAACAGCTCCTGGGCCTGTTTGACGCGCAACACCCCGCTGAGATAACCGATCACCGCCCCTCCTCTCGGCTAGACCCCATGTCATCGCCGGCCGCTCCTGAGCCCAATCGCCGCCGCCGCGGCGCCATGGGCATGGCAGATGGCTACACCCAGGGCATCGGCGGCATCGGCCGGCGGCACCGCCGGCAGCCCCAGGATCTGCACCACCATGTGCTGTACCTGCTCCTTGGTGGCGCCACCGCTGCCCACCACCGCCTGCTTGACGGCCCGCGCACTGTATTCCACCACGGCCACACCGCGCTGCGCGGCCACGGCAATGACCACTCCCCGCGCCTGCCCCAGACGCAGTGCGGCGCGCGGGTCGCGGGCCACGAAGACGTCCTCCACGGCGACCACGGTAGGGTTGTAGCGGTCGATCAACTGCTGGGCGGCGCCGAGAATTTCGCCCAGCCGTTCCGCGAGGGCTGGGCCGCGCGGCCGCACCACGCCGCTGGCCAGATACCGGGGACGCCCGCCGGCCAGGTCCACCACGCCGAATCCCGTGCAGCGCGAGCCGGGGTCAATTCCCAGAATGACAGTCATCTGTGCCTCGCGCCTCGCCGCCGGCCAGTCTCGACGGCCGCCCCGCGGGCGTCAAGTGGCCCGGCGCCCGACTCAGTCGCGCGCCCCGAGCTCGGCGTTGGTGTGGACGTTCTGGACGTCGTCGAGGTCCTCGAGCTGATCGACCAGGGCGGTCAGGTCATCGACCACCGCGGGATCCGGCGCCACCGTGGTCACCGGCAGCATGGCGACCTCGGCGTGTTCGGGAGCAGCCCCGGCGTCGATCATCGCCACCTTCACCTGAGCCAGATCCTGCCAGGGCGTCAGCACATCCACGGAACCGTCGTCATTGGCGATCACGTCCTCGGCGCCAGCCTCCAGCGCGGCCTCCATGATGCGCTCTTCGTCGCACCCCGGCGGATAGGCGAGCAGCCCCTGCCGGGTGAACAGATAGGCCACCGATCCGTCGGTCCCCAGGTTGCCACCGCGCTTGCTGAAGGCATGCCGCACATCGGCCACGGTGCGATTGCGGTTATCGGTCAGGCATTCCACGAGCACGGCGATGCCGCCCGGACCATAGCCCTCGTAGGACACCTCTTCGTAATTTTCTCCCTCGCCGGCACCGGCGCCGCGCTGGATGGCCTTCTCGATGGTGTCCTTCTTCATGTTCACCGAGAGGGCCTTGTCGATCGCGGTGCGCAATCTGGGATTATCCTCCGGCACAGGTCCGCCGGCGCGAGCGGCGGTGACCAGCTCGCGAATCATCTTGGTGAACAGCTTGCCGCGCTGGGCATCCTGCGCCGCCTTGCGGTGCTTGATATTGGCCCACTTGCTGTGGCCCGCCATATTAGAGACCTCCGATTCGACGTCTACTGCTGCGCTGAGCGCAGGGCGATATGCAGTTCGCGCAGGGACTCGGCGCCGACCACGCCCGGGGCATCGGTGAGCAGGCACTGGGCAGACTGGGTCTTGGGAAAAGCGATCACGTCGCGGATCGAGCCCGCGCCGAGCATCAGCATCACCAGTCGGTCCAGCCCGAACGCGATGCCCGCATGGGGAGGACAGCCGTATTTCAGCGCATCGAGCAAAAAGCCGAATTTCTCGCGCTGCGCCGCCGCATCGATGCCCAGGATATCGAACACCGCCGCCTGCATCCCGGGACTGTGGATCCGCACCGAACCGCCGCCCAGCTCGGTGCCGTTGAGCACCATGTCATAGGCCCGGGACAGCGCCGCCCCGGGATCTGCGACCAGCCCCACCGCATCGACCGAGGGCGAGGTGAATGGATGATGGAGTGACGTCCAGCCGCCGCCGGGTGCGCGCTCGAACATCGGGAAGTCGACCACCCACAGGGGCGCCCAATCTCGGTCATAAAGTTGCAGGTCCTCGCCCAGCCGGCAGCGCAGCGCGCCCAGCGACTCGGCGACGACTCCCGCCTTGTCCGCGCCGAAGAAGATCAGATCACCGTTTTCGGCGCCCACGCGCGCGAGGATGGCGCGGCGGGTTTCGGCAGGGAGGAACTTGACGATCGGCGACTGTAGTCCCTGGTCGACGTCGGCGGCATCGTTGACCTTGATATAGGCCAGCCCGCGGGCACCGTAGCGCGCCACAAAGGCGGTGTAGTCATCGATCTGCTTGCGCGTCAGGGCACCGCCGCCGGGCAGGCGCAGGGCCGTGACCCGACCCTGGGGATCGGCGGCCGGCGCCGCGAACACCTTAAATTCGACGCCGCCCATCAGATCCTTGATGTCGACCAGCTCGAGCGGGATGCGCAGGTCGGGCTTGTCGCTGCCGAACCTGGCCATGGCCTCGGCGTGCGTCATGCGCGGAAATGTCCCGAGCTCCACGCCCAGCACCTCGGTGAACAATCCCGCGACCATCTGCTCGGTGGCCGCCATGACCTCTTTTTCGTCAACGAAGGAGGCTTCGATATCGACCTGGGTGAATTCCGGCTGGCGATCGGCGCGCAGATCCTCGTCGCGGAAGCAGCGGGCGATCTGGTAGTAGCGGTCGAACCCGCTCACCATCAGCAACTGCTTGAACAGCTGCGGGGACTGGGGCAAGGCGAAAAACCGCCCCGGATGGGTGCGGCTGGGCACCAGATAGTCGCGCGCACCCTCGGGCGTCGCTCGGGTCAGAATGGGAGTCTCGATATCGAGGAATCCGTTGTCTTCCAGGAACCGGCGTACAAAGGCCGTCACTCTGGCCCGCAGCCGCAGGTTACGCTGCATCTCCGGGCGGCGCAGATCCAGGTAACGATGGTGCAGACGCACCTCCTCGCCGACCCTGATGTGCTCGTCGAGCTGGAAGGGCGGCGTCTCCGCGGCGTTGAGGATGCTCAGGGTGGCGCCATAGACCTCGATCGCCCCGGTCGCCATGTCCGGATTCACCGTCTCCGGTGACCGCTCCCGCACCCGTCCCGTGACGCGTACCACGTACTCCGGCCGCACTCGGTCCGCGGTGGTGAAGTGTTCGCCGCAGTCGGGATCGAACACTACCTGGACGACGCCTTCCCGATCGCGCAGATCGAGAAAAATCACCCCGCCGTGATCCCGGCGCCGGTCCACCCATCCGCACAACGCGACCTCGGATTCCCGTAGTTCTGGCCCTACAGCACCGCAGTAATGGGAGCGACCAACGGTTTCACCGGGCGCACTCATGGTGCGTTCGCGCTGGAGGCCGCGGCCCCGGCGCTACCTGTATCCTTGGCTTTCGCCGTCTCGCCACCAGTCTTGGCACCCGCCGTCTCGCCACCTGCCGTCTCGGCCTTCGCCGCCGGGGGCTGGTCGCCGCCACCGGCCAAATTGCGCTTTTTATCGCCGGTTTTGAAATCGGTCTCGTACCAGCCGCCGCCACTGAGGCGGAAGGCGCTCGCGGACAGCTTCTTGCGCAGCCCCGGCACGCCGCAGGAAGGGCAATCGACGAGTAGCGGGGCGGAGACTTTCTGCATGGTCTCCAGTTCGTGGCCACAGTCCTGGCACTGATATTCGTAGATGGGCATCGCTTGAGAACCTCCGGGAAGATTTGGGCTGTGCGGCGGGCGCCAAAAAGACGCGCATTATACTGTGCGCCCGGAGCACCCGTAACCTGTACAAACCCGCCTGCCGGGCACCCGTGCAGTGCGCAATCTGGTGGCTATAGCGAAAAAAACAAGTTTTATCGGAAAAATCCCTTGCAGCTGCATTTTCAATCCTTTATATAAGTTCGCGGGTAACTTGCATGCTCCGGATCGAAGGCATTTCCGGCTTGGACCCACACCAGCGTCGAACTCCAACTCAACAAGGGATTATTTATGGCTGCCACGAAACCCGCCCGCAAAGCTCCGGCAAAGAAAGCTCCAGCGGCGAAGCCCGCCGCCAAGACCAAGCCCGCCGCCAACGCCAGAACCGCCAAGCCTGCCACTCAGACGCGCAAGGTCACTGCGATCTCCGAAAAATTCACCAAGTCCCAGATCCTCAACGAGCTGTCGACCAACACCGGCCTCAGCAAGCGCCAGGTCTCCGAAGTTCTCGACGAACTCGGCACGGTCATCGAGCGCCACATCAAGAAGCGCGCGGTCGGTGAATTCACCCTGCCCGGCCTGTTCAAGATCAAGACCGTGGAAAAACCCGCTCGCAAGGCGCGCAAGGGCATCAACCCCTTCACCGGAGAAGAGACCACCTTCAAGGCCCAGCCGCGCAGCACCGCGGTGAAAATCCAGCCGCTCAAGGCACTCAAGGACATGGCCAAGTAACAGCCTTTCAGCCGGCGCCCGGTTCCAGCCGGCGCCGGATGCCCGCTCCCCGGCGCCAACCGCCAGGTCGGCGGCGCCTCCCGCTTCCCCTGCTAGAATGACCAGCCCACGGACTGCCGGAACTCGATCGCCCATGCGCGCCACCCGTATGCTGCTGCCCACCCTCAAGGAGACGCCCGCGGAAGCGGAGATCGTCAGCCATCAGCTGATGCTGCGCGCCGGCATGATCCGCAAGCTCGCCGCCGGACTGTACAGCTGGCTGCCCCTGGGACTGCGGGTGCTGCGCAAGGTCGAAACCATCATCCGCGAAGAGATGGACGCCGCCGGCGCCCAGGAAGTACTGATGCCGGTGGTCCAACCCGGTGACCTGTGGCGGGAATCCGGGCGCTGGGAGCAATACGGGCCCGAGCTGTTGCGCATCGAGGATCGCCACGGCCGGTCTTTCTGCCTGGGCCCCACGCATGAGGAGATCATCACCGATCTGATGCGCGCCGAGATCCGCAGCTATCGCGATCTGCCGGTCAACCTCTATCAGATCCAGACCAAGTTCCGCGACGAGATCCGCCCCAGATTCGGGGTCATGCGGGCGCGCGAATTCGTCATGAAAGACGCCTATTCCTTTCATCTCGACGAGCAGAGCCTCGCTGACACCTATACCCGAATGCACACCGCCTATACCAACATCTTCGCGCGCATGGGCCTCGCGTTTCGGGCCGTGCTGGCCGACACCGGCAGCATCGGCGGCAGCCACTCCCATGAATTTCACGTCCTCGCGGAAGCCGGGGAAGACGCCATCGCCTTTTCCGACCGCAGCGATTATGCGGCCAATGTCGAACTCGCACCCGCCCTGGCACCCGCCGAGGAGCGCGGGCCTGCCACAGAGTCCCTGCGCGAAGTCGCCACACCCGAGCGCCACAGCATCAAAGAGGTGAGCGAGTTTCTCGGCTGCGCTCCCCAACGCATCCTCAAGACCCTGGTGGTCCAGGGCGCCGAGCCCGGCCAACTGGTCGCCCTGGTATTGCGCGGCGACCACCAACTCAACGCCGTCAAGGCAGACAAACTCGCGGTCGTCTCCAGCCCCTTGCGCATGGCGTCGGAGGCCGAAATCCGCGCCGCCGTCCCCTGTGGCCCGGGCTCCCTGGGCCCGGTGGGGCTGCCGCTGCCGGTGATCGCCGACCCAGCTGCCGCCGCAC
>OJBO01000193.1_pt1 | contig 37852 bp, 40 predicted proteins | sample 1590461 | NCBI WGS metagenome assembly OJBO01 (sample SAMN05416836, study PRJEB24817) | seawater metagenome | isolation source: Sea water | place: Canada:Atlantic | collected 2013-07 | reverse complement strand
GCATCAGGCCGTGCAGGCCATGGGCGGGGCGGGCTATTTGTCGGACAACCCCGTGGGCCGCATCTTCCGCGATGCCAAGCTGATGGAGATCGGCGCGGGCACCTCGGAAATCCGCCGCATGTTGGTGGGCCGTGAGATGATGGGGGCCATGTGATGCGCGCCGCGCTGCTGGCCCCGCTACTTGTCAGTGCCGGCGGCCTGCTCAGCCCGCTCGCCGCAAGTGCCGGGTCCGCGAATTTCGCCACTACCAACATTCAGTACCTGTACGGCAGCCGCTATGCCGACTTCGACCCCGACGGCGGCTTCAGCCACACCGACGAGGCCGGCATCGTCACCATCGAGCACTTCAATGTGTGGAAGTATGGCGACAACTTCATCTTCATCGACATCACCAACCCGGGCGGCGAAGGCGACGCCTTCGGCACCACCGGGGAAGGCGACGGCAGCTACTACGCGGAAATCTCGCCGCGGCTGTCGATCGGCAAGATGTTCTTCGACAAGGAGCTGTCCTGGGGCATCGCCAAGGACCTGCTGTTCACCGCCACGCTGGAGATCCCGGAATCGCCGGTCGAGCAGACCTGGCTGTACGGCCTGGCCGTCGACCTGAACCTGCCCGGCTTTCAGTTCTTCCAGGTCAACTGGTACCTGCGCAACAGCCAGGCCTCCGGCATCGACACCGGCCAGCAGGTGACCCTGGCCTGGGGCGCGCCGTTCAGGCTCGGCCCGCTGCCGCTGGTGTTCGAGGGCTTCTTCGACTACGCCTGGGGCGAGGACCCGCTGCAGGACAACATCATCACCGCGCCGCGCCTGCTGGTGGATGTGGGCGAACTCGCAGGTTTTGGCGGCGGCAAGTTACAAGCAGGCGTGGAATATCAAATCTGGCGCAACAAGTTCGGCATCGACGGCATGGACGAGGACGTCGCCCAGGCCATGGTGAAGTGGATCTGGTGACGCGTATGACACGCGCTCCGGGCAACTCCGCCGCCCCCCTGCCGGACCTGGCCGACCTGCGCCGGCGCCTGGCCGCCGGGGACACGGTACGAGCGCTGGCCGAAGAGGTGATTACCCGGCGCCGGCGGCTGGCTGCCGGCGGCATCTGGATCACCGAAGTGCCGGGCGCCAGCCTGCTCGAACGGGCGGCCGGCCTGGACGCCCTGCCGGCAGATGCGCGCGGGCCGCTGCACGGCGTTCCCTTCGCGGTCAAGGACAACATCGACGTCGCCGGCCTGCCCACCACCGCCGCCTGCCCGGCCTTTGCCTACACGCCGGATGCCAGCGCGCCCGCCGTGCAGCGCCTGCTCGACGCCGGCGCCGTGCTGCTTGGCAAGACCAATCTGGATCAGTTCGCCACCGGCCTGTCCGGTACGCGCACGCCCTACGGCGCGCCGGCCAACGCCTTCGACCCGGCCTATATCTGCGGCGGCTCGAGCTCGGGCTCGGCGTTGGCACTGGCGCACGGCCTGGTGAGTTTCTCGCTCGGCACCGACACCGCCGGCTCCGGCCGGGTGCCAGCGGCGCTGGGCAACCTTATCGGCCTCAAGCCCAGCCGCGGTCTGGTCAGCAGCCGCGGCGTGCTGCCGGCCTGCCGCTCGCTGGACTGCATATCGGTATTCGCGCTGACCTGCGCCGACGCCCAGGCGGTGCTGGAGGTAATCGCCGGCTTCGATGCCGCGGATCCCTTCGCCCGTGCCGACTGGCCGACCGTACCGGCGTCCGGGGCGCGCTTTCGCTTCGGCGTACCGGGACCGGACCAGCTCGAGTTCGACGGCGACGGCGCCAGCGCTGCCGCCTTCGCGCAGGTCGTCGCCTCACTGCAGGGGCTTGGCGGCACCGCGGTGCCGGTGGACTACAGTCCCTTTCGCGAGACCGCACGCCTGCTCTACGAAGGACCCTGGGTGGCGGAGCGGCGCCTGGCACTGGGCGACTTCATGGACCGCCGGCCCGACGCCGTGCTGCCGGTGGTGCGCGAGATCATCCTGGGCGCCGACCGCTTCACCGCCGCCGACCTGTTCGCCGCCGAGTACCGCCTGCAGGCGCTGCGCCGCGCGGTAGCGCCGGTGTGGCAACAGGTCGACTGCCTGCTCACCCCGACGGTGCCGACCCTCTACACCCGCGCCGCCCTGCTGGCCGACCCGGTACGGCTCAACAACCGCCTCGGCCACTACACCAACCACATGAACCTGCTCGACCTGTGCGCGGTGGCGGTACCGGCCGGATTCCTGCCGTCCGGACTGCCGTTCGGCGTGACGCTGCAGGCGCCGGCCGGCCACGACCGGCCCCTGCTGGCGCTGGCCGATCGCCTGCACCGGGCACACAACACCACCGTCGGCGCCACCGGCCTGGCCCTGGCCGACACCACCCCCATGATCGCCGACCCGCCGGCGGCGATGCTCGACCTGGCCGTCTGTGGCGGGCACATGCAGGGCCTGCCGCTGAACCACGAACTCACCGCCCGCGGCGCGCGGCTGGTGGAACGCACGCACACCGCGCCCGGTTACCGGCTCTATGCCCTGGTCGGCTTCGACCCGCCGCGCCCCGGCCTGGTGCGCGATGCGGCAGGCGGCGCCATCGAAGTCGAGGTCTGGCGCCTGCCGCTCGCCGAGGTCGGCGCCTTTCTCGCCGGGGTGCCGGCACCGCTCGCCATCGGCACCGTCGAGCTGGCCGGCGGCGGCACCGTCAAGGGCTTTCTGTGTGAGGCAGCGGCGCTGGCCGGCGCCCGCGACATCACCACCCATGGCGGCTGGCGCGCCTGGCTGGCAGCCGGCTGACGCCGCTGCACGATCCTTGCATGCCGTCGCCCACGGCGGCACGCCTCACCCCGCCCGGAGATGGTCATGAGTTCACGCCATATCGACGCCAACCCCTACCCCTGGCCCTACGACGGCGACCTGCGCCCGAACAACACGGCGCTGGTGATCATCGACATGCAGACCGATTTCTGCGGCATCGGCGGCTATGTGGATCAGATGGGCTATGACCTGTCGCTGACACGGGCGCCGATCGAACCGATCCGCGCCGTGCTGATGGCCTTTCGCGCCGGCGGCTACCACGTCATCCATACCCGCGAGGGGCACCGGCCGGACCTGACCGATCTGCCCGCCAACAAGCGCTGGCGTTCGCAGCGCATCGGCGCCGGCATCGGCGATGCCGGTCCCTGCGGGCGCATCCTGGTGCGCGGCGAGCCGGGCTGGGAGATCATCCCCGAACTGGCGCCGCGGCCGGGCGAGCCCATCATCGACAAGCCGGGCAAGGGCAGCTTCTGCGCCACCGACCTCGAACTGCTGCTGCATGTGCGCGGCATCCGCAACCTGGTGCTGAGCGGCATCACCACCGACGTGTGCGTGCATACGACGATGCGGGAAGCCAACGACCGCGGCTTCGAATGCCTGATCCTGTCCGACTGCTGTGGCGCCACGGATCACGGCAATCACCTGGCGGCGTTGAAGATGGTCACCATGCAGGGCGGCGTGTTCGGCGCCGTGGCGGAATCGGCCGCCCTGCTGGCGGCGGTGACGGCGTGATGGAGCAGGCCCAAGCCTTCGGCGCGCTGTTGCAGCGCGCCGCCACCCCCGAGCGCCTGCATTGGGAGCTGCTGCGGCCAGGCGTGGAGTTTCACGCCCTGTACGGCCGCCCGGGCAGCGGCCCGGCCGCCGCGCTGTTGCGCTATGCGCCTGGCGCCTCAGTGCCCGCGCACCGCCACACCGACTACGAACACATTCTGGTGCTGGACGGAGAACAACGCGACACCAACGGACGCTACCCGGCAGGCACCTTGCTGGTCAGCCCGCCGGGCAGCCGACACGCCGTGGCCAGCGATCGCGGCTGCCTGGTGTTGGCCATCTGGGCCGGGGCGCTGGAGTTCTGATCCTCGCCCGCGCACTGCGGTCGGCCGACACCAGGTGCCGCCTTCCAGGATGGCAGCATGCGCGCCGAATAACCGCCCGGCGGCAGGGGTCGGCTGCGCTCTCCGGTGTCTGCAAGCCCGTCACACGCGGGCCTTCCGCGTCAGAACGTTCGATTACCCGGAGGCGCAACGCTGCCGTCCAGCCAGCACTACTGAGCGGCGTCCTCCATCTCGTCGCCGGCATCTTCAACCGCCTCACCCGCATCTTCCATGCCCTGGTCCAACTTTTCGCCCATGCGCTCCATGGTGCCCTGCTGCCCGGCATCGTCGATGGCGTCCTGGGTCTGCTCCACCGCCTCGTCGATGCGCTCACCGGCCTTCTCCGCAGACCCTTCCTGCTCGCAGCCGGCAAGCACTCCACACACCAAAGCCACCGTCAACCACAATCCTGTCGGTTTCATTCCGTCTCCTCCTGTATCCAAAGATAGCGCACAGCCATGCGATCGGCCTGTGCTCAGCATGAATATGCCTCGGCGAGCCTACCACTACCACAGCGGAAAACCGAAGACTCATTTCCAAGGCGCGGTGTTGCACGGTATTGACTCCCGGTGTCCGCCGGTTGCGGAGAAATGCGCACAACCCGCTCGGCCGCGAGTCGCCATTACAGCGGCTATACTGGGATGACCTTCGCCTCCAGTCCGTTACCGCCAGGCGTACTTCGGACGCCGTTGGCGCCGTGCGGTCAACAAAAAGCGTTATCTCCCATGGGCCAACGGCTTCCCACGTCCACCTCCATCTGGTCACCGATGCGGCATTCGCTGTTCCGGGTGATGTGGCTGGGAATGACGGTATCCAACCTGGGCACCTGGATGAACGAGGTCGGTGCGACCTGGTTGATGGCGAGCCTGGCGCCCTCCAACCTGATGGTCGCCCTGATCCAGACCGCGACCACCTTGCCGTTTTTCCTGTTCGCCTATCCGGCCGGCGTGATGGGCGACATCTGCAACCGTCGCACGGTGCTGATCGCACTGCATGTCTGGCTGCTGGCGTCGGCGGTGGCCCTGACACTGATGACCGCGCAGGAGATCACCACCGAATGGTGGCTGTTGCTGCTGACCTTCTTTCTCGGTGCGGGCAATGCCATGATGCGGCCCTCCTGGACCGCCAATATTCCATCGTTTGCACCGCGCGGCGAGCTCAGCAATACCATCACCCTGAACTCGCTGAGCACCAACCTCAGCAAGGCCGCGGGCCCGGCAATCGGCGGCCTGCTGGTGGCGGCCGCCGGCCCCACCGCCGTATTCGCGCTCAACGCACTGAGTTTTCTGTTCGTGCTGGGTGTGCTGGTATTCCGCCATCCGCGCGCGTTTCACGTCGATACCCGGTTGCCCCCGGAAACCTTCTCCACAGCGCTGCGCGGCGGGCTGCGCTACACCCGCCACGATCCCGAACTGCGCGCGGTGCTGGTGCGTTGCGCCGCCAGCTTCGCATTCATCAGCGTATTCTGGTCCATGCTGCCGGTCATCGTGCTGCGCGAGATGGGCGCAGCGCCCCACACTTATGGACTGCTGGTCGGCACCACAGGGATCGGATCGCTGATCGGGGCTTACCTGATCCCGCTGCTGTTGCGCCGCTTGACCCGCAACCAGGTGTTCGGCGCCGCCTCCATGATATTCGCGCTGGCGCTGCTGGCGATCGCCTTCACTCGCAACTACGCGCTGCTGGCGCTGCTCGGGCTGGTGGTCGGCATCTGCTGGATCATGCTGTTTTCCTCCATCGTAGTGGCCTCTCAAGCCACCGCGCCACCCTGGGTGATGGCCCGTGTGCTGGCGCTGGTGATGCTGGTCTATGGCGGCAGCGCCGCCGCGGGCAGCGCGCTCTGGGGCTGGCTGTCGGATGTGTTCAGTGTTCAAGCCAGCATCGGCGTCGCGGTTTCGGGATTGCTGCTGTCCCTGTTGCTCGGCCGCCGCTATCCCATTCCGCAGGAGGGGCATCGCCATCTGGGTACATCCGCGGTTCCAACAGTGGTCCCCGTCCCGGAGCTGGACCTGCAGCGCGGCCCGCTGCTGGTCACCCTGGATTATCCGCTGCACCACGGCAATCGGACCGCGATGCGGAAACGGCTTGAACGGTTGCGGCTGGCTCGCCTGCGCGCTGGCGCCGAGCGTTGGCAGGCCTGCGAGTTGTCCGGGCCCCCGGCAATCCTGCGCGAGTCCTTCAGAACGCCATCCTGGCTGGCCTATCTGCGCCTTCAGGAACGGCTGACCGCCGCGGATCGGATGATCGAATCGGAATTGGCAGGCTTGGCCGGCGGGCCACCGGTGCTGCGCCATCTGGTGCTCGACGGCGACGACAATGATCCACCCCGGTCGACTCCGGATCCCAAATTTCAGGGGTGACCTCCGCAGGTTGCCGAAAGGCTACCCGCGTTGCGTCTGCGGTGTAAAAAATGCCCGCAAAGGGCTCATTTGTTGCCGGCAAGCCTTTTTCGGCCATTTCTGCCTGGCGTCCGCTGCCTCGCCAAGGCTTTGCAGCGGCCTGCCAGGTCGGATCATTGTCCGGCAGGCTCGGGTTGCCCGACTCCCAGCTTCTCCAGGGCCGCAATCGCCGCAGGGTTGAGCTGGTCGGCGGCCAGACGCAACCAGTGAACGGCGGCTTGCGGATCCTGCTCCACACCCTCGCCCCGCAGATACAGGACGCCGAGGTTGTACTGGGCATTCTCGTAGCCCTGCTCTGCGGACTTGTGGTACCAGCGTGCCGCCTCGGCCTTGTCCGGGGTCACGCCGTACTGCCCGGTTTCGTGCAGCACGCCCAGGTTGTACTGCGCCACGCGGTCACCCGCCTGGGCGTTGCTCTGCAGGGCCTCTAGATCCACCGTAACCTGTGATTCAGGTGCGGCGGCGACGGTCATCGCGAACGCCATCAAGACCAGCGCCATCGCTTTGCGAATGCTCATGTTTCCTCCGCGCCGGCGGCCATCACGTCCGGCTCATTCGTTGACGGGTAATGCGCCGAATCCCGCCTCCCCATGCTCCAGGCCGCGGCCGCGGCCGCGGCCGAATCAGAATCGATAGGGAAATTTCAGCGCGAAACTGTAATCGGAAGTATCGTTGGTCAATCCGATACCCAGGTTGCTCACCACCGAGAAGCGGTCGGTCATCGCATAGGTCACGCCGATGTCGAAGGTGCCCGAGGTGGAATCCGAACCCACCACCGTCTGGGTGCCGAATCCCGGCCGGGTGATCTCGGTTTCGTCAATGAATCGCTGCGTGAACGAGGTGCTGAGACTGGTTCTTTCGTTGAGTGCGAAGGCAATCCCCAGCGAAAACTGATACTGGTCGCCCAACTGAACTTCGCCGGGAGACGGCAGGGCTTCCGGATCGCTGCCCAGATCGTCGAAGTCATCCTCGAAATAATGCCGCCAGGAGATACTGCCGAACAGAATGGCAGGATCCACGGTCTTGAGGAACGACAGCCCGGTCTGGACGCCCCACAACCCACTGCCGGTAGGCAGTTCCTCGGGAAACTCCAGATTGGTATTGAGCGGATCCTCCAGAAAATCGATGCCGTAGGGATCCCGTCCAGTAGGCGCGATGACGCTGGTATTCCAGACGATATCGGGCCGCGTCAGGGTTTCCGGAAACAGCCGGTAGCTGACGCCCAGGGTGATATCCCCCAGGTCGCTGTCGTCGACCTTCTTCTCGGTCTCGAGAATGGACGACAGCTCCTGCCCGCCCGACCTGGTGGTGGTCTCGCGATACACGAAAGGCACATTCAGATTCAGTTGCAGGCGGTCGGTCACCGTCCAGCGGCCGGTCAGGTTGGTGGTGAGAATATCCGAGTCGATCTCGTCGATGCTGATATCGCCGAGGAAGATCGCATCCAGCGCCAGAAAGCCGTTCAACACCAGTTGACTGCGGTCGAAGTGGGCGAATTCGAAGCCCAGTTCGGCAGAGAACTTCTGGTCGAACAGGGTGTGCTCCTCGAGCAGCAGGTCCTCGACGCCGCGGCTGGCGCCGGGGCTCTTCTTGGTGGGGGCCTCGGCAGGCTCCGCTGCCCGGGCGGTGCGCGCCTCGCTGTCAGCCGTCGGGGGGCGGGGAGGCGGCCGCCGCGGCGGTGGCGCAGCACCTACACGGCTTTCCAGCACCTGGATCCTGCGCATCAACTGCAGGTTGATGCGCTTGAGCTGTTCGAGCTCGCTGCGAATCTCGGCCGCGCCCTGAGCGGAGGAAGGGGCTGTCGAGGGCGTCTCGCCCTCGGCCTGGCCTTCGGCGGCCTGCTGGGCGGTGGCCGGGGCTGCCAGAACGAGGGCGGCGAGCAGCGCCGATGAAAGATGTTTCCCTGGCTTCATACCTTGTCCATTATCCCTGAGCAGTCAGATGAGCGCGCCGCAAGCATGCCAGCAGCCCAGCCGCGGATCAACCGGGACCCCCGCCCCTTACAGCAAATTCATGACGCGGTCGGCACGAAAGCGCAGACCATCCGGCTGTGACAGCGCGTTTTCGAAGGCGACCTGCAGCATCAGATCGTTGACCACTCTGTGGCCGTCGCCCTCCAACTGCACCGCCTGCAGCAATTGGCTGTGGTTGGTCACCGGATTCATGCCCAGGCGCTGCGTCACCTGGTTGCCCTGGGACGTGATGGTAAACCCGACGCCCCCCGTGGTGGTGAAATGGGTGACCATATCACCGTTTTGAAATGTCTGATCCACGGGCGCACTGGTCACCTGCGTGTCTGCGAGCACCGGCGCGGCATCCGTGGGGATGACTGCATAGCCGACGTTGTTTTTCACCTCGTTGTTGGAACCCGACACCTGGATGGCCTGCACCGCGCCGTCGATCTGGGCCAGCGCCGCATTGGGCGCCGGCGCGGGTGTATTGGCCACCGGATCGCCCAGGGTGCCGCCCACCTGGTAGGCCACCCGGGTCGCCGGCCCGGAATTGTCGACCTGCAGGCTCATGCTGACTCGATGACCGTCGTCCGTCTGTGCCGACGCCCGGGGCAAGGCGTCGGTGGCCGCCACGGCATCCGTGCGCGCCCAGCTGGTGGTCACGGACATGCCGAAATACTGCACCTGGCGGCCCACCACAAACTTGCCGCGCATCTCGGCGAGCGCTTCCTTGGATAGTTCATTGAAGAGCGCGGCGTCGGCGAGCGGCGCCTGAGCCAGCATCACCGAGGCAACGGCAGCGGCTAGAGCTTTGCGCAATTCCGTAGGGGTTGCCGTGATTCCGGATCGCATTTTCCTATCCTCCATCTTCCATTCCGTGACAGCGTGGGCGTCGCCGGCGTCAGAACAGATCGGCATGGGTAAAGCCGAAGTCCAGCAGCTCGCTATCGGTCAAAGGGGTGTGGTCATACAGAAACTTGCGCGCCGTCAGGGGCGGGTCCGGGCGGCTCAGCACAGTGTCGCGGTCGAAACCTCGGCCCAGGATGGCGAACACCGCGCCGTTCCAGCTCTCCAGGAAATCATCCATGGGCATGATGCGGTTGCCCAATGCCGGGTCGCCGACGTGGACGCTGTCCTCGGTGACCTTGCGGATTACCACGAAGTGCTTGTAGCCGCGCAGGTCGAGCAGCGCGATGGTGGGAATGCGCAGCTTGGCGAGCAACTCCGGGGGCAGTTCGTAACCCCGGCCGCGCAGGCCCAGGGTTTCGACGTAGTGCCGGATATCCAGCAGTGAATAGCCCTTCTCCTTGGCCAGCTCTTCGTCCGCGACCTGGGCCAGCCCCAGAATCACGTCCACCTCGTTGACATCGAGGCCGTAGGCGTAGCGCAGGATGGTGGCGGTCGCCGCCGCGCCACAGCTGAAGTCGAAACGCTGCTGGATGATGTCCTGATAGCGGCGCTCGCGGAGGCTGATCACCCGCTTGCTGAACTGCGGCACCTCGCCCAGCCCGTAGAAGTGGTGCACCGTGCCGTCCTGGGCGCCCGCTGGCAGGGCCGCGGCCAGCCACAGCGCACAGCAGCCCAGCACCGATGCCGCCCACCCGGTTCTGCCCCCGGGGATGCGGGGCGCGGAGTCGGCGGCTGAAACTGAAATTCTGGGGTTCATGTCAGGTCTTGCGATTGCGTAAACACTCGAAACCGGCTCGGGGCCAAACCTTGCTTTGCCGGTGTACCCCCTGCGCCTCGTCTCCGCGGTCGCGGAGGGAGTACCGGGGGCGGAAATCCGCCCCCGGTACCAGGACCGCCCTTGGGGCAAAGCGCCCGCCGGACGGTCCGCGCGACGGACGATTACTCGCCGCCACCACCACCGGGAGACGGAGCCACCGCCGGCGTGCCAATGCTGGCAATCGCCAGGGCGTTGCCCTGCAGGTTGCCATTGCCGGCCGCCACGTTGATGGCGATGTTGCCGCTGGCCTCACTGAAGGCGTCACCCGAGAGCGTGGCGTTGTTCACCACGGCGTTGGGAACCACATTGACGACGGGAAGGCTGCCAGTCAGCTCGATGTCACCCAGATCAATGGTTCCGAGCTCGTTAAACACGAAGGCGCCGCCCTCTCCAACGACTTCTCCAGTCGGATTGCCGTCGGCGTCGAGGATCGCCACATCGTCTGCGCCCTGTGCTGCGCTGTCCACATCGACGTGGCCGGTGTTGTTGCCGCCGGGATGCAACTCCTCGCTCCAGGTGTCCAGATAGACATCGCCGACCTGATCGGAAACGCCCGTGTAGGTACCGCTGGCCGTACCGGCAAGGGTGACCTCCATGCTGGCATCTTCGGTCGAGCCCTGCCCTACCGACAGATTGTCGTACACGGACTGGTTCGAGGAGGCGGTCGCCAGCGCCATGACGCCGGAGTTCTCGGCCAGCGCCAGCTGGTTGGCCTGGGCATTGTTGTTGCCCGCGACCACGTTGACGCCGATGTTGCCGGAGAAGCCCGAGCCTACGCTGTCACCGATAAAGGCATCATTGGTGCCGGACGAGGGGTTCTCGTTGCTGTACGAGTACTGGTTGGAGAAGGTCTCCGCCTCTGCGGCGCCGCCGAACAGCAGGTTGATGTCGAAGCTGGCGCTGAACGCATAGTGCTGCTCGTCCACGATCTCCCAGCTTCCGTCTTCGCTGTATTCCTCGGAATAGTCGAAGCTAGCGCTTTTCGAAGACTCCTCGCTGGCGGACCACTCCTGGGAATCCTGGCCGGCTACCCCGTAGTCGATGGTGCCGTCCTCGATGCCGAGCAGGCCGCCGGCGACAAAACCGCCTTCGGCCGAAACGGCATTCAGATCCTCGCCCTCGCCCAGGTCGCCGCCGATATCGGCTGCGAACTCACCCAGCGCCGCGCCGCCGACCACACTGCTGACGGAATAGTCGCCGTCCGGGGTTTCCACCGCGATCGTGTCATCCACATCCAGATCGACATTCAGATGGGCATCGCTGGAGCTAGTGAGGGTGGCGGACTCGGTTTCCGCATGGGAGGCATCGGCAGTTGCCGCTGCATGCTGGCTCCAGGTCCAGGTGCCGGAGTCGTTGTTGACCTGATCGTCACTGGCGCTGAAGTCGATATCGATGGTCTGCCGGCTGTTCAGCGAATCGCCCTCGGCGATGGCTACCGAGTTCTGCTGCACGTTGTTGCTGCCGGCAGCCACGTTGACGCCCGCGTTGCCGGTGGCATCGGACAACACATTGCCGTTGAGAGTGGCGTTGTTGTCATCGTTGAGCGAACCGGGAGTGGACAGAACGGCGCCGGTGTCCGGGTCGATTACCAGCTCGCTCAGCTTGTTGTCATGGGTCTTTTGATTGACCTCTGAAAACGCGGCTGCGCTGGAGTCGACCAGCACCAGACCCAGGGTGTAGATCTGGCCGTAGTAGCTCAGGTTGTAGTCGACGTCGACGGTTTTGTCGATGTCGATGTCACTGACGGTCTTGCCGACCGGAGCGCCCGCGTAAGCGGCTCCTGCTCCCATGGCGGCGGCGACTGCCACTGCCAGGGGAAGTTTCTTGAAGTTACTCATGTCGTTCTCCTTGATGATGACATGCTTCGGGGTGGTGATTGCCGTTCCGCCGGGGCGGCCGGCGAAAACCCGAGGGAGGCCGGGCATGCATGGCCAGTCGCCACGTCGCCGGCGCGGGACGCCTGCAGCGATGATCCAACGGCTGATCGATACATGATTGGTCTCCCCGGATTTTCGGCGGCCGCTAGGGCGAAGCCGACATTGTGAAGGTGTTGGCCGTGGCGTTGTTGTTGCCGGCGGCCTGGTTCACCAGAAACAGACCCCGGGCGCCCGCGAAGGCGTCCGGAGCCAGGTTGGCGCCGGTCGAAACCTGCGCGCCACCTTCCTCGGGGAGCAGAGGCACGGCGCTGCCGACGCTCTGCTCCTGTAACCGTGCATCGTCCAACTGGACGATGGCGAGTGCCGATACGCCGCCGACGGCGATCGCGGCACCGTTGAGCTGGCTGTTGCCCACACCCGCGGACTGATTGACCAGATAGACCCCCAGCGCATCGTCGAAGGCGCCGGATTCGATGTCGGCGGTCAGCAACTGGTCGACGGCGGGGACAACCCGTTCCAGCGCCTGCACGGCATTGACTGCGGCGACGCTGTGGCCCTCGCTCTCGGCAAGGGCGGCGGAGTTCTGCTGGACGTTGCCGTCGCCGGCGGTCTGGTTGACCGTCACCAGACCGGTGGAGCGCTGCAGCGCCGGGCCTATGGTGCTGATATCAACCGCCGCGCCACCGGCATTGCCGCCGACATCGGCGAGTTCCGCTTGCACGGTGGTATCGGCCCAAGCGGGGCTCACCGCCGCGCACCAGGCGACGAGCAGCGCACACAGGCGAGAGCAGGAGGGGCGGGGGCGATGGGGACAGCGAAGACGAAAGCCGCCGTCGGGTTTGGCGGCACTCCGCGCTGGCGGCGCAAGCGCACCAGACTCGGCACCCATCCCGACTCGGGCACAGGATCCCCACTCACCGGCCTTTCCGCTTGACGGCATGCTCAATCCCCTCTTTCTCTCTGCAACCAGCTACCACAGCAGGTTGCTTTTCGCTTTGCTCGATAACTGCGACCGGCACTGCGGCAACAGTGGCGCCACCTAGCGCCAAAGTTGGCTTCCGTTCGTCCCGTCCATTCGCCTTCTTGCCTGCTCGGCTTGCTCGTCTTGCACCGGCTTTCTGTACCGGTTCTCTGCCGCACGAGCCGCGGGCTGGCAGCTTTGGACACTCCAAACAAAGCAACAGCCGTGCCATTAATGCAACATATTGATAAATAAAGGTTTTATTTGGAAAGGCTGTCCCGGAAACGAAAACTTCCCGACCAGGGTCGCAAAAGTGTGACACAGCTCACAAACCGATAAAGTTAAAATCTTTATAAAAACAGTTGGTTAATGGACTGTCTTCAAGTAGCTCAAGGCCGTTACAAGGGGCCGAATAGCGGTCCGACCAAGCCCTGGCATTTTTCGGAAATTTACGTAGGCAATAGGCTTAGAGGGCAGCTCGGGCAGGGCTGACCCGGGTGCATGGCGGAGGGGTGTGGGCGCGAGCCATTCGCCGCGGGGCAGTGGACCGCGGCAAGCGGGCCGACTCTGGACAAACGTCGAGTAATGAGGCTCAGGAGATTTCGATGCCGTGCTTTTCGAGTAAGCGGTAGATGGTCATGCGGGATACGCCCAGCAGACCGGCCGCCTGGGAGACGTTGTAGTTACTGTCGCGCAGGGCATGCTCGATCGCCGCCCGCTCAGCCCGCTCACGGGTTTCCTGGAGATTGACGACCCGGGCACTGGGACGCTCGCGCGGATCGGGCAGATCGAGATCCGCGGGAGTGACGAGGGCTCCCTCCGCCATGACCGCGGCCTTGCTGACCCGGTTGATCAACTCGCGCACATTGCCGGGCCAGCGGTAACGGCGCAGGGCGAGCAGGGCATCGGCGCTGAAGGCACTGGCCTCCGTGGAGGTCTTGGCGCGGACTTGCACGAGGAAGTGTGCCGCCAGCGATTCGATATCGTCGCCGCGTTCGCGCAGTGGGGGCACCTTGAGCTGCAAGACATTCAGACGATAAAAGAGATCCTCCCGAAATGACTGCGCCTTGACCGCGGCCTCGAGATCGAGGTGGGTGGCGGCGACGATGCGTACGTCCACCCGAACAGAACGGCCGGAGCCCACACGCTCGAAGCAGCCCTCCTGGAGAAAGCGCAGGATCTTGACCTGATGCGAGAGGGGAAGATCGCCGATCTCGTCCAGAAACAGGGTGCCGCCATCGGCCAACTCGGCGCGGCCGGGGCGGTCCTGGACCGCCCCGGTAAAGGCCCCCTTGACGTGCCCGAACAGCTCCGATTCGAACAGGTTTTCGGGAATGGCGCCGCAGTTCACGGCGACGAAGGGCCCCTGGGCACGGGCCGAGGCGCGATGGATCGCCTGGGCCACCAACTCCTTGCCGGTGCCGCTCTCGCCACAGATCATGACCGGAGAATGCACGCGCGCGAATTTCGCTATGAGCTTTCCCAGCCGCTTCATGGGCGGGCAACTGCCGACCATGTCGGGGATCTCGGCATGACGGCCGGCACCGAGCAGCTGCGCGCGCAACCGGGCAAAACCCGCCGCATGGCCGAGGATGCCGGGCAGCAGCTCGGTCATCTGCTCCAGGGGCGTGGTGACGAAATCGTGGCAGGTAGCGGCCACGACACTCATGAATTCGGAATTCTCACAATGATGCTCGGCGACGACCGCGATCCAGAGAAAGCTGGGACAGGCCTGGGTGACCCGCTCGGCCCAGAGGCTCGAGCTTTGATCCAGACTCTGCGGCGGAAAGAGGATACCTACCAAGGCGTCGGGATCGGCGGCTTCCGCCAACCTGGAACTGTCATTCACCACCTGCCATTTCCAGTGTGGCAGCAGTTGCTGAACGGCGGTTGCGGTGAGCTGGGACACCTTATCGGTCACCAGCAGTACCGCGCTCATCTGGTTATCTTTGCAAACCGTACTCTTTACTCTTGGCATGGATCCCTCTGGCGCTGACAGTCGCCGAACTCCTTGTGCATGCTAGTTCGCGCCTTGTTGCCGTCCGGAGTCAAAGGTGCTTCAGCCGCGTTGTGGCGGGAAGCCCCTGTCCTCCCACCGCCGTCGGGCGCGGTCGTCCGGCCGCCCGTCGTCCCTGGGCGAACCTATATTCAGAGTAGTGGAATGATACATTGAAAACTGAGATCCGCTCCTCAATGAATCTGCCAAGCGGGTCTATTTATTGACTGAATGGCGCGTTATTGATTGAATGGCGCGCGCAGCCCGACGCTAGGGTCGATAGGCGCGGGCCAAGCGCGAAGCACCGACCCTTGCGTCGCGTCCAGCGTCCACCGTTGGGAGCGGCAGGTCTTGAGCGGGCCCCGATCCTGCCGGATTTGCCGTGGCCGCTTACAGCCGCTCCACCGCTATCGCCGTCGCTTCGCCGCCACCGATACACAGGCTGGCAACCCCCTTGCGCAGGCCATGGGTCTGCAATGCCGCCAGCAGGGTGACGATGATGCGCCCACCGCTGGCGCCCAGCGGATGGCCCAGGGCGCAGGCGCCGCCATGGACATTGACCTTGGTATGGGGCAGGTCGAGCTCGCGCATCGCCGCCATGGGCACCACGGCGAAAGCTTCGTTGATTTCGTAGAGATCCACCTCGGAGGGACTCCAGCCGACCTGCTCGAAAAGCCGCTTGAGCGCGCCCACGGGCGCGGTGGTGAACCATTCCGGCTCCTGGGCGAACTGGCTATAGCCGCGGACCACGGCCAGCGGCCGCAGGCCGCGCGCCTCGGCCTCGCTCTGGCGCATCAGTACCAGGGCGGCGGCGCCATCGGAAATCGAGCTGGCGTTGGCGGGGGTGACGGTACCATCCTTCTTGAAGGCCGGCTTCAGTGTCGGGATCTTGTCGATCCGGGCGTTGCCCGGCTGCTCGTCGGTATCGACCAGCTGCTCGCCGGCGCGAGCCCTCACCGTCACCGGCACGATCTCGGCCTTGAACTTGCCCTCGGCGATCGCCGCATTGGCACGGCGCAGGGACTCCACCGCATAGGCGTCCTGCTGCTCTCGGGTGAACTCGTATTTGCCGGCGCACTGCTCGGCGAAGACGCCCATGAGGCCGCCGGTATAAGCGTCCTGCAGGCCGTCGGTGTACATGTGGTCGAGGAGTTCCCCGTGGCCCAAGCGGTAGCCGCCACGCGCCTTGGGCAGCAGGTAGGGGGAGTTGCTCATGTTTTCCATGCCGCCCGCCACCAGCACGCTGGCATGCCCGGCAAGCAGGGTGTCGCAGGCCATCATCACGGTCTTCATGCCGGAGCCGCACATCTTGTTGACCGTGGTGGCGCTGGTGCCCACCGGGATCCCGGCACCCAGGGCTGCCTGGCGGGCCGGCGCCTGGCCTACGCCGGCGGGCAGCACACAGCCCATCAGTACCTCGTCGATTTGGTCGGGCGCCACCCGGGCGCGCTCCAGGGCGGCCTGAATCGCGGCCGCGCCCAAATCTCCAACGGCCACGCCGGCAAGCGCGCCCATCATCCCCCCCATGGGGGTGCGAGCGGCGCCGGCAATCACTACTGGATCATTCATCGTTGTCTCCTCCCGTCAATTCGGGTCGCTTCACTTGACCACCCGCAGCCGCGGACCATTGCCGGACGACGTCTCGCCCGCTCCGGATCCATCCGGTTCCGGGTCCGGCGGTTCCGGGCCTTGGGGATCGAGCTGGAACACCATGCCCTGCCCGTTCTCCCGCGCGTAGATGCCCTCCACCGCGACCACGGGGATCAGCACCTCGATTGGGGTGCCACCAAAACGCGTGCTGAAGGATATCTCTTCGTTCCCCAGGGACAGTCCGCTGACCGCGCGGGGCGCCATATTGAGTACGATCTTGCCATCGCGGACATAGCTCCGCGGTACCGTCACCCCGGGCACCTCGGCATCGACGATCAGATGCGGCGTGCAGTCGTTGTCGAGGATCCACTCGTACAATGCCCGGATGAGGTAGGGGCGATTGAAAGTCATGGTCACCAGACTCTTTCCCACGCGGGCGGTTCAACCGCGCATGTTGCGTTCGGTATCCGTGAGACTGGCACGAAACGCCGGCCGATCAAAGAGCCGCTGCATGTAGGTGATCAGTGGTTTCGCCTGGCGCGCGTTGGGAAGCTTGACGCCGAGGATCTCGAGCCGCCACAGCAAGGGCGCCATGCAGCAGTCCACCAGGGTGAATTCTTCACTCATGAAGAAAGGCTTATCGGCGAATATGGGAGCCACGCCGAGGAGGCTGTCCCGCAACTCCTTGCGTAATCGATCGACGCGCTTGGGCTCCTCACCGCGGAGGATTTGCTCTGCGGGCACGCACCAGTCCACCTCGATGCGGTGCATGTACTGGCGGCTGTGTGCGCGCGACACCGGATAGACGGGCAGCAGCGGCGGATGTGGAAAGCGCTCGTCGAGATATTCCATCATCACCATGGTGTTGTGCAGCGCCAGGTCCCGATCCACCAGCGTGGGCGCAGTGGCATAGGGATTGATCTCGGCAAGATCTTCCGATACCACACCGGGCACCACCTCTTCGATTTCCACACCCACACCCTTCTCGGCCAGCACCATGCGCACGCGATGGCTTCGCTGGCAGGCGGAGTCGGAGAACAGCGTCATGGTGGAACGTCTGGGCACTACCGCCATCACTCACCTCGGTCGGCCGGATTTCCGGAAAATTCAGTGCACGTCCTTCCAGTATTCGCGGTTCAATAACCAGACGAATACGAACAGGAAGGCGAGAAAGAGCAGGACCCCGGTACCGATCCTGCGGCTGTCGTCCGCGACCGGGTTGGCGAGATAGCTCAGAAAGTTGACCAGATCCCGGGTCGCATCATCGAACGCTTGCGGGGACAGCTTGCCCTCGCTCACCAGTTGGTAACTGCCGCAGGGATCATCATCTAGTGGCTCGCTGGTCAATGGGTCGACCCGCATCCCGCCATCGGGATTGAAAGACGGGCCGGGAGCGCAGGCCGGCAGCCCCTGGAGATCGAGCAGGGCATGGGGCATGCCCACGTCCTTGAATACCTTGTTGTTGACGCCGAAAGGCCGGCTGGGATCGGCGTAGAAGTTGCGCAGGTAGGTGTACACCCATTCCGGCGATCTGGCGCGGGTGACCAGGGTAAGGTCCGGCGGAGCGGCTCCGAACCACTTTTTCGCCTCTCGCTCGGGCATGGAGATGGTCATCAGGTCACCGATCTTGCGATCTCCAAAGGCCAGGTTTTCCAGAACCAGATGATGGGGGATGCCCAGATCGTCCGCGGTGCGCTCCCAGCGCGCGTACTTGGCGCTGTGACAGCCCATGCAATAGTTTGCGAAGACCTGCGCGCCCCGCTGCAGGGAGGCCTGGTCGCTGTGATCGATCTCGACCTCGTCGCAGGCGATGGCGCCGCACTCGTGCTCGGTCTCGGCGCCCACCGCCTCAAGGGGAATGAACACCAACGCCGCCACGATGGCAAGTACGCCCAGGGAGCGCCAGAAACCCATGCCGCCGTCCATGGTCACCCGCTGCGGCTCTGGCTTGGTGCGCTCCATGCGGGTCCAGACCGGCATCAGCACGAAATAGGCGAAATAGAGGCCGGTACAGAGCTGCGCCAGGAAGGTGCGCGCCGGCGTGGGCTGCTTGACGCCCAGAATGCCCAGGATGATGAATGCCGCGGCAAACACCAGGATGGCTACCCGGCTGATGGCGCCCTTGTAGCGAATCGACTTGACCGGGCTGCGGTCGAGCCAGGGCAGCACGAAGAGAATGGCCACCGCGGCCGCCATCACCAGAAAACCCATGAATTTGTCGGGAACCGCGCGCAGCATCGAGTAGAAGGGCGTGAAGTACCAGACCGGGGCGATATGGGCGGGCGTCTTGAGCGGATTGGAATGCTCGAAATTCGCCTTCTCGATGAAGTAGCCGCCCATCTCGGGCATGAAGAAGACGATGAAACAGAACACGAACAGGAACACCACCACCGGCACCAGATCGTGCACCGTGTAATAGGGGTGAAACGGGATACCGTCCAGTGGAACGCCGTCGGGGCCCTTGTTTTTCTTGATCTCGATACCGTCGGGATTGTTCGATCCCACCTCGTGAAGCGCCAGCAGATGCAACACCACCAGCGCCAGCAGCACGATGGGCAGGGCCACCACGTGCAGCGCAAAGAAACGGTTCAAGGTGATGCCGGAAATGAGGTAATCGCCCCGTACCCATTCGACGATGGCCTCACCGAAATACGGGATGGCGCCGAACAGCGAGATGATCACCTGCGCGCCCCAGTAGGACATCTGGCCCCAGGGCAGCACATAGCCCAGAAAGGCCTCGGCCATCAGCGCCAGGTAGATGGCCATGCCGAACAGCCACACCAGCTCCCGCGGCGCCCGGTAGGAGCCGTACAGGAGGCCGCGGAACATGTGCAGATAGACCACCAGAAAGAAGGCCGAGGCACCGGTGGAGTGCAGATAGCGCAGGATCCACCCGTAATCCACATCGCGCATGATGTACTCGACCGAGGCGAAGGCTCCTTCCCCCGTGGGTTCGTAGCTCATGGTGAGCCAGATGCCGGTAACCAGCTGGTTGACCAGCACCAGCAGCGACAGCACCCCGAAGAAATACCAGAAATTGAAGTTCTTGGGCGCATAGTACTTGCCCATGTGGGTGTCCCAGGCCCGTTGCACCGGGAGCCGGGCATCGATCCACCGCCATAGTCCCACCAGCCAGCTCATGCCGCGGTCTCCTCGTCGACGCCAATGATCACTACGTTGTCACTCTCGTAGGAATATGGAGGAACGGTCAGATTCGTCGGCGCCGGCACGCCCTTGTAGACGCGGCCGGCGAGATCGAATTTGGAGCCGTGGCAGGGACAGAAGAATCCGCCCAGCCAGGCGTCACCGCCGAGATCCGCGGCGCCCACCTCCGGCCGGTACATGGGCGCGCAGCCCAGGTGCGTGCACAGGCCGAGCAGGATCAGGTATGCGGGCCGCAGCGCGCGGCTGGTTGGATCCACATAGCCGGGTTGCTTGGATTGCTGGGAGTCGGGATCCTGCAGTCGGTCGGTATCCTCCTTCAGGCGGGCCAATATCTCCGGGGTGCGGTGCACGATATAGACCGGCTTGCCACGCCATTCCTCGGTAACCATCGCGCCGGGCTCTATCTTGCTGATGTCGATCCGCACCGGGGCACCCGCGGCCTTGGCCTTGGCATTGGGCTGCCAGGAACCCACGAAGGGGACAGCGGCGCCGACCACCCCGACGGCGCCGACCACACAGGTCGCTCCGGTCAGGAAGCGGCGACGGGTCTTATCGACTCCCTCGTTGCTCATCAAAGGACTCCTCAATGCGAGCGATCAATAGACAGGTCGACACACCGCCGCTGCGCTGTGACCGGTGATGGGCGCGACACGAAATGGCATGACATAGTACTGATTGCCTGCCAGGCTGACAAGATAAAAGCTTTAAACGCTACCACAACCACCTGATTCAAAACAAAAAAATACCCGGGCAAAGCCGGGTATCGGAAACCTTCCACCACGACCTCAGCGCTTGGAGTATTGCGGCCGCTTGCGCGCCTTGTGCAGGCCCACCTTCTTGCGCTCGACCTCGCGGGCATCTCGGGTCAGAAAGCCGGCCTTGCGCAACACCGGGCGCAGACCCTCGTCATAATCCACCAGCGCCCGGGCCAGACCATGGCGAATGGCGCCGGCCTGACCGAAGCTGCCGCCGCCCCGGACGGTGATGCGGATATTGAAGCGGCCTTCGACCTCGGCCACCTGCAGCGGCTGGCGCACGATCATGCGCGCGACCTCGCGACCGAAATAATCGTCGAGCGCGCGGTCATTGACCTGGATCTCACCAGGGCCCAGCGCCACGAATACCCGCGCACTGGCGGTCTTGCGGCGCCCGGTTCCGTAATAGGTAGATGCCATTTGCTCGTCCTTCCTTACAGGTCCAGCGCGCGCGGCTGCTGCGCGATGTGGGGATGGGAATCACCGGCGTAGATCTTGAGCTTGCGATACATGGCGCGGCCCAGCGGCCCGCGCGGCAGCATGCCCTTCACGGCGATCGCCAGCGCGCGCTCCGGAGTCCGCTCCATCAGCTTCTCGAAGCTGAGGCTCTTGATGCCGCCCGGATAGCCGGTATGGCGGTGATACATTTTCTGCTTGGCCTTGCGCCCCGTCACCTGCACGCGCTCGACATTGATCACTACCACGTAATCGCCGGTATCGACGTGCGGGGTAAACTCGGGCTTGTGCTTGCCGCGCAGGCGGTGGGCGATCAGGCTGGCGAGGCGGCCGAGAGTCTTGTCGGCAGCGTCGACCAGCGTCCAGTCGTGGACAACCGTCTCGGGTTTGGCACTGATGGTCTTCATGATTCCAGCCGGCCGGGAAAAAAGAGCGCGAATTCTAGCGGCAGCCTCTCGTATTTTCAAGCATAACACCGCTTCCCGGCGACCGGCTGTCGGGCGCTCAGGGGCGATGCGCCCGGCCCAGGTAGTCGTGGGATTGCATCTCCCGCAAGCGGCTGCGCGTGCGCTCGAACTCGAACCCGAGCCTGGTGCCGGTGTAGAGCGCGTCCAGCGGTGCCGCAGCGCTCAGCGCCAGCTTGACATTGCGGTCATAGAATTCGTCGACCAGGTTGATGAAACGGCGTGCCTGATCGTCATGCCCGGCATCGAGCACCGGCACCCCGCCGAGCAGGACGGCGTGGAATTCCCGCGCCAACTCGATGTAGTCGTTCTGGCTGCGGGGACCGGCACAGAGGGCCGTGAAGTCGAACCAGGCCACGTCTTCGGCGACATAGCGGGCTGCAATCTCCCTGCCCTCGACTTCCAGCACCACGCCCTTGCGGATCTCCTCCAGCGAGGGCACCAGACTGCGGAACACTTCCATCAGGCGGGACTCGGCCGCTTCGCCCAGGGGCGAGTGATAGAGCGGCGCGGCACTCAGGCTGCGCAGTCGGTAGTCGATGCCACCATCCACATTGAGCACTTCGCAATGCCGCTTGACCAGCTCGATCGCGGGTAGAAAGCGCTGCCGCTGGAGGCCATTTTCGTAGAGCCGGTCGGGCTGGATGTTGGAGGTCGCCACCAGGGTGACACCACGGTCGAACAGGGCTTCCAAAAGGCCGGCAAGGATCATGGCGTCGCCGATGTCGGAGACGAAAAATTCGTCGAAGCAGAGCACGCGGGCCTCGTCGGCAAGGCCATCGGCCACCAGCCGCAGGGGATTGCGCTGTCCTTTATGGCGCCGGAGCTCCCTGTGCACCCGCAGCATGAAGCGATGAAAATGCATGCGCAGCTTGCGCTGGAAGGGCAGACTTTCGAAAAAGCTGTCCATCAGATAGGTCTTGCCGCGGCCGACGCCACCCCAGAAATAGAGCCCCGGCACCGGTGCCGGGCGGCGGTTGCGCAGCAATCGCGCAAAGAGCCCGGAGCGCTCGCCGCCAGCGGCGAGCAGCCGATCGTACAGCGCCTGCAGCCTGGCCACCGCAGCCTCTTGCGCCACATCGGCCGTAAAGCCTCCGTGTTGGAGATCCTGGCGGTAGCGTTGCATCGGGGTCATGGCGAGTCGTGCACTGTTCGGGCGCGCGCAACTGTAGCCGGCCCGGACCCGTCACGAAAGCCCCGCCACCCGCACGTCACTCCAGCGCGGCGGCCACCGCCGGGGCGAGCTCCTGCTCCAGGGTGACCAGTTGGCCGTGAAAGAAGTGGCTGGCGCCGGGCAACAGGATCAGCGCACCCACGGCCGCGCGATCCGCGGCCCAGGAGGTCGCCGCTTCGGCGTCGACCAGCTCATCGGCACCGCCCAGGACCATCGCCGTGGCGCAGGGGAAATCTCCCCTTGGGGCGTAGGGGTACCTGTCCACCGGCGGGGCGATCAATGCCAGGTGGCGGGCCGACATCCGCTCGGCGGCGGCCGCCGCCACCGCGGAGCCGAACGAATAACCCGCCAGCAGCAGCTGGGCGCCGGGCTGGCAATCCAACGCCCAGCGCGCCACCACCAGCAGATCCTCCACCTCGCCGCGGCCCTGGTCGTGCGCGCCACCACTGCCGCCGACACCGCGGAAATTGAACCGCACCGCGGTTGCCCCCAAGCGGTTGTACATGCGCGCCAGGGTGGTGACCACCTTGTTGTCCATGCTGCCGCCGTACAGCGGGTGTGGATGCGCGATGACCGCTACCCAATCCCCGCCTGCCTCTGCCGGCGGCCGGCGGCATACCTCGATGGCAGCGGCCGGACCCGGGATGCTGGCAATCTGCTCTCGCTCGGCCATGGAGGTGCCTCTGCAATTCATCAGCTCGCCATGATAAAACAGTTGTCCCCGCGATCGACGCGCCCGGGCATCGGCGCTAGAATTCGCTCCCCTTACCGGGCCCCAGGCCGGAGTGTGCAATGACCCAAACAGCAATTTTCCTGGCTGTCGCCGCGCTGCTGCTCGGCCTGATCGCCGGCGTGGCTCTGGGTCGGATTCTCGCCCGGCGCGGCGGCCCCCAGGTGCGGTTTTCCGACCAGTTGCGCACCCGTGACCAGCGGCTGCAACTCTACGAAAGCCAGGTCGCCGAGCATTTCGAGCGCACCGCGCAACTGAGCGCCGAACTGGATCGCGCCCTCGATCAGCTACGCGACCAGCTCGCTACGGGCGCAGACCAGCTGGTGGGCGAAGATCTCGGCAACCGTATCGGCCGGCGCGGCGGCGCCGGACCGGAAACCCAGCCGCCCAGGGATTACGCACCGAGCCGGAAGGCATCCGGCGATGGGCGTGCCGCTGCGGAGGGCGCCACCGCCGACCGCTCGCAGCTGCAGCTCGTGGAGGATGACGACCCCACCTATAGGGTTGGCTGAGGCCGGCTGCCCCGGAGTCAGCGGGCGGAGTGGCCCTTGAGTTACACCGCCGGCGCAGTGCCTGAATCCAACCCCGCATAATAGCGGCGCAGCACCTCCAGCACTTCGGGGCGCGAGAAGTTGGGATCCACGCTGCCATTTTCCGACAACGCCTTGCGCAACTTGGTGCCGGAAACCAGCACCCGGTCGGCGGCGTCGTGGGGGCAGGTGCGCTCCGAGGCCATGGTGCCGCAGCGATGGCACCAGAAGGTCCAGTCGATCTTGAGCGGCTTGGTGAGCAGGGCGTCGGCCGGGATCTCGTCGAAGATGTGATGGGCGTCGAAGGGCCCGTAGTAATCCCCCACGCCGGCATGGTCGCGGCCGACGATCAGGTGCGAACAGCCGTAGTTCTGCCGGAACAGCGCGTGCAGCAGCGCCTCCCGGGGTCCCGCGTAGCGCATGTCTAGCGGGTAGCCCGACTGCGCCACGGTATTGGAGCGAAAGTAGTTTTTCAGCAGCACCGCGATCGCCTCCTGGCGCACCTCGGCGGGAATGTCTCCGGGCTTGAGCTTGCCCAGCAGCGAGTGCACCAGCACCCCGTCACAGATCTCGATGGCGATCTTGGCCAGGTACTCGTGCGAACGATGCATGGGATTGCGGGTCTGGAATGCCGCCACCGTGGACCAGCCGTTGCGTTCGAACAGCGCACGAGTCTGCGCCGGCGTCATGTAGATGTCCGGGTAGGCCGCGGGGAAACCACCCTGGGAGAATACCTGCACCGGACCGGCCAGATTGACCTCGCCCTGTTCCAGCACCATCTTCACCCCCGGGTGCGCCGGATCTGCGGTCCGGAATACCTCCCGGCACTCGTGTTCCTTGTCGATCCGGTACTGTTCGGCAAGGCGCATGGCGCCCATCAGCTCACCGCTCTCACCATCGACCAGGGCCACCTCATCGCCCCCTTGCAGGCCGCTGGCGGTGCCCGCATCCGTCGACAGGGTGATCGGGATGGGCCAGAACAGGCCGTTGGTGAGGCACAGGTCGTCGCAGACGCTGCGCCAGTCGTCGGCACCCAGGAAACCCTCCAGCGGCGTAAAGCCACCGATGCCCAGCATGATCAGATCGCCGACCTCCCGGGAGCTGAGGCGGATCTGCGGCAGGCCGGCCGCGCGCGCGCGCGCCTCCGCCAAGGCTTCACCTTCGAGCAACAGGGGTTTCAGCGCATCGGCGCCATGGGGTTTTACCAGTGCGGTCATGGGTTACTCCGGCTCAGCGATCGGGCACCGCGCGATCGGGGATCGCCGCGGCACAGAAATGACGTGACATAATAGCGCGCCCGCCCCACGCAGGAAAACGAACGCCCATGGCCCTGTTGCGCTATCTGGCCTGGCCGATCGCCCTGGGCCTGGCGATCGCCGCGCTGGTGTTGTGGCGGCTGCCACCGCCCCCGGCCGAGGCCAGACTGGCCTCCCTGAGCGGCCCCCAACAGACCCTGTCGGCGTTTCCCGAGGAGCCCGCCTCCTACGCCACCGCGGTGCGGCGGGCAGCGCCCTCGGTAGTCAACATCTATACCCGCAAACTGCTGCACGAACGACGCCACCCGCTGCTCGACGATCCCTTCTACCGCCGCTTCTTCGATCAGAGTGCGCGGCCTCAACAGCAGCGCATGGAGAGTTCGCTGGGCTCCGGGGTAGTCGTCAGCGGCGACGGCTACATCCTCACCAACCACCACGTGATCTCCGGTGCCGACGAAATTCTCGTGTTGCTGCCGGACGGCCGCGAGGCCCAGGCCAGGGCGGTGGGCTCGGATCCGGAGACCGATCTCGCAGTGCTGCGGGTGGAGCTCGACGGCCTCAATGCCATCCCCGTGGGCAACTCCTCCCAGGCGCGGGTCGGCGATGTGGTGCTCGCGATCGGCAATCCCTTCGGCCTGGGGCAGTCGGTCTCCCAGGGCATCATCAGCGCCATCGGTCGCGGACTCGGTCTCAACACCTATGAGAACTTCCTGCAAACCGACGCCGCCATCAACCGCGGCAACTCGGGCGGTGCCCTGACCGACGCCTATGGCAACCTGATCGGCATCAACACCGCGATGCTGGAAAGCGGGACGTCCCAGGGGATCAGCTTCGCGATCCCGGTCAAGACCGCGATCAAGGTGCTGGAAGACATCATTCGCCACGGCCGCGTGGTGCGCGGCTGGCTGGGCGTGCAGGTGCAACAGCTGGCGCCGGAAGCGTCGCGGGCGCTGGGCCTGTCACCGCCGAGCGCGCTGGTGGTGGTCGAGGTCCAGCCCGACAGCCCGGCTGCCGCGGGCGGCGTCCAGACCGGCGACGTCATCACCCACATCAACGGCGAGCCGGTGCTCGACGGCGCCTACAGCACCAACCTGATCGCCGAACTCCAACCCGGCGAACCGGTGCGCCTGCGCGTGCTGCGCGGCACGAATCCGCTGTCGATCACGACCACGGTCGGCACCCGTCCTACGCCTCAGTAAGCAAAGTCTCCAGCACTTCTAGCAGGCGCGCGTTCTGCGCTTCCGTACCCACGGTGATGCGCAAAAACTGATGGGTACGCAGCCGATCGAAATGACGCACCAGCACCCCCTGCCCGCGCAGCGCCTGGAACAGCGTCCCGCCGTCGCGCTGCGGGTGGCGGGCAAACAGGAAATTGGCCGCCGAGGGCAGCACCTCGAAGCCCAACCCGGAAAGCGCCGCCACCAGGGCTTCGCGGCTGGCGATGATGCGCCGGCGCTGGGTCTGGAAATAGCCCTCGTCGGCGAAGGCGGCGATGGCGCCGGCGATCGCCGGGCGATCCAGGGGATAGGAATTGAAACTGTTCTTGACCCGGTCGAGGGCTTCGATCAGCTCGCGGTGGCCCGCCGCAAAACCGACCCGGAGCCCGGCCAACGCCCGGGACTTGGACAGCGTCTGCACCACCAGCAGGTTGGGATGGCGGGCGATCAGGCCGATCGCCGAGTCGGCGCCGAAATCCACATAGGCCTCGTCGACCAACACCACCACCCCGGGATGCGACGCCAGCAGCGCCTCGATGTCGCTCACCGGCAGGGCGCGGCCGGTGGGCGCATTGGGGTTGGCAATGACGATGCCGCCAATGTCACCCCGGTAATCGGCGATATCGATGGCGTAGTCCGCGGTCAACGGCACCTCCCGCCAGGGGATGCCATACAGCCGGCAGTACACAGGATAGAAGCTGTAGGTCAGATCCGGAAACAGCAGCGGCCGGCCATGGTTGAGGAGGGCGAAAAACGCATGGGCGAGCACCTCGTCGGAGCCGTTGCCGACGAACACTTGATCGATTTCCAAGCCGTGATGGGCCGCGATCACCGCCTTCAGATCATCCGCCTCCGGCGGCGGGTACAGCCGCAGGCGCTCGTCGGCAGCGGCGCGCACTGCCTCCAGTACCCGTGGCGAGGGCGGATAGGGATTTTCGTTGGTGTTGAGCTTGACGATATCCAGACCGCGTGGCTGTTCGCCCGGCACATAGGGAGCCAGGTCGCGAACCACCGGACTCCAGTAACTACTGGTCATCAGCTCGGCCCGAGCGATATCTGGCGGAGCGGGCGTGGGCGGTCAGCGACTCGCAGCGCGCCAGTATCTCGGCGATCTCGGCAAGCCCGGCGGCGCCGGCGGCCGAGCAGCCGATGATCGAGGTTCGCTTCTCGAAGTCATAGACGCCCAGCGGCGACGAAAAGCGCGCGGTCGCGGAGGTGGGCAGCACATGGCTGGGCCCCGCGCAGTAATCGCCGATCGCCTCCGGGGTATGGCGGCCGAGGAACAGGGCACCGGCATTGCGGATCTCCGCCTGCCAGCGCTCGGGATCGGCGACCGCCAGCTCCAGGTGTTCGGGCGCGATGCGGTTGGCCAGTGCCACGGCCTCCTCGAGATCGCGGACCAGGACCAGGGCCCCGCGGCCGGCGAGCGCCGCGGCGATCACTTCGCGCCGCTCCATGGTGGGCAGCAGGCGCGCGATGCTCGCCGCGACCCGGTCGCGGAAATCCGCGTCCGGAGTGAGCAGGATGGCCTGTGCCAGGGGGTCGTGCTCGGCCTGGGAGAAGAGGTCCATGGCGATCCAGTCGGGCTCGGCGCAACCGTCGCAGATCACCAGCACTTCCGAGGGGCCGGCGACCATATCCAGGCCGACGCGGCCGAACACCTGACGCTTGGCGGCGGCCACATAGGCATTGCCGGGGCCCACGATCTTGTCCACCGCGGGGATCGTCTCGGTGCCGAAAGCGAAGGCGGCGACCGCCTGGGCACCGCCCAGGGTGAACACCCGATCGACCCCGGACAGCGCCGCGGCGGCCAGCACCATGGGGTGCAGCTCGCCCCCGGGCGCGGGCACCGCCATGAGAATCTCGTCGACGCCGGCGACCCGGGCCGGAATGGCATTCATCAGCACCGACGAGGGATAGCTGGCCTTGCCTCCCGGCACATAGATCCCCACCCGCGCCAGGGGGGTGACCCGCTGGCCCAGGCGGTTGCCCTGGGCGTCCAGGTAGTCCCAGGACTCCTGCTTCTGGCGGCGGTGGAAGTCGCGGATACGCTCGGCGGCGGCGGCCAGTGCAGCGCGTTCCTCAGCAACCAATCCGGCCAGGGCGTCGCCCAGCGCCGAGCGCGGCACCTCAAGCTCGGCGGCAGCGGTCAGATCGCGGCGATCCAAGCGGTTGGTGTATTCCACCAGGGCGGCGTCGCCGCGTCGGCGCACGTCGGCAAGGATCTCCGCGACCCTGCGTTCCAGACCCGGGTCGGCGACCGCCTCCCAGTCCAGCAGGGCATCGAGCCGCGCCGTGAAATCCGCTGCTCGGCTGTCCAGCAAAGGCACCGGGACTCGGCTCACTGCACCGGCTCCGGTGTCTGCCTCAAGTGATCGATCAGCGGTTGGATGAGTGCGTACTTGGTCTTCAGGGCACCCTTGTTGACGATCAGCCGGGAGCTGATCCAGGCGATCAGCTCCCGCGCTTCTAGATGGTTGGCGGTCAGAGTGGAACCGGTGTCCACGATGTCGACGATTTCATCGGCCAGGCCCATCACCGGCGCCAGTTCCATCGCGCCGTAGAGCTTGATGATATCCACCTGCCGCCCCTGGGCGGCATAGTAGCGGCGCGCGACATTGACGTATTTGGTGGCGATCCGCAGTCGCCCCGCCTTGGGCTCGGCGCCGAGCGGAGCGGCGGTCATCAGCCGGCAGCGGGCGATGCCCAGATTCACCGGCTCGTAATAGCAGTCGTCACCACCGTGCTCCATCAGCATGTCCTTGCCGGCGATACCGAGATCTGCGGCGCCGAACTGTACATAGGTGGGCACGTCCGAGCCGCGCAGCACCAGCAGGCGCAGGCCGGGTAGGCTGGTATCGAATACCAGCTTGCGGCTGGCTTCGATTTCCTCGGCGGGACGAATGCCGATCCGCGCCAGCAAAGGCAAGGCCTCGGCGAGGATTCGCCCTTTGGTGACTGCAAGCGTCAGCGTTTGTCGTGGCTCCATGTCCAGCTCCTGGTCCCGGTTGCTAGCCCGGCACCCTACGGATGCGCGCGCCGAGCTGCTGCAGTTTTTCCTCGATACATTCGTAACCGCGATCGATGTGGTAGATGCCTTCCACTATCGTCTCTCCCTCCGCTACCAAGCCGGCAATGACCAGACTCGCCGAGGCGCGCAGATCCGATGCCATCACCGGGGCACCCTGCAGTCTGGGCACTCCTGTAATGATCGCGGTATTGCCCTGCAGCACGATATTTGCGCCCATCCGGTTCAGCTCGTGGGTCTGGATGAGCCGGTTTTCGAAGATGGTCTCGGTGACCGTGCCCACACCTTCGGCGACCACATTGACCGCGGTGATCTGCGCCTGCATGTCGGTAGGAAACGCTGGGTAGGGGGCGGTGCGCAAATTGACTGCGCGTGGGCGACGACCACCCATATCCAGCGAGATCCAGTCCGGGCCGGTATCGATCTGCGCACCGGTCTCGCCCAGCTTGAGCAGCACCGCTTCCAGGATGTGGGGGTCCGTATTCTTGAGCAGCACCCGGCCGCCGGTGGCGGCCGCGGCCGCGAGATAGGTCCCGGTCTCGATGCGATCGGGCATGATGGTGTAGTGCCCGCCGCGCAGACGCTCGACACCGTCGATCACCAGGGTATCGGTCCCGGCCCCGCTCACCCGCCCGCCCAGGGCGTTGATGCAGTTGGCCAGATCCACGATCTCGGGCTCCCGGGCCGCATTTTCGATCAGGGTGCGGCCCTCGGCCAGGCAAGCGGCCATCATCAGGTTCTCGGTGCCGCCCACGGTCACTGTGTCCATGAGGATATGGGCGCCGCGCAACCGCCCCCGGACGCGGGCATCGATGTAACCGCCGCTGATTTGGATCTCGGCACCGAGCGCCTCCAGCCCCCGCAGGTGCAGGTCCACCGGCCGGCTGCCGATCGCGCAGCCACCGGGAAAAGAAACCCGGGCCTCGCCGTAACGGGCCAGCAGGGGGCCCAGCACCAGAATCGACGCCCGCATCGTCTTGACCAGGTCATAGGGCGCAGTGCGCGTCTTCAGGGTAGAGGAATCCACCTCGACGCTCATGTGCTCCTTGAGCACCACGGACACCCCCATGCAGCCGAGCAGCTCGATCATGGTGGTGATATCGTGCAGGTGAGGGATATTGGCAACGGTCACCGGCTCGTCCGCCAGCAGCGTGCAGGCGAGGATGGGCAGCGCGGCGTTCTTGGCACCGGAAATGCGGATCTGACCGCTCAGCGGCGTACCGCCGGAAATCAGCAACTTGTCCATTCAGCACTCGCCCGATGGTGGGGCCCGCGAACCGCCGGGCCGCTCAGCGCGCCTGCCACTCTTTCGGGGTGTAGGCCTTGATCTGCACCGCATGCACTTCGCCGGCGGCGATCAGCTCCTTGAGCGCCGCATACACGCGCTGCTGGCGCTGTACCGGTCGCAAGCCGTCAAACAACTCGCCGACGGCCACCACGCCCAGGTGGTTGCCCTCGCCGCTGACCCGCACCTCGCAGCCCTCGAGCGCATCACACAGGCGTTCCCTGATGGCATCAATGTCCATGGCTGATCCTCTGCGGCAGGGCGGCATTTGGCGCCACCGGCGAGCCGGATGTCCGCGGCTGGGATCGCGACGCCGGCCGCAATTTCGGGGCCGGCACTATAGCACCTTTGATAGTACCTTTGCCGCCGTTTCGCCGCCGCCCGGGATCGACCGCGGCTGACGCTGCCAGCTATAATCGGCGCCCACCCGCCACCCATGAAGCGACCTCTTCATGCGGGATATCGATCCCATCGCATCGGCGCGGCGCACCATCGCACTCGAAGCCACTGCAGTGCGTCAGCTGGCTGAGCGGATCGGCGCCGACTTCGTTGCTGCCTGTGAATTGCTGCTCGCCTGCCGCGGTCGGGCGATCGTCACCGGCATGGGCAAATCCGGCCACATCGGCAACAAGATCGCCGCGACCCTGGCCAGCACCGGCACTCCGGCGTTCTTCGTGCATTCGGGAGAGGCCAGCCACGGCGACCTGGGCATGATCACTCGCGAAGACCTGGTGATCGCCATCTCCAACTCCGGCGAGACTGCCGAGATCACCACCCTGATCCCCCTGCTCAAGCGGCTCGGGATCCCGCTGATCGCCATGACCGGTGCGCCGCAGTCGCAGCTGGCCAGATCCGCCGATGTGCATCTCGACATCAGCGTTCCCCAGGAGGCCTGCCCCCTGGGCCTGGCGCCGACCACCAGCACCACGGTCACCCTGGTGATGGGCGACGCCCTGGCGGTGGCGTTGCTCGAAAAGCGCGGCTTCAGCGCCGAGGATTTTGCCTTCTCGCACCCGGGCGGCAAGCTGGGCCGGCGGCTGTTGCTGAAGGTCGGCGACATCATGCACTCCGGCCCCGAAGTCCCCCGGGTGACCCAGGACCGGCCGCTGCGCCAGGCCCTGCTGGAGATGACCGAAAAGGGCTTCGGCCTGACCACCGTGGTCGACGCCCGCGACGAACTACTCGGTGTCTTCACCGACGGCGACCTGCGGCGCGCCCTCGATCAGCAGGTCGACATCAATGTCGCCCGGGTCGGCGAGGTCATGACCCGGGGTTGCAAGACCGTACCCACGGAGATGCTGGCCGCGGAAGCCCTGGCGGTAATGGAAAATCATCGCATCACCGCCCTCGTCGTCACCGACAACAATCACCCCGCCGGGGTGGTGCACATGCACGACCTGCTCCGGGCGGGCGTGGTATGACGGCAGCAACCGCGGCCGGGGCGATCCGGCTGGTGATTTTCGACGTCGACGGCGTGCTCACCGACGGCCGCCTGCACTACCGCGACGACGGCGGCGAGTACAAGAGTTTTCACGTTCGCGACGGCCTGGGCATCAAGCTGCTGCAGCGTGCCGGCATCCAGGCGGGCATCATCACCGGGCGGCGCTCGCCGAGCGTCGAGCGCCGCGCCGCCGAACTCGGCATCGAGCACCTGCTGCTGGGCCGAGAGGACAAGCTCCAGGCGCTGCGTGAACTGCTGGCGGCGGCCTTCCCGCAATGGGTCAACGACCTGAGCGCAGTCGCCTACATGGGCGACGATCTCCCCGACCTGCCGGCAATGCTGGCCGTGGGACTGGGCATGACAGTGGCCGACGCCGCACCGGCGGTGGCAGCGCGGGCGGACTGGCGCGCCAGCCTCCCGGGCGGCGCGGGCGCCGCCCGGGAGGCTGTGGAATTCATTCTCCGCGCCCAGGGCCGCGACGACCTGCTGGAACCCGGCCCGTGAAGAACCGCTTGCTGGGTCTGACCGCGGCCGCGGTGCTGCTCGCCTTCCTGCTGCTCTGGGACCGGATCCCGGAGCTGCTGAGCAGCCGCGATCGCCCCGGAGCGCCGCAACTGCCGACCGCGGACAGTTACATGACCAACACCCTGACCCGCAGGTTCGACCAGGACGGACGACTCGCCTACCGGCTCACCGCCGACCGCGGCTCCTACTTCGAATCCCGCGACCAGCTGATACTCGCCGCTCCCCGCCTGTTGGCGGAAGCCGCGGACGGGGACGGGCCCTGGCACTTGAAGGCCAACACCGGCGTGCTCCACAATGTCGAGCGCCACGTCGAGCTGCACGATCAGGTCGTGGTCTGGCGGGACGGACCCCAGGGTAGGAACGAATTGAGCACTTCAAAGTTGCTGTACTACCCGGATAGCAGCCAGCTACGGACCGATCGGGCGCTCGTCCTGCGCTCCCCCTCCTCCACCACCGAAGCCGTGGGCCTGGATGCCGATCTCGAGCAGCAGACCTATCGGCTCTTGTCCCAGGTACGCAGTGTCCACCAGCCTCGATAAATCCTTTACACGCCTCTGTGCAGTGCTGCTCTTGCTGCTGCCTGCTTGGGCGCTGGCGCTGGCGGCGGACAACGACCAGCCGATCCGGGTCGAGTCCGACAGCGCCAGCCGCGACGACAGCAAAGGCATTCTCACCTACACGGGCACTGTGGTGATCGACCAGGGCAGCCTGCACATCGAAGCCGACAAGGTCACCGTGTACTTCGCCGACGGCAAGGTCGCGCGCATCGTCTGCGAAGGCGAACCGGCCCACTATCGGCAGCAACCGCAACCCGACAAACAGCCGGTGACCGCGGACGCCAGGACCATCGACTACCACATGGCCGAGGAACTGCTGGTGCTGACTGGCGCGGCGCGAATCGAGCAGCAGGGCTCCATCCTCGAAGGCGAACATGTGACCTATGACATCACCAGGGAACAGATCCGCGCGCGGGGCGATGAGACCAACCGCCGGATCCGCATGGTGATCCCGCCCGAAAAGGCGCAGGAACAGCCCTGATGGCCGAACTGCGAGCCGAGCATCTCGCCAAGTCCTACCGCAAACGGGTGGTGGTCAGCGATGTCTCGCTATCCGTCGCCAGCGGCGAAGTCGTCGGCCTGCTGGGCCCCAACGGCGCCGGCAAGACCACCTGCTTCTACATGGTGGTGGGCCTGGTAGGCCAGGACCGCGGCCGCATCCTCATCGACGACCGGGATCTCACCGCCCTGCCCATGCACGGCAGGGCACGCCAGGGGGTGGGCTATCTGCCCCAGGAACCCTCGGTATTCCGCAAGCTCAGCGTCGCGGACAATCTGCTCGCGGTGCTGGAAACACGTCGGGACCTGAACCGCAGCCAACGCCGCCAACGGGCCGAGGAGCTGCTCGCCGAATTTCACATCAGCCATCTGCGCGGCAACCTGGGGATCAGCCTTTCCGGCGGGGAACGGCGCCGCGTGGAGATCGCCCGAGCGCTGGCCATGGAGCCCAAGTTCATTCTCCTCGACGAACCCTTCGCCGGTGTCGATCCGATTTCCGTCAACGACATCAAGGACATCATTCGCCACCTGCGGGGCAAGGGCATCGGCATCCTGATCACTGATCACAATGTCCGTGAAACCCTGGACATCTGCGAGCGCGCTTATATCGTCGACTGCGGGCGCACCATCGCCCAGGGCGATCCGACGACGATTCTCGCCGACCCCCAGGTTCGCCGGGTGTACCTGGGCGAACACTTTGCGCTCTAGCGGCCCGGGGCAAGACGCCGGTATGTTTATTGCTTGGGCATTTGAACGCGCATCCGCCCGGCGCTACACTGAGTGCGGTCCAGGAAGCCGCGTGTCCGGCACCCGCGCATGAAACAAAGCCTGCATCTCAAGCTCGGCCACCAGCTGTCGATGACGCCGCAGCTGCAGCAGGCCATCAAGCTCTTGCAGCTTTCGTCCCTGGAGTTGCAGCAGGAGATCCAGCAGGCCCTGTGCACCAACCCCCTCCTCGAACTGGCCGACGAAATCGCCCCAGAGGAAACCGAGACGGCAGAGACCGAAGCGCCGGACACCAACACCGTGGATGAGTCCTGGAACCAGGAGATCCCCGAGGAGCTACCGGTCGATGCCCGCTGGGAAGATATCTACCAGACCACCGCCGCCAGCGGCCCGCAGCGCGAACTACCCGACTTCGAGAGTTTCCACAGCGTCACCGAATCGCTCCGCGATCACCTCTACTGGCAGCTCAACCTGACCCCGATGTCGGACGAGGATCGCCTCATCGCCACCGCGGTGATCGACGCCGTGAACGATGACGGTTTGCTGTCGCTGAGCGTGGAGGAACTGCAACAGAGTTGTAGCGGACAAGACGGCCAACCGTTCGAGCGCGAAGAAATTCTCGCGGTCCTGCATCGGGTACAGCAGTTCGACCCCCCCGGCGTCGCCGCGGCCGATCTGCGGGAATGCCTGTCGATTCAGCTCAATCAACTGAGCGAAGACACCCCCCACCGCGACCTCGCACGGGAACTGGTGAAAGGGCATCTGAACGCGATCGCCGAGGATGACCACACCGATCTCGCCCGGCGCCTGGGCATACCCGAAGCTGCGCTGCGCGCCGGCGTGCGCCTGATCCAGAGCCTGTCACCGCGCCCGGGCGACAGCATCAGCGCGCCCGAAGAGGGCTATGTCAACCCGGATGTCAGCGTGCGCAAGAAGGATGGCCGCTGGCTGGTCACCCTGAATACCGAGTTCACACCCCGGCTCTGCATCAACTCCTACTACGCCAGCCAGGTACAGCGCGCCGACAACAGCCCGGACAACCGTTATCTGCGCGATAATCTGCAGGAGGCGCGCTGGTTCCTGCGTAGCCTGGAGAGCCGCAACGAGACCCTGCTGCGGGTCGCGCACTGCATCGTCGAAATGCAGCAGGGTTTTCTCGACAAGGGCCCGGAGGGCATGAAACCCATGGTGCTGGCCGACATTGCCACCCAGTTGCAACTGCACGAATCCACCATCTCCCGGGTCACCACGCAAAAGTACATCGACACGCCCCGGGGTATCTTCGAACTGAAGTATTTCTTTTCCAGCCACGTCAACACCGCCGCGGGCGGGGAATGCTCGTCGACGGCGATCCGCGCCATGATCAAGAAGATGATCGCCGGGGAAAGCCGGGAACGTCCGCTCAGCGACAGCCGTATCACCGCGCTGCTGCAGGACCTGGGCATCCAGATCGCCCGGCGCACCGTGGCCAAGTACCGCGAGAGCCTGAACATACCTTCGTCGGGCGATCGCAAGCGCTTCAAGCGCAACCTCTGAGACCGGCCCACAGGAGCAAAGCATGCAATTGACCATCAGCGGCCATCATCTGGAACTGACCGATCCGATTCGCGACTATGTGAGAAACAAGCTCGCCCGGCTGGAGCGACACAACGATCGCATCACCCAGGTGGCGGTGATCCTCTCGGTCGAAAAACTGGTGCAGAAGGCAGAGGCCAAGGTGCACGCCGACGGCACCGAACTCTTTGCCAACAGCGAGCACGAAGATTTGTACGCCGCGATCGACGCCCTGGCGGACAAGCTGGATCGCCAACTGATCAAGCGCAAGGAACGGCTGCGGGGGCACTAGTTACCGAGATGAACATAGCACAGCTGTTGACCCCGGACGCCACCTACTGCAACGCCGCCGCGGTGAGCAAGAAGCGGGTGCTGGAATTCGTGTCCTCGTTTCTCGCGCGACACGCCTCCTGCATCGACGCAGACGCCCTGTATCAAGCGCTGCTGGAGCGCGAACGCCTGGGCAGCACCGGCATCGGCGAGGGCATCGCGATCCCCCATTGCCGGCTGCCCGGATGCGACCGCATCACCGGTGTGCTGCTCAAACTGGAACAACCGGTCGACTTTGACGCCGTGGACAACGTGCCCGTCGATCTGGTGTTCGCGCTGGTGGTTCCAGACGAGCAGAACGATGAGCATCTGCAAACCCTGGCCGCCATCGCCGCACTGCTGGAAGACCCGGAAGTGCGCAGCCAATTACGTCGCTGCGGCTCTGATGAAGACCTCTATCGGAGAGCGGTCGCCAGCGCCTGACCATGCCGCCAGCCGCCGCCAACAAACGCCTGGTCGTCGTCAGCGGGCGCTCGGGCTCGGGCAAGAGCACCGCGCTGCACGTCATGGAAGACCTGGGTTTCACCTGCATCGACAACCTGCCCGCCGGGATGCTTTCCGGATTGTTCGAACAACGGGATCTGGAGGTGGAGCTGCCGTCGCGAATCGCGGTGGGCATCGATGTCCGCAACCTGGCGGGCAGCCTGGACAGGTTTCCCGGAATTCTCGACGCCCTGCGTGCCAAGGGCGTGCAGTGCGAGGTGATCTTCCTCGATGCCAGCCCGCGCACCCTGATCCGGCGCTTCAGCGAAACTCGCCGCCGCCACCCGCTGAGCTCCGATACGGTGAACCTGAAAAGGGCTATCGGTCTGGAAGCCCGGATCCTGGATCCCATCATCGAGGTCGCCGACCGCCGCATCGACACCTCCAACATGACCCTGCATCAGTTGCGCGACCTGATCACCAAGCAGATCGCGCCGGATTCAGCGGGAGTCACCGCGGTCCTGTTCCAGTCCTTTGCCTTCAAGAAGGGCGTGCCCGAAGATGCCGACTTCGTGTTCGACGTCCGCTGTCTGCCCAACCCGCACTGGGTCCCCGAGTTGCGCCCCCTCACCGGCAACGACCATCCGGTGATCGAATTCATGGAGTCGCAAATCGAGGTAGCCGCCATGCTCGCCGACCTCAATGGTTTCCTGGCGCGCTGGATCCCGGCATTCCTCGCCAGCAATCGCAGTTACCTGACCATCGCCATCGGCTGCACCGGCGGCCAGCACCGCTCGGTCTACCTGTGCAACCAATTGGCGCGGCAGTTCTGCTATCTGAGGATCAACATCCAGGCCCAGCACCGGGAACTACAGACCGAGTAGACCACATCGGGCGCGGGGACTAACCACGGCTTGACAGCAAGCCAGAGCCTGGGGATTGATAGGATCATGATCTGCCGCCAACTCACCATCATCAACAAGCTCGGCCTGCACGCTCGGGCCGCCGCCAAGCTCGCCGCCACCGCGGGCCGCTTTTCCTGTGCCATCCGCGTCGGCCGCGATAGCCGTCTGGTGGACGCCAAGAGCGTGATGTCGCTGATGCTGCTCGCCGCCAGCCAGGGCACCACCCTGGAGTTTCATTTCGACGGCAGCGATGAAGACGAAGCCTGTGCGGCGCTGGCGGCACTGATCGCCGAGCGCTTCCACGAAGAGCACTAGTGGGCCACGTGGCCCACTAGTAGTCCACCCGCTTGATCCTTTCGGATGTTAAGCTGTTTCCTCAATAGTATTCGGCAAACTATTGAGAGGTGGTGGAATGAAGAAGCGCTACGTGGTTCGTTTGTCGTCGGAGG